>Ga0164241_10001147_pt1 | contig 35518 bp, 26 predicted proteins | sample OricomyardsoilBY_FD_108780 | JGI IMG/M metagenome (GOLD analysis project Ga0164241, IMG submission 108780) | Backyard soil microbial communities from Emeryville, California, USA - Original compost - Back yard soil (BY) | ecosystem: Environmental > Terrestrial > Soil > Unclassified | place: USA... | reverse complement strand
GGTCGCCGGCACCCCCCACCACCAGGCGTTCCGGCCGCCCCCGCCCCAACCCGCCCCCACCCCCGACCCCGACCCCGAAAAAGTGGAGGAAGACCCGCCGGTCACTGCCCTGAAGGGCAGGCCGAGCCCCCCGCCGTTAGCGCGCGCTCCCGCCCGACGCGCTCTGCCGACGCCGGTGGCGGCCGTGGAGCCGACGCTGCCCGCCAGTGAAGCTAGCGCCGGCGATGAGCCGGCCACCGACATGCTCGATTTGGATTTCGGAGCCCACGACCGCGAAGCGAAGCTCGTCGAGCGCAGCGCGGACGCGTTCGAAGCTCGGCAAATAGGCGGCGCAGAGCAGAAACACCGACGCGTGATCCCTGGCCAACGGGTCGTGTTCGAGACCGATCTCGCGAGCCCCGAGCCTCGATGAAATGCCGGCGCCCACACCGAAGCAAAGTGGTTGAACCACAATAAAGCAGTAATATCCGCGAGTTAGGAGGAGCGGCGGCGACCGCCGGCCGAAACGCGCTTGACGAAGCGTAAGCGGCGGAGCAGATTGCACGCCACATGTCCGCTCCTTCTACCTTCGGCTCGATGCGCTCTTCGGAGCAGGCGTCGCCGATTGGTTTGGAGCTGGGCAGCGTCGTTGTCGTCGTTACCACTGCGCTCGGGCTTATTCTTAGCTCGGGTGCGGCGGCCAGCTGACGGAACGACGGTTCCCCCAAGCAGCCCCCGCACCCACCGAGGTCCGGGGGCTTTTTTGATTTTTACTCCGCCTACTGCAATAGCCAGCATCCAGAAACACCAGGAGACGCGCCGTGGTCGCACCGCTGCATAGCATTACCGAACCCCAACCCACTTCGACCGGCCCCAAAACCCTGACCGGCTCACAGGTCATCTGGGAGGCCCTCGTCAACGAAGGAGTCGAGACGGTCTTCGGTTACCCCGGTGGCGCGATCATGCCGGCATACGACGCCCTGACCGACTACCCCCACCTGCGTCACATTCTGGTGCGGCACGAGCAAGGCGCAGCGCACATGGCCGATGGCTTCTCGCGCGCCTCGGGCAAGGTCGGCGTTTGCATCGCGACCTCGGGGCCCGGCGCCACGAACCTCGTCACCGGCATCGCCAACGCGATGATGGATTCGATCCCGATGGTCGCGATCACGGGCCAGGTCGGGTCGCACTTGATCGGTAGCGACGCCTTCCAAGAGGTCGACATCACCGGCATCACGCTGCCGATCACGAAGCACAATTTCTTGGTGACGAAGGCCGCCGACATCGGTCCGACGATCCGCAAAGCCTTCTACATCGCCGCTTCGGGGCGCCCCGGCCCGGTGCTGGTGGACATCACCAAAGACGCCCAGCAAGCCACGACCGAGTATCGCTACGACGGCAGCCCCGTGCGCATGCCCGGCTACCGCCCCGAGAAGCACCCCCTGCCGAGCGACATCGCGCGCGCGGTCGACATGATCAAGGCCGCCAAGCGCCCGATCGTGTTTGCCGGGCACGGCATCATCAAGGCCAACGCCACCGCCGCGCTGCTGGAGTTCGTGCAAAAGACGGGCATTCCCGTGGCCCAGACCCTCCTCGGCCTGGGCGGCTTCCCCGCCACCCACGAGCGCAGCCTCGGCATGATGGGCATGCACGGCGAAGCCTGGGTGAACAAGGCCATTCAAGAGGCGGACCTGATCATCGCGCTCGGCATGCGCTTCGATGACCGCGTCACCGGCAACCTGAAGACGTATGCCCTCGACGCCAAGAAGATTCACGTCGAGCTCGACCCGGCCGAGATCAACAAGAACGTGAAGGTCGATCTGCCGCTGCTCGGCGACGTGCGCGAGATCTTGCGGCTGATCAACCCCCACGTCGACGGCGTGGACGTGAAGGAGTGGGTCGCGCAGATCGAGCATTCGAAAGGCGACAGCGCCGTACGCGAAATCACCAATCTGCCCGACAACGGCAAGCTGTTCGCCGCCCACGTGATCCACGATCTGTGGCGTTACACGAACGGCAAGGCGCTCGTCGTGACCGACGTCGGTCAGCACCAGATGTGGGAGGCTCAGTACTACAAGCACGATCACCCGCGGAAGCTGCTGACCTCCGGCGGAGCGGGCACGATGGGCTTCGCGTTGCCGGCGGCGATGGGCGCGCGCTTCGCCTGCCCGGACGACCAAATCTGGGTGATCGCCGGCGACGGCGGCTTCCAGATGACGGCGTGTGAGCTCGCGACCTGCGCCCAAGAGGGCATCAAGGTCAACATCGCCATCATCAACAACGGCTACCTCGGCATGGTCCGGCAGTGGCAGCAGTTCTTCTACGGCGGTCGCTACGTGGCCACGCCGATCAAGAGCCCCGATTTCGTGAAGTTGGCGGAGGCACATGGCCTGAAGGGCCTGCGCGTGACCCAGCGTAGCGAGGTGAAGGCGGCCGTCGAAGCGGCGCAAGCATCTCCCGACACCTGCATCGTCGACTTCCGGGTCGAGCAAGAAGACAGCGTGTACCCGATGGTGCCGGCAGGCGCAGATCTCGACAACATGATCCGCCGGCCCAAGCCCGTCAGCCCCGTTTCTGATGAGCACAACCCGATCTTCGAAATCGGAAAGGACAAATGATGTCCACCAACTTCTTTCCCTCGCCCCAGACCCACACCTTCATCGCCTACGTGGAAGACCAGCCCGGTGTGCTGAACCGAGTCACGTCGCTGTTCCGCCGCCGCGGCTACAACATCGTGTCGCTCAACGTCGGCCGCACCAATCAAGACGGCGTCTCTCGCATGACGATGGTCGTCGAAGCCGACGACGACAAAGCCGTTCGCATCGAAGCCAACCTCTACAAGATGGTGAACGTGCTCAGCGTCGAGGACATCACCCACAAGAGCAACGTCTCGCGCGACCTGGTGCTGATCAAGGTCAAGGCCGGCCCCGAGAAGCGCCCGGAAATCTTGCAGCTCTGCGAGGTGTTCCGCGCCCGCTTCATCGACGTCCACCCCGAGACGTTGATCGTCGAAGTGACGGGAACTCAGGACAAAATCGAGGGCCTGGTGGCGATGCTGGCCCCATTTGGCATCTTGGAGATGGTCCAGACCGGCACCATCGCCATGACGCGCGGCGGCAAAGGTGAAGCTGCCGATGCGGTCAATCCTGCGCCAAACTTGAAGCCTATCGTGGCCGCCTGACGCCACCTCCGAACCCCGAGAAAGCCATGACAAGTCCAGTTACCAAGCCCGACCCCAATTACGTCCGTATCTTCGACACGACGCTGCGCGACGGAGAGCAGTCTCCCGGCGCGACGATGACGAGCGAAGAGAAGCTTGAGGTCGCGCGAGCTCTTTCGCGACTCGGCGTGGACGTGATCGAGGCGGGCTTTCCGTCGGCGTCGCCGGATGACTTCGACGCCGTCCGGGAGATCGCCAAGACGATCGGTAACGACGTGCCCCAGGGTCGCATCTCCAGCGAGCCGCCCACGATCTGCGGCCTGGCGCGCGCGACCGAGAAGGACATCCGCACCGCCGCCGAGGCCGTCTCGATCGCCAAGCACCCGCGCATCCACCTGTTTTTGGCGACGTCGCCGATTCATCGCGAGCACAAGCTCAAGATGACCAAAGAGCAGGTCGTCGAACGCACCCGGCAGATGGTCGGCCTGGCGCGCTCGCTGTGCGAAGACATCGAGTTCAGCCCCGAAGACGCCGGCCGGACCGAGCCCGAGTTCTTGTACGAGGTGCTCGACGCCGCGATCGCCGCCGGCGCCAGCACCTTGAACATCCCGGACACGGTCGGGTACACGGTGCCAGAAGAGTTCGGGGCGATGATCGCCGGCATCGTCAGCAACGTGAAGGACATCGAGAACGTCACGATCTCGGTGCATTGCCACAACGACCTGGGCCTGGCGTCGGCCAACGCCCTCGCCGGCATCCGCAACGGCGCCCGCCAGGCCGAGGTCACCATCAACGGCATCGGCGAGCGCGCCGGCAACACCTCCCTCGAAGAGGTGGTGATGGCGCTGCACACCCGCGCGCCGCTGTTCGGCCTCCGCACCGGTATCGACACCACCCAGCTCACGCGCGCCAGTCGCCTCGTCAGCTTGCGCACCGGCATGGTCGTCCAGCCCAACAAGGCGATCGTCGGCGCCAACGCCTTCGCGCACGAAGCGGGCATCCATCAAGATGGCATGCTCAAGCACGCGCAAACCTACGAGATCATGACGCCAGAGAGCGTCGGCGCGAGCAAGACCCTGCTCGTGTTGGGCAAGCACTCAGGTCGCCACGCCTTCGGGGTGCGGCTGCGGGAGCTCGGACACGCCCTCGACGGCGAGGCGCTCGAGGCCGCGTTTTTGCGGTTCAAGGCCCTGGCCGACAAGAAGAAGCGCATCACCGACGCCGATTTGGAGGCTTTGGCGGCCTCGGAGGTGGGGCGTGCGCGTGAATACTTCTCGCTCGAAGCGGTTCAGGTTACGTGCGGCTCGAACGGCATGCCGACCGCCACCGTCAAGCTCAAGAACCCGAGCGGCGACAACGTCGTCAACGCCGCCGTCGGCACCGGTCCGGTGCACGCCGTGTTCACCGCCATCGACGAGATCGTCAAGGCGCCGAGCGAGCTCATCGAGTACTCGATCAACGCCGTCACGGAAGGCATCGACGCCCTCGGCCACGCGAGCGTGCGTCTACGCGCCGCCGCCAACGATGGCCGCGTCAACCCGCAGCACGGCGCCGGTCACAGCCAGGTCTTCCACGGCAACGCTGCCGACTCGGACGTGATCATCGCCAGCACGAAGGCTTATCTGGCAGCCTTGAATCGGCTGCTCGCCATGCTCGGCACGTACGAGAAAACAGAGACTCCGGAAACCGCCGCGCGCGCCAGCGCGAACTGATTGTCCTTGCTGACAGAACGAGAACGAAGAAGCTGATGGCAAAAACGCTGTTCCAAAAGGTCTGGGAAAGTCACGTCGTCGTAGAGGAGTCAGGGCGCCCGAGCGTCCTTTACATCGATCTGCACCTGATTCACGAGGTGACGTCGCCGCAGGCGTTCTCCGGCCTCCGTGCTCGCGGTCTCAAGGTGCGCCGCCCCGACCGCACGGTGGCGACCATGGATCACTCGACGCCCACGCTGCCCAAGCACCTGCAGGTGATCGACGCGGAGGCGCGCGCCCAGCTCTCGCAGCTCGAGAAGAACTGCGCCGAGTTCGGGATCAGGCTGTTCCCGCTCGGTGACTCGAAGAACGGCATCGTGCACGTTGTCGGCCCCGAGCGCGGCTTCACCCAGCCGGGCATGACCATCGTCTGCGGCGACTCACACACCTCGACCCACGGCGCGTTCGGCTCGCTCGCGTTCGGCATCGGCACGAGCGAGGTCGAGCACGTGCTGGCGTCGCAGTGCTTGCTGCAGACCAAGCCGAAGACGATGGAAGTGCGGATCGAAGGCAAGCTCTCGCCCGGCGTCACCGCCAAAGACATCATCCTGGCGTTGATCGCCAAGATCGGCACCGCCGGCGGCACCGGCTACGTGCTCGAGTACACCGGCTCGGCGATCCGGGCGCTCGAGATGGAAGCGCGCATGACCGTCTGCAACATGAGCATCGAAGGTGGCGCGCGCGCCGGCATGATCGCGCCCGACGACTACACGTACCAGTTCGTCGCCGGTCGCGAGTATGCGCCGAAGGGCGCCGACTTCGACCGCGCCGTCGAGCGCTGGAAGCAGCTGCCGAGTGATGCGGGCGCGACCTACGACACGCGCGTCGACATCGACGCCGACAAGCTCGAGCCGATGATCACCTACGGCACCCACCCCGGCATGGGCGTCGCCATCACACAAGCCTTGCCCAACGCCAGCGACTTCGTGGGCGCGGAGCGGGCCGCCTTCGAAAAGGCCATGCAATACATGGGGTTGGAAGCGGGCAAGCCGCTGCTCGGGCACAAGGTCGACGTGGTGTTCGTCGGGTCGTGCACCAACTCGCGCATCTCCGATTTGCGCGCTGCCGCCAGCATCATGAAGGGCCGCAAGGTCGCGAGCGGCGTGCGCACCCTGGTCGTGCCCGGCTCTCACGACATCAAGAAGCAGGCGGAGGCGGAAGGCCTCGATCGCGTCTTCACCGACGCGGGCGCCGAGTGGCGCGAGCCGGGCTGCTCGATGTGCATCGCGATGAACGGCGATCAGCTCTCGCCCGGCCAATACGCGGTCAGCACCAGCAACCGCAACTTCGAAGGCCGCCAGGGCAAGGGCGGCCGCACGTTCTTGGCATCACCCCTCACCGCCGCCGCCGCCGCCGTCACCGGCAAAGTGACCGACGTGCGGACGCTCGGCTGATCGCCTCAGGTACAGGATCATCATGGCAAGCTTTACGACTCTGAATTCGTTCGCGGCGCTGCTGTCGGCTGAAAACGTCGACACCGACCAGATCATCCCCGCCCGGTTCTTGAAGACGCTCGACAAGAACGGCCTCGGCAAGCAACTGTTCTTCGACTGGCGCTACCGGCCCGACGGCTCCGACAACCCCGATTTCGTGCTCAACAAGCCGGAGGCTCAGGGGGCGCAGATTCTGCTCGCGGGTGACAACTTCGGCTGCGGCTCATCGCGCGAGCACGCGCCGTGGGCCTTGATGGGCTGGGGCCTGCGCGCGGTGATTTCCACGTCATTTGCCGACATTTTCAAGGGTAACAGCTTGAAGAACGGCCTGTTGCCGATCCAGGTCGACGCCGCGACGCACGCCAAGCTGGTCGCGGCCGTCAAGGCCGACCCCAAGGCGCCGATCTCGGTGGATCTGACCAAGGCCGAGCTCACCCTGCCCGACGGCGAGAAGGTCTCTTTCCCGATCGACGCCTTCGCGCAACATTGCCTACTCAACGGCATCGACCAGCTCGGCTACATCTTGTCCTTCGACGACAAGATCAAGGCGTTCGAGTCGGCCCGCGCCTGAGCCCGGTCCCGACGAGCCGGAGCCCACTGCTTCGGCTCGTCGGCGTTCAGCGGCGGCGCGCCCAGCCTCGCAGACGGTCGCGCGCCTGCAGCAGCGTCTGGTCTCGCTTGCAGAACGCAAAGCGCACGAGCCCGCTGCCGTGGACGGCTTGCTCGGACGAGTAGAAGGCGCTGGTCGGGATGGCGGCGACGCCGACCTCGCGGGTCAGGTATCGACAAAAGGCGACGTCGTTTTCGAACCCGAGCCCGTCAATTTGCGCGATCGCGAAGTAGCTCCCTTGGGGCCCCAGCGGGCGCAGCTCGGCCTCGTGCAAGGTCTCGAGCAGCAAGTCGCGCCGCGCCGCGTAGGAGCGGCGCAGCTCGTCGAAGTAAGCGTCGGGTAGCGCGAGCGCGCCCGCCACCGCGCGCTGAAAGGCAGGCGCGACGGCGAACGTCGCGAACTGGTGCACGCGGGTGACGGCCGCGAGCAGCTCGGGGTTGGCGATCGCCCAGCCGATCTTCCAGCCCGTGCAGCTGAACGATTTGCCGGCGCTGCTCAAGGTGACGGTGCGAGCGGCCATGCCCGGCAGCGTCGCCAGGCGCACGTGCTCGGCGGGAGGAAAGACGATGTGCTCGTACACTTCGTCGGTCAGGGCGATCACGTCATGGCGCACGCAGAGGTCGGCGATGGCCTCGAGCTCGACGCGGTCGAAGACCTTGCCCGTCGGGTTGTGGGGCGTATTGACGACGACGAGCTTGGTTCGTTCGGAGAACGCGGTCTCGAGCTCGGTCGCGTCGAACCACCAGTTGGCGTGGCCGGCGTCGGGCGGGTGGAGCAAGACGTAGCGGGCGGTGCCACCTGCCATCGTCACGTTGGCGGCGTACGAGTCGTAGTACGGCTCGAACAGCACCACCTCGTCACCGGGGTCGACGAGGCCGAGGATAGCGTCGAGCAAGCCCTCGGTGGCGCCGCTCGTGATCGCGACCTCCGTGGCCGCGTCCACCACCTGACGGTAGAACCGCTGGGCGTGGTCGGCGACGGCTTGCTTGAGCTCCGGCAGCCCCGACGACGGCGCGTACTGATTCAGCCCGTCGCGGATCGCCGCGATCGCCAGCTCTCGGATCGCCTCGGGCCCGTCGAAGTCGGGAAAGCCCTGGCCCAAGTTGACCGCGCCGTGACGAATGGCGAGCGCGCTGAACTCGGCGAACACCGTCGTCGTGACGTCACGGATCCGACGAGCCAGGTAGGTCATCGCCGTCGCCTGCCGTCACGTCTCGGGCGCTTCCGGCTTTTTCTCGGAGGCTTCCGGCTTCTTCTCGGGCTCGCTCTTCTTGGGCAGAACGACGCGCAGGTGAAGCTCGCGCAGCTGCTTTTCCGTCGCCGGCGCCGGCGCCTGCATCATCAAGTCTTGCGCCTGCTGGTTCATCGGGAAGGCGATGACCTCACGAATGTTCGGCTCGTCGGCGATCTGCATCACCATGCGGTCGACGCCGGGAGCCAGGCCGCCGTGGGGCGGCGCGCCGAATCGGAACGCGTTGAGCATGCCCGCGAAGCGTTGCTCGACTTCACTGGCCGGATAGCCTGCGATCTCGAACGCGCGCAGCATCAAGTCCGGGCGATGGTTGCGGATCGCGCCGCTCGAAAGCTCGACCCCATTGCACACGATGTCGTACTGATAGGCCTTGATCGACAGCGGGTCTTGCGTGTTGAGCGCTTCCAGCCCGCCTTGCGGCATCGAGAACGGGTTGTGGGCGAACCCCACCTTGCCGGTTTCCTCGTCGAGCTCGTAAAAGGGGAAGTCGACGACCCACAGGAAGCGGAACGTCTTCTTTTCGCACAGATCGAGCTCCTGACCGAGGTACACGCGCAGCTTGTCGGAGGGGCTCGCGACCTTTGCCGGCTTTTCGCAGACGAAGAACACCGAGTCGCCCGGCTTCAAGCCGCAGCTCTGCTCGAGCTGAGCCCGCATTTCTTCGTTCACGAACTTGGCGATGCCGCCTTTCAACGCCCCGCTCGCGTCGAGGCTCACGTAAGCCAGCCCCGGCAGGCCGAGACGCTGCCCGAATTCCGCCACCTTGTCGAAGAAGCTGCGGGGGCGCGCCGCCGCCGTCGGCGCCGGCACCGCCCGAACCACGGCGCCGTTGTTGATGGCTTCCGCGAACACGGCGAACGCCGACCCCTTGAAGATGGCGGTCGCGTCCGACATCTTGATCGGGTTTCGCAAGTCCGGCTTGTCCGTCCCGTAGAGCAGCATCGCTTGCTCGATGCTCAGGCGCGGAAACGGCGGCGGAGCGATCTCCCAGTCGGTGAACTCGCGGTACACGCCGTAGAGCACCGGCTCAATCGCAGCGAAGACCTCTTCTTGCCCGACGAACGACATCTCGACGTCGAGCTGGTAAAATTCACCCGGCGACCGGTCGGCGCGCGCGTCTTCATCGCGGAAACACGGCGCGATCTGGAAATATCGATCGAAGCCGGCGACCATCAACAACTGCTTGAACTGCTGCGGCGCCTGCGGCAGCGCGTAGAACGTTCCCGGGTGGATGCGGCTCGGCACCAGGTAGTCGCGCGCGCCCTCCGGGGAGCTGGAGGTCAAGATCGGAGTCGAGAACTCGGTGAAGCCCTGCTGCTCCATACGCCGACGTAGGCTGGCCACCACCTTGGAGCGGAGCAGGATGTTGCGGTGCAGCTTTTCGCGCCGCAGATCGAGAAATCGGTATTTTAGCCGCTGGTCCTCGGGGGCGGCGGTGGCCTGGCCGATCGGAAACGGCACTGGATCGGCGGCAGACAGCAGCTCCAGCTGCTCCACCGCCACCTCGATGCTGCCGGTGCTGAGCGCCGCGTTCACGTTTTCGGGGGCGCGCGCGACGACGCGACCCGACAGACTGACGACTGACTCGAGCCGCAAGCCCGACGCGAGCTCGAAGGCAGGTGACTCGGACGTGACGACGCACTGCGAAATCCCGAAGTTGTCTCGCAGGTCGATGAACAGCAGATTGCCGTGGTCCCGCTTGCGATGCACCCAGCCAGCAAGGCGCACGCTTTGACCGGTATGCTCGGCGCTGAGGGCGGCGCAGGTGTGGGTCCGATAAGAACTCATGCTGGTCGTATACACAATTCTCCGAACGCCGCAAATCTGCCTCTTAACCCATACATAGCCGCGCTCCGCGCGCGCCCGGGGGCGGCGAGCTTCGGCCGGTTCCCATCAGCTCGCGGTGACACCATCGACAGCGCCGTAGAGCGCTTCGCCTTCGACGACGCGACCGTCGCGGAAGCGCATGATTTCGGTGGCGCGCGCCGGCGCCGCTCCGCCAAGCTCGGCCTGATACAGCACCGTCAGGGTCTGACTGCGCGGGCTCCAGAAGGCGGCGTCGAGCGTGAAGCGCAGGGAGCCGAGCTGCGCGAGCGCTGTTTGCCAATACGCGCGCAACGCCGCCTTACCTTCGATGCGCGCCGTACCCGCGAAGCGCGCCGCCTTCGGGCTCACGAACCGCGCCTCGTCGGCGTAGTACGCTAGCACTGCCTCGACGTCGCGCCGGTTCCAAGCTTCGATCCAAGCCCGCGCGAAGCGCTGCGCGGTGGCCTCGCTCATCGCGCCTTCGGTCGCCTCCACGACCGGCACCGCCGTGAGCCGCTGCGCGATGCTGTCCTCGAAGCCGATCGAGCGCCGCGTCGTGAGGTCGATGTGGACCGCGACCACCTCGCAGACGGCGGAGAGTCGTTGCGTCTCGCGGTGTACGAGGTGCTGCAGCAGGCGCAGCGTCTTGGGCCGCACCTCGAGCACGCCCGTATACACCTCGAGCGGGTCGCCCTCGCGCAGCTCGGCGAGGTAGCGCAGGCTCTCTTCGACCGCGAACATGCCGCGCTGCGCGCGGCGCAGGTAAGGCTCGTCGAGCCCCACCTTGGCGAAGAACGCCCACACCCCCCGATCGAAGAAATGCACGTACCAGGCCACGTTCATGTGGCCCATCGCGTCGACGAAGCGCGGCTCGACTACGCCCTGCACCGTCAGCTCGAGGGCACGACCGTGCGCTACGTCTGTCATGACGGCTATCTAAGGAAGGGCTAACCGGGGCGTCAATCGTAGCCGCCGACCAACAGCTCGCGAGGAGGCCGTCACGGCGGTGGGCAGTTTGCATCAGATCCTCGCTCCACCAGGTCCGGCCCGCGCTTACACTCCGCCCATGAAGCGTCGAGCGAGCCTGGTGTGGATGATGGCGGCGGTGCTGGTCGTGGCTTGCTCCAAGCCCCAACCACCGCAGCTGACGCCGCGCTCCGCTCAGTTGTCGGCGGTCTTGCCCGATGGCGTCGAGCTGGCCCTGTTGATCGACGCACGGAACCCCAACCCATTTCCAATCGTCGCGAGTCGCGTCACGGGCGTCTTCGAGCTGCCGGACGGCACCGAGCTCGGGCGGGGCGAGAGCAGCGAGGCCTTTACGCTCCCGTCCGAAGGAAGCGCCGCCCTCTCCGCCAAGCTCAAGGTCCGCTGGAACAGCCTATCGGCGCTCGCCCCCTACGCGATGGCGGCAAAACCGCTCCCCTATCGGCTGCGGGGCAGCGCCCGCATCGGCGGTGAGCGGCTGAACGTCGACGTGCCGTTCAGCATCGACGGTCAGCTCACCCCCGAGCAGGTGGTTTCGGCCGGTCTGCGCGGCGCGGGCTCGCTTCTGCAACCGAGGTAGGCCGGTTCGGCGTCTCGGGCTCGGAGTTGCCTGCCAACGGTCGTTTCATTGCTCGAGGTGGGGCGCGAGCAACTGCGCGAGCCAGTTCATGACCGCGCGCACGCGCTTGGGCACATTGCGCGCATGGCCGTGGACGAGCGACACCGGCATCGGCCGGCACGGAAATTCGGGGAGAATTTCGAGCAGCGCGCCCGTGGCCAGGCTCTCGCGCATGCCGGTGCGCGGCGTCTGGATGATACCGAGGCCCGCCACGCACGCGCCGAGGTACGAGTCGGCGCTGTTGACGGTGACGATGCTGCGCATGGGCATCTCGCGGTAGCGCGCGCCGTCGCGGTACTCGAAGCCGGGCGCGTCGGCCCCGAACGAGAGCGAATAGTGCACCAGAAGATGCTGCTGCAAGTCGTCGAGCGTGCGCGGGGTGCCGTATTTGACGAGGTAGGCGGGGCTGGCGCAGTTGATCATCGGCAACACGCCGAGGCGGCGCGCCGCGAGGCCGGAGTCGGCCAAGGTACCGATCCGGAGCACGCAGTCGAAGCCTTCGCGCACCAGATCGACTCGCCGATCGGTGCTGCTCAGCTCGAGCTCGAGCTGAGGGTGAGCCGCGAACAGCTCCGGCAGCCGCGGGATGATCAGCCCGCGCGCGAAGTTGACGGGTAGGTCGAGCCGCACGCGACCGCGCAGGCTGCTGGGCGCCTGGAACATGGACCCCAGCGCTTCGGCGTCGAGCACCAGCCGGCGCGCTCGCACCAAGAACTGCTCCCCGTCGGGCGTGAGCCGCACCGCCCGCGTCGAGCGCTGCAAGAGGCGGGTGCCGAGCTCGGCTTCGATCTCACGCACGCGGATCGAGGCGCGCGCCTTGGACAGCCCCAGGTGCTCACCGGCGCGCGTGAAGTTACCGAGCTCTGCGACCTTGACGAAGATTCTGAGGGCATCGAGCTGCATGGCAAGATTGTTTCGAATTTCGAAACAGTGTGTCGGAAGGGCGAGGCTTCCGCAAGCGCGGCGCGATCTCTAGGGTTCGTTCATGACCAACCAACGTGAATCATCTCCCATCGCCCTCGTTACCGGCTCGAGCCGCGGTCTCGGCCGGAGCATGGCCCTGCACCTGGCGGAGCGCGGCGTGGACGTGCTCGTCACGTACCGCGCCGGCGCGCGTGAAGCGGCTCACCTCGTCGCCGAGCTCGAGGCCAAGGGGCGCCGAGCCGTAGCGCTGCCGCTCGACGTCGCGGACAGCAAGAGCTTCGCCGCTTTCGCGGAGCAAGTGAAGGCGGCGCTCGGGCGCGTGTGGCAGCGCGAGCGCTTCGACTACCTCGTCAACAACGCCGGCATCGGCGCGCACGCCAGCTTCAACGAGACCACGGAGGAGCAGTTCGACGAGCTCATGAACGTGCACTTGAAGGGTACGTTCTTTCTCAGCCAACGCCTGTTGCCGCTGCTCGCCGACGGCGGCCGGATCTTGAACGTGTCGAGTGGGCTCGCGCGTTTCTCGATGCCCGGCTACGCGGCGTACGCGGCGATGAAGGGCGGGGTCGAGGTGCTGACTCGCTACATGGCCAAGGAGCTTGGCGTCCGCAAGATCAGCGTCAATACGCTGGCGCCCGGCGCGATCGAGACCGATTTCGGCGGCGGCGTGGTGCGCGACAACGCCGGCTTGAACGCGGCGATCGCCGCCCAAACCGCGCTCGGCCGCGTGGGCTTGCCCGACGATGTCGGCGGAGCCGTCGCGCTCCTGCTGTCCCCGGAGGGCGCCTGGATCAACGGCCAGCGCATCGAGGTGTCCGGTGGCATGCTGTTGTGAAGCGCGTCACCGCTTGACGAGCTGCCAGACCTGAGTAATTCTCTCGCGCGCATGTCGCTCTCCGTGCCCTTGGCTGTTTCGGCGGCGCCGCTGGCGTCCGGCGCAGCTTCGAGCGCCGGCGCGATCATCATTACCTCTGCACCTGGGCTGATTTTCGGCTCGGGTGCGGCGGCAAGCTGACGGAATCGTTCCGCAGTTTCGAGCCCCCGCGCCTCTTTGGTCCGGGGGATTTTTTGCTTTGTGGCCGTCGTTCTCGTACTGACTCTCACAGAAAACCGAAGCTTTCATGGAAAACTCGCGCTCGTCCGAAAGTGATACTCGCCCCGTCGTCGAAATCTACGACACCACCCTGCGCGACGGCTCACAGCGTGAAGGCATCTCGTACACGCTAGACGACAAGCTGCGGATCGCGGATCGGCTCGACGCCTTCGGCGTTTCGTACATCGAAGGCGGCTGGCCAGGCTCCAACCCCAAAGATCTGGAGTTCTTCGAGCGCGGCCGGGATCGAGCGTGGAGCAACGCCAAGCTCTCCGCGTTCGGTATGACACGACGGGCTGGCATCCGCGCCGAAGACGATCGCAACTTGCAGGCGCTGCTGCTGGCGGGAACGCCGGCGTGCACCGTGGTCGGCAAGACGTCGACCTTGCACGTGACGGAGGTAGTGCGCACCACGCTCGACGAAAATTTGAAGATGATCGAGGAGTCGGTGGCCTTCTTGCGGGCGAGCGGCCGCGAGGTGATCTACGACGCGGAGCATTTCTTCGACGGCTACGCGCTCGACGCCGCGTACGCCCTCGAGACCTTGCGCGCCGCCAAGCGCGGCGGCGCCAAGACGCTGGTCTTGTGCGAGACGAACGGCGGCGGCCTGCCTTGGAACGTGCAGGCGGTGGTCGCCGAGGTCCTAAAAGAGCTGCAGCATCCGCTCGGCATTCACGCCCACGACGACAGCGGCTGCGGCGTCGCCAACAGCTTGGCGGCGGTGCGGGGCGGCGCGCGCCACGTGCAAGGCACGATCAACGGCTTCGGCGAGCGCTGTGGTAACGCGAACCTGTCGGTGATCGTGCCCAACCTCGAGCTGAAGCTGGGCTTCCGCGCGCTGGCCCCCGGCAAGCTCGCGGAGGTGACCGAGCTGTCGCGGTTCGTCGCCGACGTGGCCAACGTCACCCACGACGCGCACATGGCCTACGTCGGCCGCAGCGCCTTCGCTCACAAGGGCGGCATTCACGTCGCCGCGATGCGCCGCCACGCCGATTCGTATCAGCACGTCGCCCCCGAGAAGGTGGGCAACGTGATGCGGGTGGTCGTCAGCGAGCTGTCGGGGCGCGGCTCCGTGCTCTCCAAGGCGGAGGAGCTGGGGGTGAAGATCGGCGAAGGGGCGGACGTCGAAACCCTGAACGAAATCAAGGCGGCAGAAGCGCGCGGCCTGTCGTTCGAGAGCGCCGAGGCGAGCGTGGCGCTGCTGCTCTTGCGCAAAGCGCCCGGTTACACCCCGCTCTTTCGAGTGCTCGACTACCAAGCTCAGGTCGGCCAGCGGCAGGGCAGCGACCTGTTCGCGGAGGGCATGGTCAAGGTCAAGGTGGGCTCCCAGGTGCTGCACACCGTGGCCGACGCGAACGGCCCCGTGAGCGCCCTCGACGCCGCGCTCCGCAAAGCCCTTGCGCCGATGTACCCGGCCGTGGAACACATGCGGCTCGCGGACTACAAAGTGCGTATTTTGGACGGCACCGAAGGAACCTCAGCCATCACGCGCGTGCTGATCGACAGCCGCGATGAGCACGGCTCGTGGAGCACCGTCGGCGCCTCACCCAACATCATCGAAGCCTCGATGCAGGCCCTGATTGATTCGATCGAGTACGGCCTGGTCAAGGCCGGCGTGACCCACGCCACTGGCCCCGCCAGCGCCAGCGCCGGCGCCGACAAGCCCGGCGGCGCGCCGCCGCATGCCCGCTCGAGCAACTAACGGTTCCGATCTTCCAACCTTCCTGTGAAAATTCTCGCCTGATGAATCTCGCGAGCTGGAGACGAGCACGATGAAAGCCAAGATTGTCGTTTTGCCCGGTGATGGTGTCGGGCCGGAAGTAGTCGCGGAAGCGCGCAAGGTGCTCGAAGCCGTTGCGAGCAAGCACGGCCACGAGCTTTCGTTCGAGAGTCAGCTGATCGGCGGCATCGCCATCGACGAAACCGGCGATCCCCTACCCGAGGCGACGCTCGCCGCCTGCAAGGGCGCCGACGCGGTGCTGCTCGGCGCCGTCGGCGGTCCGAAGTGGGACGATCCGAACGCCAAGACCCGCCCCGAGAAGGGGCTGCTCGCGATCCGCAAAGGCCTCGGTCTCTACGCCAACCTGCGCCCCGTCAAGAGCTACCCCGAGCTGATCGGCTCGTCGCCGCTGAAGGCCGAGCGCATCACCGGCGTGAACATGCTGCTCGTGCGCGAGCTCACGGGTGGCCTGTATTTCGGCAAACAGTATCGCGAGAAGGTCGAAGCCGGCACCAAGGCCGTCGACACGCTCGAGTACACCGACAAAGAGATCGAGCGCGTGTGCCGCCTGGCGTTCAACCTCGCGCGCGGCCGCAGCAAGAAGCTCACGTCGATCGACAAGGCAAACGTGCTCGAGTCGTCGCGCCTGTGGCGCCAGGTCGCGGTCGAGCTCGGCAAAGAGTTCAGCGACGTCGCGCTCGAGCATCAGCTCGTCGACAGCTGCGCCATGCGCCTGGTCACGGCGCCCGGCAGCTTCGACGTGATGGTGACGGAGAACATGTTCGGCGATATTTTGTCGGACGAGGCGGCGGTGTTGACGGGGTCGCTCGGCATGCTGCCGAGCGCGTCGCTGGGTGACGGCAAGCTCGGCCTTTACGAGCCGATCCACGGCTCCGCTCCCGACATCGCCGGCAAGGGCATCTGCAATCCGCTCGGAACGATCTTGAGCGCCGCGATGCTGCTGCGGCACAGCTTGGGCCTCGAGAACGAGGCGCGCGCGGTGGAGCGCGCGGTCGAGGCGGCGCTGGCGGGCGGCGCGCGTACCCGCGATCTGTCGGCTACCGCGGAAAAGCCGCTGTCGACCAGCGCCATGGGCGACGCCGTCGTCGCGCAGCTGGGCTGATCACCGTCAGGCCGCCAGCCAACGGACGTTGACGGCGGCCTCACGAAGCGTGAAAGTTCCGCCCAAGATGGGCGCGAAGTACGACGTGATCGTGATTGGCGGCGGACCGAGCGGCTCGACGGCAGCGGCGCGGTTGGCTCAACGCGGGCGACGCGTCCTGCTGCTCGAGAAAGAGCATTTTCCGCGCTTTCACATCGGCGAGTCGCTCCTGCCCTGCGCGATGCCGCTGTTCGAGCAGCTCGGCGTCCTGCCCGCGCTGCAGGCGCACGGATTTTTGCCCAAGTACGGGGCGGAGTTCGTGACTGCGGACGGTAGCCTGACCCGCCGCTACTCGTTCGCAGACGGCTTGATTCCGGGCGCGCCGTCCGCGTTCGAGGTCGATCGGGCAGAGTTCGATCAGCTGCTGCTCCAAAACGCGGCCCGGCTCGGGGTCGAGGTGCGCGAAGGCACCGCCGTGACACGCTTCGCGATCGATCACGAAGGCGTCGAGGTCACGCTACAGAGCGCCACCGACGGCGAGACGCGAGTCTCCGCCGAGCTGTTGATCGACGCGACAGGGCAGAGCTCATTTTTGGCGGGCAAGCTGGGACTGCGCGAGATGGATCGCGATCTCAAGAATTTCGCGGTATTTTCCCACTTCGAAGGGGCGGAGCGCTACGAAGGCAAGCGCGCCGGCGACATCTCGGTCGTGCTCGTGCGCGGCGGATGGTGGTGGGTGATCCCGCTGGCAGACGGTCGCACCAGCGTCGGCCAGGTCGGTCCGGCCACCATGCTCAAGGGGCGCAAACCCGACGAGGCCTACTTTCACGAGCGCATCGCGCAGACGCCGTATTTGGCGAAACGGCTCGCAAAAGCGACGCGGGTCGGCCCCGTGCGTACCATCTCCGACTACTCGTACGTCAGCAAGCGGCTGGCGGGCGACCGCTTCGTCATGGTCGGCGACGCCGGCGCCTTCCTCGACCCGGTGTTCTCGACCGGCGTGTACCTCGGCATGGTCGGCGCGTTCAAGGCGGCCGAAGCCGTCGACGCCGCGCTCACGACGCGGCGCTTCTCGCGCCGCGAGTTCGTTGCCTACGAAGCGTGGCTGCTGAGGCAGGTCGACGCTTACAAAAAATTCGTCAAGGGTTTCTACAAGCCGGAGTTCGTGGAGCTGCTGATGACTCCGAGCGAGTTCCTCGATCTCCGCGCTGCGATCACGTCGCTGCTGGCAGGCTTCGGGGTCGATCGACCGGAGATCAACGCGCGCGTCCTCGTCTTCTTGGGGCTGGCCAAGCTCAACAAGCGATTCAGCCTCGTGCCCCGGATCAGGAGCCGGCGTGATTTCGCGTTGGACGAGCAGGGTCCGTGATCCACTCGCTCCACGAGCCGGCGTAAAGTCGCGGCAAGGGCAGGCCGGCGCGGGCGAAGGCGAGCACGTCGTGGCACGCCGTGACACCGCTTCCGCAGTAGACGATGGCGTCCTCCGGTGCGGTTCCGTCGAGCGCGCGCGCCAGGCGCTCCCGCAGCTTCGCCGGTGACAGAAAGCGCCCATCGCCCAGATTTTCCGAGAACGGCAGGTTGACGGCGCCGGGAATGTGCCCCGCCACCGGATCGATCGGCTCGACCTCGCCGCGAAATCGCTCCGGTGCGCGCGCGTCGAACAGCTTTTGCTCGATCGACTGCGGCGCCGCGAGCTGCTGCGTCGTAACCAGCAGCTGGTGACGGGGCGCCGGCAAAAAGTCGCCCCGCGCCGGCAGCACGACCTCCGGCGTCACCGCTCCCCCATCCGCGACCCACGCCGGCAAGCCGCCGTCGAGCACCGCGACCGCGTCGTGACCGAGCCAGCGCAACATCCACCACAGGCGCGCCGCGAACGCGCCCCCCGCGTCGTCGTACACGACCACTTGATTCGACGGACCGATACCCCAAGCCCGCAGCTTCTCGCCGAAGACCTCGATCGACGGCAGCGGGTGTCGCCCCGTCACGCCCGGGACGATCGGCCCCGACAGGTCCTCGAGCAAATCAACGAATACGGCGCGCGGCAGGTGGTTTTGGAGGTAGGCGCGCCGCCCCGCCTCGGGATCTTGCAAGGAGGCGCGGCAGTCGAGCAGGCGCAGCGCAGGATCGTCGAGCGACGCTGCCAGCTCCGCCGTCGAGATGATGTCGGAAAATCGCTTCATCCCGACCAATCGAGCACGCCGCGACGTTTCTCGTCCAGGCGAGACGCTGAGAATGTCGCAATCTACCGTCAATCGGCGGGTTAGGCGCCGCCGATGCCGCCGAACACGACCATCAACGCCGCCGCGAAGTGGGCCGTCATTTGTGCCAGAGGCCGCGAGCTCGTCTCGGCTTGCCTGAGCATGCCGCTCACGAAGGCGAGCGCTTCTTCGACCTGATCGACCTGGCACAGCAGCAGATCGCCGGGCTCGATCCGGGCGATGGCAGCGCCAATCGCCGCCATTTCGCCCGGTGCCTGCAGCACCCGCGGGCTGCGCGAGGAGCTGACGAAGCCTTCCCGCATCAGGCGGATGATTTCGCCATCGACGCGCCCGCGCGTGCACTGGTCTTCGTAGATGTAAATTTCGTCGAAGAAGCCGGCGAGCAGCTCCGCCTGGCGCCTGATGTCGAAGTCGCGGCGATCGCCCGCCGCCGTGTACACGACCTTGCGGCGCTTGTGCGGGAACTTGGCGAGCGCCTCGTTCAGGGCCAGCAGCGCCGACGAGTTGTGACCATAGTCGAGCACGATCGTGCTGCCGTGGTGCGTCAGCACGTTGAAGCGACCCGGCGCGCTGGCGATGTCGCTCGTAAAGCTACGCACGCCGGTTCGAATCGCTTCGATCGGCAAGCCGAGCCAGTGGGCGGCCGCTACCGACGCCAGCAAGTTGTCGATCTGAAAGCCGACACGTCCGCCGACCGTGAGCGGTAGCTGATCGATGCGGCCCACCGGCGTCACGTGACGACCGCGTGCGATCGCCAGCTGACCGTCGATCACCGTCACGACCGTGCCCCCCGCAGCGCGGTGCTGGATCAGCACCGGCGAGCTCGGGTTGCGGCTGAAGTAAACGACGGTGCCGCGGCACTGCGTGGCCATCTCGACGACCAACGGATCGTCGGCGTTCAGCACGGCCGCACCGCGCGCCGAGACGGCCCGCACCGGCACCGCCTTCACCCGGGCCAGATCCCGGATCTCGTCGATGCCGTTGAGACCGAGGTGATCGCCCTCACCGACGTTGGTGACGACGGCGACGTCGCACAGGTCGAAGCCCAAGCCCTCGCGCAAGATGCCGCCGCGCGCGGTTTCCAGCACCGCCGCGTCGACGCGCGGGTGTCCGAGCACGGCGCGGGCGCTCTTGGGCCCGCTGCAGTCTCCCGTGTCGATGCGGCGACCTTCGACGTAGATGCCGTCGGTGCAAGTCATGCCCACGCGCAGACCGCTGCGCGCCAGGATGTGAGCGATGCAGCGGGTGGTCGTCGTCTTACCGTTCGTGCCGGTGACGGCCACGATCGGGATACGCGCGTCGTCGCCGGGCGAGAACATCATGTCGACGATGGCTTCTCCCACCGCCCGCCCCTTGCCCGACGATGGCTCGAGGTGCATGCGCAAACCGGGCGCGGCGTTGACCTCGACGATCGCGCCGCGCGTGACCTCCAGCGGCTGATCGATGCGGGTGGCCACGATATCGATGCCGGCGACGTCGAGCCCGACCATGCGCGCCGCTTCGATCGCCCGCGCCGCCACCTCCGGGTGCACGGTGTCGGTGACGTCGGTGGCGCTGCCGCCGGTGCTCAGGTTGGCATTGCGCCGCAACCAGACGGTTTGGCCCGCGGCGGGGACGCTGGCCGGGGTCAGACCGTGCTCGGCCAGGTGCTCGAGACCGATCGCGTCGAGGCGCAGCTTGCTGAGGCTGGTGGAGTGGTCGTCGCCGCGCAGCGGATTCTGGTTCTCTTTGGCGACCAGCTCGCCGATGGTCGCCTTGCCGTCGCCGGTGACCGACGGCGGCTCGCGCCGGGCGGCCGCGACGAGTCGATCGCCGATCACGAGCAAGCGATGGTCGGCGCCGTTCAGGTGCCGCTCGACGATCGTCTCGCCGTCATGGGCGACCGCGATCTCGAAAGCGGTGATCACCGCCTCTCTCGTGGTCAGCGCCGTCGAGACGCCCTTGCCCTGGTTGCCTTTGCGCGGCTTGACCGCTACCGGCAAACCGATGGCCAGCGCGGCCGCCCACGCCTGCTCGGCAGTGGCGCACACCTGGCCCTCGGGCACCGGTACGCCGATCGCCGCCAGCAGGGTCTTGGTCAGATCCTTGTCTTGGGCGATGGCTTCAGCGACGGCGCTGGTGCTGTCGGTCTCCGCCGCCCAGATGCGTCGCATGCGCGAGCCCATGCCAAATTGAACCAGGCTGCCGGAGGTGAGGCGGCGAGCCGGGATGCCTCGCCGCTCGGCCGCGCGGACGATCGAGCCCGTGCTCGGGCCGAGCCTGACCTCTTCGGCCAGGGCTTTCAGTGTAGGCAGCTCGCCTACCTCCGAAACCGGCGTGCTCAACGGGTGACTGAACGCCAGCTCCAGCGCGCGCTTGGCGACATCTTCCTCGGTGTATTGGACGAGCAGCCGACACTGTCGCTCCGAGACCGGCCGCGCGTCGCAGAAGCTGACGGAGAAGCCGACAGCCTGCTGCAGCTCGAGCGCGCGTCGCGCTACACGTCGCGCGTGCGGCAGGTCAGGGATTCCGTCGAAACTGGCCATGACCTCCAGAACCGCCTGGTTCGACCAGAGGTTGGGGCCGCGAAGTGAGCGAACGGATTCGATTTTCATCGGGGTGAAGCCGGGACGAAACTGGGCGGACGCATAGCAGATCCGGCACTCGGCCGCCCAACGGGTGGGCTTAACACACGGAACTATTCAGGAATTCCTCGAGGCGCGCCGGCGACACGCCGACGGCGAGCAGAGCGGCGGCGGCTGCCATCACGGGTTCGACGGCATGTCCCGGCGTTGATTCAGTCAGCGGCGCCGCCGAGATAGGGGGCGACTTCTGCCCCCGCTCCCACCAGAAAAGCTGGCTCCCGAGCCGAACCAGCGCCGAGCCGCCCGCGGCGATGTGCCGTTGCATCGGCGTGATCTCGACCTCGCCCAGGCCGAACCACACCACGTGGCCGGTGCACTTCTCTGCCATCGCCACCACGACCGGGTCATCTGCGTTGAGAACGCCGAAGCCGTCCGGCATCACGACGTCGATCGGCGCGCGGATGGCTTTGTCGATCGCGGTTCGGTCTTCGACGCCAGGGCGGGCGACCTGCTCGGCGCCCATCGTCGACGTGACGATGGCGATCTGACACAGGTCGAAGGCCAAGCCGGCTTCGAGTGTCCCCAGCTCGCTCACCTCGATCACGGCGGCGCTGGCGCTGGGGTTCATGAGCGCGCGGCGGGCTCCGGCCGCGTCTGCAGCCGTGCCGGGCCGCAGGAGCCGTTCCCCCAAGTACAAACCGGTGCTGTCGGCGCGAGCGACCTGGTGCCCCGAAAGCGCGAGGCCGCGGGCGACGAGCTGTGTCACCTCGACACGGCCTCGCGTGCCTGAGACCGCGACCAGCGGAACGCGGCCCAGCTCACCGGCGGGAAAGAGCTGGTTGACGATGGCTTCGCCGACCGGACGCGGCTTACCGACCAGCGGCTTCAAGTGAGCGAGCAGGCCCGGGCTGGCGTTGACCTCGATTACCGCTCCCCCCTGCTCGGCGAGCGGGAGGCCGATGTCCTGGGCGACGACGTCCATGCCGGCGATGTCGAGCCCGATCGTCTGAGCCGCCAGCACGCACATCGCCGCCACTTCGGGGTGCAGCTCGTCCGTTTCGTCGACGGTGAGGTCGCCGTGGTGCTGAATCAGCACCTCTTGACCCGGGTCCGGCACCGAATCCAGCGTGAGCCCCTGGCGGCGCAGCAGCTCGAGCGCGATCGGTCCAAGCTCGATCTTGGTGAGGACCCAGGTGTCGTCCTCGCCGCGCCGCGGGTCGAGATTCGCCTGCTCCACCAGCTGGCGAATGCTGGAGCTGCCGTCGCCGGTCAGTACGTCGGCTTCGCCGCGGACGGAGGCGATGGCCTGCTCTCCCACCACCAGCACGCGGTGATGCCTGCCGGGCACGAAGCGCTCGACGATCACGCCGCTGCCGGAGCCGACCGCCCCATGGCGATCTTCCTTGGCGGCCAGCTCGTAGGCCTGTCTGATCGCGTCTTCGGTGTCGAGGCGGATCGAGACGGCGCGGCCCTGATTGCCGTCGATCGGCTTGACCACCACCGGCTCCCCCAGCTCCTGGGCGGCGAGCCAGGCATCGCTCGCGCTCGTGACGGCGCGACCCAGCGGCACCGGCACGCCCGCCGCCGCCAGCATGCGTCTAGTCAGGTCTTTGTCTTGCGCGATGCTCTCGGCCACCGCGGAGGTGCGATCGCTCTCCGCTGTCCAGATCCGCCGCTGCGCCTTGCCGTAGCCGAGCTGCACCAAATTTCCGTCCGTGAGCCGCAGGTGGGGGATACCGCGCGCCTGGGCGGCGTCGACGATGGCTTTCGTGCCGGGTCCGAGGCAGCGGCGCCCGCCTTCGATCCGCAGGCGCTTCAGCTCGGCGTCGAGATCGAACGGCCGCCCGTCGACCGTCGCCAGGATCAGCTCGCGCGCCGAGCGCATGCACAGCTGCGCGAAGCCGGCGTCCTCGGCGCGCACGACCACTTTGTACACGCCGTACTCGAGCGTCTCGCGGGCGCGGCCGAAGCCGAGCGGAGAATACGCCAGTGAGTGCAGCTCGAGCGTGACGTGCTCCAGCACGTGACCGAGCCAGGTGCCGGTCTCGAGCCGCTGCAGGAAGCCGCCCCGCTCCCCGATGCTGCAGCGGTGCTCGAGCAGCGAAGGCAACTGAGCCATCAAGCGCTCCGTGAAGCCGGGCAGCTTGTTCGTCGGCAGCTCCTCGAAATGACCGAGATCGACCCACGCCTCGATGGCGGGTCGATTCGACCAGATATTGGGGCCGTTCAAGTCGAACACTTTGCGAATCTGCATGGGGGACCGCCCGAAACCGGAGCTGTCCTCCCTTTATTCGCTGAAAGGCGGAGGCGCCACTGGGTGGACGTTGACGGGGGCCGGGGCGGTGGGTCACGTTTCGCCGCGAATTTCGCGGGCGTCGCCTTGAAACGCCGGCCGGTGCCATGAAAAACTCCGCCGCGAGCACAGAAAAAAACCAGGCGTCCGGGCCGGCGCTGCAGCCGGGCGAAAGAGTCGTCTGCAGTTTCCGGCCCGACCTGGACACGGCGCTGCGCTTCGCCGACGGGCTGGTGGTCGTCACTTCGGAGCGCGTCTGGTTCCGCGACGAGCAAGGCAACCCGGTCGAGCTCGCGCGCGACCTGCCGATCGCCACCGAGCGCCGCGAGCACGCCGGGGTGTGCGAAATGTTCTTGCGGCGCGCGGGGCAGGTCGCGCGTTTTCGCTACACGCTCGCGCGCGCGCACGACGCCGCCGCGTTGGCCGACGTCCTGGCTCGCGCTCCGGATGAGCCGCCTACGGCCGCGCCCGACGACGACGACGCTCCGCCGCCGGCCAGCGGGCGTTCTCCGCTGCTGAGACTCTTCAGCTTTGCGCGGCCGCGGCTCGGCGTGGTGCTGTTCGGCTTCGGACTGACGCTCGCCACCACCGCCGTCGGGTTGATTCCGCCGTACTTGACGATGCCGCTCGTCGACGAGGTGCTCGTGCCGTGGCAGGCGCGCGCGGCGGCGGGCACCGATGCGGCGGCTCGCACGTTGGTGCTGTATCTGGGAGGCCTGGGCCTGGCCGCGGTCGTGGCCTGGCTGCTGGCTTGGGCGCAGGGCGCGGTGCTGGCGTGGGTCAGTGAAGTCATCAGCGCGGACCTACGAAACCGCGCCTTTTCGCACCTGACGCGGCTGAGCATCCATTACTTCGGCGGCAAGCGAACCGGCGATTTGATCGCGCGCATCAGCTCGGAAACCGACCGACTCTGTTCGTTTCTGTCCGACACGCTGATCGACTTCGTCACGGACGTGCTGATGATCGTCGGCACCGCGGGCGTACTGTTCTCGCTCGATCCGATCTTGGCGTTGTCGGCGCTGGCCTCGTTCCCACCGATCGCTTATTTCATGGTCCGCGTGCGCGGCACGCTGACCCACGGCTTCTTGCGCGGCGGGCGGGTATGGTCGCAGATGACCAACATCTTGGCCGACACCATCCCCGGCATCCGCGTGGTCAAGGCTTTCTCGCAGGAAGCGCGCGAGATCGAGCGCTTCGAGCAGGCCAACCAACGCATCGTCGAGGTCAACAACCGCACCAACCGTTTGTGGACGTCGTTCTGGCCGCTGGTGGCCCTGCTCAACCAGCTCGGGCTCCTGGTCGTGTGGGCGGTCGGGGCGTATCAGGTGCTGCACCACCACATCACGGTCGGCGTTTTGACGGCGTTCATCGCATACATCGGCCGCTTCTACGGCCGCGTCGAGAGCATGAGCCGGATGCTCACCCAAACGCAGCGGGCCTCCGCGGCGGCGCAGCGCTTGTTCGAAATCCTCGACCGCGCGCCGAGCGAGCCGGTGAAAAAGGCCGAGCTCCCCCTCGGCAGCGTCAAGGGCGAGCTGGTGCTCGATCACGTTTCGTTCCGCTACGGCAGCCGGCTCGTGCTCAACGACGTGAGCTTTCGCGTCGCTCCAGGGCAGATGCTGGGCATCGTCGGGCACACCGGCTCGGGCAAGAGCACGGTCGCCAACCTGGTGTGCCGCTTCTACGACGCTTCCGAGGGCCGCGTGTGCCTCGACGGCACCGACGTCACGTCGCTGTCGCTCGAGCAGTATCGTCGCCACATCGGCATCGTGCTGCAAGACTCGTTCTTGTTCTTCGGTACGATCGCCGAAAATATCGCCTACGGCCTGCCGGAGGCCGCGCCCGCCAAGCTGCTCGAAGCGGCGCGCGCCGCCCGCGCGCACGAGTTCGTGCTCAAGCTGCCCGAAGCCTACGACTCGCTCGTCGGTGAGCGCGGTCAGTCGCTGTCCGGGGGCGAACGGCAGCGCATCGCGATCGCGCGCGCGATCCTCGTCGATCCGCAGGTGCTGGTGCTCGACGAAGCCACGAGCGCCGTCGACGTGCAGACCGAGCGCGAGATCCAGCGCGCGCTCGACAACGTCGTCCGCGGGCGTACCACGATCGCGATCGCCCACCGGCTCAGCACGCTGGCCAAGGCCGACCTGTTGCTGGTCTTGAAGGACGGCAAGGTCGTCGAGAGCGGCACTCACACCGAGCTCATCGCGCGTGACGGCGAATACGCCCAGCTCCAGCGCGCCCAGCAGAACGCGCAGCAAGGCGACGCGCTCGAGCTCGAGCCCCCTCCTCCCCCCTCGGAGCGCGTCTCGGCGCCGCTGACGGCGACCTCCGCCCTGCAGCTGCGCTGGTCGCCCGAAACCGACACCCTGATCGCGGAGACCGACGCCGGAGAAGTAACGGTCGTGGCGCGACGCTGCTTTCCCCTGACCGACGCCGAGCACTTCATCAGCCTCGTCGACCCGCGCGGCCACGAGCTCGTGACGATCGCGAGCCTCGGCGAGCTGGGCGCCGGCGACCGGGCCGCGCTGCAGAGCGCGCTTGGGGCGAGCGAGCTGCTGCCCCGCGTCGAGCGCATCGACGGCCTACGCCAGCAAGCCACCCAATCGACGTGGCGAGTGCAGACCGATCGGGGGGCCCGTGACTTCGTCGTCGAGCAAGAGGATCAGATCCGTCGCCTCGCCGACGGACGGCACCTGATCACCGATCGCGACGGCATGCGCTACGTGCTGCCACCGCTCGAGGAGCTGGACGCCCACAGCCGCCGGCTATTCTCGCCGTTTTCGTGAGCGCCGATCGCGGCGCTACTCGTGCTCCGTCGAGTCGGGCTCGCTCGCGGCCTCCGCCGGGGCCTTGTCAGCAGATTTGACGTGGCCGGAGCCGCTCGAGAATGGCTCGTGGGTGAGCTGGCGCAGCACCTCGGTCGCGTAGCCCCCGGCGGGAAGCGTGAAGGTCAGGCGCAAGGCAGGCTCGGCGCGATCGGTAACGACCTCGATGCCGAGATCGGCCAGCGAGGCGAACAGGTCACGCCGCGCTCCCGGCGCTTGCCGCCCCAGCGCCCCCAGCATGGCTTCGTCCAGGCCGAGCTCCGCGACGAGGCTTTGCTCGAGAGCGAGCGCACGACCGGCGGCGGGCCGCATCTTGGGCCCCAGCATCGGCCCCGTGAGGTGGAGGTCGCGCGCCGCGAAACGCGGTTGCTCGGTCGCCACGTCGTCGACTCGAAACATCGCCCCGGCGCCTTCGAGGCGCACGACCTCGCCCTCGATGAGCTGCGCTTTGCCCAGCGCGAGCCGCGCGCTCAAATATCGGTTGAATAGCTCGGACTGCACGACGCTCGGAAACAGCTTCTGCTCGAAGCGGTTTCGCCCGCGCGCGCCACGCGCTAACCACGAAATCGCGTCTGTCAAGTTGCGGCCGCCGTGGCCGAAGCGTTGGACCCCGAAGTAGTTGGGCAAACCGTCGGCGCGCAGCCGCGCCGCGATCGCCTCCGCCCGCGACATGGCATCGGCGTGGACCCCGACCAGCGTGATCGTGAAACGGTTACCGAGCAGGTGACCGGTGCGCAGCTTGTTGTCGTGACGCGTGACCTGCACGATCTCGACGCCGGGGCCCAGATCGAGCTCGGCAGAGATCGGCGTCTTCGTGCTCAGCGACAGCCACTGGGTCGTGACGGCGTGCTTGTCCTTCAAGCCCGCGTAACCGACGTCACGCTCGTTCATGCCGCAGGCGCGCGCCAGGCGCCGCACCGCCTCGGGCGTCGTGAGCAAGCGCTTGCGCAGCTGAACGTACTGATGCTCGCCTTTGCCGCTCGCCGGGTAAGCGGGTAGCTCGTCGACCAAGAAGTCTTCCGGATCGGGCCCGACCCGGCCGCCGACGGGCGGCAAATCGGGAGCCGCAACCGGCGGAAGATGAAGTGTCGTCTGGGGTATCGTCTCAACGCTGTCCAACTAGATCCTCGATGGCCTTCAACAAGTCGTCACTCGCGCTGGCGGCGCCAGTCACGTTCAGGTCTTGAATACCCAAAATCAGCAGCTCGGGCGCGCTACCGGCTTCGCCAGCAGGCTCGCGCGTTTCGGGTGGTGGCGGCGGCACGCTGTCGGCGGGCAATCCATTTTTGTGGCCGCCCTGACAATCGATCACCAACGCCGCGATGTTGTCGGGTCCGCCGCGGGTGTTGGCGCGCGCCACCAGCAGCTCCGCCACGGCTCCCGGCGCCTCCGGCTTCGCCAAGATCTCCGCCAGCTCCGCGCCCGAGACGGGACCGCTCAGGCCGTCCGAGCACAGCAGGTACCGGTCGCCCTCGACCACCGAAAACGAGCGGATCGAGACGCGCAGCTGCTTGTCCAGCCCCAGGGCGCGCGTGACGATGTTCTTGGGCAAGCGCGCCAACAGGTCGTCATCGAGGTCGGGGCGCTGCTCGAGCACGTCGGTGAGCAGCGAGTGATCCTGCGTCAACAGCTCGAAGTCGGCGTCGCGCATGCGGTAGCAGCGGCTGTCGCCGACGTGGGCCACGTGCATCAGCCCCGAGCGCGGCGAAAAGCACGCCGCCACCACCGTCGTGCCCATGCCCTTGTGCTCGGCGGAGGTGTGCGCGATCTCGACCACGTCGCGATTGGCCTTGTGCACCGCCGACGACAAACGGCGGGCGCCGTTGGGCGTGCCGAGGCGGTTGAACTCGGGCAGCTCGTGGGTCGCGCGGATCGTGGCGCCAAAGTAATTTTCCATCGAGCGCACGCACAGGGCGCTCGCCACCTCACCAGCGTTGTGACCGCCGGCGCCGTCCGCGATCACGAACAGCCCGAGGTCTTCGCGGACCAGCACTGCGTCTTCGTTGTGCTGGCGCTTTCGGCCGGCGTCAGTACGGCCGGCCGCTTTCAGTGACACCGCGGCCTGGGGTAAGCCGGAAGGAGCTCTCGCTGCGCTCATGCTCGGATGAATTGTCGCAGCGTCGCCGTCGCTTGGAAACCCTTTCCCGCGCCGTTTTTGGACTTGAGGCGGCAGATCGAGTCACAATCGTGGGATGCGCCCCCTCCAGCCGCCGACGGCTCTGGTGCTCTCCGGCGGCGGGACGCGCGGGGCCTACGAGGTCGGCGTGGTGGCCGGCATCGCCGAGGTGCTGGACAGCGACCCGAGCGGGGGACCGCTGTTCAACATCTTCGCCGGCACCTCGGTCGGCGCGATCAACGCCGCTTACTTTGCCGCCAACGCCGACAGCCACGACCACCGCGTCGAGCGCCTGGCCGATACCTGGCAGAGCCTACGCCTGAACGATCACGCCCGCGTGCGCCCGCTCGGGCTCGCCCCGCTGCCGGAGACACTGCGGCGCTGGGCCAAATCCGCCATGCCCGGCAAATCGCTGCTCGATACGCGCGCGGTCGAGGTGCTGGTGCGTCGCACCGTCGACTGGGAGCGGCTGCATCGCAACGTCGACGCGGGCATCGTGCGGGCGGTGATGGTCGCGGCGCTCCACGTCGTCTCGGGTCGCACGACGATGTTCACCGAGGGCGCACCGGGCGTGCACATCGCCGACACGCGCGACGAGCGACGCGTCACCGCCTTCGAGCGCATCACCGCCGACCACGTGCTGGCGTCGGCGGCGATTCCGCTGTTGTTTCCGACGCGCAAGCTGGGCGATCACTACTATTGCGATGGCGGCCTGCGCTTCAATACCCCGATCGCGCCCGCGATCCGCGCCGGCGCCGAGCGCTTGATCGTGATCTCGGTGCGCCACTCGCGCTCGGTTCGAGAGGTCGCGGCGGTAGAGGCCGCCGACCACGCCGAGATGCAGAACCTGAGCCCGTTTTTTCTGGTCGGCAAGCTGCTGAACGCGCTCCTGCTCGACCCCGTCGCTTACGACTTGCAGGTGCTCGATCGCGTCAACCAAATGATGGAAGTCTTGGAAGAGACGCTGTCGCCCGCGGATCTCGAGCGCTTTCATCGGGTGTGGGTGCGCCACCGCGGCAGCGCTTACCGCCGGATCAAGACCCTGACCTTCACGCCATCGCGCGATTTCGGCAAGCTCGCGGCCGAGTACATCCGCAGCTCACCCAAGCTCAAAGAGCTGAGCGGCATCGCCCGCTACCTGCTGGAGCGGGCGAGCCGCGAACAGCCCGAAGCGGAGGCCGATTGGGCCTCTTACATGCTGTTCGATGGCGGCTTCGCTCACGAGCTGATCGCGATCGGCCGCGCCGACGCCCGCGCGCGCGCGGCCGAGATTCTCGCGTTCTTTGGCTGAGGGGCTGCCACCTCCGCCGCCCCCATTGCAGAAGCTCACGGGTCGGCGCCAGGTGCCCCTGGCTCGCTGCTCCCGAGGCGGCGAGCCAGCTCGCAGGGCGCCGAGCGCTTATACAAGCCGGTTTGTTGGCTCTCCGCGCCGCGGGTTGCCAAAATTGCGCGTGATGCCGGTCCTCCGCCGTCTACTCGAGCTCCTTCCCGCCGCGGCCCTACTTTTAGGCTGCGCACACGAGGCCGGCGAGCCTCAGTCGCCCACGCCCAGCTGGCATGCGGGTTGGGTGCTGCCGGTCAGCGAGTACGAATTTCCGCCCAAGACCCTGCCGCGCAGGACGTCGCCTGCCACGCGCCCGACGCGCGGCAACGTGCCGACGCCGGTCGTGCCGTCACCGCTCAGGTTTGCGGCTGCACCGGGTGTGCCGACCTACGCCGATGGCCGGCCCCGTCCGCTCGCGCCCGAGCTGATCGCCGCCGAATTTCCCGGCGGCGACGACTGCTTGAACGAGCTGCATCAGGCGGGGGTAAGCTTTCAGGTCGTCGCGGAGAAGCGCGGCGTGTCGACGCCGATCGCGATCGAGGGGCCGATCGGCGGCGTGCGCTACTGGACCGTCGCGGGGGGGCCGATGGTCTCCGATTGCCGGCTGGCGCTCGCGCTCGCCAAGGTCGCGCCCGAGCTGCGGGCGATGGGCATCACGGCGATGCGCTTTTCGGGCGCCTACTCGTACCGGATGGCGCGGGTCGGCCGGTTGAGCCTGCACGCTTATGGCCTCGCCATCGACGTGCACGAGGTGATCGTGGACGGAACGAGCTACGTGGTGGCGCGTGATTTTTCGCGCGGGCTGCCGAACGGCTGCGCGACAGGAGCGCCCCTGCTCAACCGCCTCGCCTGCCGCCTGGCGCAGCTGCGCCTATTTCAAGAGCTGCTGACGCCCGACAGCAACGCCGATCACCACGATCACCTTCACATCGCGATCGCGCGCGCGCCAGGCTGATCAGACGAGGCGCGACAGGTCGGACGACGCGAGCAGTGATCTCACCGCCGCCTCGAGGCCGGACGCGTCATCGGCGTCGAAGCGTGCCCGCTCCGGGCTATCCAGATCGAGCACGCCGTACAGCTGCCCGTCTTTGACGAGCGGCACCACGATCTCCGCGCGCGAGGCGGCGTCGCAGGCGATGTGTCCGGGAAATTCGTGCACTTCGGGCACGATCACGGTTTGCCGGCGCTCCGCCGCCGAGCCGCAAACGCCGCGCCCGAGCGCGATGCGCACGCACGCGACCTTGCCTTGGAACGGGCCGAGCACCAGCTCACGGCCGCGCAGAAAGTAGAAGCCGACCCAATTGAGGCCGGGCAGGGCTTCGTAGAGCAGCGCCGAAAGATTGGCGGCGTTGGCCAGGCCGTCGGTCTCGTCCGCGAACAGACCGCCCAATTGCTGGAGAAGCTCGCGGTAGCGCTCGGCCTTGGAGGTGGCCGATGAGGAAGCGGCGACGAACATCAGGCTCCCGCGCCCACGATTTGCACCGTAATGGAGGCGTCCACGCGACGAGGCTAGCATGCCGCTAAATGGGCAACGCGAAGTGGCGAGCCAGCAGGGCGCGCGTGAACGACGGCCGCAAATAGAAGCCTTTCGGCAGCGCCGCGAACGGCACCCCGTCGGCGTCGAAGCCGAGCCGGCGCGCCCGCGAGTGGGCGGCCTTGGGCCGGATCTGCAAATATCGGCCGACGTGTCCGGTGAGCCGCTCGACGTGCCCGCGCCCGATCGAGCCTGCCAGCTCCTCCCAGTCGGCGCGCAGCACCGCCTCGTCTTCGGGCGGGAGCTCATAGAGCAGGGCCTGCCCGATGCGCCGCTCCGCGACAGCGATCGCGCGCTCGCCATCCACCGGTATCCAGAGCACCTTCGAGAGCTTGCGGCGCACGCGCGAATCGACCCATTCGACTTGGCCGATCTCCGCCAGCGGGATCGTGCAGACGAAGGTCGACTCCACCGGGGCGCCGGCGCGATCGACGGGCAGCGTTTTGAGCTCGATGCCGAGCTCCGGAAAGTCGGGCAGCGCGCGGGAGCCGGCGGTCGCGCCGAGCGCGCGCTCTAGCAAGCTGCCCACGAAGCCTTTGGCGCGGCGCAAGTCGGGCGGCACCTCGGCGTCGAAGCGCCGCGCCAGTTGACCGAGGCGCAAGCCGGCGAGGCCGGCGGCGCGCTCCAGCAGCTCGGCCTGATCGCGCGGCGCCGCGACGCTCACGCGGAAGCTCGGTAGCGCGCCACCAGCAGCGCGATGTCGTCGCGCTGCTCGGCGGTGAACGCTTGCACCGCGCTCGCGAGGACGCTGCGCACCGCGAGCGGCGGCTCGTGGCCGTGACGCTCGAGCAGCTGTGACAAGCGGTCGATGCCGAAGCGCTCACCCTCGGCATTTTGCCCCTCGATCACGCCGTCGGTGTACAAGAGCAGAACATCGCCGTCTTGCAGGAACAACCGCGAGTCTTGCGTCACTTCATCGATGTCGCGCGTCGCGCCCACCCACGTCCCGAGCGTCGGCACCGTCTCGATCCGACCTGTCGCGGCGCGCCGCACGATCATGTCTTCGTGCGCGCCGGCGAAGCGCAGCTCCCCGTCGGCGCTGTAGCGAATCAGGCTGAGGGTAGCGTGCTCGTCTTGCTGGAGCCGGACGCGAACGTTGTCGTAGAGCACGGCGTTGACGATGCGTAGCAGGTCGCGCGGCGCCGCCTGTGGGTGCTGGCGAACGAGCGCGGACACCACGCTCTGCAACATCATCATCACCAGCCCCGAGCCGAGGCCGTGCCCGGCCACGTCGCCGATGCCGATCCAACAGCCGCCGTCGGTGGGCAGCACGTCGTAGTAGTCGCCGCCCACCTCGGTCGCAGGCAGCATCATGGCCGCGATCTCGAGTCCCCTGACCGACAAATCGCGCGGCAAAATCGAAGTTTGGATGCGAGTAGCGATCGCCAGCTCCGATTCGAGTCGCTGCGTCTCCGCCTTTTCGCGCGCCGCCGCCTCGTGGGCCACGCGCCGCATCAGCTCGGCGCCGTGCAGGGCCGCGCTCACCAGCTCGCGCAGCAGCTCGTAGACCACCCGCCGGCGCGGCCCGAGCTCGAGGAGGGCGAAGCCAAGCTGCGTGTTTTCGAAGAACAGCGGCTCGATCACCATCGCGTGCCGGCGTTCCCCCAGCATGGGCGGCGGAGCCAGATCGAGCGTGTCGAAGAGTAGACCTCCGGACGGCACCGGGAGCAGCCGCCCCCGGTCGTAGGCGACGATCAGCCGCGACGACGGCGCGGGGCTACCGTGGCCGTCGTACAGCGCGATGAAGCAGCTGCGAATACCCAGCGCCGGCAGCCGATCCGACAGCGAGAGCGGCAAGCTATCCAGATCGAACGACGTGATGAGTGACTCGCTGGTGTCGGTCAGGATGCTGGCGGAGTGCTCGGCTTCGGTGCGGAGCCCGCGCTGCTCGCGATCGACGGCGTCGGCCACCAGCACGCGCAGCCGCTGCCAGACGTCTTCCAGGCGCATCCAGCGCCGCGCATCGGCGCGCACCGCCGGCAGCAACCTTCGCCGCAGCTCCGATAAGGTGAGCTGCCAGGCCAGGACGTCGCCGCCGACCTCGATCGTGCGCGACAGGACCTGATCGAGTCGCTCGATCAGCCGGCGATCGGAGACGTGGTCGAGCGCCTCGCCCAGCGCGTCGAGGAGCGCGATCTCGAAGCCGCGCTCGACGTTGGCCCGCGCGCGCGTAGCGGCCGTCACCAGCTCGCGGCCGAGCTGGGGCCGCATACGCTCGAAGGCGTCGCGGAACGGCTCGGACAGGGTGCTGAGGGAGGGCGGTATGTCGGAGGGGGCGCCATCCGACAAGCAGCCGCACGAGCGCCTTCGCACCAAGCGCGAGCCGAGCACCAGCCGCTCGGGCGCGGTCCCGCCGCCCAAAATCACGGCCAGCACGTCGAGAGCGTTGGCGGCGAGCTCGAAATAGGGCTGGCGAACCGTGCTCAACGTGGGTGTGGCGCCGCGCGCCAGCTCCGCGTCGTCGAAGCCAATCACCGCGACCTGATGGGGCACGCTGATATCGCGCTCGCGCAGCACCTCCAGCGCGCCCAGCACCGAAAAGTCGTTAGCGCCCACCACCGCGTCGAAGTCGACGTGGCGCTCGATCAGCTCGCGCATCGCGCGCCGGCCCATGTCGGTGGTGAAGTCGCCGCTCAATACCAGGGCCGGATCGTAGTCGAGCCCGAAGTCGCGCAGCGCGTCGCGATAGGCTTGAAAGCGCGTCTGCGCCTCCGGGTTATCGACCGGACCGCGCAAGAACACGAGGCGACGGCGGCCGTGAGCGCTGATCAGGTGCACGACGGCCTCGCGCATGCCGGCCGCGTTGTCCGCCACCACCACCGGCGTCCCCGGCACGGTGTGCCCCAACGTCACCTTCGGCAAGCCCGGGTAGCGAGCAAGGAAAGCCGCCGCCGCTTCGCTCGAAGCGGTCAGACTGAGCACCACCAGGCCGTCGAGCGAGCGCGTCGAGACCAATGAGTAGCAGTGATTGCGCGCCAGCTGGTGGCCAGCCAACGACGGCAGGGCTCCGCCCGCAAAGCAGAACAAGTCGACGTCGCGCTCGCGCGCCTCGTGCTCGAAGGCGGTGACGAGCGTGCTGGCGTACTCGTCGTAGAGCGCGTCGAGCAGCACCCCGATACGGCGCCGCGGCCGTGGCGGCGCCGTGAAGCTGTTCCCGAGCGGAGCCGGATTCACGCCCGGCGATCATACACGGAAAGAGCGAGGTTACTTGTCCCTGTAGGTAACCTGGCCAATGAAGTCGCCCTTGCCCAGATCGACGCCGTTATGCCGCAAGATCGCGTACACCATGCTGGCGTGGAAGTAGACGTTGGGCAGTTGCCGTTCGATCAGGTAGTCGGCGCCGGTCATCGCCTTGCCCTCCGGAAAGAACGGCAACGAAATGAGCCGTTCGGCCGTGCCGTCGAAATCGGCGGGCTGGAAGGTGTCGAGGTAGGCGATCACGGAGTGCAGACGCTTGCGTAGCTCCTCGAACGACTGTTCGGTGTCGGGATGCTTGGGCGGGTCCTTGGCGGTCAGCCGGGCGGCGGTGATCTTACACTGGTCACAAACGGACTGAATTTGCCGTACGAGCGCAAATTGGTCCGGCGCCAAGCGCGCTGTGAGCAAGCTGTTGGCATCGAACTTCTTGCTCTCCGCGAAGACGGCGGCCTTATCGAGCCAGAGCTCGACATTGTGGAGGATACGCGTGAACTGGGGGACGGTTGCTGAATACAGGTTCATGAAGATCTCCGGGAGCGGGGTCGTAATGCCCAGCGTCGCCATCCGGAAGTGCTCGGCCGCGACAAGCCGCCAGCCCGCCGCTTCTCGGGGATTTTGGCGCCCGCGTTCCGCCTGGGCTACGGTCCGCCGGTGCGTCCCCTGGCGCTGCTGTTCATTGCTTGCCTCGTGAGCTGCTCCCGCGCCGAGCCCGTGGCGGAGGCCGTCGCGCGGCCGGCGAGCAGTCCTTCGCCGCCCGCGCCATCGAGTAGCCCGCCGACGGTGGCGGTCGCCGCCGCCGCGCCCGTAGCGAGCGCTCCGCTGCCGGCAGCGGCAAAAGCTCCGCCCCCGGAGTCTCCGCGCGTCTACGCCAAGACCAGATTCGTGTGGATCCGGCCCGAGCCGGACTCGTCCAAGCAATGGATCGGCTACCTGTGGACGGGCGAGTCGGTGAAGCTCGTCAACGGGCGCCCGGTGTATGGGCCCGGGTGCGCGACCTGGTACGCGGTGGAGCCGG
>Ga0164241_10001146_pt1 | contig 35577 bp, 37 predicted proteins | sample OricomyardsoilBY_FD_108780 | JGI IMG/M metagenome (GOLD analysis project Ga0164241, IMG submission 108780) | Backyard soil microbial communities from Emeryville, California, USA - Original compost - Back yard soil (BY) | ecosystem: Environmental > Terrestrial > Soil > Unclassified | place: USA... | reverse complement strand
GGCGCGAAGCTCTTCTACATGGATACGGTGGGTTTCACCGGCTACAAGTGCGCGCCGGAGATGTTCTACTTCCCGCCGCAGAAGAAGTGGTACTACACCTTCCAGACGCAGGCGCCGGCGTTCAGCACCAGCGAAACGCCGGGCGACCCGACTTCGTGGACGGAGCCGCAGAACTTCTTCCCGGATGACCTCTACCGGACGTCCATGCCGCGCCTGCCGATCGACTACCACTTCATCGGCGATGGCGAGTACATGTACATGTTCTTCACCGGCGACGACGGCAACTTCTACCGCAGCCGCACCACCTATGCCCAGTTCCCCAGGGGCTTCAGCAAGCCGGTGGTGGCCATGCGCGGCACGCGCAACAGCGTCTTCGAAGCCAGTTTCACTTACCGGATCAAGGGCACCGACAAGTACCTGACCATCGTTGAAGCGCTGGGCGTTCGCTACTACCGCGCCTATGTCGCCGACAAGCTCGACGGCGAGTGGTATCCCGTCAAGGGTTTCGACACCATGGAGAGCCCGTTTGCCGGCAGGGCCAATGTCACGTTCGAACCCGGCGTCGAGCCGTGGTCGATCCAGGTCAGCCATGGCGAACTGGTCCGCGACAGCAACGACGAGCGCATGATCCTCGACCCCGACAACCTGATGTTCCTCTACCAGGGCATCAGCGAAGCCGACAACCAGGGCGACTACGGCGCGCTGCACTACCAGCTGGGGTTGCTGCGCGCCGTGAAGTAGATGGCGTCGGTGAGCCCGCAGATCAGGTAGTGTAGGCATCGACCGAAACGCCAGGATGGCGTGCAAGCCATGTGGAGGGCAGGTCCAGATGCAGGAAGGCGGCGAACCAGAAGACCATTTCGAAGCAGCGTCCGCGTCCCTGGATTTCGGACTGCTGTTCACGCAGCTGCCCGATGTGCTGCTGATCCTGCTGCCGGATGCACCGCGTTACACGATGGTGGCCGCCACGGATGTGCGCCTGCAGGTCACTCACACCACACGCGGCACCCTGGGCAAGGGGCTGTTCGAAGTTTTTCCCGACAACCCCGACGATTCGACGGCCACCGGCACCAGCAATCTGCGCGCCTCGCTGGACCGTGTTCTCGCCACCAGGCTCCCCGACACCATGGCGGTGCAGAAGTACGACATTCCCGGCCCGGACGGCACGTTCACCAGAAAATACTGGAGCCCGAAGAATGTGCCGGTGCTCTCCGCCGATGGCCGGGTGCAGTACATCGTCCATCGTGTCGAGGACGTCACCGGGCTGGTGGACGCCAGCGAGCAGGGCGAGGAACTCCAGGGCCGCAATCGCGAAATGGAGCGCGAGGTCATCCGCCGCAGCAACGAGCTCGCGGGTGCGCTGCGGGAACTGCGCGAGGCCAACACACGACTGGCCGAGCTCGATGCCGCCAAGACGGATTTCTTCAGCAACATCAGCCATGAGTTCCGCACGCCGCTCACCTTGATGCTGGCTCCGCTGGAAGAAGAACTCACCGAGGGCGAGCTGGCACCCGATGACCCGCGGCGGCTGCGGCTGGACACCGCCTATCGCAATGCGCTGCGCCTGCTCAAACTGGTGAACACGCTGCTGGATTTCGCGCGCATCGAAGCGGGTCGCGCCAGCGTGAATTTCGAACCCACGGACCTGGCGGCACTGACTGCGGAGCTGGCGAGCAGTTTCCGCTCGGCCGTCGAGCGCGGCGGCCTGGAGTTTTCAGTCGATTGCGCGCCGCTGGCCGGGCCGGTGCACGTCGATCGGGACATGTGGGAGAAGATCGTCCTCAATCTGCTCTCCAATGCGTTCAAGCACACCTTCAAAGGCAGCATCGCGGTGCGCCTGCAGGAGGCGGGTGGCATGGTCACGCTCACCGTGGAAGACAGCGGCGTAGGCATCGCGGCGGAGGAGATTCCGCGACTGTTCGAGCGTTTTCATCGCGTGCAGGGCGCGGCGTCGCGTTCACATGAAGGCAGCGGCATCGGGCTCACGCTGGTGCGCGAGCTGGTGCAACTGCATGGTGGCACGGTCCGCGTGGAGAGCGAGCCGGGTCGGGGCAGCCGCTTCATCGTCACATTGAAGGCGGGCAGCGCGCATCTTCCTGCCAGTGCGGGCAAACCGGCGACCGGCACTTCGGCCAGGGCCGTGCGACATGCGGCTGCCTATGTGCAGGAAGCCATGCAGTGGCTGCCGGATGCGCCTGCCGAAATCTCAGGCAACTACCCCTCGCTATCCGGGGACCGGCCGCGCGTGCTGTGGGCCGACGACAACGCGGACATGCGCAGCTACGTCGCCCGCCTGCTGGGTGTGGACTACGAAGTGACGGCCGTGGCCGATGGCCAGGCGGCGCTGGAGTCGGCACTGGCCGATCCGCCGGATCTGGTGCTCTCCGACGTGATGATGCCGCGGCTGGATGGCTTCGGCCTGCTCAAGGGCCTGCGCGCGGACGAACGCACGCGTCGGCTGCCGGTGATCCTGCTGTCCGCGCGCGCCGGCGAGGAATCCGCGCTGGAAGGCCTGGACAGCGGCGCAGACGATTACCTGGTGAAGCCCTTCTCCGCGCGCGAACTGCTGGCGCGGGTGCGCGCGCATGTGGCGCTGGCACGCGAACGCCACGCCTGGGAGAAGCTGCTCGAAGACAAGGTGCGCGAACGTACCGCGGAGCTGGTGGAAGAAAACGCGCGCCGGCGGCACACCGAGCAGCGCCTGGCCTCGCAGCTGGAGCGCATGGCGCTGCTGGATCACATCACGCGCGCGATCGGCGAGCGGCAGGACCTGCGCAGCATCTTCCAGGTGGTGATCCGCAATGTGCAGGACAACCTGCCCGTCGACACATGCTGGATCGGCCTCGCGGGCGCGGACACCGCCTGGCTGACGCTGCGGCCGGAACTGCTCTACGAACCGGACCTGCGCCGCAGGCCCACGCCGCTGCCGCAGGAAATCGCCGCGCGCGACATCGGCTCCTGCGTGATCGCATCGCTGCGGGGCGACGAAGGGCTCATCGGTGTGCTGATCGCCGGCCGGCGCGAGGCCGAGGCCTTCAGCAGCGGTGAATGTGAATTCCTGCGCCAGCTCAGCGAGCACGTGGGCCTCGCCATCCGCCAGACGCAGCTGCATGAATCGCTGTGGAGTGCCTACGATGAGCTGCGCCAGACGCAGCAGGCGGTGCTGCAGCAGGAGCGGCTGAGCGCATTGGGGCAGATGGCCAGCGGCATTGCGCACGACATCAACAATGCGATGTCGCCGGCCATTCTCTACCTGGAGCGGCTGCTGGATTCCGATCGCGAGCTCAGTCCGCGCTCGCGCGAACTGCTGCCGGTGGTGCTGCGCGCCATCGAGGATGTCGCGGCGACCGTGGCGCGGCTGCGCGAGTTCTATCGCCCGCAGGAGATGCAGGCCGAGCTCAGGCCCGTGAACGTCAATCTGCTGGTGAAGCAGGCGCTCGAACTAACGTATGCCCGCTGGAGCGACATGCCGCAGCAACGCGGCATCCAGATCGACGCGGTGGAGCAACTCGCGCCGGATCTGCCCGATGTGCTGGGCGCAGCGAGCGAGCTGCGCGAGGCACTGACCAACCTGATCTTCAACGCCGTGGATGCAATGCCCGAAGGCGGAACGCTCACGCTGCGCACCACGTTGCAGCAGAACACGGTGCAGCTCGACGTCACCGATACCGGCACGGGCATGGACGAGGAGACGCGCCGCAAGTGTCTCGAGCCCTTCTACACCACCAAGGGAGAACGCGGCACGGGCCTTGGGCTGGCCATGGTGTATGGCACCGTGCAGCGGCATGGCGCCGGGATCCAGATCAGCAGCGCGCCAGGCCAGGGCACCACCTTCAGCATCCGCATTCCGGTTCCCGACCGGGCCGTCGATGTCCAGCCCACTGCATCGATTCCGCAGCCGAGCCCCAGGGGCCTGCGACTGCTGGTCATCGACGACGACGCGTTGCTGCGGAAGACGCTGCAGGAAACGCTGGAAATGGACGCGCACCACGTGACCACCGCGGCCGATGGGCCCGCAGGCATCGACATGTTTCGCAACGCGCCCCCCGACGCGCCATTCGATGCTGTCATCACCGACCTGGGCATGCCGCGCATGGACGGCAGGGCCGTGGCCCGGGCCATCAAGGAGCGCTCGCCCACGACACCCGTCATCCTGCTCACCGGCTGGGGCCAGCGACCCGATGCCGGCAGCGATGCGCTGCCTCATGTGGACCGCGTGATCGGCAAGCCGCCGAAACTGCGCGATCTGCGGGGCGCGCTGGCGCAGCTGTGCGGGCCGGGCGCGCAGCGTGATGCGGGTGCGGCCGTTCCCAACTGAGAGCAGGGCTAGGTGGGCCCGGCTGTGCTGCCGCCGAGGCTCTCGCACGCGCGACGCAGCCGCAGCTCGGCGGCATGTCCACACCCAGCTTCTCCTTCATTGCGCGCTGGATGTCGATGTCGCTGAGGACGCCGAAGCCCTCGGCCTTCAACGCAGCAATGGTTTTCGAGAGCACCTGGTCGAATGAAGTGCCGACGAGTGTGGTGGTGAATCCGTACATGGCGCGCCTCGGTGGTTGGTGGTGGATCTCAGGTCTCGCGGGTCAGTCTGGATAGCTCAACAAGACCAATCGGCGGCTGGGTCAGCCATGGCAGCGTGAACAGTCGCTTGGCCAGGCCGGCAGACATGCGCTCGATCTGTTTGCGTTCACCGGCCAGTCGGGCTGCCAGCAAGGGGTCGCGGGTGCCGGCGGCCAGGATGCTCTTGTTGAGTACCCAGGCATAGGGTTCGACGCCCGCGCGGCGCAGGTCTTCCTGCAAGGCTGCGGCCTGCGACACGGGGGTTATTTCCGGCAGCGTCACGAGAATGATCCGGGTGTACGTGGCGTCCTGCAGGCGCATCAGCGGCGTCACGACGCGCCCGCTGCCGTGGCCTTCGAACTCACGCATCATCTGGCGGTGGTAGGCGCCGGTCGCATCCATCAGCAGCATCGAGTGCCCGGTGGGTGCGGTGTCCAGCACCACGAAGGCGCTGCGCGCTTCGCTGACGATGTGCGAGAACGCATGGAAGACCGCAACCTCCTCGGTGCACGGCGAGCGCAGGTCTTCGAGCAGCAGGGCCTTTTCCTGCGCGTCGAGATGCGGTGACCTGGCCGCCATGATCTTGTCGATGTAGCGCCGCGTCTCTGCTTTCGGATCGATGCGGCTGACCTGCAGCCCCGGTACCTCTCCATCCAGCGTGGCGGCCAGGTGCGCAGCCGGGTCGGTGGTGCTCAGATGCACGCTCTTGCCGCGCTGTATCAACCCGAGTGCCAGTGCGGCCGCGACGGTGGTCTTGCCCACACCTCCCTTGCCCATGACCATGATCAGCCCGTGCCCGGCGGCGGCCAGTTCGTCGGCGAGCGCAGCGAGCCCCTGGATGATGGCGACAGGTTCAGGGGCTGCAGCGCGCGCAAGTGCACTGCTCGGTGTTTCCGCGCAGAGCAGCGCACGCAAGGCGGGCAGGCCGACGGTGTCGAAGGCTCGCAAAGGCACCAGGTCCTGCGGCAAGGCCCGCAGCGACTGCGGCATTTCGGCCAGCGCCACCCGCCCCAGATCCTCGATGGCGCAAGCCACCGCGTCACTGCGCTCGGTGGCATGGAAGACGCCGTTGATCGCCAGGCGTTGGTTGTTCAGACCCAGCTCGCGCAGCTCACGGGAGGTGCGCGCTGCTTCGGCGATCGCGCTCCTGTCGGGCCGCGTCACGAGTATCACAGTGGTTCTGGCCGCGTCGCTCAACGCCGCCAGTGCCGCATTGAAGCGCGCCTCCTGCATCTTGAGTCCCGAGTGCGGGCCCAGGCACGAGGCACCGCGATCGTTGCCCTGCAGGAAGCCGCTCCACGCCTGTGGCAGGCTGAGCAGGCGCAAGGTGTGTCCGGTCGGAGCCGTGTCGAAGACGATGTGCTCGAACTGCGCGGTCTCTTCAGACAGAAGCGAAGCGAACTCGTCGAAGGATGCGATCTCGGTGGTGCAGGCCCCCGACAGTTGTTCCCGCACGGTGGAGAGTTCGGTCTCGGTGGCAGTGGATCCCATCTGCGCCAGGACACGCTGCCGATAGGACTCGGCGGCATTGTCGGGGTCGATGTTCAGGACCCACAGGCCGGGAGCGCCGGGCACCGGCGTTGGAGTGTTGCGCAGCGCGGCGCCCAGCATCTCGTCCAGGTTCGACGCCGCGTCCGTGCTCACCAGCAGAACTTTCCTGCCGCCATCGGCCAGAGCCAACGCAGCGGCGGTGGACAGCGAAGTCTTGCCGACGCCGCCCTTGCCGGTGAAGAACAGATAGCGGGTCGCGTCACTCAGGAATCCGATGGGGTTGCGCCTAGGCCGTGAAGTCTGCTCGACCATGCACGATGCTAACAGGCACGCTGCTTCCCGGCCGCAGCTATGCAAGCATACGCAGGCAATTTCATCCGCCGGGCCAGGGGGCCACACGCCATGAGGAACAGCACGAGACCGTGAGCCTGTGGGCGCGCCCGTATCGCAATGGCAAGGAAGTGAAGCAGGCGATGTCCAATGCCTCGCTGTCATACACGGGCGCGGGCGAGGCACTGGGCTGGTTCGCGCTCACCGAGCCCGGCGAAGTGGACGAGATCCGCGTGATCGCCGGTGGCGGCAAGCCCTATCGGCAATGGGAACTGCAGCGCCAGCCCGTGCACTTGCGCTGGAGCGCGAACCAGGCGGCCGCTGAGCCGCAGGCCGAGTGGGTCACCGATCTGCTCGCGGTCGAGAAGACGCGCCGGGACGAGGCCTTCGCGCAGCGCGCCAACGAACCGGTGCCGGCCGGCAGTGTGGCGCTGTTCAGCGGCTTCATGCTCACGGTGCTGGCCGTGCTGATTGCCGGCATCGCCCTGCAGTTGTGGAGTGTATGGAAGTGGCGCGGCGGCTGGCGTATTGCGGCGGCGCTGCCAGTGGCTGCAATGGGCTTCGTCGTGTTGCGCATCCTCATCGGCACCGCGGTGGACCCCACCTCCCACAATCTGTGGCCGTTCGAGATCCTGCAGGTGGGAGTGGTGGGGCTGGTGGTGATCGGAGTGCTGGCGGGGGTGCGGCGGATGAGGGGCGTGTGACCAATACGGAAATCTTCAGAAGGAAATTCCTTTCCGGGGTCAATCGGCATTTCTGTGCAGATCAACAGAAGCAGGCTTCAGCCCTTGGCAGGGAACAGATACCGCGCCGCCATCACGATCGCGCCGAGGGCCATGCCACCCACCGAGATTGGTGCGGCGACCACGGCGAGCAGTCCGAGCCCGATCGGGTTTCCATCAGACGGCCCGAAGAGCATGTAGAGCAGCAGCGGCGTCACACCCACCACGCCCACTGCGAAGCTGGTGATCAGGATCCGCCGGCCGAGCGGTTTATCCACCTTGTCGGGGCGCCGTTGCATCAGAACACCGTAAGCAGCGCCACGCCCAGCAAGGCGTAGATCACGATCACCACCACGAAATAGTCGGGGGAGTCCGCGCGCGACACCATGCGGCCGCGCCAGCCGGATTTCGCGTACACCTTGCCCGAGGCGAGCGCACTGGCCACGTACAGCAGCACACAGATGCCCAGCACGCGGAACATCAGCTTCGGCTCCCGCATGAGCGTTGCGTGACGCAGGTCCCGATTTGCGTTGCATTCATGGCCGAAGAATCCCCCAGTGACGACGCGGCTGCCATCGAGTGCTTCTCAAAGCCGGCATTGACGCCGTCGATGAAGTCGGCAATGGTGCGCCGGTTACGTGACTGATGGCTTCACGACGGCAAACCTGAACGCGCACTGGGCGCATCTGCCGTACCGACCGCTACGCCCTTGATAGACAGGAGGTCTCATGAAATCCGGAAATGGCTTCAGGCTGCTGGTGGGTGTGCTCTTCGCACCGATGCTGGCCGGCGTCGCTCATGCATCGTCCCTCACCGGGATGCTGAGGATGGCAGGGCAGAACGTTGGCGTCCCAGGTGCCACGGTGGTGGTGTATGCCGCAAGGTCGCGCAAGGGTCACGACACGGTTTGCCCAGGCTGCTACGAGGATGTCGGCAAGCACGTCACCACGGACGCCGGTGGCAATTTCTCCATTGGCGGCCTCGATAACCAGCTGGTGTTCGATTTTGTCGTCCTGGCGGAGGGCCTCACGCCCAGGTGGTACAGCGAGGTGGATCCGCTGCAGATCGACGGGCCCATCGAGATCCTGACGGGACCGCTGCCCGCCGCGAATCGGGCCGGCACGGTGCTGGGGCGGGTGGTCGACGCGGGCGGCCAGCCTGTGCCTCATGCGCTGATTGAACTGGTGGGTCTGGACTTTGGTGGCGATCACCCAACCATCGGCAACTTTCCGGACGGATTGGCGATCAGCAACGCCAACGGACAGTTCGAACTCCGGAGCGACGTCGCGCGCGCGCTGGGCGGCGCAATACCGAAGTCACTGATCGTGGAAGTGAGGGCGCCACGCATGGCGCCCGCGCTTCACAAGGTTCCGGTCGGGAGCGCACGACAGGATCTGCGCGTGACCGAAGGTGCCACGGTGCAGGGCCGCGTACTGGCGCAAGGCAAGCCGGCGGCGAAAGTGGATCTTGTGCTGCTCACTTCTGCCCAGAATGCAGACGAGCGGTACGCGCCGATCACCATCAGCACCGACAAGGATGGCCGCTTCTCGTTCAGCCATGTGCCTGCCGGCCGCGAGTGGAGCGTCGACGCGAATTCAGATTCGGGGCTGGGCAGCGTGACCGCGCGTAACCTCACCACGCCGGCGGATGGGCAAAGCGTGGACCTGGGTGACGTGGACGTGCAGAAAGGCTCCTCACTGACGGGTCACGTCGCGCTCAGCGATGACAAGATCCTGCCGCCCGGTGTTCGGGTATCCATCAAGAACAATGCCGGTGGCATCCGCAATGCGGTGCTCGATTGGGAACACAAGTTCGAGTTCAAGGGGCTGTCCGGCTCCTGGCAGCTGGTGCCGCCAGAGGTGCCGGGGTACCGTCTGCGGGGCCCGGCACCGGAACTCTCCCTCCAGCGCAACGTGAAGGGGCTGACGATCACGCTGGAGCCGCAGCCCTAGCAGACTATCGGCTGACCGTAATGCTCGCTTGCAGATCGGTCGGCCGAATAACCTGCATGACCGGCGGTGCGGCCACCAGTTTGACCCAGACGGCATCGCCGTCCTTGAACCAGGAAGTCTCCTTCGCCTGGCGCAACGCGTTCATGCTGCCCTGCTGCGTTCCGGAAGCAGCCTTGGCGAAGCCCGGCAGCTGAAAGATGACCCATGAGCCCGCATCCATTTCAGACAGACTGAGCGTGACTTCCGTTCTTTCGGTTTTGACCTGGATCTCGGTGCCGGCCTTCACAGTGCTCTGGTCGCCGGAGATCTTGAATTCCTTGCCGTTGCGAATCAGCGCGATGGGCGGCTGCGGAGCACGACGAGAGAACAGGGCGGCGCGTTGGGATTGAACGAGGGGATCGTTTGCAGCACTCCCACCACCAATCGAACCGAGCAATGCGAACCGGGCGGTCCGCGATTCGAGATTGACCGCCTTTGGAAGCTCGCCTCGGCTGTCCGAGAGATTCAGGCGGCCGATATCACCCGTGCACACAGCGGCGTTCCAGGTGGGATGAATCTGGCAGGTGTCGTCGGTGGCGACGCTGTCGTTCTCGCCGTCGTTGAGCAGGACCTGGGAATTGGGAATGCCGGTCACGGAACCGTCCACGTCGTGGAACGACAAGGTCCGATACTGGTTGCCGCCGCGGTTGTCATTATCGAACCGGGCATCGTATTTCGGGAAATAGACCGGCTTGGCGTTGACGAACTTCGCACCGCTGATGGTGCTGCCGGTACTCAAGCCCGCGCTCGTGAACAGCAGGAACGAAAGCGCTCCTGTCTTGCGCCTGTCGTTGTCCTGGTAATTCACGAATGTCGTGTTCACCACATCATCGCGGTAGTCGTAGTACTCGTAGCCGCGGATGGGGAAATCCGGAATGGGAGGCTTCGGCAGGCTGCGGCCATAGGCGATTTCCTCGGGCGTCGTGGGGTTGCCGATATTTTCGGTCTCGCCGACGACCAGCGAATCAACCAGCCGCGCACTGAAGGGCAGGCTGCCGATGTCACCAGCGGCCTGCGTCATGCCAATGGCGTTGTCGGCAAATTTCGCGTTGCTGTACACGTACATGTCGCCCCGGCCCCAGAGACCACCATTGCGGTTCTTGTAGCTGGTCAGGTTCTCGAAGTGCGTCTCCAGCACCTTGCTTTCCAGATCGTTGGGATCTGCCAGCGGCAGCAATGGAATGGAGGCCGTACCGAAGGTGTTGTCCGGGTTGATGTGCCGGTCAATCATGAACCCGTCGAAGTTGGAATGGGACACATTGTTCCTGAATGCGCGCACCGGCGTGCGGCGCGGCCAGGTGTTCTTCGCTGTGTCGGAGTCTTCGAACGCACCGTTCGGGTGTATCGGCACGGAAAACCAGAAGCCGGTCTCTTCGGAGCCGGCGGCCACATTGTCGATGAAGGAGTTGTCAGGGTTGGTGATCCAGTAGGCCGACACCGTGTTGTCGGAGGGGATCAGCACATCCTTGGATTGCTGGCCATTCTGTCTGGGCGCGTCCGCCGGGCGCTCACCGGCTGCGGCGAGATTGGTCGGCACGCAGGGCTTGGTGGGATGGCACTTGATCTGGATCGCCAGGTTGTGCACGAACTCATTGCCGTGCTCGATGCCGTCCTCCAGGAAGAAGCAGTGGCCGACGATGTTGTAGGTCACGTTGTTCTCGACCCGCACGTCGTTGGTGCCGTGCACCGTCACGCAGCGGCTGTAGGTGTCGTGGATGGACGCGTTCTTGATGTACTGACCCTTGCCCGCATCACCAACCAGATGCCAGTGGATCGGATAGCGTGCCAGCTCCAGGTGCTGACCCATGCGGTTGAGCTCGACGCCCTCCACATACATCTTGCTCGTGACCATCGCCATGATGTGGCCGCCAAAGAAGGTCTGTGCCGCGTCTTCGGATGCCTGAACCTTGATGTTGCGTGACAGCAGGCCCACTTCGCCGCGTTCATCCACGCCGAAGGTGATCTTGCCGAAGTGCATGTAGTCGAGTTTCTTGTCGAGCGTGATCTTGTTGCCGCTGATCGCGGAGATCGTGCGGCGCTCGGCCTGGCGCGGGTTGTAATCCGTGGAGGCGAGCACGATCTCGTCACCCACCTTCCACTGATCGGCGTCCAGCACCTCGATCGACGTGGCACCGGCCTCGGCGGTCTTCGACAGCTTGGTCCAGGTGTTGGTGCGGTTGCCGTGCAGGTTCAGGGTGCCACCCGAGAGCATGATGCCGCGGTCACCCATGCCCATCAGCTGTTCGCCTTTGACGTTGTCAGTCAGGGTGATCGTGGCCTTGTGCTGGTAGGGCTTTGCTTCGGTGCCGACCTGCAGTTCTCCGTGCACCATGACCCACTCGGTGGTCAGCGTGAGATCCGACTTGTCGTCGAAGGTGAGCTTGCCGTTGATCGTCAGGCCGTTGAGCTGAGGCGGGCTGACATCCAGGATCACTTCCTTGCCACTGGCGATATCCACCTTGTCGCCTGCGGCTGGCACCTTCTTGTTCGGCCAGGTGGCGGGATCCGACCACTTGGTCGGCTTGGCCGATCCTGCGTTCTGGGCCTGCACGACGGCAAATGCGCCGGCGAGAAGGAATGCCGGAATCAGCGAATAAAGGACGATTGACCGATTGGCCTTGCTCATGACTAACCCCCCGAAACCAGGCCGAAGAGGATAGCGCGATTCTCCGGGGCCCTTCCATGCCAGCCGGGCCTGCGATTCAGGGTTTCCCGCACAAACCGAGGCTTTTGTTCAATTCGCGAAAAAGATACTTGCCGGCTCACCCAGCAGGGCGCGTTCAACGTCCCGCAAGCAATTGACCGATTCGCGCCATTACCTTGCTTCGCAGATCCGCGGACACCCGCCCGAGGCGGGCCGCCTGCGCGGCGTCGATAGTTGCGATCTTCGCCGGCCGGATGATCGAGGGCGCCGGCAACCCGGTGCCGGAAAGCCGCGTGATGGGAACGTCGTCGGGCCAGCGGCGATTTGCCGCGCTGGTGATCATGACCACCCAGATCAGCCCGTAGCGGTCCTGCACATGCGGGCCTGATACCACCAGGGCGGGGCGGAACTGCCGCGTGGAACTGTCGGTGTACGGGAATGGAACCCGGATGACATCGCCCTGTTCAAAGCTTGCCATAGGCCTTGCGATCCGCCTCGCTGTCCCATTCCCCGAAGGTGAGGAACGGATCATCGGCGGCGCCGGCCTGGTTGGCACGCGTCAAAATCACCCGGTTTCCCTCGATTTGATACGCCAGCGCGTCGCCTTCGCGCAGGCGCAGTGCAGTGCGTACCGGCTGCGGAATGGTGGTCTGGGCTTTGCTGGTGAGCTTGCTGGTGATCATGGGGCGACGGTAAGGAAATTCCTTTCAGGGGTCAATCTGCATTTCTGCGCAGATGCCGCACCACCATGACGATGGCGCCCAGCACCATGCCCACGGCTTGCGCCAGCAAAGTTGTGTGATGATTGCCGGAGGATCCCCAGGGGTGGGGAGATTGCCGTCGATTACTTCGCAAGGCTGGAGGGAGTCATGAACGCGAATGCGGAATTGGTCGCACCGAAGGTGCGCTGGCTGCGGGCCCTGCTGGCGGCGTTCATCGCCGAGGTTGCGCTGATCCTCGTTGCCGTTCCGGTCTATGCCACCTCGGCCGATCCGACGCCGATCCTGAACCTGGTGATCCCGCCTGCCTCGGGCCTCGTGTTCCTCTTCGCCGGCTATTGGTCCGCATTGCCCATTCCGCGGCGGGGCATTGCGCAAGGTGCGCTCACTGGCGCGTGGGCAGTGGCGCTGTATATCGGCCTGGGGCTGGTGGCCAGCGTGTTCGTCGCGGGCACCAGCGTGACCGATGGCTTCGCGCCGGCATACCTCACGGCGCATGCACTCAAGATTGTTGGCGGTGCGATCGGCGGGTGGCTTGTCGGGCGCAAGGTTCGGGCTGCTCCGGCGGCATGATCATCGGGTGCGGCTGACACAACGGCCGCCTTTCCAGATTTCCACCCAGCGGAAGGGATGGTCCGGATCCGAGTTGTCGAACACCAGGCCCGCGTCGGCCATGCCGAGCGCCTTCACGGCATTTGCCCGCTCCGTTGCTGCCGGCCAGCACGACCAGCAATGGACGGGCGCCAGCCGCAGCAATCAGACCGGAGAGCCGCGACGGCATGCGCCCCTTAGCGCGAGGCAGACGAGCTTCGCTTGCGCGACGCACCTCTTGCAGGCACGAACTTGCGCTTCACCATGCGGCCCGGCGTCAGCGTGCCATCGGCATTGTGCCGCACCAAATACCCGGGGAAGTCCGGGTGAGTGCCGTACTTCGGACCGTTGAGCTTGCCCAGCGATGCACGCACCTGGGCGGCGAATTCCGGGCTCACGGCGCGTTCGAGTGCAGCGGCAAGAATATGCGCCGGGTCCGCAGCGGCCTCGCGCAGGTAGGGGCGGACCGCCGGCTCGCGCACCACATTGCCCTTGAGAATGGCGGACTCATCGCTGGTGAGCGAACCCTCGATGGCACGGCCCAATGTGGCCCAGTGTTCGACTTGCGCGGCCAGGGAACGGTGTGCCGCGGGAGCGGCTTCACGGGCCGCTTCGATCAGGCTGTCGGAGAGTTTGACGGGCTGTGGCATGGCGGCTCCGGTACCGAAGTGCTACCGGATGCTACCCCAAGCGGCGGGCCGCTGGCTATCCGGGAATGCCGAAAACACGGCCCATGAAAATCCGGTCCTGGTGACCGGGTTTTCATGGTGAAGGTCCATTTCTCGGCAAATGCACCACTTGGGGTCATTGGCTTCCCTGCCCGTAACGCGTTACGCTGGGCCCGCCATCGACAAAGGAGGCGTGCCATGGCCGAAGCAGCAGACCGGATGAAGGCAATGCGCGAGCGGCGGCGCGCCCGCGGCCTGCGCGAACTGCGCCTGGTGATACCGGACGCGCGCTCCAGGGTCGTCCGGCGACGCGTCGCGAGACAGGTTGCCGGACTGGACAGCGCCCGCGAGCTCGAGGCGCTCAGGTGGATCGAGGCGGTGTCGGAATTTGACGCCCGATGAGACGAGGCGACGTGGTAACGGTCGCGGTAGCCGGGGACTTCGGCAAACCGCGGCCTGCCGTAATCGTTCAGACCGACGCGCTTCCAGCCGCACATGCCTCCGTGGTTGTTTGCCAGATGACTTCGGAATTCACCGACGCGCCGGATTTCCGGGTGACGATTGAACCGACCGGTCGGAACGGCTTGCGTGCTCGATCACAGGTCATGGCCGACAAGCCCGTGACCATCCGGCGCGAGCGGGTCGGCCAGCGAATAGGGCGCCTGGAAGGCAGCGACATGGCGCGCCTGAATGTCGCCCTGGCGTTTGTCATGGGCTTGGCTGACTGACGAGGAAGGGGCGCCTTCCGCAACCCTTGATCCCGCAAGCCATGCGGCATCTGCCTAATGGCCTGTGTCTTCGCCGGCCTGTTCGTCACCGCCTACACCATCGCCAACACCGCCGAACACTCGCCACTGTTCCCCTGGCACATGCTGGCCGGGCTGACCATGGGCCTGGCCGTGGTGCTGCGGGTGCTGTGGGGCGTGGTCGGTACACGCCATGCGCGCTTCGCGTCGTTCCCCCTGCGCCCCGCGGCGCTGGTCCGTTACTTCAAGGGTCTGTTCACCGGCGCAGGGCGGCCCGTAGCGGGACACAACCCGGCCTCGAGCTGGGTGGCTATCGTGCTGATGGGGTTGGCACTGGGCCTGGGTGTCACCGGGTATCTGATGACCAGCAGCGGCAATGCCGAGGCCTATAAAGAGGTGCACGAACTGCTGGCCAACACCTTCCTGGCTGTGGTGCTGCTGCACATCGCGGGCGTGGTGCTGCATTCCCTGCGCCACCGCGACGGCTTTGCGCTCAGCATGGTGGATGGCCGCAAGCAGCAGATCGAACCGGCCGAGACCATCTCCCGTGCGCGGCCCGTCGTCGGCATGCTGTTCATCGCGATTGTTGCGGCCTTTGCGGTGCACCTGGTGCGCCACTACGATGCCGGCACGCAGTCGCTGAACCTGTTCGGCACCACGCTGCAACTCGGTGAGCACGAGCACGAGGAAGAAGATGATTGAGGAGCGGGCAACATGAAGCGCAGCGAACGCTGGGTCATTGCGGGGGTGCTGGCCCTCATCATCGTGATGGTCGGCGCAGACCTCTTCACCGACACCGGCCAGGGCGTATCCACCTGGCATGTGATGACCGAGGGCATAGCCGGCGTGGCGGCTGCGCTGGGCATCGTGTACCTGCTGCGCGGCACCTATTCATTGCAGCACCGCCTCACGGAGGAGGTGGCGCGATCCACCGCGCTGCAGGCCGAGGCCGAGCGCTGGCGCGCCGACGCGCGGCGCCATGTGGATGGCCTCTCGCGCGCCATCGACCAGCAACTCACGCGCTGGAACCTGACGGTGGCGGAGAAGGAGGTCGCCTTCCTGCTGCTGAAGGGGCTGGGGTTCAAGGAGATTGCGGGGGTTCGTGATACGTCGGAGAAGACGGCGCGGGCGCAGTCGACTGCGATTTATGCGAAGGCGGGGTTGTCGGGGAGGACGGAGTTGGCTGCGTTTTTTCTGGAGGACTTGTTGGTGCCGCGGGTTGGTTAGTGCGAGCCTGCTAATCGAGAAGGAGTTCGCCGGAGCGTGACCCCATCACGTCTTGCCGCGAGAGTTCGGTACGGCATTTCCTGAGCCACACACGCATCAGCTTGTCCCAGCAATTTCCTTCTTTATGAGGGTGGTTTGGTGCGCCACTTCTCGTATTCCAACGGAAGCAGCGCCGTGATGGAGTTCGTATCCATGGTACGTAAATTGTAGGTTCGATCAAATTGCTTGAATGTAAATGGCAATCGACGAACGCCGCCCAAACCGGCTTTGCTCTTTGGGTCACGTCTCGCGTTTCTATTGCGCTGGGCGGTCGCTCCAATTTTCACTGAGCCGTCGGTAGTCGAGTACAGGTAGTTCGCGATGGGCCAGAAGCTCCGATTGGCGTAGATCTCTTGCCGAGACGTCATTTGTTCGGCCATCTCACCCCACGGCGATCGTGTCGATCCCAGCGCGACTTTTGCAGCTTCCCCGTGAAGGGACACCAAGTCCCACGCTGTGCGGACAATCAACCGGTAGCCGAGCCGAATGGTGTCCACGTAGTGAGCTCTCGCCAAGGGCTTGCCAGACGTTCTACCAACCAGACTGTCCATGTAGGCAAGAGATAGCCAAGACCACATGCCTTGAGCCGTTAGCAGCGCGAAGCGATTGGATACGCCACGGAATACTTCATCAGAAAGGTAGCGACCAATCTCATAGCTTGTTGCGAAGCGGCGATTGAGGTCCAGCTGATATCTGCCGATTGCCATATCGGTGAACTCCTCAGCCGTAAGCAGATGCTTCGGAATTGCACCTGCTGGGTTATCAAGCCAAGTTGAAAACGCAGCGATTCCAGATTCATTGAATGATCGTACGTCTGCGGTCATTTCTGTTCACCCAACGACGCAAACAATCTCCTTCAAGCTCACGCCTCCTGCAGGCCCAGAGATGATGGTGAAAAGCAATGAGCCAATTGGTCGTCAGCTTGCAATGGCTATAGTTAGTGCGTCCGCTGAACTCAAGAAGGCACTTGAGGGAAACAAGGCGCTCATGCTCAGCGAGCTGTCTGCGTCCATCAAGTTTGAAGTGTCTCGAACCAAGAGCGGAGAGATTGGAATCGACGTTGGTAGCGTCTCTATCGGCGGGTCCCGCGAGGGTGCATCTGGAATTTCCCATAGCATCACTCTCAACTTTGCCAGGGATGGCAAGTGAGCGACCACGCCGAATAGCTGATGCGAAGAAACTGCGGGTACCACTTGCAGTAAGAAGGTGCCGTGGTGCCTGCGGTTGCACGTTCTGGATGAACGCCTTGATCCGCTTGCTGGCAGTGGCCTTGCTGGTCCGCTCGCCGCGCTGTTTGCGGCGCGCACCTTTACAGTCACGGAGCGGGGCGTGCCTTCCGAGGAATACTGCATGGGTATCGCTCTGCTCGCGGTGCGACGTGGCGATGTTCAGCCCCACCAGCGTCTTGCCAGCGCCGGGTACGCCGGTGACGAAGATGATGATCTTCTCGCCCTGTGCGCGGGCGCGCTCGATCAGTGATTCCACGCGCCGGGCGGTATCGGAGAGATTCCGCTCGTCGGCCTCGGTGCGCACGATGTCCGCCACGCTGTGGTTGGCGTAGAGGTGGCGGGCCGCCTCGATGATCGTGGGCGTGGGCTTGTAACGGCCGGCGATCCACGCGGCGGCATCCAGCGGCGCGGGGTATTGGGTGGCGAGTGCATCGAGCAGCTGCGGCAGCAGGTCCGCACCCATGGCGATGGGCGCGGCCACGCCGTCGGCGGCAAAGTGAATGGCAGGCAATGCGCTCGCCTGGTACTCCGTGGGGATGAGCACCGGCACGATGGGCAGCGCGTGGCTCGGTTCGTGGAAGTTCTTGGTGTCCAGCGCGTATTCCCACGCCTGATTCTTCGCCTCGGTGCTCGCCGCGCGTTCGTTGACCTTGAACTCCAGCATCACCAGCGCGCCGCCCACCAGCAGCACGGCATCCACGCGCAGGCCCATGCGCGGGATGTTGAATTCCAGCAGCAGGTGGCCGGCGCGGCCGGCGAGGTGCTGCTTCAGCAGGTGGATGGTTTCGAGCCAGGCATCGCGCTGCAGGGGCTCCATGGCGAGCGCGCTGTGGCGGGCCAGGAAGCCGAGGACTGTCTCTGTCGACTGCGTGAGGAAGTCTTGAATGGACGCCGAGTACCAGGCGCGGGGCAGGCGGGGGTTGGGGTGGGTGGCGTCCATGTCGGATGCCAGGCTAACGATTGTCGACTGGAATGCACAGACCTACCAACCCAGCCCCGTAGCGGGGTTTGTTTTTCCGGGGGGTCAGAGCTTCGTTGGTCCACGCGGAGCAGGGCAAACCGTCCGCAACCCATCGATGTGTTCTGAAAGGTCTGGCCGGATCGTCGCCCACATCGGGTCCAGGATGAAATCGATTCCTTCGCGGCGGGCGAGCTTCGCCGCCGGAACGAAATCGGCGTCTCCAGAAATCAACACGATCTGGTTTACCTGGCGCTTGTAGGCCAGTGAGGCGATGTCCAGCCCCAATCGCATGTCCACACCTTTCTGTCGCAGGTTGAGCTGGAAGTCGTCGTCACCCAGGGCTTCCCACTTTCGAAGGCCCTTCGCCAATTCCTTGATGACTCCGGGCTTCAACTGCCAGTGCACATGGCTTGCTGGAACTTCACCCAATCTGAGCGCCACTTTGCGCATGCCGCGCCAGATTGCTGGCGGAGCGTCGTAGACAAAGATCCGATAGAGGCGGGCAATGCGTCGACCTTGATCGTCATGGAGATGATCCAGCGCCATCTTGTGCAGGCGTCGGGCGGCTGCCTCTGCCGGCGCTTCGCCGAAGATGACACGTGAACGTCTCAGGAAGAACGCCGCATCAATCAGGACAGCAGCGATGACGGGCGTGACATGCCGCAACAGGTCAAAGCGGGTGTCGGAGAAAGAAAGGCCCCGGGGTTCGGCGCTTCCCGGATGATCGTGGGAAGGCGTACTGCCAGGGGCGGATAGCGGGATCATAGGCTGCCGGGTCCGATCGCTCAACTGCGATTGAGACTCTCATGCCGGCGTATCGCGTGGCCGGCGCAAATGTCGGGCAAGTATCCAGATACTCTCCCCCGCCGGGAAATTGGCGATGCCATGGATGGCGCACCGATTGTCCACCCGAATGCACAGATTCTCGTGGCGCGGGTGGCGGATGCGGCGCGCCCAAGGCACCGTTCTCCCCGACGCCATAGCCAGTTACCCAGCGTCGCCCCGCCAGATGAGGGTCCCTACGATTCGTGGGATATCCAAGAGGCACTGGCCTGCGAACCCCGCCCTCGTGTGGGGTTTGCTTTTTCTGGATCAGGCTGCCAGCCGCAGTGCCGGCTTCAAACCGCAACAGGTGTGAGCGAATATACGCGCCCCAGTCTTGCGGCGGCTTTCAGGTCACCGCGCTTCAGCGCAGCGCGCACTTCTTCAAGCTTCTTCGTCGCTTCCACGGACAAATACGGTCCCCACGCGCCGTCGTCCTGGATCAGTTCAATATCAACTTCGGCCGCGTACTGCCCTTCGTGGATCAGCTTGGTGGTTCGGGATGTATTCATGGTGAGCGCCTCGTGCGGAAGTCATCTTCCCACAGACCGGGGTCCGGTCGGTATGCCGTGATCAGTACTGCAGGCACAGCACGCCCCTTGGGAATACCCCAGACCACATGGATGGGGAGCCCCGCGCCGTCCTGCTGCAGGGCCAACAAGCAGGGGCCTTTGAAATAATGCGGATAGTCCTCCACGTTTGGTCTGGGGTAGTTTGATGTGGAGTCGGTGAATCTGGCGCGATGGGTCAGATTGGCACCAACGGCAGATCCCGTGCGCTGTGCAGCACGCGCAACGGCCTGATTCCACCTCGGATGGGTTGGTAGACCCAGTACTCCTCTCCGGATTGCAGGCCTGGCCGACTCTGGCCTGCGTTGCCGAATGCGATTGCTGATACATTCCCGCATCGAACAAATACAGGGAACGCGCCGATGTCCGCGATGAAAGGTTCATGCCTTTGTGGCTCGCTGAAATTCGAAGTGTCCGGTGACCCGATCTTCCAGGGCTTCTGCCAATGCATGGACTGCCGCAAGGCCGCCACCGGAAGTTTCCCCGCCATGGGGTTTCCACCCGGAGCCGTCAAGGTGACGGGCGAGTACCGCACCTACAGCAAGGCCGGTGACAGTGGCAAAGCCATCCACCGCAACTTCTGCCCCAACTGCGGCGGCGTCGCTTTCGACACGATCGATGTCATGCCGGGCGTCACGATCATCAACGCCGCGTTGCTGGATGAGCCCGGGCAGTTCAAACCCGATCACGTCGTCTATGCACGCAGCGCGCTGCCGTGGGATCACATGGACCCGAAGTTGGCGAAGTTCCCGACCATGCCACCGCCCCAGGGGAGCGGCTCATGACCACCACCGCCTCCGGCCTGCAATACGAAGACATCACCATCGGCAGCGGCGAAGCCGCCGAAGCTGGTCACCACGTCACCGTCCATTACACCGGATGGCTGCACGACCCCGACGCTCCGCAATCCCGCGGCCCGAAGTTCGACTCCAGCAAGGACCGCAACGACCCGTTCGACTTTCCGCTCGGTGACGGCATGGTGATTCGCGGCTGGGACGAAGGCGTGCAGGGCATGAAAGTCGGCGGCACGCGTGTGCTGACCATTCCGCCGGAGCTCGGCTACGGCGCGCGCGGCGCCGGTGGTGTGATTCCGCCGCATGCAACGCTGGTGTTCGAAGTGGAATTGCTGGGTGTCTGAAGCAGACCGGCGGCATCAAAGGCCGGTGCGCGCCGCGTGGATAATCTCACTCACACGCTGATCGGGCTCGCGGCCGGCGAGTGCGTGGCGCGTGGCGTGCGCACGCCGCGGGGTGGCTTGCAAGATCCGGTGCGTCGCAACGCGCTGCTGGCGTTGGGCATGGTCGGCGGCAACCTGCCGGATGCGGACCTGTTGTGGAGCATGCCGTCGCTCACTGGCGATCCTCTCGCCTACCTCGTCCATCACCGTGGTTACACGCATACGCTGCTGGGCTGCGCGGTGCTGGCGCTGCTGCTGTTTGCGGCCACGGTTGCGCTGCTGCGCTGGCGCGGCCATCGACTGCGCGCCGCCGATGTCGGCTTGCTGGGCGCCATGGCCTTGCTGGCCGTCATGTTGCACCTGGGGTTGGATGCATTGAACGAATACGGCGTGCATCCCTTCTGGCCCTGGAACAACCAGTGGTACTACGGTGATGCCGTGTTCATCATCGAGCCGCTTTACTGGCTCGCGGTGGCACCGCTGTTCTTCTCGCTGCGCACGCGCGGTGCGCGCTGGTTCGCCGGCGTTGTGCTCGTCGTCGGAAGCATCGCCGTGCTCGCGTTCAATCGCATGAGCGCGGTGGCGTGGACACTGCCGGTTCTGTCGCTGCTGTTGATCGGCGTCGGCCGCAGGCTCTCACCGCGGGCGGCTTCGCGTCTTGCCATTGGCGTGGTCGTCGCAGTCAGTGCGACCTTCTGGGCGACGCATGCGCTGGTACTGCACCGTGTGCAGGCGGTGGCGGCCGGGCAGTTTCCCGGTGACACCACGCTCGACATCGTGCTGTCGCCCGCGCCGGGGAATCCATTGTGCTGGGACGTGATGCTGTTGCAGCGATCCGGCACCGACTATGTGGCCAGGATGGGCAAGCATTCGCTGGCGGGGGCAGGGCAATCCTGCGCGCGCAGCCTGACCATGCAGGGCGCCGCGCCGCTGCAGGCGATGCAGGTGCCGGTGATGGCAGGTGTGCGCTGGCGCGCGCAGTTCACGATGGATGCGGCGGTGCTGGCCCGGCTTGCTGCCACCAGTTGCGATACGCGTCGCCTGGCCAGCTTCCTGCGCGCGCCGTTTGCAGTCGAGAACAGCAAAGGGTGGATCCTGGGGGATCTGCGCTTTGACCGCGGATCAGGCGGTGGCTTCGCCGCGATGCGAGTCGATCCGGCAGCGCCGGCCCGCTGCGAACGATCCAATCCCTGGGTCGCTCCGCGGCGGGACCTGGGTCTATGATGCCTGCCGTGAAAACACTCCTGGCCTCGTTCTGCCTGCTGGCGGCGCCATCGCTCGCACTGGCCCAGCACGCAACTGGTTCCGATGTCTTCACCGGCGAGCAGGCGTATCAGACCTACTGCGCGAATTGCCATGGTGCGGCGGGTAACCAGGTCGCCAACGTGGACATTGGTCGTGGCGTGTTCCGCAGGCCTTACTCCGACGAGGATCTCATTGGCATCGTGATGCGGGGCATCCCGGGCACGCCCATGCCGGCGACGCCCAACATGACCCGCGAGCAGGCGACACAGATCGTCGGGTATCTGCGCAGCCGTGCCCAGGCGAAGGATGTGACGGCTGGTGGCGATGCCGCGCGTGGCCGGGCATTGTTCGCAGGCGATGGGCAATGCCTCGGTTGTCATCGGGTACAGGGTGAAGGTTCGCGGCGCGGCCCGGACATCTCCCGCATTGGCGTGTTGCGCACGCCGGAGCAGCTGGCGCGCTCGCTGCTCGACCCCGATGCAGAAGTGCAGCCGGCCAATCGCACTTACCACGTGGAGATGCGCAGTGGCCGATCAGCCCCGGTCGGCTGCTGAACCAGGATGCGTACAGCGTGCAGCTGCTGACTGATGAAGAAGATCTCCGCTCGTTCCAGAAGTCCGACCTGGCACATTACGGGTTCGTGCCGTCGCCCATGCCTTCGATGCGCGGCCGGTGGAACGACCAGCAACTGGCGGATGTCGTGAGCTATCTGGTATCCCTGCGCGGAAGCAAGCAGCCATGAGAATGCGTGCCCTGTTGATCGGTGCGATAGCGTCGTGGCCATTGATCGTCGCCGCCCAAGTCACGCCGGAGCAGCTGCTGAAGCCGGACGCCACACCCGCGGACTGGCTCAGCTACTCGCACGACTACTCCAACCAGCGCTTCAGTCCGCTCACTCAGGTGAACACGCGCACCGTCGGCAACCTCGAGCTCAAGTGGGTCTGGCAGGCGCGCTCGCTCGAGAAGTTCGAAGCGACTCCGCTGGTGGTCAACGGCGTGCTGTACACCGTTCAGGCACCCAACGATGTCGTCGCGCTCGATGCCGCCACGGGTCGCATCTTCTGGACCTACTCGCACCAGCCTTCGCCGGCGCGCACCTGCTGTGGCCGCGTGAACCGCGGCCTCGCCATTCTCGGCGACACATTGTTCATGGGCACGGTCGACGCGCATCTGCTGGCCATCGATGCGAAGAGCGGACAACTGCTGTGGAACACGACCGTCGCCGACGCCAGCAAGCAGTACTCCATCACGATGCCGCCGATGATCGTGAAGGACAAGGTGATGATCGGGGTCGCGGGCGGCGACATGGGAATCCGCGGTTTCGTGGCGGCATTCGACGTGAAATCGGGCCGGGAGCTGTGGAAGTTCCACACCATCCCGGCGCCCGGCGAAGCCGGCAACGAGACCTGGTCGGGGGATTCCTGGCAGGCCGGGGGCGCTTCGATCTGGAATCACGGCGCTTACGACCCGGAAGCGAACCTCGTCTACTGGGGCACCGGCAACCCGGCACCGGACTGGGACGGTCGCACCCGCCTCGGCGATAACCTCTACAGCGACAGCGTCATCGCGCTGGACGCCGATACGGGCAAGCTGCGCTGGCACTACCAGTTCACGCCGCACGATGAACTCGACTACGACTCCACGCAGGTGCCGGTGCTTGCCGACCTCATGTGGCAGGGCAAGCCGCGCAAGCTGATGCTCTGGGCGAATCGCAATGGCGTGATGTATGTGCTCGATCGCCTCACCGGCGAATTCCTGCTGGGCAAGCCCTTCGTCGAAGTGAACTGGCTGACCGGCTTCGATGCGCAGGGGCGCCCGCAGCGCACGCCGGGCATCGTGCCGACACCGCAGGGCACGCTGGTGCGGCCGCATGTACACGGCGCCATCAACTGGGCGCCGCCGTCATTCAGTCCGCGCACCGGCCTGCTCTACGTCGCGCACTGGGAGCACTCGGGCGTCATGGCGATCGAGGGCAAGTTTCCGCAGTCGGTGGGCATCAACGCGCGCCAGACGACGATGGGCGATGTGACGCTCGAGCCGTTCCTCAACAATGACGACGAGGCCCGCGGCGTGATCCGCGCCTACGACCCGGCCACGCTCACGCCGAAGTGGGAATACGCGCTTGGCAACATCACCTGGGGCGGCACGCTCTCCACTGCCGGCGATGTGGTGTTCGCCGGGGGCAAGGATGGGTATTTCGTCGCGCTCGATGCGCGCACGGGAAAACTGCTGTGGAGGGCTTCGCTGGGCGGGCAGGTCAACGCCGGTGCGATGACCTATGCCGTGGATGGCAAGCAGTACGTCGCCATTGCGGCGGGCGCGGCGCTGTTCGTGTTTGGCTTGCGCTGAGGCGGGGTCAGGCCGCCAGCCGCAGTTCTGGCTTCAAGCCGGCACGCGTGGCCAGTGTCAGCAGCATGTCCACGCTGAAATCTTCCCACTTGCCCTTCATGAGCGCCGACACACGTGGCTGGGTGATGCCCAGGAGCTTTGCGGCTTCGGCCTGTGTGTGGCCGTGTGCCTCCAGTTGTCTCCTTAGCAGCACCAGTAACTCCACACGAAGCGCCATGACGCGCGCTTCCGCTTCTTCGAACCCGAGATCCACGAAGATGTTGCCGCTACCCTCGATGATGCGGGTATCGGCAAAGCGCGGATCCGTTGCTTTGCTGCGAGCCTTGCGATGCGCGGATTTCTTCTTCATGGCTTTGCACCGGGTATCAGCTTGTAGCGCTGTCTCGCCAGGTTGATGTCGGTTCTCGCTGCAGTGTCATCAACTGCTCGCCAATCGCATGTCGAACAGTGCCTGGCATGTCCCGCAGGTCCTGCCGGCTCGATCCCAGGAAACGAACGGGCTTCCTGTTGAGATTTGCGATTGGCAGAGGGAGTATCCCGGAAGGCCTCTTCATATACAAGTTCTTGTATGACCGCCATGGAAGGAATGCGGTCAACTTCACATGGGGGGAGGCGCAGCGGTTGACGCCAATCTGCCGCAAGTGGCCAGGAGTGCAGTGGTGCGCATCGGCGTGTAAGAGAAGTTCCCGACGCATCAATGGGGGTGCGTCGGGTGTTGGCGTGGACGCCAGTAACCTCATCCGGCGAATGTGGGAGACTGGCCGCCCAAGGAGAATCCATTGAGCCGCCCATCCTGGTTGCGTCCCGCGCTGCTCTGGCCGGTGCTGGTCATCGCAATTGCCGCGCTGCTGTTGATCCCGCGCCTGCGCGGGCCCGAGCTGCCGGGCTACCGCATCGAGTCGCGGCCGCTGGTGCAGACGGTGGTCGCCACCGGCCGTGTCATCAGCACTTCACGCGTGCAGGTGGGCAGCGAGGTTACCGGCACCGTGCGCGAGCGGCGGGTGCGCGAAGGGGATGTGGTGAACGCCGGTGACGTGCTCGTCGTGCTCAGCGCCGACGACCTGGTGGCCGCAGTGCGTGAGGCCGAGGCCGCGCTCAGCCAATTGCAGAACTCCACGCGGCCACAGGCCGAGGCCCAGCTGCGGCAGGCCGAGGCGCAGGCGGCCCAGGCATCGCGTGAGCGGCAGCGCCGCGCGGATCTGTTCGCGCGGCAATTGATTGCACGCGAATCACTGGAGCAATCCGAAGAAGCCGAAGCCGTGGCGCGCGCCGCGGCCGACAGCGCACGCCTTGCCGCCCAGGCTGCCGGCGCCGGTGGCAGCGTGGAGTTGCAGCTGCGCGAGCGCCTGGCCGCAGCGCGCGCCAAGCTCGCGAAGACCACCATCCGTGCGCAGACCCGTGGCGTGGTGCTGACCCGCAATGTCGAGCCTGGCGATCTGGTGCAGCCGGGGCGGGTGCTGCTGGAGATCGCGCGCGATGGCGACACCGAGATCGAAGCACCGGTGGACGAAAAGAATCTGGGCGTGCTGGCGCTGGGGCAAACCGCGCAATGCATTGCCGACGCGTATCCCGACCGGCCCTTTGCAGCGGCCGTGAACTATCTCGCGCCCGGCATCGATGCGCAGCTGGGTACGGTGACCATTCGCCTGCAGGTTGCGCCCGTGCCGGACTTCCTGCGGCAGGACATGACGGTATCGGTGAATGTGGAGACCGGCCGCCGCGACGCGGCGCTGGTGGTGCCCAACGATGCGCTGCTCGATGCGGATGGTGCCCAGCCCGCCGTGCTGGCGGTGCGTGACGGCAGGCTCCAGCGCGCGCCCGTGCAGCTGGGCCTGAAGGGCATGGTGATGACGGAGGTCACCAGCGGCTTGCAGGCCGGTGATCTGGTGCTGGCATCGGCCGCATCGGTGCAGGAGGTGGCCGCCGGCGACCGGGTGCGCGTGGCGCTCGAAGGCTTGCCGGCTGAAAGTGCCGATGCCTCATCGCGCCGGGAACTGCCCGTCAACTTCAACTGACCGCATGTGGATCGAATCCACCATTGCCATGCGCTTCCTGCGCGAGGGGCGCGCCCAGACCACGCTGATCCTGGTGGGCATTGCGGTGGGCGTTTCGGTCATCGTGTTCATCACCGCGCTGATCCAGGGTCTGCAGTCCAACATCGTCGAGCGCACGCTGGGCACGCAGTCGCACATCAAGGTGGAAGCGCCGGATGAAGTGAACCGTCTCGTGGCACTGCCGGCGGACACCACGCAGCTGGTGCTGGAAACACGGCGCGCGCAGCGGCTGCGCTCGATCAACAACTGGCAGCAGGTGATGACCACGCTGGATGCCTTTCCCGGGGTGAAGGCCGTGTCACCCGTGGTCTCCGGCCCCGCCTTCGCGCGGCGCGGCAATGCGGTGGAATCGGTGGCGCTGGTGGGCATGGACCCGGCGCGCTACCAGCGCATCATTCCGATCGGCGAGGACATCGTGGCGGGCAGCCTGCGCGTCGGCGCAGGCGATGCGGTGATCGGCCGGCTGCTCGCCGATGATCTGGGCATCCGCGTGGGCGACAAGTTCCGGCTGGTGGCCGGTGATGGCCGCGAGGCCCAGATGAACATCGCCGGCATCTTCGAGCTGGGCGTGCGCGAGCTGGATCAGCGCTATGTGTACCTGGACCTGAAGCAGGCGCAGTCGCTGCTCGATCTGCCCGGCGGCGTGACGGTCATCGATCTGACGGTGCATGATCTGTTCGGTGCCGATGCGGTGGCCGCGCGCATCGCGCAGCTCACCGGCCTGAAGACCGAGAGCTGGATGCAGAGCAATGCCCAGTTGCTGAATGCGCTGAGTTCGCAAAGCCTGTCCACGGTGATGATCTCGTTCTTCGTGGCGTTGTCGGTGGCCTTCGGCATTGCCAGCGTGCTGTCGATCAGCGTCGTGCAGCGCACGCGCGAGATCGGCATCCTGCGCGCCATGGGCACCCGGCGCGACCAGTTGTTGAAGGTATTCCTGGTGCAGGGCGCCGTGCTGGGGTTCGCCGGCTCGGCGGTCGGCGCGTTCGCGGGCTATGGCCTGGTGTGGGTGTTCAACACCTTCGGACCGAAACTCTTCTATATCCCCGTGGCGCCCGTGCTGGTGCCGATGACCATGGCCGTCGCGACGCTCACCGGCACATTGTCGGCCGCGGTGCCGGCACGGCGCGCCGCGCGTCTGGATCCCGTGGTGGCCATTCGCCATGTCTGAGCGTGGCGAGGAAGTGCTGCGGCTGGAGGGCTTGCGCAAGTCCTACAACGTCGGGCAGCCGACAGAGACCGAAGTGCTGCACGGCATCGACCTGCAGGTGGGCCGCCATGACTTCGCCGCGTTGATCGGGCCTTCGGGTTCCGGCAAGAGCACCTTGCTCAATCTGCTCGGCCTGCTGGATGCCCCCACCGCCGGCGATCTGTTCCTGCTGGGTGAATCCACGCGCGGCATGGACGATGCAACCCGCACCGCGCGCCGCGCCAGTGACATCGGCTTCGTGTTCCAGTTTCATCACCTGATGCCCGGGTTCACGTCGCTCGAGAACATCGTGATGCCGCTGATGGTGGCGCACGGGCGTCCTTCTGCCGGGACCATCGAGCGGGGGCGATCACTGCTGGCCGCTGTGGGCCTCGCCGATTTTGCCGACCGCAAGCCGGGCGAGCTCTCGGGCGGTCAGCAGCAGCGGGTGGCAATTGCCCGCGCGCTGATCACGCGTCCTGCGCTGGTGCTGGCCGATGAGCCCACGGGAAATCTCGACACGAAGACCGCCGCGGATGTGTTCGAGCTGTTCCGGCGGTTCAATCGCGAGTTTGGTTGCGCGGTGCTGGTGGTGACCCATGACCCGCGCCTGTCGGGGGTCTGCGATTGCACCATCGAGCTCGTGGACGGCAGGATCGTGCGGGATGAAAAGCTTCTTTGAGGAATTCCCGATCCGGGCTTATCCTCCCTCCCGGTCGCAGGCGAACCAGAACAAATCGGGACGGGGGCGGGCACCGATGCGCTACGCAAATCGAATCCTTCTGTCACTCCTTTTGGTGGCCGGCGCGGCATTCGCGCAGGTGGGCCATCCGGCCAAGGGCAGTTGGCTGGGGTATTGGGGCCCCAACCAGAAGACGCAGCACCGCATGGTGCTGAACCTGGACTGGCGCAATCGACAGGTGGTGGGGCAGGTCAATCCCGGTCCCAAGGCCGTGCCAGTGACACGCGCGGACATCGACTACAGCACCTGGACCATGACCCTGGAGGCGTCGCTGCCCGACGCGGCCGGGAAGAGTCAGAAGTGGGTCGGCACGGGCAAGCTGGAGAACCTGGGCTCATGGACCAACCGCGTGTACTCCGGCACCTATGTCTACGGCTCTGAAAAGGGCGAGTTCAAACTCACGCTGCACTGAGGAGATGACATGAAGCTCTGGACGAAACTCGTAATAGCCATGTCGCTTGCCACGATGTCGGCTGGTGCGGCGGTGGCACACCATTCCTTTGCGTCGGAATTCGATGCGGAGAAGAAGCTCAAGTTCTCCGGCACGGTCACCAAGGTGCAGTGGCGCAATCCGCACACCTACTTCTTCGTCGACGTGATGGGCGAAGATGGCGTGATCCACAACTGGGCCATGGAACTGGGCAGCCCGAATGTCCTGATGCGCCGTGGCTGGACCAAGGATTCGCTGAAGATCGGCGACCAGGTGACGGTCGAAGGCTCGCGTGCGCGGGACAACAGCTACAAGGGCAATGCCAACTCGGTGGTCACGGCCGACGGCAAGCGCATGTTCAACGGCACGGCCGAAGAAAACGAAGGGCAGTACTGAGCCATGCGCCGGCATTCAAAGGCCTTCGTGCACGGCAGCGGCGCATGCCTGGCAATGCTTTGCGCGCTGCTGGTCATGCCGTCTTTTGCCGCTGCGCCCGCGGGGCCACCGGCACGCGGCCCCGCGAAGCCTTCCGCTCCCACGCCGCATCTGCCCGATGGCACCGTGCATCTGGGCGGCAATGGCTCGTGGAGCCTGGGCTGGATCACCAACTACGAGCGCCAATTGATCGATACCCCAACGGGCATCGACAACGTGCCCTTCCTGCCGTGGTCCAAGGCCATGTACGACTACGTGCAGAAGACCCAGAACGCCTACGACCCCGAAGGGTTCTGTCTGCCCCCGGGTGGTCCGCGCGCATTTGGCACCCCTTATCCAGCGGAATTCCTGCAGCAGAAGGATCGCATCATCGTCATCTTCGAGGGCGGTGCGCATGTCTGGCGCGAGATCCACATGGACGGGCGCGCGCATCCCACCGGCTCGAAGCTCAATCCCACGTATTTCGGACATTCGGTGGGTCATTGGGAGGGCGACACGCTGGTCATCGATACCGTGGGCTACAACGAGCGCACCTGGCTGGGCTTCAACGGTTTTCTGCACACCGACGAGCTGCACACCATCGAGCGCATCACGCGGCCGAACTACGACACGCTGCGCTACGAAGTCACCATCGATGATCCCGGCGCGTACTCGAAGCCCTGGCGCATGGGGTGGAACATCCGCTGGAGCGAGGGCCAGGAGCTGCAGGAATACATCTGCCAGGAAGAGAACCAGTTCCTCATCGATCTGAAGGATGATTTCGGGAAGCCGTTCTTCCAGCCCACCGAAGTGGAGTAGGGGCCCTTCGCATCTCCGTTATGATCGCCCCCTGCAACAAGAACAACCGGGGGGAGACAATGTCACCGTTCAAGCAATGGGCGGCCTGCGCCGCACTGGTCGTTCTCGGCAGCCATGCGGCGCCGTCGTTTGCGCAGGCCAGTTGCGATCGTGCCTGCCTGCGCTCGACGCTGGACAGCTACCTCGAGGCCGTCATCAAGAAAGACCCATCGAAGGCGCCGCTGGCCATCGGTGTGCGGCAGACGGTGAACGCAATCAATTTTGCGACCGGCAACAATGTCTGGCAGACGGTGACTGCGCTCGGCGACCTGCAGCGCAAGTACGTCGATGCCGTGACCGGGCAGGCCGGGTTTTATGGCACGCTGAAGGAAGGCGACGCGACCGCGATCGTGACGATCCGCCTGCGCGTCGAGAACCGCAAGATCACCGAGGCTGAGTGGTATGTCGCCCGCGAGAATGATCCGGGCATGGGTGGGCCGCGCCGGGAGGGCGGGCCGCCGGCCAACAACTTCAATCCGGAATACCTCACGGCGAATCCACCGCCGCAGCGCGTGGTGCCGGCCAACCAGCGCGTTGATCGTGCGACGCTGATCCGCATCACCGACAGCTACTTCGATGCGATCACCTCGCACGACCACACAGTGGGGTTGGTGCACGATGGCTGTGCCCGCGCCGAGAATGGCTCGCCGACACCGGCGGGCGCATTCCTGCCGCCGCTCGCGCGTGGCAATCGGGCCGGTGGGCCGCCGCCCGGCGCAGCACCTGCGCCTGCACGGGCCGCGGGTGCGGGCGCCCGTGGCGCGCCACCGGGTCCGGGCGGTGGCGGCTGTCTCTCGGGCATCGAGAATTTCAATGCGGCGCTGGTCGCGGCGCGCCGCATCCCGCTGGTCGATGAAGAAGCGCAGATGGTATTGGCGCTCGGGGTGTTCATCCGCAAGCCGGGTTCGCCCACGCCGCGCCTGGTTTCGAGCTGGTGGTTCGTCATCGACGACGCGAAGATGAAGATTGCCTATACGTCGATGTTCTACCCGCCGGCGGATCTGGCAGTGCCGAACTGGCCGGCCAACAGCGATGGCAACTGGCCACTGCCCGCGAACCTCGCGCCGGCGCCCGCACCGCCGCGTCAAGGCGGCCCTGGCTGAGCACAAGATGCACAAGCAAGCGGCGGGCATTGTTTGAGGGAGGCAAGACAGTGGAGAAGAAACTGATGTCACGGTTCACGACATGGGCGGCCTGCGCCGCACTGGTCTTCGTCGGCGGCTGCGCTGCGCCCGCCACTGACAAAGCCACCTGCGATCGCGACTGCCTGCGCTCAGCGCTCGACAGCTTTCTCGACGCCGTGATCACGAAAGACCCGGCCAAGGCGCCGCTGGCCATCGGCTTCCGGCAGACGGTGAACGCCGTCAATGTCGCGGTGGGCAACGGCGTCTGGCAGAGCGTGACCGGCCTCGGCGATGTGCAGCGCAAGTACTTCGACCCGGTGAACGGGCAGGCCGGTTACTACGGCACATTGAAGGAGGGTGACGGGACTCCGATCGTGTCGATCCGCGTGCGCGTCGAGAACCACCAGATCACCGAGGCCGAGTGGTATGTCGCGCGCGAGAATGATCCGGGCCTGAGCGGGCCGCGCCGTGAAGGCGGGCCGCCCGCCAACAACTACAACGCGCAATACCTCGCCGAGAATCCGCCGCCGCAGCGCGTGGTGCCGCCCGGCGAGCGCGTGGATCGTGCGGCGCTGATCCGCGTGGCCAACAGCTACTACGATGCGATCACTTCGCATGACCGTTCGGTCGCGCATGCGTGGGAGGGCTGCGGTCGCGCGGAGAATGGCGGGCCGGCGCCGGCCGGTGCGTTCCTGAAGCCACCGACGCGCGCCAATCCGCCGCCCGCGCCACCGCCGGGTTTTGCCGGGCAGCCGGGCACCGGCAGCCGCGATTGCCTTGCGGGCCTGGAGAACTTCAACCTCTCCATCGTTGCCGGGCGCCGCATTCCACTGGTCGATGAAGAAGCGCAGGTCGTGATGGGCACGGGCGTGTTCATCCGCAAGCCGGGTTCGCCCACGCCGCGCAATGTCGCCAGCTGGTGGTTCGTGATCGACGAGGGAAAGATGCGCGTGGCGTACACGGCCATGTTCTATCCGCCGGCGGAGCTGCCCGTGCCGGGCTGGCCGGCAGAAGGCGGTGATGGCAACTTCCCGCTGCCGGCGAACATTGCCCCGGCGCCCGCGCCGGCGCGTTAGCGCGTTGATCGAGTGCCCGGCTTGTCTAGGGCGACAAGCCGGCTATGGGCGCCTTGATGGCCTGGCGAAGCAGATGCACGGCCGGCTCGCACGCAGATCGCTGTGCCCGTGGTCCCACCACCAGCATGCGTGAAGTCTGGGGAAGCGCGGGACCAATGCGCTCGATGCGGCCTTCGGCGAGACCTTTTGCGGCCAGATCGTCGAACAGCACGGCCACTGCGTAACCGCGCAACGTCATGCTGGCGGCGACATCCGGGAACTGCGATCGGGCGACGATGTTCCGGGGTTCGACGCCCGCCTGGCGCAGAAAGCGCCAGATGAACTGTGCGGGCGCAAAATTCCTTGGCGGCATTACCCAGGGCAGATCGGCGAGCTTCGTGGCGCCCTGGTTTGCACGCCTGGCAAGGTCGGCAGACGCGTAGATCGAGCAGCCGACCGTGTTCACGGCCTCTGAATGCACGCGCCAGTCTTCGGCGGGGTCGCCCGTATACGCGGCGATGTCGATATCACCGCTGTTCATGAGTTGAACCGGCCCTCTGGAGGGATGCAAGGGCACGAACTCGAGATTGATGCCCGGATGTTCCCCGCAGAACCTTGGCAGCTGCGGCCGGATGCATGAATCGAGCACCAGTGGCCCGGTCATGACTGTCAGCTGTATCGCCCTGGCATCATGCGCATCGACGCTGCGTTTCCCGAACCCTGCCTTGCCCTGCAGTATTTCGTGCGCCGTCTCCAGGTACTGCTGCCCCCTGGTGGAAAGTCTGGGTGCAGCGCCGTGTTTCCGGTCGAACAGATTGTAACCCAGGTGACTTTCCAGGCAGCGGATCAGGCTGCTGATGGATGGCTGGCTGATACCCAGTTGCGCGGCCGTGCGCCGGAAGTTGCAGTCTTTCGCAGCCGCCACGAAGACTTCCAGCTGTCGGAACGTGATGGTCATCGGTGGGTATTCAAGGGCTCTTTGGCTTGGTCCCGAGGCTACCGCCCAGCCGCAGTGTCAGGCAAGTCCACCCGCAACACCCTGCACGCGCGCTCGCCAGTCATTGCGCCGAATTGCCGACGGCGGACTGGGCGTTCAGGTAGCATCCCGCCCGTTCGCTGATCTTCATCGCATGACTCCCCGGGCCGTCGGCGCATCCGCGCCATCCTGGCGTACTCCAGTCAGCCAGCCTTCAAGCCTGCGAACGCCCGCGTGGCAGTTGCCTCCAACAGACTGAGGGACATCGCATGGATATCATCCCGCTCGACCTGGCCTTCTCGCGTCTTGGTGCGGATGTGCAGGGCCGTCAACGCCTGCTCAGCGCAACAGCCGGGGACGGCAGCCTGGTGCTGGTCTGCCAGTCATCCGGATTCACCCGCCCCGGGCCCGGCGTGCTGCGTTACTCCGCGAAGTTGTCGCAGATCGCGGGGCGAAGCGAGCAGGTCAAGGTGCTGCGTGCGGGCCTGACCGCGGCTTCCGCGGGCGGTACTCCGGTGCGGCTGATCATCCAGACGGCGCCTTCCGCCAGCAGCCCTGGCAGGGTTCATACCCGCGCGGATCTGGTCGGCAATGTCACCACTTTCGATGGCGACGCCTACAGCGTGGATTTCCTGCGGCTCGACGAGACCGAACCGGAACCGGCGCCACGCGGCCGGCGCAGGAGCTGATCCATGGCCGCGGATTCCCTGATGTCGAATGCGGTCGCCGACACGGTCGGGCCGGGCGTGTCATTGCGGGTCATCGGAACGCAGATTCCACCGGTGAAGATGTCCCTGCAGATCGCCATCACCGGCAGGGCCTCGGTGCAGATCCAGGGCCGTCTGCACAAGGACGCACCGTGGGCCGACATCGGCACCAGGTGCGGGCAGTCCTGCCTCATTTACATCGACCCGATCTGGTCGCTGCGCGCCGTGAGCTCCGACATGGGTCCGGATTCTTCTGTATCGGTGTGGGCTGCGTGGGGCATCTGAGCGGTGACCCTCTATCATTGGCGACGTGAATCCCGCTGAAAGTCCGGCACACGCGCCGCTCCCCGTCACGAATATCGCCGCCTACCGGTTCGCGCCGCTGGGTGATCTGTCCGCGCTGCGCAGCGAACTGCTGGCACTGTGCCGTTCGCACCAGTTGCGCGGCACGATTCTGCTGAGCAGTGAAGGCATCAACCTGTTCGTGGCCGGCGACCCGGCCGGCATCGGCGCGCTGCTGGCGCGCCTGCGCTCCGTTCCGGGCCTTGCTGCGCTTGCGGCCAAGACCAGCTACACGGCCCATCAGCCATTCCGGCGGATGCTGGTACGCATCAAGAAGGAGATCATCGCCTTCGGTGTGCCGGGCATCGAGCCCGCGCGGCGCACCTCGCCGAAGCTGGCGCCGCGGCAGTTGAAGGCCTGGCTGGACGAAGGTCGGCCATTGACGCTGCTGGATACACGCAATGACTACGAGGTGAAACTCGGCACCTTCGAGAATGCGTTGCCGGCTGGCGTGGATCATTTCCGCGACTTTCCCGCCGCGGTGTCGAAGCTGCCGGCGGAGCTCAAGGACCAGACCATCGTGATGTTCTGCACCGGCGGCATCCGCTGCGAGAAGGCCGGCCCTTACATGGAGTCGCAGGGCTTCCGCCATGTGCTGCAGCTGGATGGCGGCATTCTCAAATACTTCGAGGAATGTGGCGGCGCGCATTATCGCGGGGAATGTTTCGTCTTCGATCAGCGCGTCGGAATCGACCCGGCACTGCAGGAATCCGACGCGGCGCAATGCTTCAAGTGCCTGTCTCCGCTCACCGCGGAAGAACAGCGCGACGCGCGTTACGTGCCCGGAGTGTCGTGCCCGTGGTGCCATCGCAGCGAAGCCGAGCAGGCCGCCGGGCAGCTGCAGCGGCGCAACGCGGCGATCCGTGCAGCGGTGCATCCGTTGCCTGGCAGTGTGCCGGCGCAGATGTTGCGCCCGCTGCGTGTGCCGCAGGCCTGTGAAGGGCTGTCGGTGCTCGAGACTTTCTGCAGGCTGGTGGGGCATCTGCCCGCTGGCTATTGGGAAGAGGAGTGTCGCGCCGGCAATCTTCTGGATTCGCGCCACCAGGTGCTCGGCGCGAACCACGTGGTGCATGCGGGCGAGCGGCTGCTGCATCGTCTGCCACAGACCATCGAGCCTGAAGTCAATGGCGATGTGACGGTGTTGCATGAAGACGAGGCGCTGATCGTGCTGAACAAGCCCGCGCCGCTGCCCATGCACGCCGGCGGACGCTACACGCGCAACACCTTGCAGCAGATCCTGAACACGGTGTACCGGCCCCAGAAACCCAGGCCCGCGCACCGGCTCGATGCCAACACCACCGGCATCGTGATCGTGGCGCGCAGCAGGCACTTCGCCGGGCGCCTGCAAGGCCAGTTCGCGGAAGGGCGCGTGGGCAAGACCTACCTGGTGCGCGTACACGGGCACCCCGTGGCCGATCAGTTTCACTGCCACGCGCCCATCGGCAGGGAGGTGCTGGCCTCCGGCACACGTGAAGTGGATGCAGACGCAGGCGATGCGGCCCTCACGCAGTTCACCGTGCTGCAGCGATCAGCCGATGGCACCAGCCTGCTCGAGGCCCGGCCGCTGACCGGGCGCACCAACCAGATCCGCATTCACTGTGCTTGCCTGGGT
>Ga0164241_10001145_pt1 | contig 35588 bp, 32 predicted proteins | sample OricomyardsoilBY_FD_108780 | JGI IMG/M metagenome (GOLD analysis project Ga0164241, IMG submission 108780) | Backyard soil microbial communities from Emeryville, California, USA - Original compost - Back yard soil (BY) | ecosystem: Environmental > Terrestrial > Soil > Unclassified | place: USA... | reverse complement strand
CGCAGCGCCTCGGGCTGGTGAATGCCGGTTTCCAGCCGCGCCACGCGGCAGCCTGCTGCTTGCGCATGCGCCTCGAGGAATCGCAGCAGTGCGCGACCCAGCCCCTGCCCGCGATGTTCGGGCGGCACGTACATGCGCTTGAGTTCGGCATAGCCCTCGCGCAGCAGCGCGGCCCCGCATCCGCAAGCCGTTCCGGCCGCGTCGCGCGCCACGGCGAACGCCACGCCGGGCTGCAGCAGCGCCTGCAGATCAGGCCCGTGCTGACTCTGCGGCGGATACAGGGGTTCGAGATAGGCATCGAGCGCGCCGATCAGTGCGAGCGTGTCGGGCTGATCGGGCCTTTCAATGCGGATGTGCATTCGCAATGCCGGCGCCGCAGGTCTGGCGCGAGCGCGCATCGTTCGGCACGTCGCGCGGCTCCTTGTTCATCGGCAACTGGTGTTGCAGCAGATCGTCGTATTGCTGCCAGATGGCATTCAGCGCGAGGGTTGCCGGAAAACCCGTGCGCGGTTCGCGGCATGGCTCCACGGCAGGCACCGGCAGTCCGGCAATCTTCAGATCGGCGGCCGCGGGCTGCCCTGCCGCAAAGGCGCCGGAATTCTCCAGGCCCGCAGCCTTGTAAAGGCGGAACACATCGCCCGGCGCATCGCTGTCATCGCGCAATGGTGTCGCGGCCTGCGCAGCGGATTCCCCCAGCACCATGACAAAGGGCACATCGCGCAGCTGCACGCCAGCGTGCGCATCGTCGGCCGCGAGCGCTGGCGCGCAGGGATTGACCGGTGCGGCATGCGTCGCTACCGCGCTCAGATAACCGTCGAAGATGGGCGCGCCATCGCCCAGTCGTTGCCAGGCATGCAGCGCGTTGGCGAAGGTGATCACGTAACCGCCGCTCTGCCCATATCCGGCCGCGATGAATCGCTGCGGATTCAGCGCCAGCAAGGGATTCTCCTTGCTTGAACTGCGTAGCAGGGCACCGACCTGTGCGAGCGCATCCCAGGCCAGGGGGCTGCCGGCACCGGACGCATTGCATGATTCAGGCTGCGCAACGCCAAGGCTCATCGCCGCGTAGCGCACGCCGTCGAAACGGCGCAGCGCGGCGGCGGCGGCGGGTTGCACCGTCACGCCCACCCAGGCATCGCCGTGCTTCATGAAGTAATCCCAGGATAATCCCCACAGCGGCGCGGAGTCGTAGCCCGCGGCGGCATCCAGCAGTTCGACGATCACACGCCCGCTGAAACGCGCGGCATCCTTAGGCTGGCGCACGAGAATGCGCGTCACATAGGGCGCATCGGCTCGCGGCGTCACCGCATCGCCGGCCGGCGCCCAGTCATAGACTTTGGCCCGGCCGGAAACACGCAGCTCGCTCTCCACGTAGCCACGCGCGGGCAGGTCCACCCTCTGCAGTGCCTGGCCAGCGGCCAGGAAGGGCCGGTTGGTGGCGCTCACCGGCAGCACCTGCGCGCGCGGCGTGACCACCAGCACCGGCTCCAGCGCGCTCGCCGCCGTGTTGAACAACAGCAGCAGCGCCAGCAATGGCAAACTTCGTCGCTTCATGAAGGCAATGTCATCCGAGCGGCCGCGCACTGTCAACGGAAGGTAAATGACCGATCCCCTGCTGGAAAGCTTCGAAACATTCGTGGCGCGCTCGATCGCGCGGCCTGGCATCTCGCATCATGCCGACGTGGCCGGCATCCGCATGCATTATCTGGAGTGGCCGGGGCCGGCCGGCGCGCCCGCAGTGCTTCTGCTGCACGGCTATCTGGCCCATGCGCACTGGTGGGATTTCGTGGCGCCCTGGCTGGCCGAACGCTATCGCGTGATCGCGCCGGATTTCAGCGGCATGGGCGACAGCGGCTGCCGTGCGCATTACACGCACGAACAGTTCCATGCGGAAATCACCGGCATCGTCGAGGCGGTGGGCATCGCCGGCTGCACGGCCATCGGTCACAGCTTTGGCGGCCGGGTGCTGCTGTATGCCTGCGCCCAGCGACCGGAACTGTTCCGGCGTGCCATCGTCGTGGACTCGCGGCTGGGCTCGCCGGCCGATCCGGTGCGCGGCTTCGACGAGGAATGGCGGCCGAAAAAGCGTTATGCCGATGCCCAGTCCATTCTGTCGCGGTTCTTGTTGCGTCCTGTCGAGCCGGCGCCGGCGGTGGCGCTGAGCCACATGGGACGCGCCTCGATCCGGCAGGAAAAAGACGGCTGGGTCTGGAAGTTCGACGAAAACGTCACGCGCCTCTATCAAGTGGCGCCGGATGCGCCGGGCGTGGATGACGTCGCGGCATTGCGCGGGCTGCCGACACCGGTTGATTTCATCTACGGCGAAGAAAGCCGCGTGGTGACACCTGCCCGGGCAGCCCTGCTCGCCAGCTGCCTGCCGCATGTCCGTTCGGTTACCGGACTGCCCTGCTCCCACCATCATCTGCCCGTCAGCCAGCCGATCGCGCTGCTGGGCTGCCTGCGCGTGCTGCTGCAGATGGGTTAGGCTTCGGCCATGGATACCCAGAAGCTGGCTCACCGGCCGTATATCCCGGCGCAGACGCGCCTGCCTGAATTCACGCTGCGCGCCGTCATCACCGGCACCATCCTCGGCATCATCTTCGGCGCCTCGTCGCTGTACCTGGTGCTGAAGGTCGGCCTGACGGTCAGCGCCTCGATTCCCGTGGCGGTGATCTCCATCACGCTGTTCCGCATGCTGTCGAAGTTCGGCATCCGCGACGGCACCATCCTCGAACACAACATCTCGCAGACCGCGGGCAGTGCCGGCGAATCCATCGCTTTCGGCGTGGGCATCACCATGCCCGCCATCCTGATCCTGGGCTTCGATCTGGAACTGGGCCGCGTGCTGCTGGTGGCGATCCTGGGCGGCCTGCTCGGCATCCTGATGATGATTCCGCTGCGCCGCGCGCTGATCGTCAAACAGCATGGCGAGCTGAAATTCCCCGAAGGCACGGCCTGCGCCGAAGTGCTGAAGGCCGGCGCTTCAGAAGAATCGCGCGCCGCGGCCGACCCACAGGCCGCCGGCACGCGCACCGGCGGCATCAGCGCCCGCACCATCTTCACCGGCTTCGGCATCGGCCTGGCCTACAAGGCGCTGAACGTGGCCTTCAAGGGCTGGAAAGACGTCGCCGCCACCACGTTCGGCGCGCCGCTCAAGGGGGGATCCCTCGCCGCGGAGGTCTCACCCGAGCTGCTCGGCGTGGGATACATCATCGGCATGCGCATTTCGAGCTGGATGTTCGCCGGCGGCTTCATCACCTATCTGCTGCTCATCCCGCTGATCCTGTTCTTCGGTTCGCACATGACCGGCGTGCTGGCGCCTGGCACCAAGCCCATCAGCGAGATGAACGCCGCCGACGTGCGCAACGCCTATGTGCTGTATATCGGCGCTGGCGCCGTGGCCACCGCGGGCCTGATCTCGCTGCTGCGCTCGCTGCCGCTGATCTGGAGCGGCATCCGCTCCGGACTGCGCGATGTGGCGGGCGCGCGCGGCAACGGCACAGTCAGCACCGACCGGCGCGATAAAGACCTGTCGCTGAAGTTCGTGGCCATCGGCATCCTCGTGCTGCTGGCCCTCATCGTGGCCGCGCCTTCACTGCACATGAATCTGCTCGGCGCGCTGCTCATCGTGTTGCTGGGCGCGCTGTTCGTCACCGTCTCGTCACGGCTGACCGGCGAAGTGGGCTCGACGTCGAATCCCATCTCGGGCATGACCGTCGCCACGTTGATGCTCACCTGCCTGGTATTCCTCATCGTGGGCTGGACCGGCGGCACCTGGTATGTCACCGCTCTTTCCATCGGCGGCATCGTGTGCATCGCCTGCTCCAATGGCGGCACCACTTCGCAGGACCTGAAAACCGGCTTCCTGATCGGCAGCACGCCGAAGCTGCAGCAGTATTCCATCCTCATCGGCGCCTTCGCCTCGGCGGTGCTGATGGGGCCCATCCTGCTCAAGCTCAACGAAAACGCGACAGTGTATGTGCCGGCGGCGCAGGTGGCCCCGCAGGGACTGTCCACCGACGTGACGAAGCTGGGGGACAAGCGCGAGGCGCTGGCGGGCGCGCAGGCAAAGGACGACACCGCCAGCTACCACATCTGGCACAAGACCAATCTGGATGGCGGGCCCGCGGGCAAGTACCTCGTCGACGACAGCGGCAAGGCCGTGTGGCTGGTGGATCCGGGCATCAATGGCGTGCACAACACGCGCCCCGATGGCACCGAGGTGCGCAAGTTCGACGCGCCCAAGGCCACGCTGGTGTCCTACATCATCAAGGGCATTCTCGATCGCGAACTGCCGTGGGAGCTGATCATGTTCGGCGCGATGATCGCGCTGGCGATGGAGTTCTGCGGCATGCCCTCGCTGGTGATCGCGGTGGGCGTGTACCTGCCCATCTCCACCACCGCGCCCATGTTCGTCGGCGGACTGATCCGCTGGTTCATGGACCGGCGCATGCGCAGGCAGCCTGAGCTCGCCAATCTCAACGAGCATGAATTCAACGCGGTGGCGGACCGCGGGCCCGGTGTGCTGTTCGCCTCGGGTTACATCGCCGGCGGCGCCATTGCCGGCATCCTCATCGCATTTCTGGCAGGTGTGCTGGGCAACTTCGACGCCACCCTGCAGCGCTGGGCCACCGGCCACAACCCCTTTTATGAAGGCCCGCTGGCGAACCTGTTGTCGCTGCTGCCCTTTCTCGGGCTGACGCTGCTGCTGTGGCTGGTAGCGCGGGGTAGCTGGCTGTCCGCAGGCGCTGCCCCGAAAAAGTGAGCTGGCGCGCGGCAGCAACCGATCAGAGCATGCATTCCAGATGCGGACGCAGCGTCCGCAGGTTCGCGAACGTCAGTCCATACATCTTGCCCAGCCCGGCAAGCTGATCGTCCGGCAGATCGGGGCTGCAGATGATGAACTGGGTGGCGTCCACACCCAGGCGCTGACGCAGCTTCGTGTACTTGCCAAGCTCGGAGCGAAACTCCCCGGTCTTGCATTCGATGACGACCGGTGTGCGCCCGCCGAGCAGCACGGCCACATCGAGCTCGCGCACTTCGGCGTTCTGCAGTGCCAGCGTCACGTTGCGCGCGCAGGAAAAATCGCGCTGTTTCGTCACGCACAGCTGCAGCAGCGTGCCGAGCGCAAACCATTCCAGCCACGCACCCAGGAAGAAGTTGCGCACCACCGGCGCCGGCTGGATGCCCAGCCCCAGCAGCTGCGTCTGCTTCTTGTAGAAATAGCGTCCGAACAGTGTGTAGCCGTAAAGCTGGCGGCAGAACGCCAGGATCTTCTGCCTCGATGGCGCATCGTGTTTCGAAAGATCGACGTTGAGCCACGAGAATTCCTTGCGATAGGCAAAGCGGATCTGCTCCAGCAACGCGTCCAGCAGCTCGTGGTCATTGCCCATTTCACGCGCGGCTTCGTCGAAGAAACCCGTCGTGTCTACCGCATCGAATGTGAATGTGGCTTCGATCTGCCGCGCGGCGAACCAGTCGCGTAGCGGCCGGTGCTGCAGTTCCGTGGCGAGCAGGTCGGTGTTGTTCAGCTCGTCCGGCCTGAGCATGCCGGCAATCGCGCGGTCTTGCGCGGAAGGTGATTCTTCCTCCGGGCTCGCCACCGCCAGCTTGAGGGCATCCAGTTCACGCCGCATCGCCTGGTATCGCTCGACCAGCTTCTGTATGTAAAAGGGTGTGGCGAAAAGCGTGCTGGGCGCGGCGCACTTGCCGCAGGGCAGCTTTTCACCGGGCGCGGCGGAATCCTCGCCCACGAAGCCGCAGGCTATGCAGCGATAAACCGACATCCTGCGATTGAATCATGGCCGCCCGAAGGCGGAAGTCTAACTGCGTCGCGTTCTGAGAATCGCCCGCCAGGCCAGCTGCATGACCACCAGATTCACCGCAAGCGGTTTGCGGCAGCGCACGCACAACGTCCTGTTGTCGGCGTTCTCGGCTCCGCATTGAGGGCAGTACATTCCTGTCTCCTTCCTTACAGGTAGCGACGGATTCTGCCACGGGCATCTATCAGGCTGAACCTGATTTTTGGGCGATTTCGCCCAAATTGCCAGGTTGAGAGTTCTGGCCGGTCAGTCCTTGGAATGCCGGTGGGCGGCGCTGGTCAAGCGGTCGAGCAGGCCAAGCAGCAGCGCCGAGATCACGAAGGCCATGTGCATGATCACGAACCACATCAGCTTGTCGTTGCTGATGTCCTCCGCCTCCATGAACTTGCGCAGCAGGTGGATGGATGAAATGGCAACGATTGATGCCGCAACCTTCAGCTTCAGCGTGCCGGCGTCCAGTTTGCCCAGCCAGCCCAGTTTCTCGCCGCTGCCTTCCACGTCGAGCTTGGAAACGAAATTCTCGTAACCCGAGAACATCACCATCACGATGAGGCCGGCCACCATGGCCAGATCCACCATGGCCAGCAGCGACAGCACCACCTTCGATTCATCCAGCAACTTGGCTCCGTCGGGCCCAACCGCTGTCAGATGTGAGAACACATGCCAGAGTTCGTCGAAGAACTTGTAACCCAGCACGATGAGGGCCAGGGACAGGCCGAGGTAGACGGGAGCGACCAGCCAGCGGCTGGCGAAGAACAGACGTTCGATGGTGCGTTCGATCATGGCGAAATTATAGAGACCGGTGCGCCCCGCGTAAGGGTATTCCCCACCCCGTCAATCGCATAGGCATTGCGGCCGAATGCCACGCCACGCAGCGCCTTGTCGAAACGGTAGCTCTTCAGCGTGCGCAGTGGTTCATCGCCGGTGCGCTCGCCGCTGTGCTGGTCGATGGTGGTGATCACGCAGCGCGTGCAGGCCTTGGTGAGCTGCAGGGTCACGGCGCCAGTACGCAGGCCCGACGCGGCATCTTCGCCATAAGCCGCCACGCCATCCAGCAGCACATTGGGACGAAAGCGCTCCACCGGCAGATCATGGCCCACGCGCGCGGCCAGATCGGCGATCGAGGCGCGCGACAGCACCAGCAGCGGATAACCGTCGGAAAACAGCGTTGAAACATCGCGCCCGGCAGTCCACTCCTTGTTCGAGAACCGCGGCAGCGAGTGATCGAAACGCACCAGGCGCAGCGGCCTGCCCAGCCAGCCCGAAATCAGGTCGGCCGCTTCGCGGCCCGCATCGAAAGCCCTGCAGCGTGAGTTCCACACCTGCACTTCCACCTGCCCGCCCTCATGAGCCAGCGACAGCGACAGCACCTCACCCGAAGGCAGCGTAAGGCGTAGTGAATCCGCGGTGATAGCCGTGCCGAGCAGCGCCAGCCTCGCCTCTTCGCGCTGGGTCAGGAAGCGCCCGGCGGGATCCACCAGCATCCACTCACGGTCATGCAGCAGGCCATGCGGGCCGAGTTCTGCACGCTCGCACTCGATGCCCGCGGCCGACTTGACTGGATAGATGTAGAGCGCGCCGATGACCGGCGTCATGGCGCGGATTTGCCCGATGCCGCGCCGCGCGGCGCGCGCGGCTCCTGCGCGTCGCGCCGCACTTCGGTTTCGAGCCCCTCGACACAGCGTTCGAGATAACCGCGCAGTTCGGTCACTTCGTGCGCCGACAGACGCGAGAGCATCTGCGTCATCACCGGCGCGCCCGCGCCGCGCGCGGTATTGAGCCGCTCGAGCCCGGCCGGCAACAGGAACCAGCGGTCCGCACGGCGATTGTGGGGGTCGGGGCGGCGTTCGACACTGCCCTCGCGTTCCAGCCGCCGCAGCAGTCCGGTCATGGTCTGTGCGGTCACCAGCAGGCGCCGCGCGAGCCGAGCCCCGGCAATGCCGGGTTCCTGCTGCAGCTGATCCAGCGTGACCAGGTGGGCAAAAGACACATCGCTGTTGCGACGCAGCCGCTCATCCACCTGATGACGGAATTGATGCATCAACCGCTTCAGCAGGAAGCTGATCTGCTCTTCCGGCGTGCGCTGACAGGTGCGTTGCGAAGTCACCATCGGGGATGTCGAGGCTGCTTGCCAAAAATAAGGTACCTGATAATATATCAGTCACCTGATATCAGACAAGCCGAGTGATTCCCGATGCGCAAGGATACGACGCCTTCCGTGCGACCCCCTTCGTTGCAGAAAGTTCTGCTGAGCTGCCTCAGCGTGAGCGTTCTGCTGCTCGCGGGCTGCGACCGCAAAGAAGAGGCCAACCCCGCCGCGGCGTCCGCCAACGGCAGTGCCACCTCCTCGATGACCATTACGACGACTCAGGTGCGCAGCGAGGAAATCGTGCGCAGCGTGCCGGCCACGGGCTCCATCTTCCCGTGGCAGGAAGTGATCATCAGCGCCGAGGTCGGCGGCTACCGCGTTGCCGACGTGCTGGTGGATGTCGGCACTCGCGTGACCAAGGGCCAACCGCTGGTGCGCCTGTCCGGCGACATGCTGCAGGCGGATCTGGACTCCAAGCGCGCGGCCCTGCGCAGCGCCGAGGCCACCCAGGTGAATACCGCCGCGGCACTGCGCCGCGGACAGCAGGTCTCCGGCTCCGGCGCGCTGTCGGCCGCCGATCTGGACAAGCTCAAGGCCGATGACATCGCCGCGCAGGCACGCGTGGAAACGGCGCGCGCCGATCTGACCACCGCCGAGCTGCGCGCGCGTTACGGCACGGTCACCGCGCCGGACAGCGGCGTGATCACCTCGCGCACGGTCAGCGTGGGCCAGATCGCGCAGGCCGGCACCGAAATGCTGCGCATGCTGCGCCAGAACCGCGTGGAGTGGCGCGCCGAGGTACCCGAAGCGCAGCTCTCGCGCATCAAGGTCGGCCAGAACGCCACCGTCACCGCCGTCGATGGCAGCGTGCTCAAGGGCAAGGTTCGCGCCGTGGCGCCCACGGTGCAGACCAGCAACCGCACCGGCCTGGTGTATGTGGATATCGTCGGTGGCGTTGCGCGCCCCGGCATGTTCGCGCGCGGCGAGATCGAGGCCGGCAAGGGCGCGGGGCTGCTGCTGCCGGTGTCCAGCGTGGTGATGCAGGACGGCTACGCCTACGTTTTCGTGGTGAAAGGCAAGAACGTCGTGGAACGCCGCCGCGTGCAGCAGGTCGGCGTGCATGGCAACGACATGGAGATCGCCGAAGGGGTCGCCGCCGGCGAGACGGTCGCGGTCAAGGGCGCGGGCTTCCTCAAGGATGGCGATACGGTAACGGTCAACAACGGCGGCGCGGCCGAAGCGCGACCGACGTCCACGGTCGGCGCGGGCGCCGACCCTCTGGTGAAGGCGGCGCAGTAGTGAATTTCGTCCCTCGTTGTTCAGCGACATCTTGCAGGAACGCTCAATGAACTTTGTGACGTGGTCCATCCGGAACCCGGTTCCGGTGATCATGATGTTCATCGCGCTGGTGATCGGCGGCGTGCTGGCCTTCCCCAAACTGCAGATCCAGGACCAGCCGGACATCAGTTTCCCGAACGTATTCGTGCGGGTCAGCTACGCCGGCGTGCCGCCGTCGCAGATGGAGACCGAGGTCACGCGCAAGGTCGAAGACGCCGTCTCCAACATCGTCGGCATCGAAGACATCAATTCCACGATCACCACCGGCAGCTCGCAGACGGTGGTCCAGTTCCAGTTCGGCGTCGACATCCAGCAGGCGCTGGATGACGTGCGCGACGCCGTGTCGCGCATCCGCCCTGACCTGCCCATCGACGCCACCGAACCCTACATCGGGCGCGCCACCACGGCCGGTAGCGCCATCATTGCCTTCGGTGTCAGCGCCGACAATCTCAGCGACACCGAGCTGTCCTGGTTCGTCGACCTGAACGTGATGCGCGACATCAGCTCGGTGCCGGGCGTCGGCTCGGTGAACCGCATCGGCGGTGTCTCGCGCGAAGTGCGCGTGGATCTGGATCCCGACCGCATGGCCGCGCTGGGCGTGACCGCCGGCGACGTTTCCAGCCAGCTGCTGCGCACGCAGGTGGAGCTGCCCGGCGGCGAGACGCGCATCGGCCTGCAGGAGCAGAGCGTGCGCACGCTGGGCACCATCGGCAGCGTGAAGGAACTGGCCACCATGCCGATTCCGCTCGCCGACGGCCGCAGCGTGCGCCTGGATTCCATCGCCGAAGTGCGCGACCAGGCGGCCGAGATCGAACAGGTCGCGCTGCTCGACGGCAAGCCGGTGATCGGCTTCGAGGTCGCGCGCGCCTGGGGCGAAGGCGCGCTGCAGGTGGCCGACCGCACGCGCGAAGCGGTGAAGGAGCTGCAGAAGAAATATCCCAACATCAGGATCACCGAGCTCTATACGCAGGCGGAATACATCCGCGAGAGCTTCCACAGCTCGATGATGATGCTGGTAGAAGGCGCCATCCTGGCCATCATCGTGGTGTGGCTGTTCCTGCGCGACATGCGCGCCACGCTGATCTCCGCCGTGGCGCTGCCGCTGGCCATCATTCCCACGTTCTGGGCGCTGCACCTGTTCGGCTTCTCCATGAACACGCTGACCATGCTGGCGCTGTCGCTGGTGGTGGGCATGCTGGTGGACGATGCCATCGTCGAGGTGGAGAACATCGTGCGGCATCTGCGCATGGGCAAGCCGCCGCTGCAGGCGGCCACCGATGCGGCCATCGAGATCGGCCTGGCTGTGGTCGCCACCACCTTCACGCTGTGCGCAGTGTTCATTCCCGTCGCCTTCATGGACGGCATACCGGGCCAGTTCTTCAAGCCCTTCGCCTTCACCGCCACGATCGCGGTGCTGTTCTCGCTGCTGGTGGCGCGCATGCTCACGCCGATGATGGCGTCGAAGTACATGAAGCCCTACCACGAAGAAGAGAAGCCGGGCCGCTTCAAGGCCTGGTATCTCGACAAGGTGCACTGGGCCCTGTCGCATCGCAAGACCACGATCGGCGCGGTGACGGTGCTGATGATCGGCACGCTCTGGCTGGCGACCAGCCTGCCCACGGGCCTGCGGCCACCGGCCGACAATGGCTTCTTCAACATCAATGTCTCGCTGCCACCCGGCTCGCGCCTGGAAGACACGCGCCAGGTGGTGGATGAAGTACGCGAGCGCCTGAAGAGCCAGCCGGAAATCACCCGCATCTGGGCGGTGGTCAACACGCGCAGCGCCAATGTCGGACTGGTATTGGTGGATCGCAAGCAGCGCAAGAAGTCGCAGCAGCAGTTGCAGCGCCAGTATCTGGCGGCGATCCGCACCATCCCGGGTGCGCGCTTCTCCGCCGGCGGCAACAACTTCGGCGGTGGCGCGCTGCAGATCGAGCTCACCGGCGACGACTCCAACCTGCTGACCGCCGCCGCCGCGCAGGTCGAGCGCGAGCTGCGCGCGGTGCCGGGCTTCTCCAATGTCAGCACCAGCGCCAGCCTGCTGCAGCCGGAACTGGTGATCCGCCCCCGCGCGGACCGCGCGGCGGAGCTGGGCGTGACCACTGCGGCCATCAGCCAGGCCACGCGCATCGCCACCAGCGGTGACGTCACCAACAATCTGGCCAAGCTGAATCTGCCGGACCGGCAGATCCCGATCCGCGTGCGCCTGGACGACACGGCGCGCGCCGATATCAACCAGATCCGACTGCTATCGGTGCCCTCGCGCACGGGACCGGTGCCGCTGGTCAATGTGGCTGACATCTCGCTGGGCGCGGGACCGGCGCAGATCACGCGCTACAACCGCAGCCGCAACATCACCATCTCGGCCGACCGCGGCACCATACCGCTGGGCCGCGCGGTGCAGATCGCGCGCGACCTGCCGGCCATGAAGAACCTGCCGGCTGGCGTGCGCCCGCTGGAATCGGGCGAGGCGGAATTCCAGGGCCGCATCTTCGGCGGCTTCATCCTTGCCATGATCACCGGCATCTTCTGCATCTACGCGCTGCTGGTGCTGCTGTTCCATGACGTGCTGCAGCCCGTCACGATTCTCTCCGCGCTGCCGCCGTCGGCGGGTGGCGCCTTCGTGATGCTCAAGCTGATGGGTATGGATCTGTCGCTGCCCTCGCTGATCGGCCTGCTGATGCTGATGGGCATCGTGACCAAGAACTCCATCCTGCTGGTGGAATACGCGGTGATGGCGCGGCGCGAGCGCGGCATGACGCGACTGGATGCGCTGATCGACGCCTGCTCCAAGCGCGCGCGCCCCATCGTGATGACCACCATCGCCATGGCCGCGGGCATGCTGCCCATCACGCTGGGACTGTCGGGCGACTCGAGCTTCCGCGCGCCGATGGGCGCGGCGGTGATCGGCGGCCTGTTCGCCTCCACCGCGCTGTCGCTGTTCGTGGTGCCGGTGATCTACACGCTGATGGATGATTTCGAGCAACGCGTGAAGCGCGTCTTCGGCCGCTTCCGGCGTCACAAGTCAGCGCCGGCCGCCACCGGCGAAGAGGCGAAAAGCACCTCGCACTAGCGGCTGCTCAGACTTTGGCGCTGGCGCTGCCCGACAGTCCGGCCACGGCGCGCTCGAACAGCGCCGTGTTGTCGGCCTCGCTGGTGGCGCAGAAGTTCAGGTCGCGCAGCAGCCCATCGGCCACCGAATAGATCATGGCGTGCACGGAGACATTCTGGCCGCGATCCCAGGCGTCTTTGACGACGGTGGTGCGGCACACATTCTGCGCCTGCTCCAGCACGTTCAATTCGCACAGCCGGTCCAGGGCCTTGACGCCACCCTCCGCCAGCAGTTGCGGATGGCGGTCACGAATGTCCTGCACATGCCGCAGCCAGTTGTCGATCAGCCCGAAGGACTGCGAGGCCATGGCGGCCGTGACACCGCCGCAACCGTAATGCCCGGTGACGATGATGTCCTGCACCTTCAGCACATCGACGGCGTACTGGATCACCGACAGGCAGTTCAGGTCGGTATGCACCACCAGGTTGGCCACATTGCGATGCACGAACAACTCGCCCGGCGCCAGATCGACGATCTCATTGGCCGGAACGCGGCTGTCGGCGCAGCCGATCCACAGATAGCGTGGCGACTGCTGCGCCACCAGGCGCGCGAAGAACTGCGGATCCTTGCGCGTGACCTCATCGGCCCAGCGGCGATTGTTGTCCAGCAGCTGGCTCAGGCGTTTCATGGCGGGCATGGTATCAGGTGACCTTGGGTAGAATGCTCCGGAGTATGAGCGACTACGACGTCATCATTGTCGGCGCCGGCGCGGCGGGCATTGCCGCCGCGCGCCGGCTGCGGGAGGCGGGCCGCACCTGCGTCCTGCTCGAAGCCCGTGCGCGTCCCGGTGGCCGCGCGGTCACCGATCATTCGCTGGATGCGCCGGCGGACCTGGGTGCGGCATGGCTGCATTTCGCCGACGAAAATGCCTGGACCAGGCTGGCCGAAGCGGCGGGCTGCCATGTGATACGGCGCGAACCAGGCTGGGGACCCGATACGTGGATCGGCGCGCAACCGCCCACCGATGAACAACGCGCCGCCGCGGCGGCGAACTATCAGCGCTATGAGATGCTGATCGAGGCCGCCGCGGCACAAGGCCGCGACGTGTCAGTGGCCAGCGTCCTGCCACAGGATGAATATCGCCCACGATTCGATGGCGTGATGACCTGGGCCGTGGGTGTCGAAAGTCGCGATGTCTCAACCCTGGATCTGGCGCGCTATGCGGATTCCAGAAACAACTGGGCCGTGCGCGAGGGACTGGGGACTGTGGTCGCACACGCCGCCGCCGGCCTCGATGTCGCGCTGCAGACTGTGGTCAATGCCATCCATTGGGCTGGCCCCGGCGTGCGCGTCGAATCCACTGCCGGCACGCTCACGGCCGCGGCGGCGCTGGTCACGGTGCCAACCAGTGTGCTGGCCGCCGGCAGCATCCGCTTCAATCCACCGCTGCCCACACCGTGGCAGCAGGCCGCCGGGAATCTGCCGCTGGGAGTTGCCAACAAGGTGTTCTTCGCGCTGGGGCCGGAGTGTGCCGCGACCGGAGAGTGGCGCAATTTCGTCGGCCGTGCGGATACCTCGCGCACCTGCACCTACACTCTTTTTCCGGCCGGGCAACCGCTGCTGGTCGCCTACTTCGGTGGCGATCTGTCGCGCGAGCTGGAAGCGCGAGGCGAGCTCGAGAACTTCGCCCGCGACGAATTGCGCGGCATCTTCGGCGCGCAATTCATGACGCACCTGGGTGCGGCGCGCAGCACGGCCTGGGGCAGTGATCCGTATGCACTGGGCTCGTATTCGGCCGCGCGGCCAGGATTCGCGGACGATCGCCAAACCCTGGCCAGGCCCGTGGCACCGCAGTTGTGCTTCGCCGGCGAGGCCTGCTCCAGCGAGCACTATGGCACGCTGTATGGCGCCTGGCTTTCTGGCCGGGCGGCCGCTGAATCGCTGCTATAAATTCTGCGCCGCCACCCAGGTCTTGAAGGCATCGCGATCGGCGGAAGCCAGCTGCGCCGCCGCGGGCGTCGTGGCCCAGCCACGCATGGACTGCAGCAGCACGCCGGCATAAGACGGCGAGGATTTCTGCAGGCTCGCATAGGCCTGCTTCGCCTGGTCGAGGCGCCCGGTGAGCAGGAACAGCTCGGCGCGATACTCGATGGCCTCGGGATAATCCGGCTGCAGCTTCAGCGCCGCATCGTAGGCCGACAGCGATTCTTCGTAATCGCCCAGTCGCCGGCTGGTGTAGCCCAGCATGTTCCAGCCCTCTTTCATGTTCGGATCGGCGGCGACCACGGTGCGGAAATGCTCGCGTGCTTCGGCGAAGCCCTGTTTGACCTCGGGCTCGGCCGCCCGCGCCTTGGCGCTGCTCGAGGCCGCCGCGTTCTCCTTCTGCACGGTCTTCTCGAAGATTTCGTAGCCCAGGTTGTAGTTCAGGCGCGCCTTCATCGCGTTGTCTTGCGACAGATCGGGCGCGGGCGTGGAAGTGATCTGGCCGTTGGCATCGGGAACGGCGGCGCAGGGCAGTGCCACCACGGCGCAGGCCGCGGCGAGCAGGGATATGGAGAGTTTGTTCGCGACGCGCATGATCAACCTTCCGCAGTGAAACAGTAAAAGAATACCCGTAAAATACAGGCATGAGTCTGTCGCTGCGTGAACAATTGTTAAAGGCCGGGCTGGTCACCGAACAGCAGGTGCAGCGCGCCGAGCGCGACCAGCGGCAGGGCCAGCGCGGGGTTGCGCCACGCGAAAAGCGCCGCAATCCGGGCCCCACGCCGCAGCAGATCGCGGCGCAGAAGGCGGCGGCCGAAAAGGCCGCAAAAGACGCGGAACTGAACCGCCGCAAGCAGGAAAAGGCCGAGCGCCGGGCGCGCTTCGCAGAGATCCGCCAGCTGGTGGAGCAGCACCACGTGCCGCGCGTCGAAACCGATGACTACTACAATTTCCAGGATGGCTCCAACATCCGGCGCGTGAGCGTGACGCCGGAGCTGCGTGAACGACTGATCCGCGGGGAGCTGGCCATTGTGCGTTGCGAGGGCCGTTACGCCTTCGTGCCGGCCGAAGTCGGACAACGCGTCCGCGCGCGCGTCGAGCGCGCGCTCATCCACTGGAACGATCCCGCGGCCAGGCCCGCGGCGGATGATCCCTACAAGGATTTCGCGGTTCCCGACGATCTGATGTGGTGAGTCGCCACGCCGCGGCGCTACTATGGCAGCGCCGTGAAGCACACATGGATCATCAAGCTGTCGCTGCTGTGTGCTGCTCTGCCGCTGGGGGCCGCGCAGACTGAGGCACGTTCCGGTGCCGCGGCAGTTACAGATGATCCCGAGCTGGCGGAAATCGTGGTCCATGCGCCCGAGCCGCGCTACGTCGCCCCGACCAACCGCGACCGCATCGGACGGGTGTGGGTACCCGTCTATATCAATGACAAGGGGCCATTCCGGCTGGTGCTGGATTCGGGTGCCACGCGTTCGGCTGTCACAGAGCGCGTCGCCGCGGCGCTGGCGCCGCCGCTCGATCGTTTCAAATCGGTTCTGCTGCGCGGCGTCACCGGTTCAGCCATCGCCAGGGCCATCCTAGTCGACAGCATCACGGTCGGCGACCTGTTCGTGGGCCCTTCCACCGTGCCCATCGTGGTGGACGCATTCGGCGGCGCAGAGGGACTGCTGGGCACCGATGGCATGCGCGACAAGCGCATCTTCATCGACTTCCGCAACGACTTCATCAATATCTCGCGCTCGCGCAACCGCCGCGCCGCCGCGGGCTTCCAGACCGTTCCCTTTCTCAAGGACGACCTGAACCTGCTCGTCGTGCAGGCAACCGTGGGGCACCTTCCGGTACGCGCCATCATCGACACCGGCGCGCAGGCCAGCGTCGGCAATCTGGCGCTGCGCGAGGCGCTGCGGCGTCAGGTGAATCGCAACCTGCGCGGCCAGGACATCGTCACCGGCGCAACCGGTGCGCAGCAGACCGGCATCGGCGCGCGCATTTCACCCATCACCATCGGCGAGCTGGCCATCCGCGATGCGCACATCACCTTCGGCGACATGCACATCTTCGATCTGTGGAAGATGAACGATCGGCCCGCCATCCTCATCGGCATGGACATCCTCGGCCTGCTCGACACGCTGGTGATCGACTACCGGCGCATGGAGCTGCACATCAAGCGACGACACGACAGCTGAGCGGCGGCGATTTCATCTGGGCCCGCGGTGTGGCCACGCGCGCAGCACGGCCACCGAAGTGACCTCGCGGCCGTGCGCATTGGCGTCGCGGCGTTGCTCATCCCAGGCCAGCGCCAGCCCGGCTTGAGACGAAGCCAGGGACGCAATGCCCGCCGCGCCCCGCGCACCGGCCATTTCGGTCGCCGCACCCACGGCGCGGCAATCACGATCGAAGCGCTGCAGCAGCAGGCGCCGCCGTTCACCAACCTCCGTCCACGCCAGTACGATTCCGCCGTCATGCCAGGTGACGTACGCGCCGATGGAATCGCCCGCCGTGTGCGTGACGCGGCGCGCCGCGACATCATCCAGCCGCAAATCCGCGGGCGGCGCGCCCGTCGCATCGAGCCGCGTGCAGCGCAGATACACCTCCGCATTGCCATCGCGCGAATCGAACCAGGTGAGGACAACACGCGTGCCATCCAGCGCGATGTCCGGATAAGCCGATTCCCTGCCGTCATCGGTGCTGATGCGCTGGTCTTCGATGCCTGCGTCGCGCACGCGCAGCCAGTGCACTTCCCGGGCATGGCCGCCTCGGTCTGAATCGTAGAGCACATGGAAGAAACCATCGGCGCCGACAGTGGCATTCAGGTTCCAGGTGTTGCCGTCCACGGCCACGGCATCCCGCGGCATCTGCAGCCACTGGCCCGCGGCATCGAGGCTGGCGACGCGGATCCTCGGCTCGGCGCCATCGCGCTGTTCGACCCAGGCTGCGTGGATGATGCCACCATGCACCCGGACAACCGGAATGCGTCCCTGCGCATCATCAGCCGACAGCTGCCGCTGCCAGCGCCGCTTGCCGTCCGCATCGAAGCGCGCCAGCAACGCAACCTGCCGTCGCACGCCGCCTGAACGACTGTCGCCTTCCTGTTCGTACCAGGCCACCACGGCCTCGCCGTCCATCTCCTGCAGCGATGGCTCATAGGCATCGCGCGTGGCATCCGTGAGCTGCTGCACCGGCCCCCGCGGCTCGCCTGTCGCGCTGGCATAGCGCAGGAACAGCGCCTCGTGCCGTGCACTTCCGCCATACCACGCCACTGCCGGACGGCCGCCGATATAGGCCACGCTCAGCTCGAAGGCGCGACCATCGCCGGGGCTGAGCTGCGCCGGCGTCGCGCAGGCAGTCAGCAAGACTGACAAGAAGAGCGCGCCGCAGGTCTTCGACACAAGGATTCTCAACGCACCGCCGCGTACCGCAGTGTCAGGTAGGCGGCGCGCCCGCCCTGGTTGTAGAACGAGACGGTTTCATAGCGCTTGTCGAACAGGTTGGCCACGCGGGCCTGCACACGCCAGGCCGGGGCGAAGCGGTATTCACCCTGTACGTCCAGCGTGGCGTAGGCGCGCAGGTCGCGCGTGTTGGCGCTGTCGTCATAACGGTGACCCTGCGCGACCAGCCGCAAACCCGCGGAGAGCGCATCGTGCTGCCACTGCGCCTGCAGGTTGCCGGCGATGCGCGCGCGGCGTGGCAGCGTGTTGCCACGATCCAGACCATCGCCGCGGTTCCGCGGATCCATGGCCGTCAAACCCGAGTCGATCTGCCACGCACCCCACTGCAGCGACAGCTCGGCCTCGACACCGCGGATGCGCGCCTCGTCGATGTTGGCGGGCAGGAAGCTGGAATCGAAGGCGATCTGGTCGAGCACGCGCGTCTGGAAGGCCGACACGCGCCATCTTCCCGGCCCGCCGTGCCCCTTCAGCGCCAGCTCCACGCTGCGCGAACGCTCGGGCTCGAGCGTGGCGTTGCCGAAGAACGGGTAATACAGCTCGTTGAACGTGGGCGCGCGGAACGCCGTGCCGTACTGCGCCACCACTTCCCACGCCGGCGCGAAGGCATAGCCCAGCGCCAGGCTGCCCGTTCGATGCGCGCCGAACTGCTGGTTGTCGTCGTGCCGAAGGCTGGCCTCGGCACGCCATGCGCCAATGGAACCCACATATTGCGCGAACACCCCGGTGTCGTGGCGCTGGTCCACATCGAAGGGCGTGGTGCTGTCGACTTTGTCGTCCAGATAGTCCACACCCAGGCTCAGCAGCTGCGTGCCGGCGAAGGTGTAATCGAGCTGGCCACTGGCGCTGTCCCGGGTGGTGTTGAAATCACCCTGGAAAGTGTCTTGCTGCCCGGCGCGCAGGAAGTCGTCTGATTCATCCCAGGCGCGCGCCACACGCAGGCTCACGCTGACCGCATCACCCAGCTTCTGGCGTGCCGAGATTCCGGCGACCTGCTGCAGGATCTCGCTGCGGTTCGCGAATGATCCGTCGTACTCCACCGTGCTGGCGGCGCGCAGGAAGTTCGCCTCCAGCGATGCACCACCGCTGGCCACGCCGGCGCGCGCGCTCACCGAGCGATAGTGGTAGCCATCGCGATCCGGTTCCTCGGTGAAACAGCCGGCGAACAGCGTGCTGCTGCCGCGACACGCGTCGAAGCCATCGATGGACTGCCAGCTGCCCTGCACGTTGAACCAGCGACGCGAATCGCCGGCGCCCAGCGAGGCCGATGCCTGGCGCGTGCCGTAGCTGCCGCCGCTGACACTGGCATCCGGCTGCAAGCCCGAACCGCCGCGGCGCGTGAAGATCTGCAGCACGCCGCCTACGGCCTCGGATCCATACAGGCTCGAGCGCGGACCGCGCACGAACTCGATGCGATCGACTTGTTCAATGGGCAGGTTCTGCAAGGCGGCGGTGCCCGCCGTAGCCGAGCCGATGCGCACGCCATCCACCAGCACCAGCAGATGATCGGCGTCGGTGCCGCGCGCGAAAAAGGAGGTGAGCCGTCCGGGGCCGCCATTGTTGCCGACGGCCATGCCATTCGTGCCCTGCAGCAACTCTTCCAGCGAACGGACCTGCAGCCGCTCGATCTGCGCGCGCGTGATCACGGTGACCGCGGCCAGGGTGTCGTCGATCGCCTGCGGCGTGCGGGTCGCGGTGATGATGACTTCTTCCAGCTCGCGCGCGGCCAGCGACGACGCGAACGCAACCCCGGCCAGGGCCACGCCCCAAACCACACCATGACGCATGAATGCTTCTCCCTGCCCGCGCGGCCCCGCACGGAATTGACGGACTGCTCTTGTGCGAAGGCCGGTCTCCGGACTCGTGAGCTGGCCAGCGGATTGCTGGCCGGTTCGTCGCGCCTTCCCGGGCTTGGGGCCCAGTGGTTGCCGGATGCAGCAGAGGCTGCAACCGGCGCGCGTCGAACGGAACTCACCTACCGTTGCGGGGGCAGTGCCGGCTTGGCGATGACTCGCGTACCGGCTTCCCGTTTCAACTTCCCGCGTTGCCGCGGGAAGTCACCTTCGACAGGACTAGGCTACGGAGGGACGCAGCCTGAAGTCAACGACTACTCGGCGACCGGCGTCGCCGCCGCGTGCCGATCGCGGCCGAACAGCCGCGCGAACCTGCCCTTCATCCAGTGCTCGCCATCGTCGAAGATGGTGTAGATCACCGGCACCACGAACAGCGACAGCACGGTGGAGGCAATCAGCCCGCCGATCACCGCCGCGCCCATCGGCCGGCTGAAACCGGTATCCCCCGACAGGCCCAGTGTCATCGGCAGCATGCCGGCGGCCATCGCGATGGTGGTCATCACGATGGGACGCGCACGCTTGGAGCAGGCGTCGAGCAGCGCCTCGGTGCGCGACAGGCCATGTTCGCGCCGCGCCATCACCGCGTATTCCACCAGCAGGATCGAGTTCTTGGTGACGATGCCCATCAGTGCCAGCGTGCCCATCAACGCGGGCAGCGACAGCTCCAGATGGAAGACGAACAGCGCGATGACGGCACCGCCGATGGATGGCGGCAGCGCCGACAGGATGGTGATGGGCTGCACCACGTCGTGGAACAGCAGCACCAGCAGCGCGTAGATGCAGAAGATGCCGATGACCATGGCCATGGCAAAGCCCGAGAAGATGTCGTTCATGATCTCGGTGTCGCCGGTCTCGACGGTGTGCACGCCTTGCGGCAGGTTCTTCATGGTCGGCAGGTTGTCGACCTTGTCGTTCGCGTCACCCAGCGCCATGTCGCCGCGTTCGGCCGAAATGGTGATGTTGCGGCTGCGGTTGTAGCGCGTGATCTCAGCCGGGCCGGCCCCGAAGCTGATGTCCGCCACATTGACCAGCGGCACCGGTCCGTTGCGCGAGGGCACGTTCAGCAGGCGGATCTGGTTGATGTCGGCGCGCGCCGAGTCTTTCAGGCGCACGCGGATCGGGATCTGCCGGTCGGGCAGATTCAGCTTGGCCAGGTTGTTGGTGATGTCGCCGCTGGTGGCGATGCGCGTCGCCTGGCTGATGGCGGCCGTGGTCACGCCCAGGTCCGCGGCACGATCCGGCCGCGGCCGGATGATGAGTTCGGGCTGCACCAGGCTGGCGCTGGTGGTGACGTTGCTGATACCCGGCACCTCGCGCAGTTCGCGCTCCACCTGCGCCGCGGCCACGGCGAGCACATTCGAATCATCGCCCGTGAGCTGGATCTGCAGCGGTCCGCTGCCGGGATTGCCGCCGCCGGCGTTGGTGATGCGCACGCCGGGAATCTCGCGCGTGGCATCGAGTATGGCCGCCTGCATGTCCTGCTGGCTGCGATCGCGATCCCCGGCGTCCACCAGCGTGATGAAGGCGTTGCCGCCAGTGGGCCCGATCACCGTGAAGAAATGCTCCACTTCCTTGAACTGGCTCACGCGCCGGCGCATGGCTTCCGAAGCGACCTGGGCGTCTTCGAGCCGCGAGCCGGGCGGCAGTGACATGTTCACGTTGACGAAGCCGAAGTCCTGCGCCGGCACGAAGCCCGTGGGCAGGAATTCCGCCAGCGTGAATGCGGCAAGCATGAGGGCCGTGGAAACGCCGATGGTCTTCCAGCGATGGGTCAGCGCCCAGCGCACTTTGCCCAGGTACCAGGCCTTGAAGCGGCCGGTCTCGTCATGATGCGCCTCGGCGCGCATGTACTTGGACGCCATCATCGGCGTGAGCGTGCGCGCCACCAGCAACGAGAACAGCACCGCGATCGCCGCGGTGAATCCGAAGGGCTTGAAGAACTCGCCCGGAATGCCGCCCATGAACGACACCGGGATGAACACCGCGCACAGCGTCAGCGAGGTGGCCACGACCGCCAGTCCGATTTCGATGGCCGCATCCTTGGCGGCCTGCAGCGGTGGCTTGCCCATGCGCAGGTGCCGCACGATGTTTTCCACCTCCACGATGGCATCGTCCACCAGCATGCCCACCACCAGCATCAGCGCCAGCATGGTCAGCGTGTTCATCGAGAACCCGAACGCATGCAACGCCCAGAAGGTGGGGATGATGGCCAGCGGCAGCGCCGTGGCCGAAATCAGCGTGGCGCGTATGTCGCGCAGGAACAGCCACACCACGATCACCGCCAGCAGCGCGCCCTCGACCAGCATGGTCATGGAGTTGCGGAAGCTCTGGCGCACCAGCCGGTCCTGGATGTTGTTGATCTCGACGATCTTGATGTTCGGGTACCGCTGCTGCAGCTCTTTCACCGCGGCGCGCGCGCCATCGGCCACCTCGACCGCGCCCTCGCCCCAGGCCCGCATCACGCGAAAGCCGATGACGGATTTGCCGTCGAGCAGCGCCAGCTCGCGCACTTCGGCGGCCTGATCCTTCACCTCGGCGATGGCATCCAGTCGGGTATGCCGGCCATCCGCCAGCGGGATGGGCAGTGCCGCCAGCTCCCGCACCGAGCTGATGGTGCCGAGCGTGCGCACGCTCTGCTCCTGCGCGCCGATGCGCGTCTCCCCGCCCGGCAGTTCCACCTGGGTGCGCAACAGCTGGCTGGAGATATCCCCGGCCGTGACGCCCAGCGCGGCCATGCGATCCGGATCCAGATCGACGCGCACCTCGCGCGACACGCCACCGATGCGCGACACGCCACCCACGCCCGACACGCCGCTCATGAAGCGCATGACGTTCAGGTCGACGAACCACGACAGCTCGGTGTCGGTCAGGTTGTCGGCGCTGACCGCGAAGGTGAGCACCGGATCGCCGGCCGATGTGGCGCGCCCGATGAATGGCTCGGTGGCATCCAGTGGCAGATCCGGTCGGATGCGCGTGACGGCATCGCGCACGTCGTCCAGCGACTGCTGGATGTCGGAGCCGAACTCGAATTCGATCACCGTCTGCGAACTGCCGGTGCTGACATTCGAGGTCATGCGCTTGACGCCGACGATGTTCGAGACGGCGTCTTCGACCTTGCGCGTGATCTCGGTTTCCATCTGCGACGGCGGCGTACCGGCGTAACCGACATTCACGAAGATGAACGGAAAACTGATGTCCGGCTCATCCTGCACCGGCAGGCGCGGAAAGCTGATCAGGCCGCCGATCACCAGCGCGATGAACAGCATCAGCACGGGGACGGGATTGCGGATGGACCAGGTAACGAAGTTCACGACGGCGCCCTCAAGGTGGGGTTGAGCAACCAGGGAGGAGGTTCACGGTGTGAGCCGGCAATTATACCGTCACCCACAACCGTCCGCCCTCGCCGCGGATACTTACAGACAATTAAGACTGCGGCGGTCAGCCACCGTTCAGTTAATGCGTTGATAATTGCAGCATAGGATCAGACCGTCCCGTGGAGGAGATGCCGTGAACGCATTCCGTATTCGTACCGCCCCAGCCCTGCTGGCGCTGGCCGCCGGGAGCTGGCTTGTCAGCACAACCGCGCTGGCCGGCGATGACCCGCCAGCGGCGGGCCTGAGCAAGGAAGAGGTGTCCATTCCCTTCGCCAATCACCGCAACATCCGCGACTGGCAGGCCGACAAGGATCAGGGCCTGTGGATCCAGGACGAACGCCGCAACTGGTATTACGCCAAACTGCTCGGGCCCTGCTACAACCTCGACTGGGCCCTGCACATCGGCTTCGACACCGGCGGCTCCAGCTCGCTGGACAAGTTCAGCACCATCATCGTGCCCGATCCGGCTTACACACGCGGTCGCGAGGCGCGCTGCCAGTTCACCAGCCTCACCCGCAGCGATGCGCCGCCACCCAAGCCCAAGCGCGAAGCCAAACAGAAGGGCATCGACAAGAAGGCCGTCAAGTAAGTCTGGCAGCGCCGGGCGCTACGGCGCCTTGATGCGCACCCCCGTGTAGGGGAGTTTGGCTGCGCCACCAATGTCCACGGTGCCGGTGAATGTGTCGCCAGAAACCACGCCGGTGTAGGTGATGACCACCTCCTGGTTGCCGATGGCTACCGTGCGCTTGTAGCTGAAGTTGTTGCCCTCCAGCACGATGTCCTTGCCCGGACCGGCTTCGGGCTGTCCCGGCGTGGGCTGCACCAGCTTGGCTTCGATCGCATAGCCGGTGGCGCTTTTCGTTACCGTGACAGTCTCCGACGCCGGGCCGGTTGGCGCAGCGGCTGTGGCTGTCCACTTGCCGAGGAAGGGTGATTCTGCAAGTGCCGGCGCTGCCAGTGCCACTGCCAGAACGAGCCCGATGAATGTTCTGTTACGCATGAGTTTTCTCCTTTAATTTACTTGGCCGCGACCAGCCGGACGATCCGGCTGCCGGTCTGGTGCTCGAGCAGCAGATAGATTTCGCCGCCGTCGCCCACCGCGACATCGCGGATGCGGCCCAGGCCAGAAACCAGCGTCTCGCGATGCACGAGCCGGTTACCCTTGATCACGAAGCGATACAGCTCCGTGGCCTTCAGCGTTCCGACGATCAGATTGCCGCGCCACTTCCTGAATGCGGCGCCGTCGTACACCACGAAGTTCGACACCGCGGGCGCCGGCGTGAGATCCACCACCGGCTGCACGATGTCTTTCATGTCGAAGCTGATGCCCAGCTCCTTGCCGTAGTCGACAGGAATGCCCTCGTAGCGCAGTCCTTTTGAAGTCAGCGGCCAGCCGTAGTTCCTGCCGGGTTGCAGCAGGTTCACTTCGTCACCGCCGCGCTGGCCCATCTCCGTCTCCCACAAGCGGCCGGTCCTGCGGTCGAAACGCAGTCCTTCGGGGCTGCGATGCCCGAAGGTCCAGATAGCCGGCACCGCGCCAGCGGTCTTGAGGAAGGGATTGTCGGCGGGAATGCCGCCATCTTCATTCACACGCAGGATCTTGCCGTACGGCAGTTTCAGGTCCTGCACGCCAACCTGCTCGCCATTGCCCTTGATGCCGATGCTCATGAACACATGACCCTTGCCGTCGAAGGCAATGCGGCCGCCTGCCGCCATGTCCACCATGCCGGTGTAGTTCTCGTAGCCGGTGCGCCAGATGGTCTGCTGATCCACCCACTCGCCGTTTTTGATGCGGCCGCGCATCAGCACGACCATGGACACCGGGCGCTTCGAATCGCGGCTGGCCTGGTTGCAGTCGCTGCAGCGCTCGGTGTACGAGAGATAGATCCAGCCGTTCTTCGCGTAGTCCGGATGCGGCGCCACATCCAGCAGATAGCCCATGCCGTACACCAGCAGGATGCCGGGCACCTGAAAGCCGTCGTCGAACACCTTCGGTGTATTGCGGATGGGTTCGGAGAGCTTGCCGTCCTTGCCCACGATGCGCAGGCCGCGCGTCTTTTCCGTCAGCAGCAATGTGCCGTCGGGCAGCGGCGCAATCGAATACGGCAGCGGCGCAAGCCCCGTGGCAAAGGTCTCGATACGAAACGACTGCGTCTCGCTCCTCTGCACGCCTTCGGGAATCGCGGGCGGCGCGGCGACCTTGAAATCCGTGTAGGAATAGCTGGCCCTTGTCTCGGCGATGTAAGTAGCCATCGCACGAATCGTGACCGGATTCATCGTGGTGGAAAACGCCGGCATGCGCCCCTGCGGGAATCCATCGGCGATGCTTTTGGCGATCGCATCCACGGTGTCACCGTGTGTCAGCGCCCTGCCTGTCAGCGGCACACCGGGACCTGCGCCTTCGAGTTTCGCGCCATGGCACACCACGCAATTTTCCTTGTAAGGCGTAGTGAAAGGATCCGGCGGCGGGGCCGGCTGGGCCGCGAACGCCACGGCCGGCAGCATCGCAATGGACAGCAGCGCCAATGCCGGCACCGAGGTCCGGTGAATGATGGGGTTCATATGTGCTCCATGGTTGGTGAGTGCCCTAACCCACGCGCGCAAGACGGCGTATGGCCAGGCCACCGAAAAGGACCGTCACGCTCACCAGCACGGTGAGCGCCGACAGCAGCGGGAAGAACTGGAACTGTGTGTTGCCCGTGACCGCGACAACGAGCTGCTGCAGATAGAAGGCCGGCCAGATCACGACGAATTTCTGCAGGAAGCCCGGCAACGGAAAGAACAATCCGCTGAGGTAGATCATCGGCATGTAGATGAGATTGGTGATGCCGGGCGCGGCGCTGCCGCTGAAGTAGGCGCCGATGCACAGGCCGATGGCGCAGAATGGCAGCGCTCCCACCGTCAGTATCGCGGCCAACGCCGCCATGTCACCGGCGCCCAGCGTGATCTTGCCGGCGAGTACCGCCGCAATAATCATCATGCCGGTCACGACGAGCGCGAAGAACATGGCCATCAGCAGTTTGGCGATGAGATAGGAGCCGGCGGGCTGCGGCTGCGCCCGCTTCAGCCTGGTCAGCCCCTGGTCACGTTCGGGTGCAAGCGTGGAACCCACGCCAAACAGCGCCGGACCCATCACCGCCATCACCGAAAAGCCGATGAACAGGTAGTTGCCGACCTGCGGATTCTTCGAGATGCCGTCGGCGGCGATGACGACACCGAACAGCAGATAGAGAGGCGCGGGGATCAGCAGGAAGGGAATGGCGAAGGCCGGCGCGCGCAACATGCGCAGTGCCTCGAACTTCGCGTCGGTGAGATAGGCCCGCAGTACGCGGGCGAACGGCATGTGCAGCGCCACTGCGGGCGTGATAGTTGCGGTATTCATCATGCGGCTTCCTTAGTGAGTTCGACGAAGGCTTCGGCCAGGCCGGCCTGTTGCACTTCGAGGTTGGCGAGTCGCTCGTCGCTGGCCAGCAGGCGGCGCAGCACAGCTTCTGCGTCGGCCGTCACCAGCGTCAGACGTCCTTCGTCACGCGTGGCCTTGATCACACCGGGCCACTGCGACAACTCCCTTTCATCGAGCGCCGAATCGCAGCGGATCTTGCGGCGCGAGACGATGGAGCGCACTTCATTCACCGAGCCGCTGGCAACAACGCGGCCCCTGGCCAGCACCACGACGCGATCGGCCAATGCCTCGGCCTCTTCCAGGTAGTGCGTCGTCAGCAGGATGGAGCAGCCCGCCTTGCGCAGCTTGCGAATGGCGCTCCAAAGGGATTCCCGTGCCTGCACGTCCAGGCCCACGGTGGGCTCATCGAGAAACAGCACCGACGGACGCCCGACGACGGCCAGCGCAAACTGCACCTGGCGCTTCTGGCCACCCGAGAGTTTGTCGTACACCTTCGAGGCCAAGCCGGCGGTGCTGGTCATCGCCATGGCATCAGCGACGCTCAGCGGATCGGGGTAGTAGCTGGCGGCCTGTTCGATCAGCTCGTGCACGCGCATGCCATGCGTCAGCGTCACGTCCTGCATCATCACGCCGATGCCGCGCCGTTGCGCCACATCGAACGGCGAACCGCCGAGCAACGTGACACGACCGGCATCGGCGTGCGCCAGGCCCAGCCACAGCGAGATCGCCGTGGTCTTGCCCGCGCCGTTGGGCCCAAGCAGCGCCACGAGCTCGCCACGCGCGATGTCGAGGCTCACGCCATCCAGCGCGACGGTGTTTCCATAGCGACGCGTCACCACGTCGAGACTTGCCACGATTGAAGCAGTCATGTTCATTCCTTCAGATGTGGTCCCGGCGACGGGACATGACGAACAGTGCAATGGCGGCGGACAGCGCAATGGCGATGAGCTCGCCAATGAGCATCCGCTGTGCGAACGGTGTCCAGGCGATGTGATCGGTACGCAGGGGGCCTGCAATCTCAGGCTGGTTCAGCTTCATCATGAACAAGCTGAACAGGATGTTGCTGCCGATGATGACGAGCGCGCCCATACCATCGGAGGTGACACCGAACAGTGCCGCGAGCAGCACGCTGTACATGGCCAGCGCGAAGCCCTGCAGGATCACCGCGTACACCACCATGCCCCGCTGGGCGCCGGAATGCGGGCGCAGGAATTCCCACAACACCACGCCGGTAATGAGGACCCAGGGTATGAGGTAGGCAAGATAACCGGCGGTCAGCTTGGCGCGATCGTAGCCATGTCCGGAGATGGGCAGACTCAATGCAAACGCGCGCGCCATCTCCTTGCGTTCGCCGATCAGCATGCCCATGGCCATGAAGATGCCGCCGGCGATGTTGGCGGTAAGAAATACGAGGCCGCCGATGGCCAGGCCGACATTGCCGAACCCGGTCACGAAGAATGCGACCAGACCAACGACGATCATCATGATGATGATGCCGCGCATCAGGTACAGGTCCTTGCGCACCAGGGCCCAGAACACGGAACGCTTCACGATTGCACCTCCACGCGGCTGCGCATCACGCTGGCAACGAAGATCTCTTCCAGCGACATGCGCTGTACGTCGGTGACGCGCGCGCCGCATTTTTCCAGCGCCCCATGCAGCGCCGGCTCGTAGCGATCGGTGGTCAGGATTGCCAGGCGCTCACCCAGCGTGAGATCGACCACGTCCTTCAGGCGCGGCAATGCCACGCCGGCAGGAATGTCGAGCGACAGCCGCCGCCAGCGCTCCAGGAAACTTTCCTTGTCGCGTGCATCCACCAGCTTGCCGCGATCGATGAAGGCGATCTGGTCGCAGATGCGCTCGACATCCTGGGTGTTGTGCGAGGAGAACAGGATGGAGCGCGACTCGTCGCGCACGATCTCCATCAGCTCGCTCAGCAATTCGTGGCGCGCCACCGGGTCGAGACCCGAAGTGGGCTCGTCCAGCACCAGCAGGCGCGGCCGGCGCGCCAGCGCCAGCAGCAGCAGCGCCTTCACGTGTTCGCCGCGTGACAGCCCCTTCACATATTGATCGGGACGCAGGTTGAAATGCTTCAGCAGCTTCTGTGCGTAACGTTCGTCCCAATCCGGAAAGATCGAGGCGACGAACCGCATGTGCCAGTCGAGCCTGGCCAGGCCATACAGCCGCATGTCGTCGGAGACAAAAGCCACGTCACGCTTCGCATCGGCCATCTGCGCCGGAATGCGGCGACCCATCAGCTCCACCGTACCGGCCTCGGGCGCGAGCAGGCCTATCAGCAGGCGGATGGTGGTGCTCTTGCCCGCGCCGTTCGGACCGACCATCCCCATGATCTGCCCCATGGGCAGCTCCAGACTCAGGTCATCGAGCTTGAAGTGGCGAAAGGCCTTGGTGACACCGCGCAGCGCAAAGGCGTTGTGGGCAACGTCGTTCATGATGATCCCTGTGAGTCTTCGCGGCGCACTTCGCGCAGCCGCTCGATGAGTTGGTCTTCGGTCAGATGCAGCAGTGCCGCGCTCTGCAGGGCCGCGCGCAGATGGCCGGTCAGTTCCTGTTCCTTGAGCGAGTCGCCCAGCCGCACGTTGTCGGCGACGAAGGAGCCGCGGCCCTGCCGGGTCTGGATCACGCCTTCGTGCTCAAGTTCGAGGTAGGCGCGCTTGATGGTGATGACGCTGACCCGGATATCGGCGGCGAGCTGGCGGATCGAGGGAATCTCATCCCCGGCCTTCAGCTCACCCACAGCGACGCGATGCCGCAGCTGATCCTTGACCTGCTGGTACAGCGGGCGGGGATCCGTCTGGGAGATCACGAACGGACTGTGCATGTCTGTATTCACGGTATACACAGTATGCACACTGCCGCGCAGTCTGCAAGACTGCTTACAAGACTTTGAATTTCCAAGTATTTTATTGGAGGAGTCAACTTGGGATGCGGCACAGGGCCGGAAAGTAGTGAAATGGCGGGATGAATTCCGCCACCACGAACCGCGTCGTCCGCATCCATCGCACGGGCGGACCTGAAGTGCTCACCATCGAGAATCTGCCGGTGGGTGATCCAGGTCCCGGCGAAGCGCGGGTGCGCATCGAGGCCATCGGCCTGAATCGTTCCGAGGCCGGATTCCGTGCCGGCCTGTACCTGACCCAGCCCCAACTGCCGGCGTTGATGGGCTACGAAGCCTGCGGCGTCATCGAAGCCCTGGGCAGTGGCGTTACCGGCTTCGCCATGGGCGAGCGTGTCAGTGTGCTGCCCAACTACCGCCTGGGCGACTACGGCGTGTATGCCGACCGCGCGATCGTGCCGGCAAAAAGCCTCATCGCTTCGCCGCCGGATCTGTCTGCGATCGAGGCGGCATCGGTGTGGATGCAGTACTTCACCGCCTACGGCATCGTGCAGGCAGGGCGCGCGACGCTGGGCGACTACGTGCTGATTCCCGCCGCATCCAGCAGCGTGGGCCTGGCCGCGATCCAGCTCGCCAGCTGGATTGGGGCCGAGCCCATTGCGATGACGCGCACCCGCGCCAAGGCCGAGGCATTACGGGCTCACGGCGCGCGGCATGTGGTCGCCAGCAGCGAAGGCGATGTGGTTTCTGAAGTCATGCGCATCACCGACGGTCGCGGCGCGAAAGTAGTATTCGATCCAGTCGGCGGTCCCTTCGTCGAAACGCTGGCGAAGGCCATGGCTGACGAAGGCATCCTGATGATTTACGGCAGCCTCAGCGGCCAGCCCACGCCCTATCCGCACTGGACCGCGGCGCTGAAAGGCCTGTCACTGCGCGGCTGGGTGGTGTCGCAGGTGTGGAATCATCCGCAGCGTTTCGCGCATGTGAAGGATCTGATCCTGCGCGGTCTTGCCGGCGGCCAGCTCAAGCCAGTGATCGCGAAGACCTTCGGCCTCGATGACATCGTCGAGGCGCATCGCTACCTGGAATCGAATCAGCAGTTCGGCAAGATCGTCGTCACGACCGCCTGATCACAGCCGCTGCTCGGCGTACACCTCAGCCAGCTTCATCAGCCCCACCGTGGTCGAGAGACTGCCGGTGATGATGATTTTCAGCCGGGCGCGCATTTCGTCATACACCGTCTCGACACGCAGTGGCGTATCCGAAAGTTTGTCCCGGCCCTTGATCGCGCCGCCGATGCCGTTCATCACCCGCATGGCTTCCTCGCGCGCGATCGCGTCGATCTGCACCACGGACGAAGCTTCACTGTGCCGCCTGAGCCGTACCGGTTCCTGCGCCAGCACGGTTGCCGTACCCGTCAGCTGCGCCAGGTCGGCGGCCGCGATGCGGTATTGCTTGCCGATGCGCGTTCCCTTGAGCCGCCCATCGCGCAGATAGCGTCTGACGGTGCGCACATGGACGCCCAGGGCGGCAGCCACTTGCTCCACGGACAGCAAACCCAGAACATCACCGGCCATCTTGTTACCTATTGTCACTAATATATGTGTCAATAGGGTATATTGGGGATCAATTGGTTACCACCCCTTTTGGATCCACTTGTACGCACCCCGCGACGACTGGCGCCCGCCACGCGCGCCGCTAGGATGCCCCTAGGACTGTCCGGCCCTGCGGGGCCATTACGGAGGATGCATGAAATTCCGCTTAGCCCTGCTCTCGCTGTGTCTGATGAGTGCCGCCGCCACCGCAGCCGACAATGGCTTCTATCTGGGCGCGGGCGCGCTGCGCAGCAAGTTCGATCTCGACAATCCGCTGGACAGCAAGGACACCGGCTACAAGCTGATCGCCGGGATGCGCCTGCTCGACAGCTTCGGCGTCGAAGTGAATTACGCGGATTTCGGCAAGGCCTCGGTGCCCTCGGGCGTTGCGTGCATGGCGCTGGTTGGCACCAACTGCCCCGACACCACCAAGGTGGAAGGCAAGGCCACCACGGCATTCGCCGTGGGCTTCCTCGATTTTCCGCTGGTCGATCTGTTTGCGAAGCTGGGCCTGTCGATCTCGGACGGCAAGCTGCGTACGCCCAATTTCTCGAGCTTCAACCAGAGCGACAAGAACACCGATGTGGTGTGGGGACTGGGAGCGCAGGCGCATTTCGGCAGCCTGGGGGCGCGCGCGGAATACGAGCGCTTCAAGCTGTTCGGTGACCAGAAGCTGGACATCATCTCCGTCAGCCTGCTGTACACCTTCCTGTAACCGCACTGCAGGCGGATGCCACGCACCTCAGGGCGCTGTCAAAGCGGCGGCGCCTCATGGCCGGCCCGCTGCAGCATGGCCAGCAGCGACGACAGCCCTACCAGCGCCACGCAGCCGAGGCCGATGGCCAGTTGCCGCTGCGTCCAGCCCGTGCCCACCAGCACGCCGCCGATGGAGGTGCCGATACTGCCGCCCACCAGGCGCGCGACGCCCTGCACCCAGCCCAGCGCCGTGGCGCGCTGCTCGACGGGATAGACGCTGCTGATCAACGCCAGCGAACCGGAAGTGCCGGCGCTGAACAGCGTCATGCCCAGCAACAGCGTGCCCAGCGCCAGCACGGGCAGCGCATCGAGTCCCACGATAACGAGAAACAGCACGGTGGCCAGCGCATAGCAGAGAACCAGCACGCGGCCGAAGCCCAGGCGATCCATGCCCCAGCCCACGGCGAAGCCCGCGAGCACGGTCAGCAGTTGCCGGCCCGAGCCGATGAAACCCGTGTCGCGCACGCTGTAGCCCTGATTCACGATCACGGTGGGCAGCCAGTAGGCGGCGAAATTCACGACCAGCGACGACATGGTCAGCATCAGGCACAGCAGCAGCGACTGGCGCAGGAACGACGGCGAGATCAGCGCACGCACATCGCCACGGCGCGGGGCCATGTCCGGTGACGAAGCCTGGCGCAATTCGGGCAGGAACCGCGAGCCGATGAGGGCTACGGCCATGGACATGATGCCGCTGCTGTAGAGCAGCGCATGCCAACCCAGGTGCGGCACGATCAAACTGGTGGCCAGGCCGGACACCCCCATGCCCACCACGGTGGAAGTGCTGGTCAAAGTGACGAGCAGGGCACGTCGATGGACGGGCGCCACTTCGGATACCAGTGCTACGGCCACGGGTAACGAGGCGCCATATCCCAGACCCACGATGAATCGCAGCAGTGCCAGCGCCGGCACGCCGGTGGTCAGTGGAATCAGCAGCGACGGCACACCGGTCAGCAGCACCGAGGCCAGCAGGACGCGGCGCCGGCCGACCCGGTCCGACAATGGCGCGACACCAATGGCGCCCAGCAGCGTGCCCACGACCGACGCGGTGAAAATGACACCCACCCATTGCGGATCGATGCCATGTTCCTGACCCAGCAGCGGCGCCACGTAGCTGATCCCGAAGGCGTCCGCACCCTGCAGCAGCATGATCACGTAGCACAGCGCGATGATGCGCAGGGTGAGGGGCGCGGATGGATGCACGGTGTAAGGTCTTTCGCGGCCGTTGGACTATAGTGAGGTTCTGAACAAAGACCTGGGAGGGGATCATGAAGTTCAAGGCTCTGGCAATAGGCTTGCTGCTCGCGGCGTCTCCGTTGTTCGCCGCGGAAGTGGATGGCAACTGGGCGGGATCACTCGACACACCCAATGGCGCCGTCGAGGTCAAATTCACCTTCAAGGCCGATGGCGCCAGGCTGACGGGCTCCACTGTGGGTCCCGATGGCATGACGATGGCCATCAAGAATGGCAAGGTGGATGGCAACAACATCAGTTTCACCATCGACCTGGACATGGGCGGACAGGCCATGTCATTGCCCTACACCGGCAAGCTCGAAGGCAGCGACCTGAAGCTGCGCATCGATTTCATGGGCATGCCGCTCGACTTCACGGTGAAGAAGGTCAAGTAGGCGGAGTTTCCCCGCGGCGAGCCGGCCCGGGTTCGCGGGCCATACGAGTACTGTCATGCTGCACGCGCCGCTGCTGACGACCATCATCGTATTGATCCTGGCCGTTGCCGCATTGAGTGTCGTGGCGCGCCGGCTGCAGGTGCCGCCGCCCATGCTGATGCTGATCGCCGGCGTCGCGGTGTCGTTCGTGCCCGGCGCGCGGGCGGTAACGCTGGATCCCGACGCCGTCTTTCTCCTGCTGCTGCCGCCGTTGCTGTATTACTCGGGCGTTGGCATGAGCTGGCGCGGTTTCCGCGCCAATCTGCGGCCCATCCTGCTGCTGGCCGTGGGCTGCGTGCTCGTCACGGCGCTGGCCGTGGCCGCCGTGATGCATTACGTGTTTGCCATGTCCTGGTCGACCGGCCTGGTGCTCGGTGCCATCGTCGCGCCGCCCGATGCCGTGGCGCCCATGGCCATCGTCCGGCGACTGGGACTGCCACAGCGGCTGATCACCATTCTGGAAGGCGAGAGCCTGATGAACGATGCCACCGCACTGGTACTGTTCAGCTTCGCGGTGGCCGCGGTCGGTGGCGCCGACATCACGACAGGCGGCGCGGCGCTGCGTTTCCTGGTGATTGCCGGCGGCGAGATTCTCTGGGGCGTGGCGGTTGCCGCGCTGCTGCTGCGCCTGCGACACCTGGCCAACGATCCGCGCGCCGAAGTGCTGCTGGCGCTGGCCACACCTTTTCTCGCGTTCTGGCCACCGCATGCGGCGGGCGGATCCGGTGTCGTGGCCTGCGTGGTCGCGGGACTGTTCGTGTCGTGGAATGGGCGCAACCTGATCCGCAGCGCGACGCGTCTGCAGGGTTTCTTCATCTGGGATCTGCTCACCTGGGTCATCGAAGCCATGCTGTTCCTGCTGACCGGCCTGCAGGCGCACACCATCGCCGTCAACCTGATCGATGGCGAGTTGGCGCGCGCGGTGGCCGCGGGATTACTGGTGAGCCTGACGGTGATTACCGTGCGCTATCTGTGGGTGTTTCCCGCCACCTACCTGCCGCGGCTGATCCCCACGATACGCCGCAGCGATCCACCACCGAACTGGCGCATGCCGTTTCTGCTGTCATTCACGGGACTGCGTGGCGCGGTGAGCCTGGCCGCTGCCTTGTCGATTCCACTGATGAATGGGACTGACGCATTTCCCGACCGCGACCTGCTGCTGGCCGCCACCTTCATCGTCATCACCATCACGCTGGTGGGATTGGGAGCCGCCCTGCCGGCGGTGATCCGCGGCCTGGGGTTGGCGCGTTCCGGCGCTGAAGAAGCCGACGCGCTGTGGCGCAGCGAGCGGGCGGTGAGGCTGGAAAGCGTGGACCGCATTCTTGCCAGGCTGCAGCAGGCAGAAGCCGAAGGTGCGCCGGCGAATACGATCAACGCCCTCCGGCAACAACATGCCGATCGTCGCGCCCGTATTGCCGAGCCGTGCAGTGACGAATCGCAGCAGGCGGCGCGGCTGCAACTGGCACTGATCGAGACCGAGCGCGCGACCATCGGCCAGGCGTATCTGGATTCACGATTGAGCGATGAGGCGCGACGACGGATCGAGCGCGAACTGGATCTGGAGATCGCGCGCCTGACGCATGCCGCGGAAGAGACCACGCTGCCCGATCGCATGCAGCGCTGAAACGTGACGGCAATCGCCATGATGCGACCGCTGAGCGTCATCACCGGCACCACGCATGGCATCGGCCGCGTTACGGCACGGGAACTCGCGCGCGCCGGCCATCAGGTGGTGATGCTCTGCCGGGATGTGCCGCTGGCTCAGGAAGTCGCCGCCCACATCCGCGCGCAGGCACCCGCCGCGGCCGTGGAGGTCATTTACTGCGACCTGGCCGACCTGACCAGCGTGCGCGCGGCGGCGCTCGAGATGCGTGAAGGCCACGAATCCATCGACCGGCTGATCCTCAACGCCGGCATGGCCGCCACCACGCGCCGGCGCGACGCGCGTGGCATGGATCTGAACTTCGCGGTGAATCACCTCGGCCATTTCCTGCTGACCGAATTGTTGCGCGACCGGCTGAAGTCCAGGGGCCGCATCATCACCGTGGCTTCGCGCGCGCATTTTCGCGGCCGGCTCGACCTGGATGCCGTCGCCGATCCCCGCGAGAGCATCGCGTCCATGGCCTCCTACGCGCGTTCGAAGCTGGCCAATGTGCTGCACAGCTTCGCGCTGGCTCGTCGACTGGCGGGCACCGGCGTCACGGCCAGCTGTCTGCATCCGGGTGTGATCGCCTCGAACCTGCTGCCCCGCTGGGTGCAGTTCTTCCAGCGCTACCTGCGTGGCCAGATGCTCGACGAGCAGCGCGGCGCGCGCACCACGCTGCATCTGGCGCTCGACGCGGACCTG
>Ga0164241_10001144_pt1 | contig 35605 bp, 28 predicted proteins | sample OricomyardsoilBY_FD_108780 | JGI IMG/M metagenome (GOLD analysis project Ga0164241, IMG submission 108780) | Backyard soil microbial communities from Emeryville, California, USA - Original compost - Back yard soil (BY) | ecosystem: Environmental > Terrestrial > Soil > Unclassified | place: USA... | reverse complement strand
CTTGTTTGAGGGCGGACAGGCGAACCTTAACGTGTATGTCGGCAACGATCCGGTCAATTGGTACGATCCATCGGGGCGCGATCGCACCTCGGCAGTCGCCTTCGGGGCCCTAGCCGGCGCCGACGTCGGGTTCACCGCGGGTGGTGGAGCCGGCCTCGTCGTCGGCGTCTTGGGAGGAGGCATACCGGCACTCGGCACGACGCCGGCTGCAGCCCTTGGGGGCGCCAGCGTCGGAGCGTTAGTCGGCGGCCTTCTTGGTGGGGCCATTTACGATGCGACTCAATCGATTGGCGATTTACTTGGCAGCATTCATCTCGCGAGGAAATCTGATCTGAAGCAAGTCGACGAACTGGCTCGTCGGCTAGGACTGCCTCGCGAGGCCGTTACACGGCAGCTTCACGATATCAAGAAGGCTGCAGGACTGCGCGGCCAGAGCGTCGACATTGACGATGAGGGAAATGTGTTTGACCCTAACAGCGGAGATTTTCTCGGAAATGTCTGTGACAGATAAGTCCTCCACAAAAAGGATCGGGGGGATCCCCCCAGAGGTTCGCGTTTCGCTCCGCGTGTACGGCGAGTTTCTCGATCCGAAGCTACTGACCGACGGGTTCGGGGTGACTCCGTCTCGGGAGTATCGTCGCGGTGACGTCATCTCGCCGCGCAGGATTGACGCTCTGCGTCCGAACGGCATGTGGCTGCTTGATTCACCGCTGCCGCCCCAGGCGTCGATCGATGAACAGATTCAAGGCATCCTCGTACAGCTGCCTGATTCGATAGGCCTATGGGAGCGCCTCACAGACAATTACAATCGAGACCTGTTTTGTGGCGTCTTTGTTTCACAGCAAATATCGGGAATTTCCGTGTCCTCGCGTACTCTTGCGACAATCGCAAGTCGTCAACTGGACCTTCACATTGACTTGACAGTCGAAAACGATACAGAGGAGTAGGTAACTCGCGATCGTCGGGGCCGATATAGGGCGCGAGGGATTATGACGCCAGCATTGGAAGGTGGAAGAGCAAGGATCGGCGCGTCGTCCGCTGCGGAATCAATCCCTACGCATATTCCTACAATGACCCCGTCGACTGGGTCGATTTTACGGTGCAAATCCCGCTTTGAGAGCGGTGGTGAGCGGTTTCGCCGGTAGCGATCTATATGTGGAACGTTCCACTTGATCTCTGTTTTGCGGCGTCATGGGCGGGGATGGTCCGCATTTGTTGCAGGCGCCCTAGCTTCCAAAACGAACTCCTGCCGACGAAGGGGCAGACATCTAGACATCTGCTGCCTCCGAGTCGGTGGTGCGCCGAAAAGCTCGGCCAAAGCTCCGCTTGAAGCCGTTTCTCATCAATCGCTCTACTCCGTGTGGCTTTTAGCGGGGCCAGGCGCGAAACCCGCGTTTCGAGAAACGCCCACCACCTCACACAGCGTGAACACCGGAAACGCCGCCTTCTCCAGAATCGACCAACTAGTCCGCGTCACAAGCGGTACCTCGGCAAGACGGCTACCGACTTTTAGCACGTTACGTTCCGGCATCAGAAGCGAGTCCTCGCGGGGCAAGCCCTGCAGCTCGTGCTCGGGGGCCTCGGGGCAACGCTCCCGGCGCCCCCGCCCGTCGACGCCGCCGGACTTCTTCGTCGAGACGTGCAGCAGTTGCTGGGCGACGGCTGGGCTGGCAGCAACGTTCCAATTGGTCTCACCTCGTGTCTCGAGTAGCCGAGCTGCCCCACGCTTCAACTGTTCACGCTACTTGTGAGGCCCCTTGGTGCTTTTCGCTTTCATGAACTAACCCCGACTATGACGTCCTCGTCGGGTGATCAGGAAATCCGAGGGAGGTCCGGTGCGCAGCGGGGAACGCCCATTGACGAAAGTCACAAGGCGTAGACACCTCGCTCAGGCCTTCGCGCTGAAACGCTCGGTGCCATTCCGCGTCGCGCTAGTCGTCACTGGCGCAGCCGTCGGGGTGGGCTCTACTTTGGCTCTCGCGAATAGGCATCAGCCAGCGTCGCCCGCACGAATCGCTGCAGACGGCCGCGCTGACCCGAGCCAGCGCGTCAACTTCAGGACTTGGGCAAGATCGAGGCCAGGTTGGGGTATCTCGAGGCGAACGCGCGCAGTGCATCTTCGAGATCCGCAGGTCCCCTCGCTCCTGTCGAAGAGGCGGCGCTTGAGGTTGACGTGGCTCCTGATGTTCGACGCGCGTTTTGGCAAAAAGTGGAGGAATCGATTGATGCCCAGAATGGACAGCCATCGGATCCTACCTGGGCACCGAGGACGTCACAGACCACCGGCGAAGATTTGGCGAGGTTTGGCCACGACCGATCACTTCAAAATTGTAAAAGTCGATTTCCGAACCAGCACCTGCTTAGCGGAAGTGCGGTGGTCGTCGAGCCAAGCAGCCACCCACGAGCATCGCGAGCTCACGTTTGTGCAGTATGCGGCCAATTGCACGGGCAGCGTTGAATTGCGAGACGCGCGCTGCCTTCGGAAGAGCCCATAGTCCAGGGGTGGAGTAACTGTTCAAACTGCGATCGAGCAGGGGGCGGGGACTTGGCCGACGGCCGTCACTGCGTGCGCGGGCTATGAAAACGGACTTGGTCACACCTGCTCGGCGTTCGCCAGTACTGGAACGTCGACGGGAGTCGTTACCCTTACTGTCGCTCCTCCTGCGTCGGTCTGGGTGTCCCTCACGCACTTCCGACTTCTGATCGTGGACCTCGGTTCGCGCAAGAATTACACGCAAGACAGCAACGATCTCAAAGGCTACTGGAGTAGGCGCGCTCGAACACGCTGCCGCGCGCGCGACGCACTAGCCGACTCGCCGCGCTTCACGCACGGCACGGCTCCTGGACCCTGTTTCACCCCCCTTGATGTTTGGGCGCACGATTTACCGACCCAGTCAACCTGCTGAGCGCAATACCGTCCCGCCCGCGCGGCCCCGGCACCGACTAGCCGAACACGAACTGGAGCCGCCGTGGGGGTATTGCCCAGCGGGTTGGCACGGAGCGCGGATTGCGATACCAAGAAAGGCCATACTAGCGGCGACGAAACAGAAGATACATGCGGAACACTTACTTGTTGGGCGGGGTCGGCGTGCTGGTTCTTGCTGCGGCTTGTGGCGGCGACGATAAAGCCCCGGTTGCGGCGGACGCTTCGCGGGCGGGTTCCGCGGGTAGGTCAACCGGCGGCAAGTCAGCGACGGGTGGCAAGTCGTCCGCCGGCGGTGAAGGTGGGGCCAACGACGCCGGCGCCGCGACCGGTGGCAAAGGCGGCACCGCTGGCGGTGGTGGAACCGGCGGCAGCCTGCCTGCGGGCGAGGGTGGAGAAGGCGGAGCCGATCCGGGCACCCCGCCCACCGTCACCATCGTCTCGCCAGAAGCCGTAACGGATCCATTGGGCGGCAAGGTGCTGGTAGGAGATGCGGTGGACGTCGTCTGCAAAGTCGTCGGAGGCGTTGAAGCGGACGCCGCGCCCGTCGACCCCTTGTCCGTCAAAGTCGCCGTGCTCGACGCCGTGGGGGCGGTGGTTTCGGAGAAAGACGCTGGCCTTACCGGCAACAACGAGTACAGCGCCTCGGTACCGTTGACCGGGGTCACTAGCGGGAAGATCACGCTGCGTTGCTCGGCGGAGAGCACGACCAACGCGCTCGGCAGTGCGCAACGGAGTACACTGGCTGATCGTGGGCCTTTGCTCACGCTGGTGGCTCCCCCACCGGACAGCAAGATTGCGCTCAAAGACAAGCTCAAGGTTTCGTTCACGGCTACGCCGCAGCCCCTCGGCGCCGGCGACGTTCAGGCCGACGTCAACGCCGTCGAGCTCAAGATCAACGGTATTCACATCGACTCGGCGCCTGTGAACGGCACCCCCGGCGCGTACTCCGCCAACGTCGACTTCGCCAGCCCCGCTTTCCAGACGAAGCCCAATGGCGACACCAGCTTCAGTCTCACCGCGACCAACAAACGTGCCCCGGTTGCGGCCACCGCGACCTTGAACTCCACGGTGGTGGTCGATGGTGGCGGCCCCGTCATCAACGTGACTGCGCCTACCGTCAACAAGCTCGTGGGTGGCTTTGTTGAAGTAAAATTTACGATCAGCGATGCGCTATCCGGTGTGAATCAGGACTCCATCGTCGTGACGTTGAACGAGGAAACCCGAGAGTTCGACGCCACGTCGCCTGATTGGCACGTCGACGGGTCGAACTACACGTACAAGTTCGACAGCCGAGGGGTCACCAACGCCAAGGTCCAGATTAACGTCACCGTCACCGCCAACGACAACGTCGGCAACGCCACCTCGTCCGCTACGATTCCGACGTACCTCGACAACGTGAAGCCGCAGGTTGACTTGGACCCGCTGTTTGTCCGGACCCGATCAGCGGGCAGCCTTTGCAGCAGCGCAATCGATCCGGTCGGCGACAAAGCGCTCGGCGAGTACAACTTCAGCTCGCTCAAGGTGAGCTCGGGCTACGATTTCGTGCGGGTTTTCGTGTGGGACAAGACCAACCAGATCGTCGGTAGCCCCGCCCCGCTGCACTTCGCCGGAACCAATGCGAGCTCGGTGCGTGTGTACTTCCAAAATCCGGGCGGCGTGCCCGCCTTGCTCATCAATAGCAAGACGCCGGGTACGGGCACTTGCGACGATATTGGCGACACTTCCAACTCGATCAGTATGACGGCCCTGCAAGCGCAAGGAACGCCCTGGTACACGGGCGACAACGTATCAGCACCGCTAGATGCGAGCTGCGGTAGCTACCCCACTGTCGCCCCAGCGCCAGGCTTCCTGTGCCTCAACGGTAAATCCGACTTGTGGCACGTCGTGACTCACGCCGAGGGTGACTTGAGCGAACCCGCCGTGTACGCGCGAACGCCTTCGGCCGGCACTCAGGAATGCACCGGCAGCGCTTGGGATGTCAGCGGGCTCGTCGCCGCGAATCGCAAGGACGGCTTCGTTTGCTTCGCGGCCCGGGCGGAAGACAAGGTGCTCAATGTTGGCGTCTCGCCGCCCCTAAGGGTCTGCGTGGACACCGATCTCGGAGACGACGTTCAGCCCAACTGCGCCAAGATGAGCGTTCCGGACCCGCCCTCCTGCACCGACGGCTGCACGCCTCCGGTACGTGGGGGCGGCATGGTCATCAGCGGCGGCTAGCGCAACGTTATCCATGGCTCTCACCGCCACTGTCTACAAGCTCGGCATCACGCTCTCCGACGTCGACCGTGGCGTTTACGAGCGGCTTGATTTGAGGGTGGCTCGGCATCCTTCCGAGAGCGCGCGGTTCTTTTGGCTGCGGACGTTGGGATATTGCTTGTCGTACGAAGAGGGCATCGCGTTCAGTAAGGGGGGGCTGAGCGACAGTGAGCAGCCCCCGGTTTCGATCGTGGATCCGACGGGCGTGTTGATGGCTTGGATTGATGTGGGGTCGCCCTCGGCGGAGCGGCTACATCGGGCTTCGAAGGCGGCGCGGCGCGTGGCGTTGTACAGCGCGACCGAGCGCGTCTTGTTGGAGCGCGAGGCGGCGTCGCGCAAGATTCACGCGCTGGAAGAGATTCAGGTTTTCTTGCTGGAGCCGAGCTTTCTGGACTCGCTGGAGCAACACCTCGAGAAGCACTTGGAGCTCGAGGTCGTGCGCAGCGGCGGCATCCTTTACGTGACCGTGCCAAAAGGCATCGTCGAAGGCCCAATTAGCGAAATAAGGCTTTCGGCGTAATCCGCTCCACGGCAAGCGGTGTAGGTCACGCTCGCTCAACGTACGCGCTGCACCTCGCTATTTCGACTCCGCGAACGGGTAACGGTTCCGCCGACTTCATGCATCGGGTAAAAACTGAGGATGCATGCACTGAACGGGCTCAGGTGCAGGGCGCCGCGCTTCGCGAGCTGGGCGAGTGTGTGCTGTGTCGCCGCGTCGTTGATCGGCTGCGGCACCGATACGTCTTCGCCGGGCGGCAACGCGAACGGTGCCGGCAGCACGCAAACGGACGGCGGCAATGGCCCCGGCGCGGGCGGCGGTAACAGCGGCCCCGGCAACTTGACGACGGCGTCGGCCAGCGTGGCGCGCCGTCTTTCTCGCGCCGAGCTTACCAGCGTCGTGCGCGACGTGCTGGGCGACGATACGGGCGCGCCCGCCAAGTTCTTGAACGACGACGTGTATCGCCCGTTCGACAACGACTACACGGTGCAAGCCGCGTCGCGCGCCCTCATCGAGTCGCTGGAAGCGATGGCCGACGACGTGGCCGCGCGCGCGGTGCTGCCGGCCAATCGCGCCAAAATCGTGCCGTGCACGCCGACGGGCCCGGGCGATACGGCTTGTCTCAAGTCGACCATCGAGAGCATTGGTCAGCGTCTGTACCGCCGCCCGTTGAGCGAACAGCAAGTTGCCGCATATCTCACCCTGCAGAGTTATGCGACCGAAGCCAACGCCGACGTACCGCACGACTTTTACACCGCCGTGAACCTCGTCCTGCGCAGCATGCTGCAAGATCCGGAGGTGCTGTATCGCATCGAAACCGGTACCGCGACGGCTGAAGCCGGCATCTTCAAGCTCGACAGCTACGAGCTGGCGTCGCGCATGTCGTTTTTGCTCTGGGGCAGCGGTCCCGACGATGCTCTGCTCGACAGCGCCAAATCCGGCCAATTGCTGGACGCGGCCTCGCGCGCCAGCGCGGCCACCCGCATGCTCGCGAGCCCCAACGCGCGCGCGCAGCTCGAGCGTTTTCACTCGATGTGGCTCGGCTACCGGGCAATTCCCGCGACGCCCGAGCTGGCATCGGCCTTCAATATGGAGACGAGCAAGCTGATCGAAAAGGTCGTGTTCGACGAGCCGTCCAGCTACCTCGATTTGTTCACCTCGAATCAAACGTACGTCAACGCCACCTTGGCCGCGCAGTACGGCCTGCCCGCACCGGCCGGCGGCGAAGGCTGGGTGACGTATGCCGACGACAAGCGCGCCGGCATTCTGTCGCATGGCAGTGTGTTGGCGGCGTTCAGCAAGTTCAGCGACACCAGCCCTACTCAACGCGGCATCTTCATCCAGACGCGCCTGCTGTGTAACAAGATCGGCTCACCGCCCGCGACCGTGAACGTCGACCAGCCGCCGGCCGCGCCCGACAAGGTCTGCAAGCTCGACCGTTACGACGCGCATCGCACACTCGACAGTTGCAAGGGCTGCCACGCCCAGCTGGACCCGATCGGCTACGGCCTCGAAAACTACGACATTGGCGGCAAGTACCGCACGCACGATGACGAGCACGCCGAGTGCATCTTGCCCGACAAAGGCGAGCTCCCCGGGTACGGCGAGTTCAGCGGCCCCGGCCAGCTCGCGCGGTTGCTGGTCGAAAGCGGTCAGATGGAAGCGTGCTTCATGCAACAGCTGATGAGCTACGCCATTGGTCGTGAGCTACGGACCGAAGAAGGCGCCGCCAAAGACGCGCTCGCGGCCAGCTTCAAGGCGGACGGTTACAACCTGCAAAATCTGCTCACTCATTACGTGGCCGACGACCGTTTCGCGCTCCGGCAAGAGGAGGTGGCGCCGTGAAAAGATTCATTTTGCCGAGGCGGACGCTGCTGCGCGGCTTGGGCGGCGTGGCCGTCGGCTTGCCGGTGCTGGAATGCATGCTGAATGGCAACGGTGACGCGCTGGCGCAAAGCGGCGCCCTGCCCAAGCGCTACGCGGTCGTGTTCGCCGGTCAATCTATTGGCGGCGACGGTTGGGACGAAGACAAGTTTCAGGTCGCCGGCACGCGCAAGACCGAGACCGGCCATTTCATCTCCGACACGGCCGCAGGCGCGGGCTACCCGGTCACGACGCCGCTGAAAGCTCTCGAAAAGCTGGGCTTGATGGGCGACTTCAGCATGGTCAGCAACCTGAAGATCCCGTGGAACGCTACCTCGGCCGAGGGCGCCGACGTGCCGATGGCCGGCGCGTTCCGTGATTTTCACGGCGGCGGCGCCGGCCCGCTTCTGTGCGGCACACGCTCGACCAGTGCCAGCTTCAAGGCCGCCAGCATCACCAGCGATCAAATCGTGGCCGGCCTGAACAAGACGACGCAGGGCTCCCTGGTGTTGCGGGCGCAGCCCAGCTGGTACTTGTCGGGCTCGGAGTTCGCGGGGCGGCAATACATCTCGTACAAGGAGGGCGGCAAAGCCATCGAGGCCCAGACCAACCCGAGCATCGTTTACCACTCGTTGTTCGACGCCTTCACCCCCAAAGACAGCGGGCAACAAGCCCAGCACGACTTCGACCTGCGGGCGCGAAAGAGCGTGCTGTCGCTCATCACCGACAAGCGCGAGCGCATTTTGAGCAAGCTGGGCGCGGCCGACAAAGCGCGACTGGGCGCGCATTTCGACGAGATCCGCGATCTCGAAATGCGCATCGCGGCCGCGCCGCCCACCACCGGCGAGCAATGTCAAAAGCCGATGGCGCCCGCCGACGATCTGCCCCTCGGCGAAAATAACGCCGGCTCGGGCTCCGATACGATTGGCACCAACACCGGTTACAGCGACGAGGACACACGCGCGCGGCTACTGGTCGACCTCATTCACATGGCCTTCGTGTGCGACATCACGCGCGTCGCCACGCTGCAAATCACGGTGTTTCAGTCGCACATGAACGTGTTCAACATCTCGACCGACTTCGGTATGCCCATTCGCGCCGACCTGCATGAGTGTGGCCACAACGGCGACGCCACCACGCGCGGCCAGCTGCCCGTCAGCATGTGCCTTGGCTGGCACATTGGGCACTACGCCTACTTGATGGACAAGCTGAAGAAAACGCCCGAAGGCTCCGGCACCGCCCTCGACAACTCGTCGCTCGTCTTCATGCCCGAAGCCGGTCACGGCATTCAGCTGAACGACGCCACCAGCAATTTTCAAACTCACTCCGTCGATCGCATGGTGCTGCTCGTCGGCGGCCGCGCTGGAGGCCTCGCCCCCGGACGTCACATCGTCGCCCCGCCCGACACCCACCCCGGCAAAGTCCTGATCAGCGCCATGCAAGCCGCCGGCTACACCGGCGACACCTTCGGCGAAGTGACCGGCAAGCTCGCCGACGTGTTCGGTTGAAGGCGTGGGCTGCCAAAGCGCAGTCCGAATTGCAGAAACTACCGTTCCGACGACAGGTGCCGCTGAGCTCACGGAAGCGGCGTCGCGTCCTCGAGCACGATACCGGCATAGATCTCGTCGACCGGAACGACGAGATCGAGCGCCGGTACCTCCACGTTTTGCCCCGCGGGGTAATCGCGAGACTCCCAACCCGCGCCAGCTCGAGCCACTACGGTCACCTGCGGCCGGCGGTGCGATACGAACAGTACGGCCATCACGCTCGGGCATTGCTTGTAGTGACTCAGCTTCTCGCCGCGGTCGTAGTCTTCGGTGGAGTTGCTAGTCACGTCGACGACGAGCGTCGGATTCGTCACCGCGTTGCGGTCAATCGTCGCCACCTGTCGGTGGCCGCAGACGACGGTGACGTCGGGAAAGGTCGAAAGGTCTGTCGCTTCGATGCGCACCTTGAGGTCGGAGGACGAAACACGACAGCGGCCGAGCAAGCTGTTGCCGAGGATGCGAGTGATCGACGCGGCGAGATCGGCATGGGCGGGTGTCCCACCAGCCATCGCGTAGATCTCGCCCTCGCAATATTCGAGCTTCACGCCGCTGAGCTCGAGCGCCGCCAAGTACCGTTGGTAGCTATGGTGCATTCGCCGCCCCGTCGTCACGGGCGCAAGGATAGCATTGCACGGGCGAAACGGCTGCACCTGGCTCCGCCCCGGTAGTTTCTGCGATTCAAGCTGCGGCGTGGCAGCCCCCCTCTTGAGCAACGCCTACGGCGCGTACCCGCGCCACACCCACGACAGCGCTTCACCGATGGTTTGGTTCTGCACTTTGCCGTCGCAGTGGCCGGCGCCTTTACCCATGACGTAGCGGTAATGATAGTTTTTGGCTTTGAGCGCAGCGGCGGTGCGTTCGTTCGCCATCAGCCAGTTGTGGTGACCGCTCTCGGCGGCGGTCGCGCCGTTGTCGTTCTCGTTGGCGTTGAGGAAGATGCGCAGGGGCTTGTTGGGGTTGTTCTTGATCAACGCCATTTCGGAGTGATATTCCCAAGCCCCGAACGGAAACAGCGCGACTTCGGCCGTTTGCGCGTGGTTTTGTTGATCGACGAAGGTGCCCGAGTAGGTGACGATGCGGCGCCACAGCTGAGGCGCGAACCAGCCCATGGTGAGGGCGGCCGCACCGCCAGAGCTGCAGCCGAAAGCGCCGCGGCCTTCGGGATCTTTCGTGAACTTGAGCCCAGGAAACGCAGCGTGCACCTTCGCGTCGGCGATGACCGCGGGCAGCACTTCGGTATCGATGAAGCGCGAGTAGCGGTCCGACATCGTGTCGTACTCGAGCCCGCGCTCCGAGCCGATGCTGTCGTCGCCACCGTTGGCGACCGCGATCGCTACGAACGGCGGGATCTTCTTCAGTGGATCAGGGTCGACCGTGAGGTTGTCGAGCGCGCGTGAAATGCGATCGATCGGACCGGGGCCGTCTTGGATGACGAGGATGGGCGCTTCAGTACCGTCGACGTACTTGGCGGGGACGTAGACGGTGATGCTGCGCGTGGTGGCGACGGGCTTGGTGAGGGTCGCGTCGTCGCCCTTGAAGATTTTGCTGTCGGCCAGCTTCATGCTGAACGAGAATTTTTGCCCCTTGGGCTTGCCCCGATCCGTGAGATTAGGATCGTCCGCGTAAGTGGGACCGATCGTAAAATCGCCGTCACCCTCGGGGCTGACGTCAGGCGGGCTGCCGCCGGTGCCAGCTGCGCCGCCACTGACGCCGCCGGTGCCGCCGGTGCCGCCGCTAGCAACGCCCCCGCCGCCGCTGCCGCCGCCATTCGTTCCGCCGGTGCCGGTGTCGGTGCCGGCGCTCGTGCCCGTGCCGGCCGTCACGCTGCTGCCGGCCATGCCAACCGCCGTGCTGCCGGCGGCCGCGCCACCCGTGGTGGTGTTTCCAGCCGAGCCCACGGCGGGAGGGTCTTCGGACGAACAACCGCCCAGCGCCCCGACCATGCCACTGAGCGCGAGCGCTCCCAAGACGAAGCCCGCGGAATGAGCCAGGCAGCGCGACGAAATAACCATGGAGAATTAGTGCCCGATGGCGCGAAACCCATTCGCTTTTGCCTGCGAAATGGAGCGGAGCACGCACGAGCACGCTCGTGACGATGTAGGTGCCCGGCCGCTTGCCCGCTGGCTCACAAAAGTTTGATCAGAGTCCCCGGCCCGGAGCCGCTTCAACCCGGGACCGCGACGCGTGGTGCCACCGCGCGCCAAACGGAGCCGTGCGTAGTAGTGTAACTTTCATGGCTCAACGGTCCTCGGCAGCAAAGCTCGGCGTCGCGCTCTCGGTCGCAGGGATGGGCGCGTTGTGCGCCGGCTTCAAAGTCAGCGCGCTGTCGTTGTTCGGCGCGGGCGTGAAGATGTTGGAGAAGGACTGGCGCGCGCGTCACCCGGAGTTCACCGGCAACGCCGCTGAGCGTTGGCAAGAGTCACTCTCGTTTTATCGAGACACGCACCAAAACAGCACGAATCGCACGCTGCATTTGATCGGAATTCCGCTGATCGTGGGCGGCGCGGCCGGGCTCTTTGCCTCCAAGCCGTTCGGCCCCCTGACGGGGGCGTTGTGGGCGGGCTCGCTGGGCGCTTTCGCGGCGGGCTGGGCCTTGAACTTGGTCGGGCATGCCGCCTTCGAAAAGCGCGCTCCCGCGTTCAGCGACGACGGCCTTTCCTTCATCGCGGGTCCGGTTTGGGACCTTCAGACGCTGATGAAACGCCGGCGCTCTGGCTGATTCCCCACAAAACCGGCCGAATTGGCTGACGGCTTTCCCTTCGCTCCAAAGCGGAATAGCGTCCGCGCCTAGGTTCGGGCAGAAAGCCCGGCTTCCTAAGGGAGAATAGAAGAATGTCAGCCAAAAGAGGCCGAAGCCTTTCGTCCAAAGTCATGGCGGTGCTGCTGCTCGCCAGCGTTCCGCTCGTTGCCAATTGCGGCAAAATGCCAGGTGGTATCCCCGGCGCGTCGAACGTTCCGGGCGCCCCCGGCGGCTGCCCCGCCAACATCGCTGACGCTTCGGCCATCATGAGCACGAACTTTGGGCTCGAGGGTGAGCTCGAAGGCAAAGTCAAGGCGGCCCTGGCCGCTGGCGCCGACGTGCAAGCCATTGCCGCCGACGTCGAAGGTGAAGTCGTCACCGCGTGCAGCAACCTGGCCAAGGACCTGGGCGCCAAGGACGATGACCTGAAGCCGAAGGAAGACGGCCCGGGCAAGAAGGCGGAAGCCGCCTGCAACGTCGCCAGCAAGCTGATCGGCGACTTCAAGGCCAAGGCCAAGGGCAAGCTGGTCGTCGACGTGAAGCCGCCCAAGTGCGAAGCGTCGCTCGACGCGAGCATGGATTGCGCAGCCAAGTGCGACGCGAACGTCAAGCCCGGCTCGGTGAAGGCCACCTGCGAGGGCGGCGAAGTCAGCGGTGAATGCGGCGCCAAGTGCGAAGGCAAGTGCACGGTCGAAGCGTCGGCGAGCTGTGAAGGTTCGTGCAGCGGCGAGTGCAAGGGCGAGTGCAGCGCCGAAATTTCCGGCAAGTGCGACGGCGATTGCACCGGCAAGTGTGACGGCAAGGACAGCAAGGGCGCTTGCAAGGGCACCTGCGAAGGCAAGTGCAAGGGCAAAGCCGACGCGCAGTGCAACGGCACGTGCAAGGGCTCGTGCTCGGCCAGCTGCGAAATGAAGGCGGCCGGCGAGTGCAAGGGCACCTGCTCGGGCAAGTGCTCGGTGGAAATGAAGGCCCCCAAGTGCAGCGGCGAAGTGAAGCCGCCGGAGATGAGCGCGGAGTGCAAAGCGCACTGCAACGCCGAAGTCAACGGCAAGGCCGAGTGCAAGCCGGCGACCGTGTTCGTGAAGGTCGAAGGCGCAGCTGACGTCGAGGCTTCGATGAAGCTGAAGGCGGCGCTGACCAAGAACCTGCCCGGTCTGCTCAAGATCTCGGTCGGCATGAAGGGCAAGCTCGAGAACGTCGTCGACGCCGTCAAGGTTGCGGGCGAAGGTGCCAAGGCGGCCGTGACGAGCGGTGGCGCAGCCGCCCTCAAGGTCGGCGGTTGCTTCGCGGCGTCGCTGGAAGCCCAGGCCAAGGCCTCGGTTTCGATCAACGTGTCGGTCAAGGCCAGCGCTTCGGCGAGTGGCTCGGCCAGCGCAGGCTGATCAGCTAGTCAACGGATGAGCGCAGGGCAAAGCCCCTGCCTCGGCGCACGGGCGTGATCGTCGAATGACGGTCGCGCCCGTCGCTTTTTGTGATCGATTGGGCGGGCTGGGCGATTACGCGAGTCATGAGGCTCGAGGTTTGAGGCTGGCTTGGCTGGCCGTAGCGCTCGTCAGCGCCCTCGTTACGGCTTGCGCCAGCTCCGGGCCGCCAAGCGCGCAACCGGCATCGACTCACGTGTCGGTTCTCGCTCACCTCAAGCCTCAATCCTCAATCCTCAATCCGTACATGCCGACGGAGCCGATCCAGCCCGTCACGGCGCCGTTTGCGATGCCCCAACCCGCCCGGCCGCACATCCCGGCCGGGGTGTTCGACATCCGCGAGCAAGGTGCGCTCGGTGACGGCAAGACGAAAGCGACGCAGGCATTTCGGGCCACCATCGCCAAAGCCAGCGCCGCTGGCGGCGGCACGGTGCTGGTGCCGCCGGGCACTTGGCTCACGGGACCGATCCACCTCGCCAGCAACATCAACCTGCACGTGGCCGAGGGCGCGACGCTGCTCTTCAGCCAAGACTTCAACGACTACTTGCCGCCGGTGCTGACGCGCTGGGAAGGGCAAGAGCTCTACGGCTACTCACCGCTCATCTACGCGCGTGACTGTCAGAACGTCGCCATCACCGGCACCGGGAAGCTCGACGGCCAGGGTGCGGCGTGGTGGCCGTGGAAAAAGACGCAGCACGCCTCGGCCGCCAAGTTGTACGAGCTCGTCACCGCCGGCGTGCCGCCCGAGAAACGGGTGTTTGCCGAAGAGGGCGGCCTTCGCCCCAGCTTCATTCAGACCGTGGGCTGCAAGAACGTGCTGATCGAAGGCGTGACCCTGACCGAAGGTCCGTTTTGGACGATCCATCCCGTCTATTCGGAGAACGTGATTGTGCGGCGCGTGCGCGTGCAAACCACCGGCCCCAACAACGACGGCTGCGACCCGGACTCGAGCCGCAACGTGCTGATCGAAGACTCGTTTTTCAGCACCGGCGACGACTGCGTCGTCATCAAATCGGGCCTCAACGAAGACGGTTGGCGCGTCGGCAAGCCGAGCGAAAACATCGTCGTGCGAAGGCTGCACGGCGAGGCCGGCCACGGCGGCGTCGTCATCGGCAGCGAGATGAGCGGCAGCGTGCGCAACGTCTGGGTCACCGACTCCGAGTTCATCGGCACCGATCGCGGGCTGCGCATCAAGTCGATGCGTGGCCGCGGCGGCACCATAGAAAATGTGTTTTACGAAAACGTGCGCCATCAGGACATCCGGCTGATGGTGGTCGAGCTGACGACCTTCTACGCGACGTCGACGCTCGCGCCCAAGACCGACACCCCGCCGCCCATCCGCGGCATCCACGTCAAAAACATCAGCGCCGCCGGAGGGCCGACTCAAAAGGCAATCGACATCGTGGGCCTGCCCGAGCTGCCGATCCGCGACGTCAGCTTCGAAAATGTCAAAATTGTGGCCGAAAAAGGCCTCAATGCCGTGGACTGCAAAAACGTCCATTTCGCAGGCACGAAGTTGATGTCGCCGTCCGGTGAGGCGTTTCCGTCACAGGACTTGTAGGCACATCGCTTTCGTCTGGCGGGCGAAGGCTTCGACAAGTGAATTCGCAGGGTTGAGGTTCGTCTAACGGCGCGCTCGGGCGAACTCGGAATTGTCCATGCGTCCCGGCATCGGCCCGGGCTGCGCCCGAGCAGAGCCCGCGGCGGCCCCCGAGCCTGAGCCTAGATGTTGCGAAAAGTACGCAAGTGGGGTTTCCTTCCCAGCTTCGGGATTTTCCCAGGGGTCTGTCTTTGCCAATGCGTACTTCTTCTTACCTGCTCGGGTTGATTGCTGGTGTGTCTGCTGTAGCCCTCGTGCCGTCACGCGCGAGCGCCGCTGAAGCAGGCTTTTCAATGGCCGCTTCGGACTCGGGCGTGAACGCCTCGGGCTCGGCTTCCGGCGGTGCCGACGACTACTGGCACCAGTTTCGGCCCACGCCGATGGCACTGGAGCTGGGCATCTACGGTGGCGTCGCGCTCTTCTCCAAAGAGCACAACCTCCAAAACTTGGAGACCATCAACGAGTCGCCAGCCGTCGGCCATCAAGCTCTGAAGACGGGCCTGGACCTAGGTCTGCGCGCTGGTTTCTACCCGTTGTCGTGGCTGGGCGCCGAAGGCGAGCTGGGCATGATTGCGACGAAGACGAAAGACAGCGGCGACAAGGCCAACCTCTGGACGTACCGGCTGCACGCCGTCGCGCAGTATCCGGCGTATCGCTTGGTGCCGTTCGTGCTCGTCGGCGCTGGTGGCATGAACATGCGCAGCAACCTCACCGGCCTCGGTAAGGACAAGGACCCCGAGTTTCACGTCGGCGTGGGCGTGAAGTACGCCATCTTGCAGTGCTTGAGCGCGCGGCTCGATTTCCGCGACAACTTCATGCAAGAGAACCGCGCGAACCCGTCGATCGAAGACGGCGACCTCGTGCAGAACTTCGAAGTCTTGCTGGGCGTGTCGTTCACGCTCGGACGAACGCCGGCCGAGACGGCCCCGCCCCCGCCCAAGGATTCGGACGGCGACGGCTTCCTGGATCCGCAAGACGCCTGCCTGGCCGTGCCGGGCGTGGCTCCGAACGGCTGTCCCGCGCCCGTGGCCGCGCCCGTGGATACCGACAAGGACGGCATCGTCGACGCCAGCGACCCCTGCCCGACGGAAGCTGAAGACGGCGCCCAACCGGCCCCCGCCGACGGCTGCCCGAACAAAGACGCGGACGGCGACGGCGTGCTTTTGCCCGACGACAAGTGCCCGACGGAAAAGGGCGTCGCGCCCGACGGCTGCGTTCACGACAAGGACGCCGACGGAATCCTCGACGACGTCGACAAGTGCCCGGACCAACCGGAGACCAAGAACGGTTTCGAAGACGCCGACGGTTGCCCCGACGAGCTGCCCAAAGAAGTCGCCAAGTTTGCCGGCGTCATCAAGGGCATTCAGTTCGACTTCGGCAAAGCGACCATCCGCAAGGAATCCAACAAGGTGCTGGACGACGCGATCAAGGTGCTCACTCAGTACAACGAGCTGCGCATCATGATCAGCGGGCACACCGACAACGTCGGCGAAGCGGCCAAGAACATCGAGCTTTCTCAAGCCCGCGCCAACTCCGTCAAGGAGTACATGGTGAGCAAGGGCATCGACACCAGCCGCATCGAGACGCGAGGCGCGGGTCCGAACGAGCCCGTCGCCGACAACGCGACGGACAAGGGCCGCCAAGAGAATCGGCGCATCGAGTTCAAGCTGCTGCAGAAGTAATGGGAATTTGACTCCGAGCGCCGTCTTGGAGTCCGGCGAAAACAGTCGGAGGAGTAACAATGCGAAATAAGTTTATTTGGTCTTTTCTTAGTTTGGTGGCCCTAGCCACGGGCGGGCTCATGGCCGGTTGCGACAGCGACGCGAAGATCGCGAAGAGCTCGCCCGGTGAGTCCTGCACCAAGACGTCCGACTGCGAGGATGGCCTCAAGTGCCTCGACGGCACCTGCTACAAGAGCGCCACCAGCTCCGGCGGCAGCGCCAATAGCGAGGGCGGCGAAGGCAACACGGCCGGCACCACCGTCGTCGGCCCCAAGCCTCCCGTTTTGGGCAAGCTCGGTGAGAGCTGTACTCGGCGCGCCGATTGCGTCGATGGCCTCGCGTGCCTCAGCCAGCGCTGTTCGAAGGACGCCGTGCCGCAAGGCGAAGGCGGCGAAGGCAGCGGCGGCCCGGCACTGGGTGCGGTTGGCGAGACTTGCGGTCTGACCAGCGACTGCTCCGAAGGCTTGGCCTGCTTGCCCCAGACGGGGGGCGGCCTCCCGATCGCCGATGCCATCGGCTCGAACAGCGTCGGCGTTTGCACGGAGATCGACAACGGGCTCACTCCGACCGGCAACGCGTGCGGCGCCGAGTGCAAGACGGCCGAGGACTGTTGCGAGCTGCCCGTCGCGGTCCACGTCCCGTATGCGGCGGTTAGCACGCCGGGAGTCTCCGGCCCCTACGGTACCGGCGCCAACTCCTGTACTCAACTGGCCGCTCTGTTGGAAGGCGTCAACTGCGCCACAACCGCGTTGGCGGCTCAGAGGGCCCAATGCTTCGCCCAGTCAGCCTATTGTAATTGCGGCACCAAGACCTGGGCCTGCAGTGACGCTGGACGTTGCGAATACAAGGCCGCATGCCTCGGAACGGTCGCTGCCACCGGCTCCGTTCCCGGCGGCTGCCCGAGCTACACGCGCATCCAAAGCGGCCTTCCGCTCTCGACCGCGTGCAACACCGCCAAAAAGTGCGCTCCTGAGACTGCAGACACGGGTTGCACGGCCGATGCCGATTGCGACGAGACCGTTTTCGTCGCCGACAGCGGAGCAACTGACTACTGCACCGGCGGTAAGTGCGTATGCAACACCGACAACGGCCTGTGCTACCGCGGCTGCAGCGAAGACTTGGATTGCCCCGTCCATTTCACCTGCGACACCACGACCAGCCTCTGTACGTCTGGCAAGGAATGCGAAACCGATTCGTTCTGCGTCACCAAGAGCAACAACATCAACGCCAAGTGCGTTGAGGGCTCGTGCCAGGGCTCGTGCAACAACGACCGCGACTGCAACGGCGGCCAATTGACGAGCTACACGGAAACTCGGATCTGCAATGCGGATCACGTCTGCGAAATGATCGGATGCGAGTCCGACGACCAATGCCCGACCGTGGGCGGCGTTCGCACCTTCTGCACGAAGGCCCCCGAGCTCATGGCTCCGGGCGGCGTCGTCTCGGCCGTCACTGACTGACGATCGACGCGACGGCTGAGTAGCTCGTCCGAGCCGCGCGGCCTTGTTGAACAGCCCACCACGGCAACCGCCGTCGGTGGGCTGTTTCGTATTTGGGGCCTGGCGCGCCCAGGCCGGGGCATCGTCTGAACGCGAGCACCGTCGCAGGTTTCATGCCCGAGCTGAATGAAACCGTCGCCGCACGTTGCCGCTACACAGGTAGCCAGGCAATCGTCGTCCGACTTGTCGTTGCCGTCGTCGCAGGTTTCGTGGTCCTTCCAGATGGAACCATCGCCGCACGCGGCGTCAGTGCAGGCATTGGTGCAAGCGTCCGTCTCGTCGTCGTTGCCGTCGTCGCAGTCTTCGAGCGACTGCACCTTGCCGTCTCCACAAGTGATCGGCGCGCAGGTCGCAGACGCGGCAGAAGGCACGCACTTGCCGACGCACATCTCGACCTGCACTGTGGAGACCAAGTCGGGCCCGCACTGAAAGACCGCGTCGTCGGCGCCGCAGTACAGCTGCCCGCCGATTTTGTCCTCGCAGTCAGCCAATATTGGCGTGCACACACCCGTCGTTTGGTCGCAGCTCTCATTCGACTCGCAGATGGTGCTCTCGATCCAAACGCCGCCTTTGCACAAGAGGCTGAGCTTCTGCGCGGCTCCGTTGCAGCTGAGGGCGCCGTTGTCCGAGCAAGGGTCGCCCAAGCCATTTTCAGGCAGCGACGGCGAGCTGCCGCCCTCCGCCATGCTGGCCTCCCCACCGTCCTCGCCTGAGGCGCCCCCAACGGGCCGCGCATTGGACCCTCCTTCCGCGCCCCCCCCCCCGTCATCCTGCCCTGAAGTACCCGAGCCACCCTGCGCGAAATCTCGGTCTTTGCTGGAGCAGCTCGCGACCACCAACGCCACCCCGCCTGCAACCGCCCAAAACGCAGTTTTCATGCTGCCGGAAAGGATGACAGCGCTTCGATTTCGCAATTGTCGCGGCTAGGGGTGAACGCCCGGCGATTTCTCTGGTTCCCGGCCGCGCGTCTGGCTATTTCGTGGCCGCTCAAATGGCGAAGAATCTTTCTGATATCGGCCTAGTGGGTCTGGCCGTCATGGGCCAGAACCTGGCTCTCAACATCGCGGATCACGGATTCAAAATCTCCGTGTACAACCGCACCACCGCGACCACCGACAAGTTCGTGGCCGAGAACCCCGAAACGCCGGGCGGCCTCGTCGGTTCCTCGACCCTCGAAGAGTTCGTGGGCTCGCTCTCCAAGCCGCGTAAAATCGTGATCTTGGTCAAGGCGGGCGGCCCGACCGACGCGGTCATCGACAGCTTGCTCCCGTTGTTGGACAAGAACGACATCGTGATCGACGGCGGAAATGCGCTGTGGACCGACACGATTCGGCGCGAAAAAGCCCTCAAAGAAAAAGGCTTCCGCTTCATCGGCTCGGGCGTTTCGGGCGGCGAAGAAGGCGCGCGCTTTGGTCCTTCGTTGATGCCGGGCGGCGACCCCGCGGCGTACAAGGTGCTGGAGCCGATCTGGAACGCGATCGCAGCCAAGGTCGACGCCAAGACCGGCAAACCGCTGATGGGCGCGACGCCGGGCAAGCCCATCTCGGGCGGCGTACCGTGCGCCACGTATATCGGCGAGAACGGCGCCGGTCACTACGTGAAGATGGTGCACAACGGCATCGAGTACGGCGACATGCAGATGATCTGCGAGGCCTACGATCTGTTGCGGGGTCTGTCGGGGATGAAGCCCGCCGAGCTGTCCGAGGTGTTCGGCAAATGGAACAAGGGCATTCTCGACAGCTTCTTGATCGAGATCACGGCCGACATCTTGGGCCAAAAGGACCCCGTCACCAAGAAGCCCTTCGTCGACATCGTCATGGATGCGGCCGGCCAAAAGGGCACCGGCAAATGGACATCGGCCAACGCGCTCGACATGGGCGTCCCCGCTCCCACCGTCGCCGAAGCCGTCTTCTCGCGTTGCCTCTCGGCCGTGAAGGAAGAGCGCGTCGCGGCCGCGAAGATCTTGAAAGGCCCCGGCAAAAAGTACAAGGGCAGCAAGAAAGCGCTCGTCGACGCGGTGATGGACGCCCTGTACTGCTCGAAGATCTGCTCGTACGCGCAGGGCTTCCAGCTGATGCGGGCCGCTCAAGAAGAGTACAAGTGGAAGCTCGATTTCGGTGAGATCGCGCAGATCTGGCGCGGCGGCTGCATCATCCGCGCGAGCTTCCTGCAGAAGATCACGGAGGCGTACGCGCGTGATCCGAAGCTCGCGAATCTGTTGCTCGATCCGTACTTTGCCAAGACGGTGAAGAAGGCACAAAAGAACTGGCGCAAGGCGATCGCGCTCGGCGTCGAGTGCGGCATCTCGCTGCCCACGTTCTCCAGCGCTCTGGCTTACTACGACGGTTACCGCACGCCGCGCTTGCCGGCGAACCTGCTGCAGGCGCAACGCGACTTCTTCGGTGCGCACACGTACGAGCGCGTCGATCAACCGCGTGGCAAGTTCTTCCACCTGGACTGGCCAGAGAAGAACCGGCCCCAACTCAGCATCTGACACCCACGTCGAGGCTAGGCCGCGCCAAAAACGCGCGGCCTCCGCGGGGCCTCTTCCTCTCAATCTTAGGGTGCTCGAAGCTTTCGTCACCACGGCGCTCGGTCGCTACCCCAAGCTTCGTGAGCTCGAGCTATTCACGGTGCTACGCGGCCCTCGAAACCAAACCGGTGGCGACCCCAAGAGCGCCGTCGACCCGATGATCGACGCCGCCATCGCCAGCGTCGCGCGAGCGCACCCCGCGCTAGTGCACGCCGGTCCCAAGCTCGAAGCCAAGGACTGTTCCGTCTTCGAAAAAGGCGGCGCGCATTTCACTGCCGAAGGCAAGAAGGTCGTTGCCCAGGAGCTAGCTCACGTCCTTTGAGCTAGCGATGAATCGCCTTCAGCACGTCATAGCGATTCATGAGCGCGAAGCGCGCGGGCTCGGCGTCGTCTTGATCGATCATCGCGCCCAGGCCTTGTTGCACGTAGTCGTTGAAAGCGGCCGGGGCGAGGCCGGATAGCGCTAGCTCGAGCGTGTCATGGCGAAAGTCTTCGATCATGGCGCGCGCCAACACGTCGTACGCGGCGGGCTCGATATCGGTGCGCGCCGGGATGGAGCCTTTGATGGGATTGAAGGCGTTTTGGCCTTCGAGCGAGGCCAAAGTACCGAGAAAATCGAGCGCGTCGCGACGGCGCGGCGCGCCTTTGGGTAGTGGGAATGTATCGGCCGTGAACACGAACACGCCCGCCGTGCCCGGAAACGGAATCTGTCCAAAGGTCTCTCCGGGGACACCGCCGAGCTGTTCCAGCGTGCCCTTGGCCCAATCGCCCATTACGGTCATGGCGGCGCGACCGTCGTGCACCATGGCCACCGCATCGTCCCATTCGATCTGCCGAGCGTCGGCGTTGGTGTAGCGCCACAGCCGCAAGCTTTCATCGAGCACCTCGAGCACACGCGGATCGGCGGCGTCGACGCGACCACCGAAGTAGTCATCGTAAAAGGTCGCCCCCTGCCTGGCGATCAGAAGGTTTTCGAAGATCAGCAAGGCCAAAGTCCAGCTGCCCTTGGCGCCGACCGCCAGCGGCACGACGCCGCGCGCGGTGAGCTCGTCGGACACCGCATACAGCTCGTCGAGGCTTTCAGGCGGCTCGAGCTCGAATTCGGCGAAGACCTGGCGATTGTAAAACAGCGAATTGGTGCGGTGAATATTGACCGGCACCGCGTACACGTCCCCGCCAAATCCGGCCGCCGCCAGCACCGCTTCGGGAAAGACGTCTCGAAACTCTCGCCCCAACACGTCCTGCCCGCTCAACGGCTCGAGCTTGCTCTCGGCCGTGTCGGCGCCGTTGTACAACACCCAACGCAGCAGATCTTGCCCGACGTTGGCCTGAAAGGTGTCGGGCGGCTCGCGGTCTTCCAGGCGCTTGCGCAGGCGATCACGCGCCGTCGCCGAGTCCTTGACGGCGGCGTTGATGACCTTGGCCCCCGGATGACGACGCTCGTGCACGGCCAGCACCGCGTCCAATGCCTCGACCTCGCCGGGCTTGGTCCACCAACTGAACAATTCGACCACCGGCACTCCCGCCGCGTCGTCCGCGCCGGAACAACCGAGCGCGGCCCCGGCCGTGAGCGCGGCGAGCCATCCGGCGGCACCGAGACTGAGCTTCATGCCGGTTGCCTGGAAGATATCACGCTCTTCCTGGTAAAGTCCGGCTTCGAATGCTTCGGCTACGAGTGCGCGAGCGTTGGACACGCGGCATTTTCGCGTTTCTGTTGGGTTGGCTGCATGCCTGCTCGCTCGTGGTAAGCACCGAATCGCTGCAAGAAGGCTGTCCCGTGGGGCGCAAAGCCTGCGGCGGTACGTGCGTCTCGCTCTCCGATCCGGACTTTGGCTGCAGCGCGGAAGGCTGTCGCCCGTGCGTGATCGCACGCGCCACCGCCCGCTGCAGTGACGACGGAGTTTGCGTGGTTGCCTCGTGCCAAGGCGACTTCGCCGACTGCAACGGCGATGGCGACCGAGCCGGAAGCGATGGGTGCGAGATCGACACCGCGCACGATGCCGACCACTGCGGTTCGTGTGATGCCAGCCCGTGTCGCGTCCCCAACGGGGCCCCCGACTGCGCCGGGGGGCTGTGCTCGATCCGCCGCTGCAACGCCGGCTATCACGATTGCAACTTCGATGCGCGGGACGGCTGCGAGCAGCAGCTGCAAAGCGGTACCGCCTGCCCCTGAGGGCTCACCACAGCTGATGCACGAGCGGCTTCACGTCCGATTCGTAGATGCGGACCAAGGCCTGCACGAGGTCGGCGTCGAGGGCGCCCCGCTCGCCCACCTTGACGTTCTGCTCGACCTGCTCGGGTCGACGCGCGCCCGGAATCGAGCACGTTACGGCCGGAAACGCCGCGATGAAACGCAGCGCCAGCTCGGGTAGGGTCATGCCCGGCGGCAGCAACGCGCGCAGCTTTTCCACGACGAGCAGACCTTTTTCGTAATCGAAGCCCGAAAATGTCTCGCCGCGGCTGAAGGCGGCGCCCTCACGATTGAAGCTGCGATGGTCGTCCGGATGAAACTGCGTGGCGCGCGTCAGCTTGCCCGTCAACATGCCCGAAGACAGCGGCAGCCGAGCCAAGATGCCAACCTGACGTTCGAGCGCGCGCGGGAACAGCAGCTCCGCCGGCCGCTGGCGCAAGATGTTGAACACGACCTGCAACGACTGCAGCTCCGGATACTCCAAAGCCTTGAGGCCTTCTTCGGCGCGCTCCACGCTCGCGCCGTAAAAGCGCACTTTACCGGCCTTCACTAGGTCGTCGAACACACCGAACACTTCGGGCATGTAAAAGACGTCGGTCGGCGGGCAGTGAATCTGCAATAGATCGATGGCGGACGTCTCGAGATTCTTGAGGCAGCGCTCGACGTACGCGGTCAGGTTGACGCGCGTGTAGCTCTTGGCGGTGTGGGGGTCCGAGCGGCGTCCAATCTTGGTCGCGACCCAGAACGGCTCACGGCGCTCGCGACGCAAGCGGGCCAGCAGCCGTTCGCTGTGACCGTCGCCATAGACGTCGGCGGTATCGAAGAAATTGACGCCCAAGTCGAGGGCGCGATGCAGCGTGCGCATCGATTCGGCGTCATCGACCTGACCCCAAGTGCCGCCGATTGCCCAAGCCCCGAAGCTGATACGGGAGACCTCGAAACCGGTGCGTCCAAGCGCCTTGTACTGCATGGCGGCCTCATATCAGGGCGCCCGGCCGCGTGCTATGACGCCGAGCCCGGCGCTTCCCTTGAACCAAGAAAATCCCCCCATCCTACCCGTGACGAACTTGCCGCGCGCCGCGGCGTTCATGGTGGGGGCCGCGTTCTTGTTCGCGCTCATGAGCGTGATGGTCAAGGTGCTTTCCCATTCGCTGCCGAACGCAGTGGTGGTCTTTCTGAGGTGCGGGCTGAGCTTGGTGGTGCTGCTGCCGCCCATCCTGCGTCGCGGCTTGGGCCGGCTGCGCACGCAGCACGTGCGCGAGCACCTCGTGCGCGGCACCGTCGGCATGGCGGCCATGTACTGCTTTTTCTTCGCCATCGCGAAGCTGGGCCTCGCCGAAGCGCTGCTGCTCAACTACTCACTGCCGCTGTTCATTCCGCTGGTCGAGCGCGCGTGGCTGGGTGAGCCGACGCCGCCCGGCATTTGGCGACCGCTCGCGATTGGCATGCTCGGGTTGGTGTTCATACTCAAGCCGGGCCTCGGCTTGTTTCAACCGGCGGCGTTGGTCGGAGTGCTGGGCGCGCTGTTCGCCGCTACGGCCCAGGTCGGCGTGCGACGGCTCACGCTCACGGAGTCGGTCACCACCATCGTCTTCTACTTTTCCATCTGCTCCACCCTGATCGCGCTGGGGCCGGCCCTTTTCGCTTGGGTAACGCCGGCCGCAAGCGCCCTGCCCGTCATCCTGGCGATGGTGGCCGCCGGCACCGCGGCCCAGCTGATGATGACGCGAGCCTACCAGCTCGCCCCCGCCGCCCAGGTCGGCCCGTTCATCTACGGTTCGGTAGCCTTCGCGGCGCTGTTCGATTGGCTGCTGTTCTCGCGCCACCCCGACGGGCTGAGCAGCTTCGGCACCGCGCTGGTGGTCGCGGCAGGAATTTTGGCGCTGCGAGGCAGCCGCAACGGCCGCCGCGGTCCTACCGTCACCAGCGCGATCGTCGAATAGACGCCTGCGCGTCCGATAATCCACGCGATGCATGGGTGAAACTTTCAGGGGCGCACGCTCCGTAGCGATGTGCGCGGAAACCGCCGGTTCTGAACCCACGCCGGCCCGCAACCGTAAACAGGTCGAGCCCGGCGAAGACGTGGGGACGAGCGTGCTCGTCCGCTACCTAGCCGAGCTCACGCTGCCGCGCAGCTCACTCGGAATCAGCGCCATCATCGGCACGGGCCTGTACCTCAGCACCGCGCACGGTGGCCGCGCGCGCACGCGCCTCGAGCCGTGGCAGGTCGTGCGCCCGTACAGGATGCCGTTTTGCGTCTCGAGCTTCGCGGCTCTGATTAAAGGGCGCAATTTCGTGCTCGTGTTCGACCCTTCGTTGACCGCCAACGCCGCCGCCGGCGCCGGTTGCGCAGGCTTCGTCGGCGCCGCCTTCTTGGCGCGGCGCCTGCGCGCCTAGGGCGATGGCTCGAGTGTGGAGAGGGACGTGCGCGGCAGGCCTACGCGGTGCGCCGCGCCGCGCGCGTGGCGGCCGCAATCTCTTTGAGCGCGCTCGCCGGAACGCTTTCGCCTTCCATCCAAGCCACCAGCGCCGGCTGCCAAGCCTTGGCCCAGCTGGGAGCCAAGCGCTCGCGCAAAAACGCGGCAAATAGGCCATCCAAGAGACCAGTGAGCCGTTCAATCAGCGAGGTGCGCTCCAAAAAGGCGTCGTCACCCTCCTCTTTGAGCAGCGCCGGTACGGCTCCGCCGCCGATCAGGAAGCGGGGCGCGTTGAAGTCGAACGCGAAATCTTGCTCGGCGATGCGCAGCACGACCCGCGCGCTCACCGGCAGCTTCATGTTGCGCACCGCCTCACGCGCCTCGGGGCTGCCGGAAGGTTGGGCGCCACGCACGACCACTCGCTCCAACTTGTCGAGCACGTGCTCCAACGTCAGCTTGCGATCGATCCAGACCTCGGCCTCGCCCAGCTTGCCGAGCGCGATGGGCTCGTTGAACAGCTCCTGGCGCAGCCAAATCCACAGCAAGAGCTCGGCGCCCAGAAACCGTGTGGTCTCGATGCGTTCGATGAGCGCGGCCTCTTCCTCGTCCACTTCGTCTTCGTCGTCGTCGGCTTTGCCGCGGGCCTTTGCCTCGGCCTCGACCGGCTCCGACTTCGCGGCGGCTTTCTCGAGCGCGTTCTTGGCCTTGCGACCCGCAGAGAAGCTCACGGGCTCGCCCTTCTCGAACACCTTCTGCATCGCCGATGACAGCTGCGCGCGGCCGGCGGCGGCGTAAGGGCTATCGGTCTGAAGCTCGAGACCGAACGTGGTCTCGAACAGGGCCGCGAACTCTTCGGTCGCCCGAGCCGAGTGCGTGAAGAACAGCACCGTGCCCGCGTCCAGGTCCCACAGCACGTCGAAAGCGCGTGAAGTTGGTAGGATTTTTTTGCGCAGCCGCCCGATCACGCGCAGCTTGATGTCCTCTTTCTCGGCGCGGGTCAGCTTTTCGCGACCGGCGCGCGACAACATGCGCTGCTCTTCGTCGGCGACCTGCGCGCGCATCAACACGCCGGGGATCTTCCATTTGTCGACGCGAAACCCGAGCTGCACGAACCGATCGTAAAAGATGCGGTCAGGCTGAAAATCGAGATCGAACGGTCGCTCTATCACGCACCAGCCCACCGCCTCCGAGGCCTCGGCCTCCGGCGTGAGCGGCGTGAACTTGCGCAGCCGGACCGCGTCCAAGTAGCGCTTGCGCAAGTCCTTCGGCGGCTTGCCTTGTACGAACAGGCGGCTGAACGTCAGCGCCCCACGAGAAACACCCAAACTGTACCTGCCTTTCGAAAACTAAGGGCCCGCGAATGACTAAGTCGGTCGAAGATCGTGGGCGAGGCGCCCGGATGGCGAGGCGCGACGAAGGCGCACACTGCACAGTATGTAACTGAGGAGCAACGAAGCCAGGCGGGATGCATCGGCCGCGAGATCGATCGACTTAGCCATTCGCGGGCCCTAAGAGCCGCCGCTCTTCATGCGGCGTACGTGGTCGGTCCACAGCCGCGCCTTCACCCAGGCCACACCCTCGGCCTCGGTGCCGACCACGGTATGTGGACACGGGATCGATTGAAGCATCAGCACGCCGCGTAGCACGCCGCGCATCAGCGGGCTGGGCAGCGAAAACGCGATGCCGATGACACGCTGTTCAATCAGCTCGCGGTACTGCTTCATGAACTTCGCCTGCATGCGCACGTGGCGCGGCGGCGTCATCGGCATCTCGGGCGTGGTGACGAACACCGCCCCCAGCCGCGGCTCCTTCTCGAGCACCAGGGTGTAGTCGGCGAGATACTGACGGAATTCGTCGTCGGTGGGTCCGCGGTTGAAGCGCACCACCACCAGCAAGTTTTGGCTGCGGTCGATTTCGATGGGCGGTTTCATGCGGGGACGGGGCGCGAGCCGACGAGAACGTTGATCCGTTTCGAACCTTTCGCGCCACGTCCCCGGCGACGCAAGCGCTGATTTTACAAGCCGATGCGCGTCCGCAAATTGCCGTCGGAAGTGCGCTCACCAATTGAGACTTGGGGGCCAGAGCACTACGATTGCGGGCATGGGACTGTACCTGGGCCTGGATTCGAGCACGCAGAGCCTCTCCGCCATGATCATCGACACCGGCACCGGCCGGGTGGTGCTCGACGAGAGCGTGAACTTCGGCAAAAGCCTGCCGCAGTACGGCTCGCCCAGCGGCTTTCTACCGAACGAGAACCCGCAACTGAAGCACGCCGACCCGCTGATGTGGGTGGAGGCGTTGGATCTGCTGCTCGGGCAACTCAAGACGCGCGGCATTGATTTCAGCACCGTCGAAGGCATCAGCGGCGCGGGCCAACAGCACGGCTCCGTCTACCTCAAGCAGAAGCTGAGCGAGGTCGCGCCGTGGGACGCGAGTCGTGATCTCGCCAGCCAGGTTCGTCCGCTGCTGAGCCGGGCCACGTCGCCGATTTGGATGGACAGCTCGACCAGCGCCGAGTGTCGCGAGATCGCCGACGCTTGCGGCGGCGACGCGCGCGTGGTCACGCTGAGCGGCTCGCGCGCCATCGAGCGCTTCACCGGACCGCAGATCCGCGCGTTCTACAAGCGTGAGCCGGCCGCGTACGCCGCCACGCGCGAAATTCATCTGGTCAGCTCCTTCTTTGCCTCGCTGCTCAGCGGCAGCAGCGCCGCCATCGATCACGGCGATGGCGCAGGTATGAACTTGCTCGAGCTCAAGACCGGCACCTGGAGCCCCGACTTGGTTGCGGCCACCGCGCCCGAGCTTGCCGACAAATTGCCGAAAGCGGTGCCGTCACGCACCCAGGTGGGCGAAATTGCCGGGTACTTCGTGAAAAAGTACGGCTTCAAGCCCGGCACCCCGGTCGTCGCGTTCACGGGCGACAACCCGTCCAGCCTCGTCGGCATGGGCGCGACGGAGCCGGGCACGGCCGTGATCAGTATGGGTACCAGCGACACCGTCTTCGCCTCCATGCGCCAGCCGCACACCGACCCGCGCGGCTTCGGACACGTGTTCGGCAACCCGGCCGGCGGCTTCATGTGCCTGATCTGCTTCGCCAACGGTTCGCTGGCGCGTGAAAAGGTCGCGGAAAAAACCGGGCTATCGTGGGACGCCTTCGCGAAGGCCATTCTCGAAGAAACGCAACCGGGAAACCAAGGCAATCTCATGCTGCCGTTTTTCATTCCCGAGATGACCCCCAAGGTGCTGGCGCCAAAGGTGGAACTTTTTGGTAGCGAACGATTCGTCGCCTGGCAAGAGCCGGCGGCCCTGGCGCGCGCCATCGTGGAAGCCCAAGCTCTCAGCATGCAGCGCCATTCGGATTGGATCGGCGAGCAGCCGCGATTAATCCGCGTCACCGGCGGGGCTTCCAAGAACCGCGGCATTCGCCAAGTCTTGGCCGACGTCTTTGGCGCGGAAATCCGCGGGCTGTCCGTCGGCAATTCTTCGGCCTTGGGGGGAGCTTTGCGCGCGGCCGAGGCCGTCGGCAAGGTGCCGTTCGCGTCGCTGCACGAAGCCTTCGCCGCCACTGATCCTGCCAGCAATGTCAGCCCGGTCCCGAGCGCGACGGCGGCCTACGGCGCCTTACGTCAAAAGCTGATCGAGCGGCTCGTCGCGCTGGGCGCCTGAGATGCAGCTGCCCGATCTGCTCGAGCCGGAGCCGCGCCTGCGCCTCGACGCTCGACTTTTCGCGGAGACGCTCACGTTCGCGTTCGCCACCGGCAACTCGCCCGAGGCGTTCGAGCGCGTGCTCAAGAGCTACAGCCCGGGTCCGTCCACGTTCGCCCCAGAGCTGTTCGCTCGCGATTTGTTCGTCAAAGATTTGGTCGCGCGCTGCCTGTGCCCCACGACCGAGAAGCGCGATCGCTACCCTTTGCTGCAACGCCCGCTGCTGGCGCTGCTCAGTCACCCGGTGAGCGATCTGGCGACGTTGGCATTTCGTCATCAGGTGCTGGGCGATCTCACGACGTCACCGGAGCTGGGGCAAAGCCTGGCCCAAAGTTGGGCGGAGATTCGCTATCTTTTCGACCTTTTTCAGGGGGGCGAGCGGGCCCGCCACGGCGCGGCCGTGCAACGGCGCCTGGATATTTTGCGCGCCTTCCGCACCACGGTGGAAAAGCTCGAGCATACCTTCGCCGAGGCCACGGGGCCGCTCGGCCGCGTTCGCGCCTTCGCCAGCGGCCTGCGAGCCACCGAAGGTTGGGCACACCTACAGAGCTTGCTCGACTACGAGAACAACCTGGCCACGGTAGATCTGCAGGTCCGTATCGGCCACGACGGGGAGATTCGCAGCTTCGCCATTCAGCGCGTAGCCGAGAACGAGACCAACCCCTGGTATACCTCGCCGCTCCGGCGCTTTCTTTCGCGCATCTCGCTGCTTTTTCGCGGCCTGAACGTCCGCCATTCCGAGCTGCTCGGGCGCCTCGTCGAAAGCATCTTCGACGAGCTTCAAGACGCCTGGCTGATGCTCTATCAGTTGATGCTCGACTTCGAGCTGTACCTGGCCGCGCTGCGTTTTCGCGCGCTGGCCCGCAGCAAAGGGCTGGAAGTCACGCTACCGGAGCTCGTCGCGGCCGACGCTGCCGGTGAAACTCCGAGCTCGCATTTCGAAAAACTGTTCAACCCGTTCTTGTTGCTCGAAAGCGCGGCGCCCGTGCCGTGCGACATCGCCCACGGAGCCCACGCCATCAGCATCATCACGGGCCCGAACTCCGGCGGCAAGACCCGTCTTTTGCAGGCGATTGGGCTCAGCCAGTTGCTGGCGCAGGCCGGATTGTTCGTGCCCGCACGTTCGGCGCGACTGGTGATTCGCAGCGGCATGTTCGTCTCGCTCGTTCAACAAGCCGAGGCCGAGCAGAGCGAAGGCCGCCTGGGCACCGAGCTGTTGCGTATCAGGAAATTGTTCGAGAGCTTGCCGCGCGGCGGCCTCGCCATTTTGGACGAGCTGTGCTCGGGCACGAACCCGACCGAAGGCGAAGAAATCTTCGAGCTGCTGATCGAGCTTTTGGGCGAGCTATCGCCGGCCGCGTTCATCAGCACACATTTTTTGGGTTTGGCGGCGCGGCTCGAGCGAGAGCGCCCCGTCGAGCTGGCGTTCTTGGAGGTAGAGCTGGGAGCCAACGGACGCGCGACGTATCGCTTCAAGCCCGGCGTCGCCAAGACATCGCTGGCGCAAGGCGTCGCGGAGCGGCTCGGCGTCACCCGCGAAAGCCTGCGCGCGCTGCTGGAGAGCCGCAGAGCCGAGCTGCAGCCACCGCACGGCGCGGAGCGCGACAGCGCACCGAGCCAACCGCCGTCAAGCTTGGCCGCCAAGGGCGAGCCGGCGTCGTAGCTCGTCGAGCACGTCGCGCGTCTTGCTGCAGCCACTACGGGTGGCGCCAATTTCGCGAATTTTCAGCAGCATATCGAGATCTTGCACGCCGCCGGCCGCCTTCACCTGCACGTGCGCGGGCGAGTATTGGCGCATCAAGCGCAAGTCTTCGAGCGTGGCGCCCGAGCTGCCGAACCCGGTCGAGGTCTTGACCCAGTCCACCGCAAGCTCGCCGCAGATCTCGCACAGCCGAATCTTTTGGGCTTCGGTCAGGTAGCAATTTTCGAAGATGACCTTCAGCTTCTGACCACGGGCGTGGGTCGGCTGGAGCACGCTCAAGATGTCGGTTCGAACCGCGTCGAAGTGACCGCTCCGCACTTGGCTGATGTTGACGACCATGTCGAGCTCGCGCGCGCCATCGTTCAGCGCCTGCTCCGCCTCGAGCTGCTTGACACGGCTGCTCTGCCCGCCGTGCGGAAAGCCGATAGTGGTGCTGGGCAGGACGTCGCTGCCGCGAAGAATCTCGCTGGCCCGCCCCAGGTAGTACGGCATGATACAAACGCTGGCGACGTCGTATTCGACGGCCAGTCGGCAGCCCACCTCCAGCTCGTCCTCGGTCATGGTCGGCTTGAGCAGCGAATGATCGATCATCTTCGCTAGCTCGGCGTAGCTCGGCAGTTCCATGGGCGCGAGCTTGCTCACAAAAAGCCGCGAGCGGCAGCCCGGAAGTTCCGGTGCCTGCCGCTCACGATTCGGGGCCTGTTTTCAGGCTCGACCGCCTTCGGCCGAGCTGCTCGTAATCAGGCGACTTCGCTGCTGTGGTAGCCGCGCTCGCCGTGATCGCTGAGATCCAAGCCGGTGACCTCGTCCTCTTCGCTCGGGCGGAGACCGATGGTCGCCTTGAGCGCGTAACCCAGGACGCACGTGGCCACGATGGCCATGGTGATGGTGAGGCCCATCGCCTTGAGCTGCTCGAGCCACAGCGTCTTGCCGACGATGTCCTTGAGGTTGGTGTTGAGGTTCGCGTTCACGTCAGCGGTGGCAAAGAAGCCGACGAGCAGCGAGCCCATCGTGCCGCCAATGGCGTGGACGCCGAACGTGTCGAGCGCGTCGTCGTAGCCGAGGGCGCTCTTCAGCTTGGTGCAAGCGAAGAACGGAACGATGCCAGCCAAGACGCCGATGATGACCGCGCCCGAAGCCGTAACGAAGCCGGCACACGGGGTGATGACAACGAGGCCGCCGACCGCGCCCGAGCAGAAGCCGAGCACCGAGGGCTTGCCACGCGAAATCCACTCCGCCGCGGGCCAAGCCGCGCAAGCAACCGCGGTGGCGAGGGTGGTCGTGAGGAAAGCTTGCGAAGAGACTCCGTCGGCCGCCACGGCGCTGCCGGCGTTGAAGCCGTACCAGCCCACCCACAGCATGCCGGTGCCGATCATGGTCAAGACCATGCTGTGCGGCGCGAAATTCTCTTTACCGAAGCCCTTGCGCTTGCCGACGATGAGCGCCAACACGAGCGCCGACCAACCGGAGGACATGTGCACGACGGTGCCGCCCGCAAAATCGATGGCCTTGATGCCAGCGTCAGCATTCCACACGCCGTTCATGAAACCATCGGCGCCCCAGACCATGTGGGCGAGGGGGAAGTACACGATGAGCATCCAGCCGACCATGAACAGCATCAAGGCGCTGAACTTCATGCGCTCGGCGATGGCACCGACGATCAGGGCGGGCGTGATGATGGCGAACATCAGCTGGTACATGGCCCACACGTTGTGAGAAACCCAAGCTGCGTAGTCGGTGTTGGGCGCACTGAGCACGTCCTTCAAGAACGCGAAGTGGGTGCCGCCAAGGAACGGTGAGCCGCGGTCGAAGGCCAAGCTGTAACCGATGGCCCACCACAAGATGGTGACCACGCCGGCGAGCCCGAGACACTGAGCCATGACGCTCAGCACGTTTTTGCTACGGACGAGACCACCGTAGAAGAGCGCCAAGCCCGGCAGGGTCATGAACAGCACCAGGGCCGCGCACACCATGATCCAAGCGTTGTGGCCGGGACCAGGTCCCGCCACGAGCGACGCGCGGTCTTTGCCGTCGGCATCCTTCGCGATGCGGGCGCCGTCGTTCATGTACGCTTCCAGGTCGCCGACGCGGTCTTGGAGAGCCTTGACGTCTACCGCGGCCGCGTCAGCCGGAGCCGCGGCAGCGGGGGCGGCAGCGGGAGCGGCGGGGGCGGCAGCAGCGGCGGCGGGAACGGCAGCAGGGGCGTCCTCCGCCCAGGCAACGCTGGCTGGCAGCATGGCCAGAATGAAGAGCAGAACTAGGAGCAACCGTTTGGACATCTTGGGGTACCTCTGAGAAGGACGGACTGACCGTGGGATTGGTCGGGTTTAAGCCCTGCCGGGGGTTTCAAGCCCTCTGGCGCCTGAGCGACCCACTGTTAACGCGGTCTCTTTTTCCTGAATGTTTCGCGTGCCTGTCGCGAATTGATCCGAAACGAAGTTGGGCGTCGCGCCAACGGTTTAGAAACGTTCCCGACATCATCCCGGCGTGGACCGGAAAAGAAACTGGGGGTCCCGGCCCACCAGGGGTCAAACCGCGCCTCGGATGTCTCCCAAGTGCGTTTGCCGCGCGCCGGCTTTTCGCCAACGTCAAGATTTATTCATGCACTTTCGATGAGCAGACGAGCGATGCGAACGCGCGCCTCGCTCGCATCGAGATCAATTCGGACCCGCATCGGTGATGCGAAACCACAAGGAACGAGTCGTCCCACATTGACGGCAACGCAGACGGGCCTCACGCAATCTGATGCCAGAGCGCGTGACGGCGACGTGCTCGACGACTTCGTGTTTACCGTCACAGCGCGGGCACGGCACCGACTCGGCGTGAGCTTCCACGACGGCTGCGCTGACGACCGTCAACGGTCTTTCTGCTGAGCCACCCAGCTCGAGCTCGAACAAGCGTTGGCGAGCTAGCTGAAGCTTGCTTTCGGCGCGTTCGGCTGCGCGCCGTTGGCCTCGTGGTCGCGTTTTCTTGGCCATGTCGCTGAGCCCACAGAGTAGCAGGTCGCGGCGCGGTCGAGGCGAGCTACGCGCATGATACGGGGGGCTCGAAGGCGCGTCGACGAACCTCCCGGGCCCTCAATCAGTCCCTTTGAGGTTTGCGACGGGATAAAGGCGATGCGCGACTTGGGCGATGCCTTCCGCCTCCAAGACGGCGAGCACCCCGTCGAGGTCCTCGTAGACGTGACGGCATTTCGTCAGTTTGGTTTTTGGATTTGGTTCGATGCATTGGCAATGAACGCTGCCACATCGGACCACAGTGCTTGGAACGCGGCTGCATCGAACCCGGACGCGCTCGGAATCCAATCGCCGCCCCAGTTTTTGCCGCTACCCTCGACGCCGTCTTCGTCGCCGCGCGCACCGTACTGCCCAACGACATCGAGGTGGTCACCGCGGGCAACATGCAACACGCGTCCCCAAACCTGCGACAGAACCGGGACGACGCCGTCACTGTCGCGCGCACCCGCGATCCTACCCAAACCGGCGTCCAACGCCGCGAGCTGCACCGCCGTGAGCTGTTGTCGCAGCGCGTCGTCTTTCTCGCATGAAAGACGGTGTAACAGCCAATACAGCGGATACATGAACTGCGCGTACAAATTGACGACGAAGCGCAAGAGCACGCGAAAACGCGGCGGCGCTGCACAAGTGACCACCGAGCCGTACGCCAGGGGCGGATCGAGCGTGCAGGCATTCAGCAAGTCACAACCTGCGGGAGTGAGCTGAAAGAGCAGCGCTTGCTCGGCGGCTATCTGTCGCAGAAACTGCACGACCTCGGTTCGGCGCTCGTCGTTCAAATCGTTCAGCAACCGCTCGTAGAGTTGATCGAACGTGCCGCGCCGTCGGTGCTTCGGATCACTCACGCGCAGGGCGAAATAGCCGAGCCGCAGCACGACCTTGAGCGGAAGCTTGCCGCGCTCGAGCATGAACGCCAGGTAACGGGCCACGCTGCGAAACAGAGCGCGCCCAACCGGGCGAGTGAAGTAGGTCGAAACGTTCGTTCCGTAGTGCGGGCAAGAGATCGACACGACCGAGCGCAAACGATCGTAGTCGTCCAGGCGCGCGCTCGTCGGCAAGGACGCGGTTTGAGCGATGGCAAGCCGCGCGTCCAACCCGCCCGTGGAGTGACCGACGACGTGAATGTCGCCCGTGCTCTGGGCAACCGCCACGAGCGCTTCCAGCACGTGCGCCGCGCGACGACGGATCGACGCCGTGGGTGGCGTCACGACTTCGATGACGCGAGCTTGAAAACCGCGATCGGACAGGGCCGACTCCAACAAGGGCCGCACGCCGGCGAAGTAGTCGATGTCACCGAGCCTACCGAAGCCAAAAAAGCCGGGGACCAGCAGCACGTTCACGGGCCGAGGCATGAAGGCGCAAGCGTCGCATTCAGCAGCAGCAATGCAAAGGTTTTGCGCCAGCACTGTTCTGACGCTGCGACTGCCAAAAATGCATTCTCGCCTGCAAATGCCGCAGCGCCGTCGTGAAACGAAGGTTCGAGACCGATCTCGAGGCGTAACGGTTTGTCTCGGATCGTTTCGAGCACGCGCATTGCAGTGAACGACAGACCCACGTGCGCCGCACCTGACTTCGGGTCGTCGCCAGCAGGAAGTGCCCCATGCGTTTCCAATCCTTGAGTCATTCTGTCATCGGCGTGCTTGCCCTCGTGGCATGGAGCCCCACGGCCCATGCCGAAGACGATTTTCGTTCGGCGACCGCTGCGCCAACGACCCGCGACGTCGACCGCAAAGCCGCCGAGCAGCGACGCAAGACCTGGATGCTGTCGGCCGAGGGCGTCACTCACGCCCCCATCGACATGGGTCTGCAGCTCGGGCTCGAGACGCCGCAAGGCCTGCGCCTGTTCGGGGGCTACGGCTGGGTACCGGGCAGCTACATGGACCTGCTGACCGGTATTGCTGCCAACGCGAGCGGCAACTCGTACGCCGAGACCTTGCTCGACGACGCGGAGTACCGAGGTCACACCTGGCGCGT
>Ga0164241_10001143_pt1 | contig 35606 bp, 31 predicted proteins | sample OricomyardsoilBY_FD_108780 | JGI IMG/M metagenome (GOLD analysis project Ga0164241, IMG submission 108780) | Backyard soil microbial communities from Emeryville, California, USA - Original compost - Back yard soil (BY) | ecosystem: Environmental > Terrestrial > Soil > Unclassified | place: USA... | reverse complement strand
TTGAGGCCGAACGGGGGGAACATGCATCGACGAAGCTTCATGCGAGCCGTCGGGCTCGCGGCCGCTGCCGCGGCCACCGCGATTCCGGCGCTCGCCGCCGCTGCCCGGCCCAGGGTGAAGATCACGGATGTGCAGGTGAAGCGCATCCGTGTCGTCAAGGAACTCGGCAAGACTGTATCGGGCCGGGCCTACCGCATAGGCGGCGATCTCATCACGCTGGTCCACACCGATGCCGGTCTCACAGGCATCGGTCCGGGCGTGACGCCTGCGATGCTCAGCGCCGCACGGCAGCGGCTGGTCGGCGCCGATCCACTGGATGTGCAGAAACTCGCGCGAGGACTGTTCAATCCCGGCGGGACATTCAACTCCATCGGCAGCGGCGCGAACGTCGAGATTGCGCTCTGGGACCTGGTCGGCAGGATGCTCGATGTCCCGCTCTACAAATTGTGGGGCGGAACCGACGGCAAGCTCATGCCCTATGCAAGCCAGTGGTCCACGGGCACGCCCGAGGAACGCGCGCGCATGGCGCAGACGGTGCGCGCGCACAACTGGCGCGCCATCAAGTTCCGATCGCATTTTCCGACGATGAAGGAAGACGTGGCCCTCATCGAACAGACGCGCAAACTCATGGGCGATGAGTTCATCATCCTGACGGACGCCAACCAGGCGGGGGATACGCCCGACGGCGGCAGCGCAGGTGGCACCCGTTGGGACTACAAGCGGGCCCTCGATACCGCCCGCGAATACGCGCGACTGGGACTCTACTTTCTCGAGGAACCCCTGCCCCGCTGGGATTTCGACCAGCTCGCCGAGCTGCGCCGTGCTTCAGGCCTGCGCATTGCCGGCGGTGAAGCGAGCACGGGCCTGCACGAATACCGCGCCATGCTCGAGAAAGGATCTCTCGACATTGTGCAGTTCGAGATCAGCGTCATCGGCCCCACCATCGCACGTCAGGTTGCAGCCCTCGCCGGCGCCTACGACAAGCCCTGCGTCGCGCATGTGGGTTTCGGTCCGGGCGTGTTTTGCGCGGGGCACTTCAATGCCTCTCTGCAGAACGCGGTCTTTTTCGGCCCAAGTCATGGGACAGGCCCCACCTGGGAAGTGTTCTACGAACCGCCGGAGCTGGACATTGGCCAGATCTGGAGCGTGTACGAGAATGCGCCGCGCATCGACAAGGATGGGTATATGCAGCTGCCGGACGCGCCGGGACTTGGTGTGAGCATACGGCCGGATCTGCTGCAGGAAGCGTGAGGAAGATTGGTGGAAAGGGAGGAGTCAATGGCCCAATGTAGACCATTGATTTTCAAAGACTTCAGAGATCATCCCCGCTTCACTACCAACAGCGATACCAGCAGTTATCCACGCGCCAGTGTGCTTGATCTCAGGCGACCGCCAAGGCGTCAACGCGCCCATGCACTCGCTCAGCCACTCTTCGCGTCATTTCGTCTCCACAAAGATAACAATCAGTCCGCCGAGTTGTCAGCTCAAGAAATCCGTGCCGCGGCGGATGCAGAGTGCTGTATGCCCACCTCGTTTGCGCTCCTGCAACTCCTGAAAGTTCGTGGATGAATTCAACGAACCCGAACACTCCTGCCATAAGGCTTGCATGGGCCAAAGGTACATCTGTGTCGGCAGCGCCGTTACCAATCTGAACCTTGCCCGTCGCGCAGAGTATCCCGCGAATGCTCCGCAACGGCTTCCCGGCGAGCGCATTCGCGTCAAGCCCAAATACGCCCGCAATCCCGTGCAGTTCCGCAGCAGTGAGCGACGCACTCGTGTCGAGGAGTTCACGGATCCGCCATGGCATGATCAGTGTCGACTGAATCTCCTGGTAGATTTCTCCAACCTCATCCTTAACGGCCCCAACAGGTTCTGGGTAAGCACAAAAGAGGCAGGGGATTTGATCGCCGAATCCAAACCGGGCAGCTCCGAGATAGAACCCTTCGGTCCACATATTTATCGTGCGCTTTGGCAGCTTCAGCGCAAGCTGCCGCCTCGCCTCCGGCGAGTCCAAGCCAGCGATAGCAAGGGCTATAGTCTTCTTATCCAGACTTGCGAAATATGTGTTCATGTCTGTCGGATGCGGCACGAAATCGATATCTTTGATCCGATTCCTTAGGCGCGCGGCTAGAGCTTCAGCTTTCGGCTGACCGATCTCGCTCTCGGCGAGCCCAGCGTAGCGTTGAGCGTTCGATTGATCGAAAGCGTCCGGATCAATAAGATCCATTTGGCCAATCAGCTTGGCGGGCCAACGCGTGAGTGCCCAAGCGAATCCGTGTGTAACCGCACCAGCTCCAAGCACCTGCACTCTACTCACATCCAATGTCATCGGTCGCGGGTTTAACAGATCTGCTCCGTAACTCCACGCCGACCACGTCAGATCACCGAGGCGTTCGCCTGCACGTCCCGAAAGAGCATCGGCAAAAATGATCTTGAAGACTTCGGATCCGGCACAGCCTGCGGCAAGCGTGGGACCTACGGGATTAGGGTCGTCGTCTACGTGAGCACCCGTACCAGCGGAGACCACCCAGCCCGATGCTCCAACGCGTACGACCATCCCAGCGCTATCGGGCGGGTCGGTTCCGATTGCGACGACCACATCGTAAGGAGGCTGCCAGCGTTGCTCGATCTCTGACTGATAACCGGCAGATGCCGCCGCTTGCCGCGCAGCGTTGCCAAATACTTCTTCCAGTGGCCCAGTTACATCGAGTCGCTGCCAGAGACGTGCCAGCGTGTCGCCAAGCGCCTCGGCGATTAGCCTACCTGCTGCTACGTCAGAGCTCACATCCGACCAAACTCCGATGCGCGTGTTAAGGAGGCGTTCGGCCAGTGCATCGTTGCCGAGTAGACGCGCAAGGGCCGCACGGTTCTTCTGAAAGGCACGGCTCATGTCACGATCAATCGACGCGCAATTTCAGACACGCCCCACCTTCGCCACCCTCGCTCCTCACGCTCATAGACGGAAGCTCCCTGGAATCCTAGCAATCCGTGCTTACAGTAGCTCGGGACGATGATGCTGAGTGCATCCACGTGACAGACAACTTCCCATTGTCGATCAAGTTCCGACATCGTGACATCTGGTCCCGGATGAGTGTGCAGCTGCACGACGCTCCGCTCGCCATGATCATAGTTGTCGAACTGAATACGACTGAGTTCGCGCCCTTCAATGTGTACATATGCACCACCTTGTGACGAGAAGCCCGGCTTCTGGTCCGGCACAACGCAGCGTTTAATACGGCACTCAGAGCCAGCCTCTTTCAATGGTGCCGTCCAGATTGCAAAGACTTCGTGAGCACCCCTTCGGAACGTTCGCTCGGTGTCTTCGATTATGGAGCGTGTAATCTTCCATTCTTCGATCATTGCGGCACCGGTCTGCGACTTGGATCACTGTGATTCAAGTCACTGTGAAGTTGCGCTATCAACCCTGGCAGCCGGTATTGCTCTTCTCGACGCAGCGATGCCCACGATAGCTCTTGGTGACTTTGGTGATCGTGATACTCACGCCAACCGCGGAAGCAAAACCAAGCGCGCGGTTCGTTGTATGGGTTAGGATTTTGCTGGAAGCCATTATTGACGGGGACGAGTCGCGCGCCTCCAACGATCGGTTGACCTAACGTATCAACCCACCAACCCCGTACGGGGCGGTAATCATAGTCAATGGCTTCGACGTGAAGGATGATAGGCGCGCCTGTAGCTAGCCAATCCAACTCCACTTCAAGGACCGGATAGCTGCAGCGCACGATGCGACGCCCGACTTTCGCTAAAATATCCGGCGCAGTAAGGAGCCGCTCGAGATCACTTTCGAACCGCGCGCGCGCGAGCTCCGGATAGACGATCATCGACTCAGCCGCCGCCGCCATCTTTCTTTGTAAGCGAGAGCGTGTGCCCTGAGTGCACGCCCGCCTCAGACAGCGACTTCTCGGGATCGAGGGGACCGGGACCAATATCGCGGTCAACGAGTTCATAGTCGTTCGGCTTTTCCTTTTCGCCGCCCTTCAGCAAATCACGAATTACTTTCCGCACCTTTTCATTGGCGGGAAATTCGTGATTTTCAGGATTGCCGTTAACCAATACGACCACGCTAACGGTCGTTTCATGTTTCGCTTCATTCATGACCAAGACCTCCGCCCGCAAATTGATGCCAAATCGGCCCTAGATGCGCGGGCGAAGGGCCGTGTCGTGAATCCTGCTCCGGTCAAATCGCGATGTCAAATTATACCACCTCTTTTGGTGTGATAAATAATACAAACGTGTTTGTGATATTTGACACCGTCTGGTCGTGTGCGATAAAATCCTTGCTGTGAGATGGGTTTACGAGGAATTGGGGCAGCGAATCCGCGCGCGTCGCGAGGAACGCGGTCTGTCTCAAGCGAAGTTCGCGGGACGCGTCGATCTGACGCGGACATCTATCTCCAATATAGAAAATGGCCGACAGCACCTCCCCCTACATTCGCTGTATCGGTTTGCCGACATTCTTGAGTGTCGGCCTCATGATCTTCTGCCCGAATTGGACCTCAAGCGTGTCCAGCCAATGGAGGAAGCTCTCGCTTCTGTTACTGGCCGGGAGGATGTAAAGCGTTTTCTGGAAAAGGTTCGCATTCTTAAGAGGTAGTTGAATGGCAATTGATTCGCTCGCGCGAGTAGACCGAGAAGCGCGTCGTCTTTTGGATAAAGTGGGCATTGCTGCTCCCGCAGTCGATGTAGCTAAGATCGCGAAATCTCTCGAGATCGACGTGCTATTCCAGCATTTCCAGGAAGATCTCTCTGGCGTGCTGATCAAGACCGGCGATAAGAATACGATTGGGATCAATTCGAAACATGCGAAGACGCGGCAGCGCTTTTCGCTCGCGCATGAAATTGGCCATTTCTGGCTTAGCCATCCAGGCGATATGTTTGTGGACAAACAGATGGCAGCGGTTTTCTTCCGCGACGGTCGATCCGGTGACGGGACCAGCATTCACGAAATGGAAGCAAACCGCTTCGCCGCCGCCTTGCTTATGCCTGCTCACTTTTTAGTGGACTCGTTTCTTGCTTGTGAGCGGACTGGGGAGTCTGATGTTGAGCAGACTGTCTCACGGCTTGCGAAACAATATGAAGTAAGCGCGCAGGCCATGCGCATTAGACTTTCTTCAGTTGGCTTGGTGCCAGCGGTCTAGTCAGTCTCCAGATTCGACGAAGTCCGGAATAGCCACGATTGGCGTTGCGCTTACGCCGCAAGTTTCAGCTTCGGCTTAAGTCCGGCTCGTGCCGCCAACCGCACTAGCAGGTCCATGCTGAATCGGCTGATCTTGCCCCGCTTTAGATCGGATACGCGTGCCTGGGTGACTCCTAGAACACTGGCGGCCTCAGCTTGCGTCATTCCGCTCTTTTCGAGCCACTGCTCTAGGCCAATCAATAGCTGCGCACGCATTTCCATCTCGGCCGCCTTTTCTGCAGGAAAGACGTCCTGAAAGACACTGCGTCCCGCCGGCGTCACATGGCGGGGACCGTGTTCACTGTTCGCAACCTTCTTGGCTCTCATACCTTACCTTGGGATCGCCTTAAATCGCTTCGTTGCCAATTCCACATCTGAACGGCTCGTCTGCGATGTCTTCTTTTGGAAGCAGTGCAGTACATAGACGCCTTCCGACCGGGTCGCGAGATAGATCATGCGGAATATCCCTGCTTCATCCCTAGTCCGAATTTCTCTGACCCCGGCACCGACACTCGTCATAGGCTTCCAATCCTTCGGATGGAGCCCGCACTGAACCCGGTACAGCTCATAGCCCAGGGAATCCTGCGCCGTCTCAGGGAACTGCCCCAGAGCTTCCTTGCTGGTACCCATCCAAATAACGGCCTTCATCGCGAGTATGCCTGATCTCGCATACGTATGCCATATTTGGCATATTCCGGCGATTCGCGGACCGATTCCCTGTCCGCCCGTGGGGGCGCCATTGCCGCCACGAAGCGCCGGACGTCTCGGGCAAGGTCGCGGTGGCCGTCCCTTTCGAGTAGGTCGGCAAGCGAGCGCCAGCCGCCTTCGACTGCCCTACGAGTACTCTTCAGCCTCCGCTTCCCCTGTTCGGCGTTAGAGCCCTCACCGACCTGCGCCGTGGCAGCGGCTTCTGCCCGTGTGTGGATGTATGTGGATTCGCCCCGCAAGGTGGCGCGATAGATGCCGTCCTTCTTGGCCTTCCTGTACTGACCCCGCACGGCGCGCTCGGTGGCGTTGGCCTCTATGCCAACCGACCTCAGGTTGCGGGCGAACTCGGATCGCCAGTGGCGCAACGTGGCCTTCTTGATGTTCAGCCGCACGCCCTCTTCGCTGAGGGCTTTCAGCACCAGATGGACATGGGGATGCGCTTCATCCGTGTGCAGGGCGAAAACGTACCGATGCTGACCCCAGAACTCTTCTCTCGCGAAGTTGCGCACCGCTCCCAGCACCTTCTCCGGCGGGGTTCCGGGCGGCATAGAGAACATGAGCTTGTGGACCAGTTTCGGCACTCTGCCATTGGTAGGCGTAAGGGCAGAGCCGCGTCTCAGTGCTTCGTCGAGGTCCAGATCCCAGTCCTTCAGAAGTGCCGCTTCGCTGGTGAGGCGCACTGGGTCCCCGTCGTCGGTCTCCAGATCCACCTCCCCGTTACGTGAGATGTAGGCCAGGTGTTTGCCCACAGCCTTCAGGTCGGTGCCGCCCCGCGGGAGTACCTTTACTACCGCCTCCGGAGCCCGGCCAACGGTCCGGCGGATCTGCTCTACTTCCTCCCTCGTCAGATGCCCGCCTGTCTCGTGGAACCTTCGGCCCAAGGAGACCACATCGAACAGGGGCTGCCCTTCCCAGGCTCTATGTGTCCGTGTGGGCATGTCCGGTCTCCCAACTGGCGGCATTCGTCTTCAGAAGTTCTTTGGTGTTGTCGCGCAGGGCTTCGCAGATCTTCAGGAACGCCCGGAACTCATCACGCAGGGACGTCGGTACCCCGCCGCCCCGGGCCGCTACCTTGGCAATCTGATTGATGTGCCGGCCAATTGCCGCCACCTCCGCAATGCTGCGCTTGAGCGCCAGCAGTTCGTCCTTCGGCAGCGGCGACAAGGACCGCAGGTGCGACCGCGTCAGGATGGATAGATACGTGGCGGGTCGCAGGCCTCGCGCCGCGGCACGGGCTTCCAACAGGAGCCGATCTTCGTCCCGAAGGCGGACGTAGATGGGTTTGGGGCAACCCTTGGCGTCGCGCATCGCCCTGCGCTGACGATGCGTGCAGCCTGCCTTGCGGACGTCTGGAACATCGGGAACTTGGACATCGAACCGGCCGATCTCCCGGATGACCAGGCGCTTGAGCCAGGCCGCTTCGGTCAGTAACTCGCGGCTAGCGATGGTTTGAGCTTGGCGTTTGATCTCTGGCGTTACGCGCGCCTTCAAAACTTCTGAGGAATTCATGGGGCCTAATGTGACCCCATAGCGGCTGCTTGCCTATCCTGCATTCGCCACGAAATAACCCCAATACCCCAACACTCTTGGATTCCAACGCGCGACTTCCTGGTGGCAGAAACCACCTCTTCCAAGAATGTTCCAAACCAACACCGCGTGGGCAATGACCTGAAATCCGCCACTCCTTGCCCAGCGTCCGCAGCACAAACGGAACGTACCGGCCTTGGCGCAGACAGCCGCCGAGACCGATGCCTCCGCCTTGGCTTCAGTCGACCGCCGAGAATACCTGCGCATCATTCACTCAATGCAACAAGGGAAGAGACGCCAGGACGACGTCTCTCCCCAAGCGCCATCAAAGGACGCCGCGCTCGGCCAGCGACGCCACCCGCGCCCCGGCCACGATCAGGTGATCAAGAACCCGGATATCGACAAATCTCAAAGCATCCTTCAGCCGCAGCGTGATCAGCTCGTCAGCCTGGCTCGGCTCGGCCACTCCAGACGGATGGTTGTGGGCCAGGATCACGGCCGCCGCGTTGTGAGACAGCGCCTGCTTGACGACTTCCCGCGGGTGGACACTCGCCCCGTCGACAGTCCCCCGGGAACAGTTCGTCGCAGGCGATTAGCCGGTGACGGTTGTCGAGGAACAGACAGCAGAACACCTCGTGCTCCAGATTTGCAAACCGAAGGGCAAGGTAGTTCCGGGTGGCAGTCGGGCTCTCGAGCAAGTCACCCCGCACGAGCTGATCAGCCAGAATCTTCAGGGCAGCACCGAGGAGTGTTTCATCGCTGACAGGAACCCCGGCCGCCGTGACCCATGCGGTGGAGAACTTGGGCTCGGCGACCCGAATGGCACCGGAAATAGGACGAGCGCACAAGGTACGGGCAATACGCTGACGTGTGGACATGAGGATTCTCCAACTCCGCAGGCGGGATTGCCTGCCGAGTCCCCCTCCACACGCCGCAGCGCAGCCGTCAGGGCCGCGCGTAGCGCGCTCGCGAGCACGGGCCGCAGGCCCGCGCGCAGGCCTTGACGGCGAGAACGGCGTGTTACGCTGAAATCACTAGAGGCAATCCCGCCCTCTTGGTCTTCCTCTGCGAAGTCAAATAAAAGTCAGGGTGTACTAAATCCTCGGCTTTCCCAGGTAAGTCGTGGCTACACCACGCCCAGCACCTTAATTGCTGCGGTCTTGGGGTCCCCGTAGAAGACCGGATCGACGTATTCCATGATGTCTGCACTGACATCCAGAAAGTTGCGCTTATTCTCAATGGGTATAAGGGCGCGCTTGGCGCCATTGTCCTTTGCAACCTGCAGGGGTTCAGTCAGGGAGCGCAGCGGCTTGATATTCCCCTGAACGCTCATATCACCGAGGATCAGGAGCGCAGGGCTCACGGGAGCCTTTCGCAGCGCAGAGTAAGTGGCAACAAAGAACGCAACGCCAAGTTCCGCCTCAACGCGGTTACCGAGGAGGTCTATCACTTCCACATGTATGTCCGACACATCCATCTCTCGAGCCACACCGAGATCGGTCTTCTTCGACTGGAGGTAGCTGAACGCCCGTTGGATGGACTCCTTCATTGCGCCGCCAATCCCACCCGCCGATTTCAGCTTGCCCGAGCCGCTTGAGACAGATACTTCCAGCCGGTATAGGCCGACTGTTCCGTCGGACGTAACGCCGGCGCTGTAGACCGTCCCAGGAGCAAGCGGATCCGTAGAGATCAGATCGCGACCACCTTGCTCCGGAACGCCAACGAATTTCTCTTCGCCTGTATCCTGCAACGTGTAGCTGAAAGACGTGTGGTAGTACTCGAAGGAGCCCATCTTCTTGAGTTGCTCCTTAACCCTTCGGCGACCCTCGATGGCGAACTCCAGAATCTCTGCCAACTCTTCGCGCGCCACTTCGCCGTTCGGGAAGAGGATCTTCATCAGACCCGAGACCGTTTTTCGAACAGCTTTTCGGTCGCGCGCATTTAGGTGCGCACCGAGAGAAAAATGCCGATCAATGATCTCAGTGAAGTTGTGCTTTCGCATCTCACGGAGGGCTTCCGCTAGATAGTCGACCACAAAGCCATAGTGGTCCGTGAACATGTCGTTGCGCATCTTCGGGATCTCCCAGCCGGGTAGATAGAAGTGCAATCGGTCGATGAAGGCCATGTCGTCGCGGATGATGTCCGGCATTGGCGTGAATAGATGGCCGGTCTGCACCATCACATCGACTGGCTGATTGGTATTGCCGAACATGGCAATGCTCGCGTCGCCAGCCACAGCTTCTTGGCCGCGCTGGAAGGTGCCGGACTCGCAGTAGGTCTTCATCGTCGTGATGACCTCCTTCGGCATCTTCTGGAGGTCCGCCACCTCGTCGAAGCCAACGACGTCCCAGATCTGCACCATGCCTTTTTGGCGACCCGACATATGCCCGAACAAGTTGGCTACTGTGGTGCCGCCCGTCAGGAGCGCGGAATACGGTGACACCTCCTGCACAACGTAGCTCTTGCCAGTGCCACGGGGGCCAAGCTCGACAAGATTATAGTTCCGCTCTGCGAGCGGGATCAGACGAACCAGAAACAGCAGCTTGAGCCGGCGCGACATCTCGCCGGGCTCATAGCCCATGCTCCGCATGATCAAGTCGAGCCATTCATTCGTCGAGAACTGAGCACGAACGCTTCGATACTCGTCCAAATCGAAGGTCGCTATCTGAATAGGCGTCAGCTTCTCAATCCAGAACGGATTCTTACCCTTGGACTCTTCGTCGTACTCGAAACGCATGTCTACTTGCGCCCATACGCCGCCCATCACCAGGCGCTCGTACTCTCGAACGTAGTGTTCTGGGACGTGAACGTTCTTGTGCCCGAAGTTGGTGACTTCAGCCCAATAGTCCGAATCAACGATTCTGACTTTCACTTTGTCGATAAATGTGTGTCGCCCCTGGTCCTTGACCGTTGCCTGCGCCTTCATCGACTCGTCGGATCGGATGTAGTTATTCGCAAGCGTGTCGTTGACGACCTTCATGCCCATCTGGATTGACATTTCGTCGGATGACGCGCAGTACTTCCCCAGGAGGAACTCGAGAACGAAGACCGGCACGTTGGCGCCAACCTTGACCTTTCGCACGAGGTCCTTGCGGACGACCTTTCCTGCAAACAGCCTGTTGACTTTGTCGTCGAGCTGATCTCTGACAGGTGTCAACCCGTTACTCATTCTCAAACTCCAAGACGAATCGGGATTTCGGCGGGAGATCTATACAACTCCGCGTCGGTGGTTGGATCTTGTATTGTAATTCGCAGCGATGAAGCGCTGTCATCGTTCAACAGGAACGCAACCGTAATCGAGCCGTTTGGTGGCACCGTGACGCAGCCAGTCGTCGCGTCGAAGGCGCCTTCCGCCGCTGTACACACGGCACCGACTTGCTTGTCACCTGCGATAAGCAGTGGGCGCAGCGCCTTTGCCTCGGTGAACATGGCCAGGTTTGCGCTGCCGGATCGAATAGTTACAGCGAATATGCGGTTCGTCACAGCGGATGGCGCGTCAGGGACGGCTACCTCACCGCTGGTGCCGCGCTCCGCTGTTTGCGCCTTCGTGTATACAGTGAGGACGGGAACAATCATTTCCTGGAGTGATGGCCCGCCGTGATGGAACGCCAGATCGCCACCCGCCTTGAAGACACCACATCCAACCGGAAATACAAGATCCAGGTCGGACGCGTAGCCCAATGCCGACGCTGGGACCCGGATGCACCCTGCAGGCGTTGCACCGCCCCGACCGACCCAGCACCTACGGTGCAGGTCCACCGTCGCTCCGCCCGGCGCCTCGATGCGCATAGACTCATCACGGTCTGAGGCAAACAAATGACCGTGATCGGCAGAGACCACGACACGCTCCACGCCCACTCTCGCGAGCTTGCCGATGGCGCGAGCCAAATTGCCGATTACCGAGTCCATGACGAGCCGTGCCTGACCCAGTCCGGATTCACCAACGAGATCAATTTCTTGCGAGCGCACAATGATTACCTGCGCCCCTTCGATCTTCTTTTCGAGCTTTCCCTTTGTCTGCTCGAGGAGGTCGTCGAGTGTCATATCGACGCATTTTGGCAGACGCGCAGCAACGTATTTCCTTCGCCCAGAGAGATCGGATAGGAACGCGTCGTCGATCCGAGCGCCCAGGACGCCATTTTGATCTGCAAGATTGAAGCTGCTGGATGCGCCAGGCAGAAGAGCCGCCATTCCGATCGGTGTAATGCTCGGCAATGCACCCACAGCGGGCCGAATAGAGACCTCCGATGTCCTCGGAAGTATGCTTGCAAGTTCAGCGCCCATTTCGAAGCGCATCGCATCAACAAACAGATATCCCACAGGCTTCGGCTGAGCGCTTACGACATCCGCAAATACCCGGGTTTGATGCAGGACAGTTGACACAGACCAGTGTGCCTTGTCCATGGCTTGGCCAAAGCCGACAGCCATCGCGTGGCACACGTCTTCGTATTCGCGCCGCACGATGGCGAGTGCCCGCTCATCAGGATCGTCGTCCAGCACTCGAACGCGGCCTTCCAAATGTCGGTGTGCGAGGTCAAGCCGATGCCAGTCCCGAACGTAGGCGTCAATCCACCCCGCCGCGTTCATCGCTGAACTGCGGATTGCTTCGTGAACCCGCTGGGCGAGCGCACCGAGATTCGCCATGGACCGGCAGACATCCCAATGCGTCCTTCGCCCAATGTCCCGATCCAACCAAAAGCTGTGCTCGCGGTCCGCAATGATTCTCAGGGCGTCCGCGAACCCCTTCGCCGCGATGAGCTCACCGCAATACTTGAGAAGCGCACGCTCTTCGAACCGAAATGTATCTATGGACCCAAGCAGTTCGGGGGAGATCGCCTCACTCGAAAGGCGCAGATCGCTTTGGGTCTTATCCGCGATCTCGATATAGGCCGCAGGAGATGAATTCCGTAGCCGCTGTGCCAATTCGCGCACTGCCACGACGCCGGCCTTTGTCTTTGCCCTGACGACCCCACCCAGGCTTGCTGGAGAGTCACCCTTGTAGTCCCCACGAAACTCATTGGCAAGCATGTATCTGGTAACGATTGAGCGCATCTTGCTCAAACTCACGTCTTCAGACACGTCCAGCTCCAATCGCGAAAAAACCAGCCTGCGGAGTTCGTGACTCGCCTCCTTCGCGACGAGCTCACTGTCCCTGGAATCGCTGGAGAGCCAGGCCACGAGCAAAGCATCACTTCCGCTGACATCATGAAAGATGCCCTTGAGAATAGAAGGTGGCGCAGCGGAGGAGGTCTCCGAGCAAGCGCGCGCCAGATCCTCGTAGGTCACCTTCTCGGAAGCCAACATCTCGTCAATCACACCGTCGGTATATCGTTCCCGCAACACGTTGCGTGCTAAGCGTTTCAGCTGCGGCTCATAGCACTCGCCTGCTTTCTCCATCTCCATAAGAAGAGAACCTTGTCGATCACGCTCACAGCCGGGCACATAGGTGACCAGTGCATCTGGCGTGTCACCACTGACATGGGGTTCCGCGACAGCTCGCAGCTCGAACATTGATCCTGCGTACTCAACCAGTAGCGCTACCGTTCCGGCCACAGATACTTGAATGGGGTCGTTGCTTGTTCGAGCTGCGCCGCGCATCTCGACTATAAATGGCGCAAACTCCGAGCGTGCGTCGTACCAAACGATAACGCGCCGAGTCTTAATCCTCTCCGTGAGCTGTTTTGCCACGTAGTCGTGGAGCGGATGCACTACACGGCCTCCTGCTTTCTAACGGCCGCGGCTATCAGTGGGGCTTTTGTACTGAGGCCCACAAGGGTGATTTCTCCCTGCTGGTACATCCGGTACCACTCACGCCTTTGCCTGAGAACCCGCTCGTCGTCTCTGAGATTCAGCCGCAGCAACACATATGCGGCGAGGTCACGAACATTCGGAGGGACGTACTCAGTAAGTACAAGCTGGAGAGACGGTAAAATGATCTCGAACCAGTCATCGCCCACTTGAAATGGGTCGAGTACCTGAGTTGACTTCAGCGCCTTCTTGCTGGAGTTGATCCAACCGGATGCATAGCGATAGTTCGACCAGTCGTAGGCCTTCTCAATATCCTCATCACAACTAATGAAATGATCGACTGTGCCGACGGGCTCGTACATCGCAGAATATCCACAGAGATTGCGAAAGCCGTCTGCGAGCGGCGCCTTGAACTCACTCCAGTAGTCAAGTGGTCTTTGAGCGTCAGGATGAGCTCGCAGCCAAGCGGCGCCGCGCCTTTCCACGCGTTCGGCAAAGCCATCAGGCTTCGGTGCGGGCGCAAAACGTATCACTTGGATGCCTTCGCGCCCTCAAGGCTGACAATCCATCGAGGCCAGAACGGATCGTGGCCGGGAAGAACGCGCCGGAGCTCCGCATGGATGGCGTCCTGATTGGCAAGACTTGGTGGAAGGGCTTGCGTGTCGCCGCGCATCCATGCTTCCGCCGCCTCTATAGCGCGCTCAGCTTCAATGGATCGGCCCTGACGTAACCCAAAGCTGTCGGATACCAACCAATTGATAACATCGCCTTGCTTCGCCCAAGGCTCATCCCGTAGTGAAACGGCGCCGTCTATAAGGTCAAGAATAAAGAGCTTGTCGCGCTCAATGTCGAACTGCGGCTCAACCGAAGCCAACACCAGCGGCGAGTGCGTAGCTGCAATCAACTGGACCGACGCCGAAGCGTCAGCCGTAAGCGTTTGAATGACGTCAAGCAGTGCAGGAACGATCGCACGCTGCCATCGAGGATGCAGATGAGCTTCGATCTCGTCAAACAGAAGAACAACCCGCGACGACGGCGCCTCGCCAAGCTGTTCTGCTGCGATTAGATGCTCCCGCCAAGCCCATGAAAGCATGTAGGCGAGGGCAGCAATGCGACGAACGCCAAGCGACGCGTAGAGGATCGGAACGTCCTGCCCATAGCCCATACGCACGGTTGGAATATCGCGAGCATCATTTACCGAAAGGCGCCCAAAGCCGGCACCGGGCTGCAAAGATTTGGTGCCAACGGATGGCCCGAGCAACGAGAGTACGTTGGCCATTCGCTGGGCATCTGCACTTCGCTCGCGAATCCAGCTTGCCCAGTCCGCGAGGAGCCCGTTACAAGCCCTAGTCTGCTTGCCTTCGACCTCTACGTCTAACCCGTCCCATACATCCTTGCTGCTGAAAACGTAGGCAGGGACACGATCCTGCACGTCCAGTCCTCGTTCTGTCCTCCAGTAGTTCCGGTGAGGATCCCACACAGCAAATCCACCGTCGGCCAAAGCATACAGGACCAATCCCGGGTTCCACGGACGACCCTGTTTGCCTCGCCACGCTTGCTCCGATGGTACGTAGGGACTCTCATACTCAGCTGTTCGTGTCTTGCTCATCACTTTCAAAGTGATGCTTGCGGGATCTTTCACGCTCGTTGGGCGCGCGGCGTAACCTGAAGTCAGGTTCGCATTGAGATCTTGAGGCCACTTGCGCGTTAGCGCCCACCACGCCACGTCAAGCAGAAAGCTCTTGCCGAGACCGTTGTCACCGGTAATAAGATTGAGCCGAGGTGCGAACTCCATCTTCATCTCGGTTGAAGGGCCGACATTCCGCAGATGGATGGATTCAAGCATTTGCTTTGCCTTTTCTAGTGTTCCTGCCTGCTCCGACGGCGCTGGGCGCTTCGAGCAAGCTTCTCAAAGAAGACTTTACCGCGAGTGAACTTCGCTCGTGTACCAGCTCGTCAATCCTGTGTGTTGGCCCCTTACGCGCGATCCACTTCCCGTCGATACCAACCCAGAACACGTCTTCGAGACCGTGGGCGATTGCCAGACTTCTGTCCTTCGCGCAATTAGGCACAACGCGCTCAGGCCAGAGATGCATCGCGAGCTGGGCCCAGTCGTACTTGCCGTCGCAGAGCGCGTCCCAAGTGGACTTTAGCTCCTTCTGCCAAGGCTTGTGGTGGGGCACGAGCCGAAATAGCGGGGCGAAGTTTATGGCGACGCCATCGTCGCAGTTTGGATTCCAGAGAGGCGCGACGCGCTTCACCTCCTCAAGAAACGCGCGCAGCTCTTCGACGACATTCTGCTGCGCGGCCATTTCCTTGCGTTGGTTGGTGGTCGCACCGTCACGCAACTCGCTCGCAAGCGACTCGAGCCGGCGCTCTTCATGAGCGAGCTTTGGCGCAACATAGTCATTCTGGACGCGAAAGAGCGTGTCCCTGCTGAACGCGTGTATGTAAAGCCAGACCGAGTAATTCGCTGAGGGCGTCGCAAGCTGCCAGTAGATCGGCGCCTTACGACGACTCTTGCTGTACATCTTGATGTGAAGCGGGAAAAAGCTCTTTGCGAGCCACGCGCGGAGGTTCTCAGGAACATCAATGTGGCTGCGCTCGGCCACCGCGAGTGCGCGCGAGACAAGGTCGTCAGCGTGGCCTTCGTCGTCGACCAGAATGTCGGAGGGGTCGGCGGGTTCTTCACCCTCTGGCCACATTCCGGGCGAGCGCGAAGGAAGCGGATCGAACGGTTCTGGCCCTGGTGGTATTGCGCGCTCGCCGGTAGCGAGCCGTGGATCGAAGCGGCCGAAGGCGACGCCAATGAGCCACGAGTTGAGCGCGTCAGCATTGCTGTCGATAGTGCCCTCTTCGTCGGGAGTATCGTCATTGACGCTCTCTTCAGCAGGCACAGCTTCACGACTAAGAGTTTCGCTCGCGCTCGTTAGCGCGGCGACATCCTCCTGTTCGAGCCCGTAACGCTCCAGTGCGACGCGATCCACCTCAGATACTGCGCCAGGAGCCGTGACCTCAAGACCGGGACGAAGGAAGTAACGCGATACCTCGCTGAGTAGTTGACGCTGACTAGCAACCCTTGCTTGAGCGCGCGCCAAACCGTTCAACTCCGCATCCCCCGTCGAGAGATCCGGGACGGGCATCCTCTGGAGGTAGCCGACTTCCATCTTTCGTACGGGAGCAAAGGCACTGAATATCGCGCGTGTTACCTCACCATTGAGCAGGCCCAGATACGAGAAGAGTTCGTCTTCGTCATCATTGGCAACGAAAACCGCGTTGGCGCTGTCGGAGAAGATCGCTTCGGCGGGCAGAGCCGCTGGGGAGAACATGCGGACTCGTCGCCCGAACTGAATTCCGGGGCGCCTGTAGAAACGCTCGGCCTGAATCTTCCTACTCGGACTGCCGACGCGATCGGTGACGAACGCCTTGAGTTCTCGTCCTTCAGCACCGAAGTTAACCACGAGCGGCATCTCGATGACGTACGGTGACGCCTCACCGCCTTTTGCGTATGCCACCCAAGGCTTGCCCCGAAGGATGCTAGGGGCCGACTGGTGCAGACGTTGGCTCGCAACCTCCCACCAGCAGCGGACGAATCTGAAATCATCCAACGTACCCATGCCGCAACGCACACAGCGCTGCTCACTCTCGAATGGCTTACCGTTGGTGAAAGCATCAAGAATTCGGCTCGGCATCCAATACAAGAAAGGGGTGTTTGGCAGCGACTTGAAAAGTGTTGCCGGAACAATGCGCAATGCGGCGCCGGGCGCCCGCAAAAGATCTTCCTTATGGGTATGGTTCACGAGACGAATCCAATACCCTTCACGGTTGGACTCACTAGACACGACGTATGCGGCCGTCTCGACCGTGGCGTCGAGAACGCCGTATCCCAGGTCTGCTGCAACTCTGATGCGATCACCCGCGCCGAGAACGTCAGCCCTAAACCGGGTGGACTGTGCTAGCAGGAAGATCGTTCTTGTCGTCAGAGCCCCGACGAGTCCGCCTTTAGCGAGATACGCAAGTGCCGCATCGACGAAGCTCGCTGCGAGGTCGTGCCTGGACGAGGGATAGTATTTCTCCAAAACCGTGCTGGCTCTTCCCGTGGGCTCGCCGAACGGCGGGTTCATGAGCACTGCGTCGAATTTCAGCTCTGACACAGCAAGGAGGCCAATCGCCTGCGTGGTGTCGTCGGCGAAGAGGCGCCGTCGCGTGTTCGTAGCGGTGGCCTCTTCGAGTGCGAACTGCTCCAGCGCGGCGCGAATGCGCTCCTCGGGAGGCGCGAGCCAGTTCAACTGTGCTTGCGCGGGCGCCTTCACGAGCTTCTCGATGCGAAGAAGGAGTCCAAGATCCCCCGCAAGGCTCAGCGACTCGACAAGCGATGTGAACACGCGCCCAAGCTCGACGTCACCAAGCTTAGCCACAAACTCCTTGGCGATCTGCTCGTCCGCCACCAGAGGCTCCGCCACAACGATGTTCGAGCGGCGGATCTTTGGGCGCTGGCCCCGAGCGATGCAGAAGCTGCGGTACGCCTTCTGCGCGCGCATCCACAGGGCGAGCTGAGCGATCTGAGCACAGCGCGGGTCGATGTCGACGCCGTGGAGGTTGTGCGCAAGCACGAGCCCAGGAACGGCCTCCCGCAGCGCGTCAACGCTCGGGTAGTCCTCCGCGAGTGTATTGCCGGTCACCTCGCTCGGCGGGCTCTCGGCGTCAGCGTGAGCCTCCTCGTAGACTACGAGCAGCAGATCGAATGCGTAGAGCAGGAAATGGCCGCTGCCGCACGCCGGGTCGAGCACGCGCAGGTCACGCGGGTCCTTCTTCGCTCGCGGCGCGAACGCTTCCTCGGGCTTGCTGACCATGTACTCACACTTCTCGGCGAGCACGGTCTTCGTGCCACGCATCTCGTACCAAATGCGCCCGAGCGTGTTGTCGGTGAGGAACTGGACGATGTAGCGGGGCGTGAAGAACTGGTTGCGAACAGCTAACTCTCGGCTGTTTCGCGGCGCCTGGGAACCTCCCTGCTTGGGGTCGCGCATCTTCTTGCGCTCTTCCGAATCGTTGAAGAACTGGTAGACCCAGCCAATGGTCTCGTCTTCGCCCCACATGCGCGCAAGCTCGCTTGCATTGAGGATCTCGAGGAGCTGTTCGAAGGTCGCGCGCTTCGGCCACAGCACGCTTGACGGATCACGTCGGTCGAAAAGGACCTTCACCTCAGTCGACAGCTCGTCGAAGAGTGACTCGATGTAGAGCCGGTAACCAGCAGTCTGAGGCAAGAGCTGCAGGCCTGCCGCAAGGCCACAAAACTCGCGGTAGCCGGATGACTGCTCGCCTTTGGTAATACACTCCTGCACCAGTTCACGCGCCTCAAGCATCTTCAGAGCAACGAAACGATTCAGCGTCGTAAATGCGGCGTCGCGGAGGTAGTCGGCAACTGCCCCCGGTGCGTCCATCCCCGCAGCACGTTTGTGCTCGATGGCCACCACGATCTTTTCGCGTTGGAATGCCTGCCTGACAGAGAGGTGGGAACCTGCCTTGACCGCCATGCTGCCAGTCCGGTGCACGTCGAAATCACCCTCCAGCTGCGCGGCGAAGTCCTCCTCAAGGAGCCTCCGTGCTCGCTGTGTGGCACGTTCGATAGTGTTGCGGGTGTCCTTATCCAAGAAATCCCTCCGGAGGGGATTGGAACCTCAGTCCCACATCGAGTCCAAACTTGGGGATTGAAAGGGCCGGCTGCGCAGGGGTCACATTGAAACCATTTGAAACATCGACACGAAATGGCGAACCAGACTTGACACCACTACTCATCCGCTTTGCCCGCGTGCCATTGGGCGGAATTGGTCGTGCCGCGGCTGTGGCCCCCGCCAACTCCCTTGAGCCACCGCAGCAGAACCCTGAGCTTGTTACGGTTGCCGCCATCCATGCGGCGAGTTGGTCAAGCTGTTGGCTCACTGCAGGATGACCTTCTTTCCCGCGCCGATCAGCCGCGTGCACTCTTCCCGAATGCCCGCCAATGCGGCATCCAGCTGCTCTTCTGTCTCGATGCCACCGGCGAAATAGCTGCTCAGGCTGACAGGTGCAACGCGTTCGCCGTCGATAACGCGGTGCAGCTCCGCGATAGCGTCACGCAATCTTGCCCCCGCTGCGTCCCGCTCCGAACGAAGCTGCGGAATGGGAGATGGATCTTCGTCTTTGGATTTTCCCTTCGTGAACGGCGCGGCGAGCTTAAGCTGCTCCTCCTCGCGAATCTCCGCCCAGCCAGGCTCTTGGGTAAGCCGCTCAAGCGCACTTGCATAGGTATCGATGCGCGCGATGAGTGCAGCATCATAGCGACGATCGTATTCAGCCTGTAGTGCACGAGTGTGCTGCTCAAGGGCCGGAAGCTCCCGATAGAATGTTTCGCGCTTGAGGATGTCGTCCAGCGCTGCTGCCTGCGCACGGAGTTCATCCGTGACATCCGCTTCCTGGCGTAGAAATGGCCATGCCGTCGATAGCGATTGGCGAGCGCGCTGCAGATCTCTAAGCCGTGGCTCTGACAGCGATTGCTCGATCTCTCCAGCCCGTTTCAAAGCATCCTTGATGGACCGGTGCGATGCATTGAACGTCGCAATGGAACCCTCGTCTGATCCACGAGAAATCGCCTTCATTTGACCGATCGCATCTTCCAGAAATGTGGAACCGGGCAAACCATGTGCGGTCAGTTTGCCCAAAGCCGAGGTGATGGAGTCTTCGTGACGTTCGATTTCCTTACGGAGAGCAGTAACGATCGGGACGACATTCAGTTCGCGAACCTCGCTGCCAAACGTGTCGCGGAATGCTTCCGATGCCTTGACCAGTTCCTCGAACTCGATGCCCTTCTTGGGGCGGAACGCGGCTTGCCTGAACAGGTTGTTGTTCGAAAATGTCTCACGGGCTTCGATACCCGTAACGGAATCCAGCGTTTGACCTTTGCTAGTCGCTTCAATTTTTCCAGCACGCAGCAACGACAGGGCTAGCAGACGCACGGCTTCGGAATCCCAACCGAACGGCTCCTTGGCGAATTCGTCCCAAAGGAATCGCCCGCTCGCGGTCTCACCATAGTTGGCTCGCTCGTCGATACGATCAAGCACTTCTTTCAGTGGGCCACTGTCCACCTTGAATAGAGTCTTCCCCTTCTCCTCTGTAAGAAGACCCAAGCTCCCGAACACGGCCGGTAGACCCTGAAGATTGTCCGCAGTGAAGAGCGCTTCAACACCCTTCTTGATGTCATTGGCCTTCGCCGCCGCCTCCTCGAAACGGTCAAACACTTCGGGAAGCACCAGCCCCAGAATCTCCGAGGCGCTCTTGCCGATGTCCACCGCACGGTCACCGGGATTGCGTTCGTTGCCGCGGAAGTACACGCTGCCGGACAGGCATGCCACCTTCATGAGCCGCCGAAGCTCGTCATTGTGTCGCCGCTGCCGGAGACGCTCCTCTGCTATGAGAGCAGGAGTGTCTTCACCCTTGGTTTCGCGCTCCTTGCGCGCGAGCATTTCTTTCGACCGGAACAGCTCCACTATTTCACGATCTATCATCTCGTTCAGGGCGATGGCCCAGAACACACTCTTTCGCTCTTGCTGGCTGCGGGTGCGTAAGTCTGCGGCGAGCGATTGGAACTCCTTACCGTCATCAGCAAGGTGAACCTGAAACAGGATGTCACCAATCGTGACTTCGCGGCCATGAATCGAAAGGCCGGCCTTGAACGCCTTGGTCTCGAACAGCGTGTGCGAGGGTTGCGGCTGCCAGAACGACGCGAGGATTTCCGAATAGAGGCGGTGTGAATCGCCGGGCTTCGGGTTTATGCCGTTGCGCAGACGCTCCCAATCGTCTTCGGCAGGCGTCGGAATGCGGTATCCGTCGTCGCCACGCCGCACCTTGTGGGAAGATTCCAACTCGCGCAGCGCCTCCTTTACAGTAGCGAGCTGCGAATCGGACGCAACGCCGGGGTGAAGGGCCGCCGCGATGTTCTCAGGCGTACGATGCACACTCTTTACGTACTGGAGCAGGCAAATTACTTTGGCAACCGCCTGCGCAGAGGGGTGCGTCAGCTCTTTGGCAATCGCCGTGATCTTGGCTCGCACCTCAGATCCAATATTCCCTTCGACAAGGTCGTAGACCTGATCGAGGCGCGCCAGCGCACCGATTGGGTCATCTGCCAGATGGACGGCTGGGTTGATAAGCAGCTGCTGAGCAAGCTTGATGATGGTGCGATTTGCGCCGCCAACGTGCTTACTCGCGCCGCCTTGAGTGCGGAGCCCCGACACGACCTGAATAATGAGATCGATCTGGTAGGGCAACAGTGGATACAGATCAATGAAGCTGTCACGCGCAATCTGGGGAAGCTGGATATCAGCCGTCAGACGCGTATGTTCTGTGAGCCGCCCGCGGTGCTCGTCAAAAAGCTTGCCGAGAGCCGCCTGCGCTGCGGCGTTCTTCGACAGAACGCGCCGGCTCGTGACCTCGGAAATATCTGACGGCTCAAGATGCACCTGCAAGGGAAATCGATCCATGAGGCGAGCGAGTTCGATCTTCTTGTCGTCCAGACCGCTGACCAACTCGCCGAGCTTCTCCTGCGACGTAACGACGACCCAGTGCTTGCCACGGCCTTTGACACCCAGGTTCTGCACTACCGCCTGAAGGTCAAGCATCTTTTGAACGTCGCGGGCCACGAATTGCCCCACCTCATCGACAACGAACATGAGATTGAGGCCCGGGCGCCGCCGCTTCATCAATTCGTTTGCGCGCTCCGCAAGCTTTCCAGGGGAAATGTCGGCGCGTTGCTTGATGCCTTTCACCCATGAATCAGCGGAAGGGTATGTCGTCGGCTCAAGCAAGTGCATGACTTCGCTCGCGCGACCCAGCGAGAACGCCAACAGTCCTTTGTCTGCATTCCAGGCCTTTCCGAATCTCCTGTGGTACGCGCCTTCAAAATCCGCAAGGCGACTCTCTGACTCAAGCGCAATTTCCAGCTCAGACAAGTCGAGATCCTTGGAATAGCCAAGGCTCTGGAGGAAGAGCCCATACATGATCTCGGTAAGCGTTTGGTTGCCGCTGCGAATGCCGCGATCCGTGGAGACATCAAAGATCACGGCATGCGTGGGAATCCTTTCAGTGATGGACTTCAGCAGCACCTGTAACTTGCTGTCGCCTGACTTGTCTGCAAATCGCGTTGCGACGTGATCACCACCGACGACGCGATTCTCGATCGAGAGACCCAACATCTTTGCGAAGCTGGACTTGCCAGAACCGAAGAAGCCAGAAACCCAGACGGCAACTCCTTCGTGAGGCTTGTTGGGAGTTTCGGCGTAGCGATCGAAGATTTCGACATAGTGTCGCCCGATGGCAGGTGTCGTCACGTACTCGTCGATTTCGTCACGCAAGACGTCGTCTGCAGTCTGATCGACCTTGATGACTTCTTCGATGCGGCGATCAATCCGCTTGTCGAAGAGAGTCCTGATCAACGGGTTGGATGACATCAAGAAATCCTCATCAGAATATCTTCGGGCGATAGTTGTGCTCGGCATCAAGAACGCCCATGAATTTTAGGCCCGCGGCACCATCGAGATCGCCGGGGTAGAACAGCACCGTTGGAACGTGCACACGGCCCTTCAGCTGTTCGAGCAACGAAAACGTGCGGTAAACCGGGAACATTGAGCCGGTACGAAGGATGAAGACGATATCGCGCAGTGGATCAGGGTCTATCGGCATCCGGCTCGCGACCAGATCCACCAGGGGTGAATATTCGGATAGCACGGAGTGCACCGTTTCAATAGCCGTCGCCGTGCCTTGCGTGCGCTCGGCGGCAAACCACTCTTCAAGCGAGCACTGCGAGCGCATCGCCTCATCCAGACACTCTGCGAGTGAAATGCGCTTGATGCGCTTTCCCTTCTGGGAGAGCCGGGTTTCGAGCAGAGTTACCTGCTGCCGCAGGACGAACTCGTCATCGGGATCGTACCGAAAAATGGCGTAGGGCATATCGTGATATGCGCTCAGCTTTGTTCGCGGATCCGGGAGTGAAAGCACCGGCTCCAGATCGCGGGCGATGCGTACTGATGCAGAGTCCGTGAGGCTCATGCTGCCATCCTCTCTGCGTACTCACTTGAGCTGACACAGGGCAGTGAAAGCTGCACAAGGCTGCCGGCAACCTCATATTGAAGCTGGCGAAACTGGTGCAGCCGCAGCAGTTCGTGCTCGATGTCAAACGGACGGAGTAACGCATATCGCCACAGGGGACTTGTGGGCACGCGAGCCGTACTGCCCTCTCGCTCGGCGATCACATGCGCCCAATACAGAAAACACCGGTCGGATAGATGCGCGCGAGCAAATGTTCGGGTTACTCCGTCGCCTGCCATCAACGACAGATCGCGCGCCATTCGCAGAAGATCACGGGCAGTCCTAATCGCGCCATACTCACTTAGCTCGGAAGGTTTCCGCTGGTCCCAATAGGCATTGATGTACGGGAGCACATCTTCTGAGCGTAACGCCATGACGCCTTCGCTATATTTGTCGAAAAGCCACTCGGACACGAAGTCGCCGAATAACGGCTCATGCAGGCATATCCACAGGAGCAGGCATGTTTGCCACTCTGGAAACGGCAATCCGTTCTTGGCGAGTGCAATCAGGCTGCCTGCGTCGTCGACGTTACGGAATCGCCGCGCAAGGGTGATACGAACTTCGTTGCTCCACGCCGCAGTTCCGTGAGCGCCTTCAAGGCCAGAAAGGAGGTTTTCGTCCGCGGAACGAGAAAAGTCCCACTGACTGAATATCTGATAGGTCTCTTCTGCAAGTGCGCCCTTGCGAAGCAGGCGCTGTGAAATTCCGGATGCGCGCTTCATCGGAGGCTCATGTGGGGAACGGCCAGAGCACCAATCTCGCCTCGGCCGAAGCCAAGTGCTAGCAACGCGATGTCATCATTCGTGGCGCGGAATGCACCCGGCAAAGGCACTGAATGACCTTCAGCAGCTCGCCGCAGCTTTGTGAATCTTTCCAGATCACGATCCTCCACAAGATCATGCTCGCGGAGTTCATTCGTGAGATTTCTGCCCGGCAGAACGGCAATGCGCACAAAAAATTCCGTCCACTTATTCGCGGCATCCAGCCACTGCTCCCAGCGTGAATCGAACTCTTCTTCGATTGCCTCTGGCAATTGCCACAAGGTCGCGCTTCCAGGCGGGTTGAATATCTCTGCGCAACGATGATTGGCCACGGCGAAGGCGGATCGAGCTTGAGCGAAATAGTGGGTGCGGGGGAATCCGCGCTTGAGGGCCGTGGCTCCATGGCTCCCGAGCTGCCCCCTCGTATTCCACCACTTGGCGAGATCCATTTCGCCGAACCGGGCGACGAGGACTCGCAGCTTCAGGAGACGATCAAGGTCGACTGCGTGCGTCGTCATCCAACGGCATCCTTTCCGCCAGCAGCGTCGTGACTTTCAGCGCCGCCGCCACGCACCCATTCATCGACTTCGACAAGCTTAAACTTCCACAGACGGCCAATTTTGTGGGCCGGGAGATTCCGGACGTCAATCCATCGATAAATAGAGTCTTTAGCCACCCCAAGGTGTCGGGCGACGTCATCTACGGATACCCACGGCTCTGTAGTCATTCCCCCCTCGCTCCAAAAACCCTGTTCTGTCGAAAAGACCCGCTTAAAGTCGATTAGAACAGTTTAAACTGGGCGTGACTGGTTTTGATAGCAATGGAATCCGCTGTCAATGGGCGGTCCCCACCACTTTCCAGTCTGTGCCTACTTCTCTAGCGACACAGTCTGGGCAATGTTCTCGAATTCGGCCAACACATCCGGCGAACGCTGCGACAGGAAGCGAACTACGGCCCGGTTGTCCAGGAGCTTCGCCAGGTATCCCTTGACGAGCACCAGGTTAAGCACATCATTTCCGTAGGACTGCTCGGCAAGCTTGAACTGCTCGTGCACGTTCCCCATCTCCTTCTCCATCTTCGCCATTTGCTCAGCCGTAACGCCGGCAACCTTGCGAGGCTTGGATTCCCCGACCAGCATCTGCGGCGGAGTAGCCGCGACGAGTGCTTGGGCGTAGACAACCGTGATGTTATTGGTGGCGAGCATCAATTCAACGCACTCGATCTGCCGCGTGGGTTTCATCTTGCGTAGCACCGCGCCAATGTTGGGCGAGAAATGCTGATCCTTGAGCAATTCCGCAGCTTCCGCGCAGACACCTTCGAGCAGATTCACCTTCTTGTGGATGTGGCTGATATCCACGTTCAGGGCGATGGCCAGCTTCTCCGTTGTGACCCCCCGCGCCACGGCACGGCGGATCATCAAGTGTTCCTGGATGGTCGAGATGCGGTTGATCCGGTTGTTGTAGGTGTAGCTCTCGTCGTCGGTAGCCACGAGACAGGGGCTGTCGGAGAATCCCAGTTTCTGCAGCGCCATCAAGCGGATATGCCCGTCGAGCAGAATGTGGTGGCCGACTGTCTTGTCCGCACGGCTCACGGTCAAGGGCTCAATCAAACCTACCGCTTCAATGGACGCGATGATTTGCTTGAACTTCGGAGAGCCCTGAATACCTTCCGGCGCTTTCTTCGACGGAAGGATGCGCTCCAGCGAGACGGTAATAGGTTCCGGGATAAACCCAAGCGTCGGTTCATTCACGCGGCGTGGCTTCCGGGCCAGACGCGCTCCGCTAGGTGCTTCGGCAGGCTGTCCAGGCCTTCTGCACGCAGCAGATTCGTGAAGTGTTCATCCGCCATGAGCTGACGCATGGCCTCGACGATAAACAGTAGCCGTTGTTGGGCGAACTCGGCCTTCTTGATAAGCAGTTTCTGTCGGTCGACTTCGCGCTGGTAGGTACGGACCAGACTCACGGACGTTACTGCGGTCCCCTTGCGGGCCGGGCGTCGCGCAACCGAACGCCCAAGTGTGCGCCGGCGCTCAATGATGCGGCGAGCGTGGATCAGCTGCACGCCCCGAAGCTGGCCGCTTTCATAAGCTTCCTGCAAGGCGGCCTGGATGGCCGTGTCATCGCTTCCGGCCTTCGCGATCTCGATGGCTGCATTCAGCGGCACCCTGCCACCTTGAACTGCAACCAACAATCGCTCCTCGCCGTTCTTGAGCAGGGCCAGGATGCCCTTGATGTAGTCGACGCCGAGGCCGGTCTTGTCGGCGGTCTCCTTCGGATCGTATCCCTGCTCGCGCAGCCTCTCGATGCCGGCAAGTAGTTCCAGCGGCCGGTACTGGCGTCGGGCGATGTTCTCGGTCAGGGACATGATGAAGGCGTTCTCATCACTGACATGGACGACCAGTGCTGGGATCTTCGGATGGCCGAGTGCCTTGAACGCCTTGAGCCGCCCCTCACCACAAATGAGTAGGTATCGCCTGCCGTCCTCCAAACCTTCCCGAGGTGTAACACTGATCGGTTTCTTAAGGCCGAGCTTCTTGATGTTGGCAACTATTTCCTCAAACACGCGATTGTTGCGCTCGCGCGTATTGAGGACCGCGATCTCATCGACCGATATCATCTTGAGGTTGGTGGATGCGTGTTTCGCGCTCATGCCGCCCTCCGGATGCGACTCCTTTCGGCCATGCTGTAAAGGTAGTCCAGCGTCTCGAAGCGGTAGCTCTCAAATTCAATACCGTTGTGCTCCGCCAGATGGATACCCGGCTGTCCGAAGTCGATGCGGGGCAGCAAGTAATAATCGAGCGCCGCCTGATTGGTACGATCCAATCTGACTGCGACCGTTATGTCCGGCGCCAGGCTTGTGTCGAAGCGAACCTTCCAACGCCGCCGCCCATTGTCCAGCTGCTGGCAGCGGGAAAGGACCAGTGAGACCGTGAACTCTCCATTTAGCGTGAGAAGATCTGTCGCCGGGTCGCGCCGCACTGCACCACCCAGCTCCTCAATGGAGTGCTCGGTCTGGCCGATGATCTCGGGGTGTAGCCGCCGCAGGTACTGGTTGACCTCCAGATAGCGGTAGTCACGTTCCGGATTGAACCCGACAGTCTGATACGCCCGGATTAGGCTCCCGAAGCGATGCGCATAAGCTGCGGCCGATGGCATGAATTCGGCTTCGTTGATGATGAGGCCCGAGAGGTAGCCGTGTCGCACGTACAACTCGCGCAGCTTTGCGATCAGCTCCTCGTCGGTATACCTCTGCGCTCGCGCACGCAAGATCCCCTGCGCGGTGTAGAACAGCTCTGGTGGCACGATGCCTTCGAAGGCACCATCTTTCCTGATCCACATCTCGGGCAGATTGGCGACTCGAACCTTCTTCAACTTGAAGGACTGCCGGTTGTAGATGTTGTTGCCGATGTACTTTTCGTTGGTTAGCACTTCATGGACAGTAGCTCGTGTCCATTCGCGCCCCAGATCCGTCAGGATGCACTGTTTGTTTAGGCGCTCTGCGATTACAGACTCCGGTGCACCCTCGTCCACGAACCAACGATAGATGCAGTTGACGTTGGCGACCTCTTCCTCCGGCCCTGGCATCAAGATGACTCGATCAGTCTGCAAGGATTTGTGCTCGCCACGAGCGAGCTGGGCCTTCACCGCGCCGGACTGGTCAATGAGCACGCGGCGCAGGCCGTAGCCAGCAGGACCGCCCTGTCGAAACCCCAATTCGATGAGCCGGCACTGGCCGGCGAATACCTTGGCAGACAACTCCCTGCTGTACTCACCGGCCATCGCACGCTTGACGCCCTTGACGATGGTCGATACCGGCGAGCCGTCGTTCTCGAACTGCTCGGCGCAGTAGGCAACCTGTATACCGGCACGGCGGCAGATGTACTCGTAGTAGGCGCTTTCATCAGCGTCCTGGAATCGACCCCAGCGACTGACATCGTAGACAAGAATGATCTCGAAATCGGCCTGGCCGCACTCCACGGTCCGAATCAGCTCCTGCAGAGCCTTCCGACCGTCGATGCGCAGACCGCTCTTTCCCTCGTCCGCGAAAGTGCGGACGATCTGGATGCCACGACGGGCAGCGTATTCCTTGAGCTTGTCGCCCTGATTCTCAGTCGAATACTGCTGGTGCTCTGTCGACATGCGCACGTACTGGGCGGCGCGAAACACAGGTTTTTCTTCCGACGGCTCAACTGGCTGCATAGACCCGGCGACTCTCTTTGTCTTGGCGCTCTCGGATCTGCCGCTCCTTAATAGATGGCGCGTGGTGATACAGCGTGTTCGAGAGTCCCTTCGCAACTGACGGTATGGGTGCCTCGTTCGCCTGTCGATCACGTCCTCTCTTTACACGTCCATCTTGCTCAAGCAAGTCCGACAGGATGGCGCGACCTCGATGATCCACAGGTCACCGTTTTTCGGCGTTGAAATCGCAGCCTTCCGGATGCGGTAGAGACCAGACGGAAGCGCATCTGACACGTCCATCTTTGCAGCCCCCACGGGCACCGATCTTCGTTTGCGTTGGGCGCGGTATTGGCGCCAATAACTCGGATTGCGCTCCTGCCAGCTGCGCTGCGCGGCACGCTGGTTTTCCCGGTAATCCGGGTCTTCGAGAAGCCTTGCCTGCTGCCACTGCCGCTTGCGGGCCTGCTGGCAATCACTAGAGGAACAGAATGCCTGATTGGGAACCTGCGGACGCGGCTGGAAGGTTTCGCCGCAACGGGCACAGCTCTTGGCCGTCATCAATCATCTCCATGCGAACGAGCGCATTGAGACTGTGTGACCGCCTACATATGTTTAGGTACAAAACTTGCGCGAACAGGCTCGGCTCGATGAACTGCTCGGCGAGGAAGTTGCTCACCTCGGGGCATCGTTAACGCTGGGCGGTTTCGATCTGTCGTCCCGCTGCCTTGTCTAGATAGTCTGCCCAAGCTTGCATCATCTTGGCACGCGGCTCCAAATACAGAGCGTAGTTATAGGCCGCGCTGGTGTCGTCGCGCTCCTGATGCGCCAGCTGCAGTTCGATATGTTCATGCGGCCAACCCTGTTCATGCAGGATCGTGGAGGCTACGCCTCGGAAGCCGTGTCCCGTCATTCTTCCCCGATAGCCCAACCGGTACAGCGCAAACAGAATGGTATTGGTACTCATGGGCTTATCGGGTTTCACATCGCCAGGAAATGCCAGTTCGCTGCTGAATGAAATTTCACGCAGTTTCTGCAGCACAGCGAGCGACTGTTTGCTAAGCGCCACGATATGCGCGGTCTTCATTTTCATGCGCTCGGCAGGTATGTCCCAGCGTGCAGAAGCGATGTCGAACTCAGGCCACTTGGCCCCGACCAGTTCCGTCGTGCGTACAAATGTAAGTGCCATCAGCTGCATCGCCAACCGCGTGTGTTCACCCCCGGTGTAACAGTCGATGGCTCGGAGTAGCTCCGGCAGCTCTTTTGCAGTGACGCGTGGGTAGTGCCGCTTCTTGCGGGGTTTCAAAATGTCCGCGGGACGAACATCTGCTACAGGATTGCGTGGCGCTATATCGTGCGCCACCGCATAGCGCATGATCTGATTGCAGTTCTGCAGCACGCGCTTGGCGATCTCGCCCGCCCCGCGCTCCTCGATCTTCATCACTACATCTCGAAAGGCTGAGGCGGGAACTTCCGCAACCGGCCGTGCGCCAATGGCGGGAAACACATCCTCTTCCAGCCGCTTGCGCACGTAATAGGCGTACTGGGTGTGTCGGCCAACGGACCAACGTGCATACCAACTGCGCGCGACGGATTCAAATGTCGTCTGCTCGACCTGCTTCTTCGCGGCAGGATCGACGCCCTCGGCCAGCAACCGCCGAGCCTCCAAGTGAAGTGCCCGGGCCCTGACCAAGGGAACATCTGGATAGGTGCCATAGGACAGGGTTTTCTGCTTTTCCCCGAAACGGTAGTTGAACCGCCAGTACTTGGCGCCGTTGGGCTGCAGGAGCAGGTATAGGCCCCCACCGTCAGTCAGTTTCTGAGGCCTGGCCGGGCTTTTTGCCCCGCGAATTCGCACGTCCGACAGCATTTTGATGGTATCTCCCGGTTGCACCGGTGCAGATACCCTCAAAAGTACCAGCACGTCGGTGAGCTGCCACGAGATCCTATGAGACGGTATGTGATCAGAACACCCTGAGAATCCAGGTGTTTTCACCCAATACCGAGACTTCGTGAGCTTTCGAGAGAATGGTAATTGGTGGAAAGGGAGGGACTCGAACCCTCGACCCCGGCATTATGAGTGCCGTGCTCTAACCAGCTGAGCTACCTTTCCGCCGGGCCCATCCGTTGGGGGCGCGTATTTTGCGCGAAGCCTCCGAGGATCGCAACGCACTGAATTTTCTTGGCTTTCATCAGCCACTTGTGAGCGGCGTCGCAGGCTGAAGAAGCTCACATCACTGCCCAGGGCAAATGAGGGATTTACCGACGGCCGATGCCCATAGGCTGTGTCCAGGCGATCTCAACCATTCGCGCGCCATGCGCAAAGGGTGAAAGCGTGGACATCAACACCGGTACTTTGCCGACCCTGGAACAGGCCAGGCGCAGGCTCGCGATCCGGCTGGTAACGGCGCTGTCGGGCGCGGGACTGCTGCTGGTACTGGCGGCCTGGATTTTCGGCGCCTGAATAAGACCTAACCCGGAAGACCTGTTGGGGCCGTACCGGGTTAGGCGTGTCGGCTAATGTTTCGGTGAGGAATCATTCGCCGCAGTTGTAGATTGCTCTTCTGACGGGCCAAAGAACACTCTTCGACTTCGCGATGCCCAGCGGGAATCCGCCTACACGCATCCCCCCGGGGTGTTCAGCCGCCGAGCGCGGTGCGCAGGCTGCCCAGTTCGCCCGCGGTTTCCTGCAGCACCTTCTGGATGTCCTCGGCATTCACGCCCAGGCGCACCGCGGCAGAGGCTTCCTTCAGCCGCATTTCCATGGCTGGCGGATCGCTGTGGAAGGACACCAGCACATTGGCAATGGTCAGCACGTCGGTGAGATCGGTCTCGCCACTACCCGTGCGTTCGAGATCTTCATAGTGTTCGACGGCCTCGATGATCTCGGGACTGATCTCCCAGCTCTCGAGCACGGCCTTGGCCACCTGCGCATTCCATTCGAGCACGATCTGGTGATAGGCGCTGCCATCGGCGAACAATTCGGGATGCTTGACGGCGCGCGTCAGAATGTACACGCGGCCCATGCCGTGCATCAGGCCGGCGAGCATGGCCTGGTCGGCGTTGACGCGGGTCCAGCTGCGCGCCACGACGTAACTCATCGCGGCCACTTTCACGCTGCGCTCCCACAGGTCGTGCAGCGGCTTGCGCAGCGGCGCAAGTTCCTTGGCGTTCTTGATCTGCTCCATCGCATAGGCCAGCGAAGCGCTGCGCACGTTCGAAATGCCGATGCGCGCGACAGCCGACTTCAGCTCGGTGATCTTCGTGCCGTTGGGATTCAGCAATGCGGAATTGGCCATCTGCAGCAGCTTGGCGGCCATGGCCGGTTCGGCGCTGACCACGCGCGCGATCTGCGCGGCGCTGCAGTTCTCATCCGCGAGCACCTTGCGCACGCGCACGGCGACGTCGGGAAACGAGGGAATCTCGATCTTGCCCGCGGACATTTCGAGAGCCAGGGCCTTCACGAAATCGAAGGCTGCCTGGTTGGTGGGGCCGGCAATATTGCCCTGATGCTGAGCTGACATAAATTCGCGACAACCTCTCGACTATGAGCTGCGTGCGGGATTGTGCAGCCGCGCCAGAAGCTGCGCTTCGTGACGCGTCACACCCGTGGCGGAAACTATTTCTTCCTGGCCGGCGCCGTGGCGGGCCATCTGCAGGGCCAGATCGTAGCCGCGTTGTCCGCTGCCGCTGGCGGTGGCCAGCTGCAGCTGCTGCCGGTCGTCGATACGCGACTGCAGGGAGGCCACCTGCGAGGCCAGCTGCTGCGCCAGCTCGGCCAGCGTGCGGGTCTCGCCGCGCGATTCCTGCAATTCGGTGATGATCTGCTGCATGTCGCGGCGGCCGGAACGGCGCCAGCGGGCGAAAGCCAGGGAAAAAGCCAGCAGTGCGATGACCAGCACGGCCGCCCGGGCAGCAAAGAACTGCCACTGATTGAGTTCGAACAGGCTGCTCAGCTCCATGGTCGCTCCGGATCTCGCGTGCCGGATTTCCGGCACTGACCAGAAAGGAGCAGGAACCGTGCCAGAAAGCCCTCAGGCACCGAACAGGGCCCGCAGCTGCTGCACCTCGTCGAGCGCAGTGTGAATTGCGTCACTACAGGCCTCGCGGGTCAGCTTCAGGCGGTCGAGCAGCGGCTCGTGCATCTGGCAGACCTGGGCGAGCTGCATCTGATCCAGATAGTCGGAGCGCGAGGGTGGCAACAGGTCGGTGAGCAGGTTCGCGGCGGTCAGCACATCGCCCAGCACCGGGCCGGTGGCTTTGTCGGCCAGCCGCGCGCGATTCTGGAAGTGCACGACGGCCTCGTAATATTCGCGTGGCACTTCCCATTTCAGCAGCAGCACGTCGGTGACCGGGTCGCTCCAGCGTTCCAGCAGCTTCTCGGGCACGCCTTCCTGTTCGAGCAGGTGCGGCATGCCGCGCATGCGCGCCAGCACATACAAGCGGCCGATGACGTGCAGCAGGCCGGTCAGCAGCGCCGAGTCCGGTTCGGCGGAAGCGGTGCGCCAGGCGATGGCCTTGGCCACCGAGCCAACATTGATGCCGCGCCGCCAGACACCACCGAGCCGGTCGCGCATGTCGCGCAGTTCGTCATTGCTGCGCAGTGACTGCACCACCAGCGCCAGCGCCGCGGCACGGACCATGCGCGTGCCGATGCGCTGCACGGCCGCGCGCAGATCCTTGACCTGCTGGCCGGCGGTGTTGAAAGCCACGGAATTCGCGATGCGCAAAACCAGCATCACAAAGGCCGGATCCATGGACGCGACCTGCGCGATGTCGTGCACGTCGGCGTTGTCGTCGTTGAGCAACGTCTGCACGCGCAGCGCCACCGGCGGGAATCCGGGCAACTCGATATCGCCACGCGCCACTTCACCGGCCAGGATTTCGCCCAGCGCGAAAGCATCCCGACGCAGCGTCGTTTCGGAGGCGATGAGTTTGCTCGGCTCGATCAAGGCACGGCTCCTACGCCGTCCTGGCGACCAGAATTCGGTTCCACGCTGAGTATCGTGAGCACCACGCGGCGGTTCGCATTGCGACCATCCGGCGTGGTGTTCGGCAGCACGGGGCGGTATTCACCATATGCCACCACGGCCAGTCGCCGTGGATCGATACCACCATCTACAAGCATATGCACAACCGTAGCTGCACGGGCAGCGGACAGTTCCCAGTTTGAAGGATAAGTGCCGCTGACGATGGGCACATTGTCCGTATGACCCTTGACCTGGATGCTGTTGGGGAATTCGCGCAGCACTTCGGCCAGTTGACGAATCACCGGCTGGGCCTCCACGGCCATCTGGGCGGAACCCGAAGCAAAGAGAATGTCGGAGCGGATGCCGATCTCGACGATGCCATCGCCGACCTGCACGTCCACCAGACCCTGCTCGATCAGCGGTCGCATGGCGTTCTCGGCCTGCTGCGCCAGCTGTCGCAGTGCCATGGTGCGGATATCTTCGCCGAGCTGCACGATGGGCGCGGCGACGGTAGTGGCCGCGGCCTGACCAACCTGGATGGGTTGCGTGCCCAGCGGCTTGCCGCGGAAAGCCGCGTTCAGCGAGTCGGAAACGACGCGGTACTTGCCTTCGTTCACGGTGGAGATCGCGTACATCACCACGAAGAACGCGAGCAGCAGCGTCACCAGGTCGCCGTAGGGAATGGCCCAGGCTTCGTGGTTGGCGTGCTCTTCTTTTGGCTTGCGGCGCGCCATCAGTGCAGGTATCCCTGCAGGCGCGATTCGATGGCACGCGGATTGTCACCCTGTGCGATGGCCACCATGCCTTCGATGATCATCTCGCGCAGGTGGCTCTGCGACTGCACCGTGGTCTTCAGTTTGCTGGCGATGGGCAGCAGGAACAGGTTGGCGAGGCCGATGCCGTACACCGTGGCGGTGAAGGCGGCGGCGATGCCGGCACCGAGCTTGGCCGGATCGGCCAGATTCTGCATCACGGCCATCAGGCCCAGCACGGCGCCGATGATGCCCAGCGTGGGCGCATACACGCCCATGCCTTCGAATACCTTGGCGGCGCGCAGATCCGCGGCTTCGCGGCCGTTCAGATCCACTTCCATCGTGGTGCGGATGGCGTCGGGCTCGCTGCCGTCGACGACCAGTTGCAGCCCCTTGCGTATGAAGTCATCACGCTCGCGATCCATCTGCGTTTCCAGGCCCAGCAGGCCCTGCTTGCGCGCGATCTGGCTCCATTCGACGATGCGCCGCACGATGGCCTCGGCGTCGGCCACGGGCGAACGGAAGACCCATGGCAGGATGCCGAAGGCGCGCTTCATGGCACGGCCCGGCGTCTGCACGAGAATGGCGGCGAAGGTTCCGACCACGACGATCATCAGCGCCGCGGTGGAAACCAGCGAGTGCAGTCCAGCGCCCTTCAGTATCGCGCCGGCGAGCAGCGCGATGAAGGCAAGCACGATACCGGCAAGACTGAGCAGATCCACCTGGCCTTACTCCTTGCGCTCGGCATTCCAGCTGCGCAGGCGGGCGCGCAATCGCACCAGGGCCTGACCATGCAGCTGGCAGACGCGCGACTCGCTGATGCCGAGCACCGCGCCGATTTCCTTCAGGTTCAATTCGTCGTCGTAGTACATGGACATCACCAGCCGCTCACGCTCGGGCAATCCGCCGATGGCCTCGGCCACGGCTTCACGCAGCGCGCCGCCCTCGGTCTCGAGCAGCGGATCAGCGTCGCGGTCGGCCACTTCATGCGTGTCGTTGCTCTCGTCCATGCTCGAGAGCTGGCAGGCCAGCGAGTCCTGCAGCACGCGATGGTATTCGTCCAGTGAAATGCCCATGGCCTGCGCGATCTCCGAATCGCGGGCCTCGCGGCCGGCGCGGTTCTCGATGGCGCGGATGGCAGTGGCCGCCTCGCGCGCCTTTCTGTGAACCGAACGTGGCGCCCAGTCCTGCTTGCGCAGCGCGTCGATCATCGCGCCGCGGATGCGGATGCCGGCGTAGGTTTCGAAACTGGCGCCGCGGTCCGATGCGTAGTGTGCGGCAGCTTCCAGCAGCCCAACCATGCCGGCCTGGATGAGGTCGTTGACCTCGACGCTGGGCGGCAATCGTCCCGCCAGGTGGTACGCAATGCGCTTGACGAGCTCGGCGTGACGCGCGACCAGCGCGTCCGACGAGCCGCCCGCACTGAGTGCCTGGTAGGCGTTGACTGGACTCATCTGACGGCCTCCAGTCGCGGCATGGGCTGCGGCAGCAGGCGTTCGATGAAGAATTCCACATTGCCGCGCGGGCCGGCGGCGGCGGGCCATTTCTCGGCCTGGCGCGCCAGGCGCGTGAAGGCGCGCGCGGCGGCACTGGACGGATAGGCCTTGACCACGCTGCGCTGCTCGCGGATGGCGGCGCGCACGAAAGTG
>Ga0164241_10001142_pt1 | contig 35610 bp, 36 predicted proteins | sample OricomyardsoilBY_FD_108780 | JGI IMG/M metagenome (GOLD analysis project Ga0164241, IMG submission 108780) | Backyard soil microbial communities from Emeryville, California, USA - Original compost - Back yard soil (BY) | ecosystem: Environmental > Terrestrial > Soil > Unclassified | place: USA... | reverse complement strand
GACCGCCCGACAACACGACGCGCTCGACGGGCTGTGCGTGAAGGTGTTCGAGGAGAAGATCAGCGGCAGCCTCGCCGTCGACGCCCGGCCCACGCTCGCCGCCGCGATCGACTACCTGCGCCCAGGCGACATGCTCACCGTGCAGGAGGTCGACCGGCTCGGCCGCAACTTGCTCGAAGGCCTGCTCGTACTCAACGACCTGTTCTCCCGCGGCATTGCGGTCAAGGTCCTCGACGGTATCGCCGCCGGCGAGCACACCGACCGCAGTCTCATCCTCGACCTGGCGCTCGCCCTGGCCGAGATCGCCGCCGCGACATCGTCCGCAAGACCCGCGACGGGCTCGCCGCCGCCCGCGCCCGCGGCCGCACCGGCGGCCGGCCCCGCGTCGTCGACACCGACAAGCGACGCATCATCCTCGCCCGCCATGCCGACGGCGAATCCATCCGCACCATCGCCCGAGCCACCAAGGTGTCGGTCGGCACCGTTCACAAAGTCCTCGTCGATCATCGCGACAGCAGCGACTGATCACCGCCGGTCAGGCATATCCGCCCGATCCTCGGCGAAAGCGACGGCGACCCCGTGAAGGTGACCACGCTCGGATCCAGCCGGCTGCAGAAGGTGGCGCCGACCACGCGGTCGACGGCTCGCCACAGATCCGCTCGATCGCCTTCGGCCAGCAGGAACAGCACAGCGTCGTTCGGCGCCGTCGGTGCAGGTGGTCGGTCCAGGAGGGCCGTGGTCATCGGTGGCTACCTCGATTCGTGGGTGGGTGACGAGGAGGGGCGCATGGGGGGTCAGACCAACAGCAGCGTCCCCAGCCCCATGACGAGGGCGACCCCGAGAAGGGAACCGACGGTGCCGACGAGTCCGGGCGCTGCGCGGTACATGTCGCGAATGGAGTTCATGAGCGTTCCTCGGGAGTGAATGGTCCACGAAGGCGGCACTGTCTTCGCAGCGAATAAAACCGCTGGTCAGGATCTCTGAATCGATCCAGTAGCCTTAGTGTACGCAGGCGTGGCCGGAGAACGGCGGATCGCGCCCGGGATGTGACCGCGTTCATGCCGGCACCCCTCGCGGGGCACCCGGCCGGCTCGATACTGCCGAAAGTGGATCACCGGCGGGACGGCGTCGGTCGTTCGCTCGGCGGGCCTGCCCGTCGGGACGGATCATCCGGCGGTGACGTCACCGCTGCCCGACACGTCCCGGTCGACCTGGCCGGGACTGCCGGTATAGATCACGTCGCCGCTGCCGCTCACCGTGGCGGACAGGGACTCCGAGGCATTCACCCGGGCCTGCCCCGAACCGCTGCTGTCCACCGTCGTCCGCGCCGTGGTCAGTGCGGACCCGTCGTAGTCCCCGGAACCGCTGACGTCCACGGTGGACCCGGCGCCGGATCCGCTGACCACGGCGCCCCCCGACCCGGACAGGTTGGCGGTCAGGCTGGTCAGCTCCAGGTCGGACAGCGTCGCCGAGCCCGAGCCGGAGATCATCAGCCGGGCCTGACCGGCCAGTACCCCGGATCCGGTGACGTTGCCCGACCCCTCGATCTCGATGCCGTCGAGGCTCCGGACCGTCAGCGTGTACTGGATCGCCCCACCGTTCCCGGTCAGCGGCTCGCTGCCGAGCACGAGGGTGCCGTCGACCACCGCGGACGAGAGCCGGTCGATGGCGTTGGCTCCGGCGGTGACCGTCAGGCTCTCGGTGTCGCCGAGAGTGATCGTCAGGTCACCGCTGGTCTGCAGGTCGACCGCATGCACACCGGAGACGGCACGTTGCTCGGACGTCTGCGGCCCGCTGCCGGTGACCTGGCCGCAGGCGGCCAGCGTCAGCAGCGCCACGGCCGAACCGGCCAGCACCGCGATTCGCTTCATCATCGGTCAAACGCTACGACCGGTCGTCGCGCGGGACAGTGGGGCAAACTCCCGGACCCTTGTGGGCCTGCCCCACTTCATGCCCCCGGTCCGGCGCCGGGCGGGCCGCCGGTCAAGAGGCCGGCCAGTCGAGTCAGGAACGCGACCTGACCCTTGACGAGCTTCGTACCCGCCGTCGGCAGGTCGAACCACTCCGCCCGGTCCACCTCGGGGAAGTCCTGGAATCGGCCGGACCGCGGCGGCCACTGGAGACTGAAGGTGTTGCTCACCGCGGCCGCGGCATCGAAATCACCCTCGCGGGCGAAGACGGTCACGGTCTTGCCGCTCTGCCGGGCCGTGCCGAGTTCGATGGTGGCTGCGTCCGGCGGTGCGGCGCCGAGTTCCTCGGTGAACTCCCGCACGGCCGCATCGGCGGCATCCTCGCCCTCGTCGTACTCACCCTTGGGGATCGACCAGGCGTGCTCGTCCTTGCGTGCCCAGAACGGCCCGCCCATGTGCACCAGCAGCACCTCGACCCGCTGCTCGACGATCCGGTAGAGCAGCAGGCCCGCGCTGAACTTCATGTCCACACCCCCCGCGTCCCAGCCCGGCCGGATTCAACCTAGCCCCAGGTTCGCTGATCAATCCCGGGAAGGTGGACCCGACTTCCCGGTCCTGCCCGGGTTTGATCAGCGGATCGGCCGGTCGCGCAGGACATCGCCCGGAGACCGCCCCCGCCGTCGTCACGTGGCGCGCGGTAGGTTCACCGCGGCCATCGGCGGCCGGACCGGAGGTGAGGCGGATGCCCACAGGTGGGCCGAACCCCGGTGATCCCGCCCCTGCGCTCGTCACGCTGGGCGACGCCGTCACCGGTGAGAAGTCCGACAGCACCCTGACCGTGCTGATCGCGTTCGGCGCGAACTTCCTGGTGGCGCTCGCGAAGTCGTGGGCGGCCGCACTCACCGGTTCGGCGTCTTTGGTGGCCGAAGCCGCACACTCGTGGGCGGACACCGGCAACGAGATCTTCCTGATGATCGCCAACCGGAACGCCCGGCGACCGGCCGACGAGGGTCATCCGCTCGGGTTCGGGCGGGAGGCCTACGTCTGGTCGTTGTTCGCGGCGATGGGTCTGTTCGTCGCCGGGTCGGCGGTGTCCATCACCCACGGCATCCATGAGCTGCTCGACCCCGAACCGGCCACCGACTTCGTCGTCGGCTACGTCGTGCTGGGCCTGTCCTTCCTGCTGGAGGGCACATCCTTCCTGCAGTCCGTGCGCCAGGCCCGGCGCGAGGCGGCGACCGTGCACCGTGACGTCATCTCCCATGTGCTGGCGACGTCCGACCCGACGCTGCGGGCGGTGTTCGCCGAGGACGCCGCCGCACTGATCGGGCTGGTGATCGCCGCAACGGGTCTGGGCCTGCATCAGATCACCGGCTCGGCCACCCCGGACGCCATCGGCTCCATCCTGGTCGGGATCCTGCTCGGGGTGGTCGCCATCGTGCTGATCGACCGGAACCGACGCTTCCTGGTCGGCGTGCAGGTGAGCCCGCCGGTGCGGTCCGGGATCATCCAGGCCCTGCGGGAGCTGCCGGAGGTGTCCCGGGTGACCGCCCTGCGGGTCGACTTCGTCGGGCCGCGCCAGCTGTACCTGGTGGCGGACGTCGACCTGTCCGGCGACGACCCCGAACCGGTGCTGGCGCTGCGGCTGCGGGCGCTCGAGGCCCGGATCCGGGAGTCCCCGGCCGTCGTCGACTGCACCCTGAGCCTGTCCGCACCGGACGAATCCGACCTCTAGACGGTGCAGGAGCCGGGTCCTAACCGGTCGCCCGGGCCCGCTCGGCCGTACAGGTGGGGCACACCCCGAACAGTTCGACCTCGTGATTGATGTCCGTATAGCCGAATTCGGCGGCAACGGAACGGGCCCACCGCTCCACGCTCGGCGCCTCCACCTCCTGGGTCCGGCCGCACTCCCGGCAGACCAGGTGGTGGTGGTGCCGCGGTTGTTCGCACCGCCGGTACAGCACCTCACCGGATTGGGTGCGCACGGTGTCCAGGTCGCCGCCGCCGGCCATCTCCTGCAGGGCCCGGTAGACGGTGGCCAGGCCGATGGTGGATCCCGACGACCGCAACGTGGTGTGCAGCTCCTGCGCCGAGCGGAACTCGTCCGCGCCGGCCAGCACCTGCAGGATCGCCGCGCGTTGGGCGGTGTTGCGGCGTTGCGTCACGGCCGGGGCTACCTTCGTCCGGTGCAGGTGCAGGTGCGGTTGGGCGGCCGGGCGCGGCCGGCAGGTCGAGGGTACTCGGGGAAGCCGGAGGGACCCGGCCGTTCGCTCCGGGCGGACGAGTCGCGTGGACCAGCCGGGTGAAAGGGTGCTGCGAATGAGGAGTCTGGAGTGGTCCCGAACCGGCCGCTGGTCGGCGGCCGCGGCGGGCGGTGCCCTGATCGGGGTGCTGGTGATCGGCTGTTCGGGCGCCGGCGGCGCGTCGACCACGACCGCGACGCAGTCGGTCGGATCGACGGTCACCGTGACCGAGGGAATCCGCACCGCGACCCGGTCGGTGACCGTGACGTCCACCCCGGCCGGCGGCGACGCGCAGCCGCCGCCCGCCACCGAGGAGCCGGCGCCGGTGGCGGGTAGCTGCCCCTACCTGAGCGACGACGAGGTGGCCGACATCAACGGCCAACGCACCGGCACGACGACCGTCGTCGCCGTCGAGCCCCAGCCGATCTGCACCTTCACCCGCAGTGACGGCGGCTGGTTGGCCACCGTCCGCATCGTGCAGGCGGATACTCCCGAGGCCGCGGTCGCCGCCGTCGACCAGCATGTCCCGGTCGACCAGAGCAACCCGGCCGACGACCCGGCCGGCTGGACCGGTGGGTCGATGCCGACCGCGCAGGGCTCGATCTATGCGGTGTCCAAGGGGACGATCGCGGTGATCGCGGAGGCCAACCAACCCCAGTCGATCAAGGGGCGGCAACTGGCCGTCGCCGCGATCGCCAACCTGGGTTTGTGATGCGGGGCCGTGACCGCGGGCCTGCGTGGCAGGATGGTTCACCGTGAGCGACCTCTACGCGACCCTGCACACCAACCGTGGCGACATCCGGATCGAACTGTTCCGGTTCCAGGCACCCAAGACCGTCAGCAACTTCGTCAAGTTGGCCAAGGGCACCGCGAAGTACACGACCAAGAACGCCTCCGGCGGCACGGAGGGCCCGTTCTACGACGGCGCGATCTTCCACCGGGTGATCTCCGGCTTCATGCTGCAGGGTGGCGATCCCACCGGCACCGGCTCGGGCGGACCCGGCTACCAGTTCGCCGATGAGTTCCACCCGGAACTCGCCTTCAACAAGCCCTACCTGCTGGCCATGGCGAACGCCGGCCCGGGCACCAACGGTTCGCAGTTCTTCATCACCGTCGGTCCGCAGCCGCACCTGAACCGCCGGCACACCATCTTCGGCGAGGTGGCCGACCAGTCCTCCCGGGACGTCGTCGACGCGATCGGCAACACCCGCACCGACCGGTTCGATCGACCCGCGGACGATGTGGTGATCAACTCGATCACCATCGAGGACCCGGAGGAGTCCGCGAGCTGATCCGGCGGCCAAGCGGTTCTCGATGAGCAGCCCTCCGCCGGGCCCGGCGGGCGCAGGTCCGCAGATGGCGCCGTGCACCTGGCACCCGGCCCGGGCCACCCCGCTGTCGTGTTCGCGCTGCGGCCGGCCGGCCTGCCCGGAGTGCCTGACGCCGGCGTCGGTGGGCTTCCACTGCCGTGAGTGCGTGGCCCAGGGGCAGGCGGCGAGCCGCGCCCCGCGCACGATCGCCGGCGCCCGGCTGGGCACCAAGCCGGTCGTCACGATCGCGCTGATCGTGGTCAACCTGGCGTTCTTCCTGATCACCGCGGTCCAGGCGCGCTCGGGCATGGATCTGTCGAATTCCGGGCTCTTCCTGCGCGGCGGCCTGATCCCCGCGGAGGTCGCGTCCGGCGAGTACTGGCGCCTGCTGACCGCCGGCTTCCTGCATGGCAACCTGATCCATCTGGCCACCAACATGCTGTCGCTGTACTGGCTGGGCATCCCGCTGGAACGGATCCTGGGTCGCGGTCGGATGCTGACGATCTACCTGCTGAGCCTGCTCGGCTCGTCGGTCGCCGTCTTGCTGTTCAGCGCCCCGGTGAGCCTGACCATCGGCGCGTCCGGCGCGGTGTACGGCCTGATGGGTGCGCTACTGGCGACGTTCCGCCGGTTGAAGCTGGACCTGCGTCCGCTGGCCGTGGTGCTGGCGCTGAACGTGTTCATCACCTTCTCCGTCCCGGGACTGTCCTGGCAGGGGCACCTGGGCGGGTTCGTGGTCGGCGCGATCGTCGGCGCGGCGATGGTGTTCCCGCGCCGGGAGTCCCGGCGGGCCTGGCAATGGGGGGTGAGCGCCGGACTGGTTCTGGTGCTTGGCGTGCTCACGGCGATCGCCGGCGACCAGATCGGCTCCTGGCACTGCCTCTATCAGGTGGCGGGGCAGGTCAGCTGCGTGCCGACCCACTGAATCCGCAAGTCAGCCGCCCACGTCGGGGCGTCGTTCGGGGTACCAGGACATCAGCACGGCCGCGACGTCGGTCGGGTCCGCGCCCAGTTCGATCCGGCCGAAAAGGATCAACTCGTCGTCGACGAGGTCGATCTCCAGCGTTGCCGAACCCATCCGCTTGGTCCGGCCGCAGTCGATCGCCCGGACCCTGGACCAGGGCACCAATCGGGATCCGGTGAGCCCGCCGAGCACCAGGCCGCGGGGGCCGCCGATCAGCCTGCGCCGCCACCCGATCGCCGCGACGACCAGGAGCACGCCGCCGACCGCGGCCCCGACCACCCGGTCCAGCGGATCCCGGGGCAGTGCGGCGCCGGCGAAGCCCAGACACGCAAGCGCCAGCAGAGCGAGGATCAGCGCGCCGGCCGGCCGCCAGGTCCGGGCTCCCGGCCCGGGGAAGTCCGTGCCGACGGGCGACCGGATCGGTGGGGTGTTGTCCACAGAGCCTGTCCACATTGGGGATGAATCACATCGATGTTGTTCGCGCCGCGCCTGTGCGGGGTACGGGTCAGCGCCAGCGCATCGTCATCAGCAGGCCCGCGATCATCAAGGTGAACCCGATCGCGAAATTCCAGTTACCGAGATCGGCGATGAACGGGATGCTCGAGCCCCACAGGTAGTACACGACGAGCCACACCAGGCCCAGCACCATCAGGCTCAGCATGATGCCGATGTACAGCGGCGAGGACGGCGCGGCGACGTGGGCGCGGGCGGCGGCGGCCGCCGCCTCGTTGGCGTGGGTCGACGCGCTCGCCGAACTGGTCGCAACCTTCTTGCGAACCTTGGACTTGGGCACCTGATCCTCCTGCGTCCGTCCCCGCCGACCGCTTGTCCGTCCGGACATCACCACGGCCGTATGCCTGCCCCACTAGCCTACGGTGTGTCGGGCGAGTTGCCTGCCGGCCGGACGAGTAGGGCGCAGGTCGCGTGAGTGAGTCCTGGACGGCGCGGATCCGCCCGGACTCCAGCGCAGGGCGGGAGACAGCGTGGGTGGGCGGGCAGCGTGAGTGGGCAGGGTGGGGTCAGTGAATAGGCGAGCCCTTGGGTGGCGGACGGCCGTCGTCGCCACCTGCCTGTTCACGGGCCTGCTGATCGGCATCGCGCACGCGTCGGCCAATGGCGAGGACCTCGGCACCCGCTCGGTTGACCTGTCGGTCGTCGTCCGGGACGCCCAGGCGCGGGTGCTCGCCGCCGACGCAAAGGCCGCGGCGCTGCAGAAACAGGTGGACCTCGCGGCGGCGGGCGACGTGTCGCCGCGGGTCGAGCAGGCTCGTGCGCAGGTGCTGGCGCTCGAGCCGGCCGCCGGCCTGATCCCGGTCGTCGGGCCCGGGCTGCGGGTGTCGATGTCCGACGCGCCGCGCGATTCGGACGGCAACTATCCGACCGGAGTCGACCCGGACGATCTGGTGATCCACCAGCAAGACGTGCAGGCCGCGGTCAACGCGCTGTGGGCCGGTGGCGCCGAGGCGATGATGATCATGGATCAGCGAGTGCTGACCACATCGGCGGTGCGCTGCATCGGGAACACCCTGCTGCTCCAGGGGCGGACGTACTCGCCCCCGTTCGTGATCACCGCGATCGGCGATGAGGCGTCCATGTCCGCCGCGCTGGCCGAGCAACCCGGGGTTCGCTTGCTCCTGCAGTACGTCGACAAGTACCACCTGGGCTACGAGGTCACCGTCCTGGACGAGGTGGAGCTGCCGGCCTACGACGGGTCGATCCGGCTGAAGTCGGCTTCCGAGGCCGGCCGGTGAGTCGGTCGAGGCCACCGGCCCGCAGTGGAGCGGGGCGAACGCTGGTCCGCGGCGTGGGGGAACTGCTGATCACGCTGGGTGTGGTCGTACTGCTCTTCGTGGTGTACGAGGTGTACGTCACCGACCTGTTCGGTGAGCGCAAGCAGGCTGCGGCCACGGTCGCCGTCGATCGGGTGTGGGCGGAGGCCGAGGCGACCGCGACGGTGCTCGCGCAAGGGGCGGACCAGATGGCGACCGATCCGCGCGAGCGGGTCCCCCGGTACGACACGACGGTCGGCGAGGGCTTCGCCAAGTTGCGGATCCCGGCGCTTGGCGCCGACTACGTGTTCACCGTCGTCGAGGGCACCGACCCGGACGACCTGTACATCGGTCCCGGTCACTACCCGGAGACGCAACTGCCGGGCGAACCGGGCAACTTCGCGGTTGCCGGGCACCGGGTGTCCAAGGGGTCGCCGTTCAACGATCTCGGACTGCTGAACTCCTGCGACGCCGTCGTCGTGGAGACTCAGGACGACTGGTTCGTCTATCGGGTGCTGCCGATGGCCGAGGAGGAGGCGACCTGGGCGAGCACGCCGCGAGAACGGTGCGCCGGCGTGTCGGTGCAGACCGGGGACTACGCGGGGGTGTTCGGCCGGGAGATCACGCTGCCCAGCGACTATGCCCAGGTGCTGCCGATCCCGTCGGTGCTGTCGACGACCGTGCCGCCGGACGCGCAGCGACTGATCACCCTGACCACCTGCCATCCGCAGTTCTCCGACGCCGAGCGGATGATCATCCACGGTGTGCTGGTCAGCAGCTACGCCAAGGCGCCGGGTTTCCTGCCGCCCGAGCTGTCCGAGACCTGAGAGGGGCCTGATGTACGCGTGGATCTGGCGGCGCCTGCCGGGGCCGACCGCCGCCCGGATCGGGCTCTGCATGGCGCTGTTCCTGAGTGTGGTGGCGCTGCTGTTCTTCGTCATCTTTCCCTGGCTGGAGCCGTACCTGCCGTTCGACCGGGTCACCACCGGGTGACGCCCACGCGGCTCTACGGCGGTGTGCGACGCTGGTGGGCGTGACCCGCATCCTGGTCGTCGACAACTACGACTCTTTCGTATTCAACCTGGTTCAGTACCTCGAGCAGCTGGGCGCCGACTGCGTTGTCCGCCGCAACGATGCGGTCGGCACGGACGAGGTGCCCACCCTGGAGGTCGACGGCATCCTGTTGTCGCCGGGACCGGGCACCCCCGCGGACGCCGGGGTGACCGAGGACATGGTCCGCTGGGCGGCCGGCCGGTTGCCGGTCTTCGGGGTGTGTTTGGGCCACCAGGCCATCGCCGAGGTGTACGGCGCGACGGTCGACCGGGCCGAGGAGTTGCTGCACGGCCGCACGTCGCTGGTGGAACATACCGGTGTCGGGGTGCTGGCCGGCCTGCCGAGCCCGTTCACCGCGACCCGGTACCACTCGTTGGCGGTGCTGGACGGCACCGTGCCGGCGGAGCTGGCGGTAACGGCGCGCACTCAGGGTGGCGTGATCATGGGCCTGCGGCACCGCGATCACGCGGTGGAGGGTGTGCAGTTCCACCCCGAGTCGGTCCTGACCCAGGGCGGCCATCGGATGTTGGCCAACTGGCTGGCCGAGTGCGGCGACCGGGCGGCCGCGGATCTGGTGCCCCCGCTGGAGCAGGACGTGGAGCGGCTCCGGCTGTCGGCGGTCTGACCCCGTGCGGGTTCTCCGCAGCAGGAAGCCCGCGACCAAAGGGGCAGGTCGCGGGCTTCCGGTCGTGGAGTGGAAGGGGTGCCGCCGGGGGTCAGTTGGCGGTGGCGGACCCGAGGGTCACGTTCACGGTCTGTGAAGTTCCGTTCCGGTTGAACGTGATGGTGGTCGTGCCGTTGGGGGTCTGCGCCCGCACGGCGGCGATCAGCGCGTCTGCGCTCTCCACCTTCACGTCTCCGATGGCGGTGACGACGTCACCCTTTTCCAGCCCGGCCGCCTCGGCTCCGCTGCCCGGCGTGACGCTGTCGATCTTCGCGCCGGTGGGGATCTGACTGTTGCCGTCGGTGGCGTCGCCGACAGCCGCGCCGAGCACCGCGTGGGTCGCCTGGCCGTTGTCGATGATCTCCTGCGCGATCCGTTTGGCCTGATCGATCGGGATGGCGAAGCCGACGCCGATCGAACCCGACTGCCCGCTCGACGAGTCGGACAAGGAGGCGATCGCGGAGTTGATGCCGATGACGTTCCCGTTCATGTCGACGAGCGCGCCGCCGGAGTTGCCCGGGTTGATCGCCGCGTCCGTCTGCACCGCGTTGATCACGGTGTCCTGCGACTGGGTACGACTGGATTGGTCCTCCGACGAGGTCCGGACCGGCCGGTTGAGCGCGGACACGATACCCGAGGTGACGGTGGCGGACAGGCCGAGCGGCGAGCCGATCGCGACGACTTGCTGACCCACCTGGAGGTCGGCGCTGCTGCCCAGGCCGGCCGCGGTGAGGCCGGACACCCCGTCGGCCTTGATCACCGCCAGATCGTCCGTCGCGGTCTTGCCGACGACCTTCGCGGTCGCGGTGGTGCCGTCGTTGAAGCGCACCTCCAGGCTGGTGGCGCCGTCGACGACGTGGTTGTTGGTCAGGATCAGGCCGTCGTCGGTCAGGATGACACCGGATCCCTCACCGGCACTCTGGCCGGAGCTGGCCAGCACGGACACGACCGAAGGCAGCACCTTGGCGGCCACCTCCTGCACCGAGCCGGCGGGGGCCGGAGTCAGGTTCTGCGACACCGGCGCGCTGGTGTTGAGCCGGGACAGCGAGCTGTCGGTGGCCGCGTTGTTGCTCTCCCACGCCGACCCGGCGTAGCCGCCGGCGAATCCGGCGATCAGCGCCAGGGCCGTCGTCGTGGCCACCACCAGGGACGTCTTGCGTCCCCGCGGCCGGGGCGTGCCGGCCGGGTCGGTCGACGTGCCGGGTGGGGCGGCCTGGCCGGACCCGCCGTAGGACGGGTAGTCGGCGCCCGGACCGGATCCGGGGAGCGTCTGCGTGTAGCGCCCGGTGCTCGCGCCGGCGGAGGTCGCGCCGCCCTGGCTGTTTGCGGGACCACCCCAGGACTGGCTCGCCCACGCCCCGCTGGGCCGGGGCTGCCACCACGACTGCTCACCGGTCGGGCCGCCCGGGCCGGGCCGACCCGGCTGCGCAGCCGACGGCGTCGAACCGGGGGGATTGACCGGACCGGGCTGGACCTGGCTCCACGCGTGCGGCTGCGGGGTTCCCTGGTATCCGCCCGCGCCCGGCGTGGATGCGGTGGGTGCGTCCGCGGGAGAGGGAACAGAAGGCGGAGGAGCGTAGCGGTGGGTGGCTGCGGTGTTCCCGACCGCGTCGTCGGGGGAACCGGCCGGCTGGTCTCCGGCGCGCGGGGGCATGTCCTGGCTCATGTTTTCAACCCTGCCGGTCCGAGTTGTGGAATTCTTGAGCGCCGCCGTGGCGGCACCGGTGAGTCGGCCCCACGCGGCTGTGAATCGATGAAGAGTCCGATGGGCGCCGGTCAGCCGCCAGGCACCGGCGGAACCACCGGCGGAACCACCGGCGGAACCACCGGCACCGCCGGCGTCTCCGGGGTCGGCGCGGGCGCAGGCGTCGGCTCCGGTGTGGGGGTGGGCGGGGGCGGGGCGGCCACCCCGACGACCACCCGCACGGCAGTGGTCTTGGACACGGTCGCTCCGGAGGCGGGGTTCTGGCTGATGATGGCGCCGACCAGCCCGGGATTGGTGACCTCCTGGGTGGACTGCCGAAGGGTCTCCGCGCTGCCCTGCCAGCCGCGGGCCCGCAGCGCCGCGACCGCATCCGCCGGGGTGCTGTTCACCAGGTTCGGCATGTACATCAGGTTCCCGTTGGAGACCGTGAGGGTGATCGGCGTTCCCTCCTGCACCCGGGTGCCGGTGGCCGGGTCGGCGGAGATGACCTCGTTCTCCGGCTCGGCGGAGTCAGCAGCCTGCGACACCGCCTGCAGCTTGGCGGCCGTGAGGATCTGGGTGGCCTCGTCCAGCGACTTGCCGACCAGGCCGTCGGGGATCTGGACGACCTGCAGGCCGGTGCCCACCGTCACCTTCACCACCGTGCCCGGGGGTACCGGCGTCTGCGCCGCCGGATCCTGCGACAGCGCCTTGCCCTTGTCGGCGTCGGAAGAGGACTGGGGCACCTCCTCGTACTGGAGGTTCGCCTGGTTCAGCGCCTTCTTGGCCTCCTCCGGGGTGTAGGAGACCACGTTCGGCACGGCGATCATGCTGACCCCCTTGCCGATCTCCAGGTTGACCGCGGAGTCCTGGGCGACCTGGGTCTGGCTGGACGGACGCTGGTTGACGACCTTGTCCTTGTCGGCGTCACTCGATTCGGTTGGGGTGACGGTGCCGAGCGTGAGTCGGCTGTCCCGGAGCTGGGCGGTCGCTTCCTCCAATGTCATTCCGGACAGATCGGGAACGGCGACCAGCGCCGCCGGCGGTGGCGCGCTGATCACCCGCAGGGTGAGCCAGATCGCCCCGGCGATCAGGGCCGCACACAGCACACCGATGCCGATGAAACCCCAGACCCGCTTGGACCGGTCGGCCTCTTCGGGCTCCCAGTCGTCGTTCGGGACCGATCGGGTGGGTGGTGCCAGCAGCGGTGGCGAACTCGCGCCGACCCCGGCCGGCGTCGCCCGCATCAACTCGGTCCGCTCGTCGTCGCTCATCAGCGGGGTCGCCTGGACCGCCTGCCCGGACAGGGCCCGGACGAGGTCGGCGCGCATGTCGGCGGCCGTCTGATACCGGTTGAGCGGGTTCTTGTTCAGCGCCTTGAGGACGATCGCGTCCATTTCCTTGGGCAGGCCGGGTTTGACCTCGCTGGGCGCCCGAGGGGCCTCGCGGACGTGCTGGTAGGCGATGGCGACCGGGGAGTCGCCGGTGAACGGCGGCTCGCCGGTGAGCAGCTCGAACAGCACGCACCCGGTGGCGTACACGTCGGAGCGGGCGTCCACGGCCTCGCCGCGGGCCTGCTCAGGTGACAGGTACTGGGCGGTGCCGATGACGGCGGCGGTGGCGGTCATCGTCGCCTGGCCGTCGGACACCGCGCGGGCGATGCCGAAATCCATCACCTTGACCGCGCCGGCCCGGTTGAGCATGACATTGGCCGGCTTGATGTCGCGGTGCACGATCCCGTGCCGATGGGAGAAATCCAGCGCCGCGCACACATCCGCGACGATCTCCATCGCCCGCCGGGGCGCGAGCGGCCCCTCCTTCTTCAGCACGTCACGCAGGGTGTCGCCGTCGACGAACTCCATGACGATATACGGGATGGTGCCCGCCTCGGTCTTGGTCTCGCCGGTGTCGTACACGGCCACGATCGCCGGATGGTTCAGCGAGGCGGCATTCTGCGCCTCCCGGCTGAACCTGGCCTGGAACGAGGGGTCACGGGCGAGGTCGGCGCGCAGCACCTTGATCGCGACGTCCCGGCCGAGGCGCAGATCCCGCCCACGGTGCACCTCGGACATGCCTCCGAAGCCGAGGGTGTCCCCGACCTGGTAGCGGTCTCCGAAGAGGTATCCCGTCATCGATGTCGTTCCCTGTTGCATGGTTGGTCTGATGTCCTGGGTGTTCGGTCTGCTGGTGCCATCAGCAGGAGCGCCCTGCCGTGGATGCGTGATGCGCGTTCCGGGTTGCGCCCCTTGATCGCGATGTCGCCATCCTGGTCCGTCATGTTCGTCACACCGCCATCGCCCCGAAGACAGCATTCAGGACGACCAGCGCGAGGCCGGCCAGCACCACGATGAGCACAGCCAGCAGCACCGACACTCCGGTGCGGCGCCCCGAGGGATGCCCGGGGGGCCGGCCCGGCGGTGCGGGGGACGATCGGTTCCATGGCGGCGGTGACTGGGTCGGAGGCACCGAGCGGGCCGGCGCGGCCGCCCGGGGTGGCGCCGAGGGGACGGCCCGTCCGGCGCCGCCCACTGGACTACGACCGACCGACGCAGCAGCAGCCGGCGCGATCAGCGTCGGTCGGGGGGCCGGGCGCGGCCGCGGTGGCGACGACTCCGGCCCCGCCATCCGCAGCCGGGCCGCAGCCACGGCCAGCGCCTCTCCGTGCGGAAAGCGTGCGGCCGGGTCCTTGGCCAGCATCGTCATCACCAGGCGGGCGACCGGCGGCGGAACGTCCTCCGGCAGTGGTGGCGGCGCCTCCCGGACGTGGGCGAGGGCGATCGCGACGGTGTTGTCGCTGTGGAACGGGAGCCGGCCGGCCAGGCACTCGTAGGCGACGACGCCGAGCGAGTAGATGTCGGACGCCGGGCTGGCGTCCCGCCCGGCGGCCTGCTCGGGCGAGATGTACTGGGCGGTGCCCATCACCATTCCGGACCGGGTGACCGGGGCCTCGTGCGCGACCTTGGCGATGCCGAAGTCGGTGACCTTGACCTGGCCCCCCGGGGTGATCAGCAGGTTCCCGGGCTTGATGTCGCGGTGCACCAGGGCCCGGGCATGGGCCTGCTGCAGGGCTTGGCCGGTCTGCTCGAGCACATCCAGGGTGCGTCCGGCGGACAGCCGGCCCAACCGGTTCAACACGCTGGACAATGACTCACCGGTGATCAACTCCATCACCAGGTAGGCGGTGCCGGTCAGGTAGTGGTTCGCCCCGGAGACCTCGCCGTAGTCGTAGACGGCGCAGATGCCGGGGTGGTTGAGCGAGGCGGTGATCCGGGCCTCGGCGCGGAAACGGCCCAGGAACTCCGGGTCCCCGGTGAGTTCGGGCCGCAGGATCTTGCACGCCACCACCCGGGCCAGCCGGATGTCGTCGGCAGCCCACACCTCACCCATCCCGCCGACCGCGATCCGGCCGGTCAGCCGGTAGCGATGGGACAGGACGACGCCCGGCGCCGTCATGTCGCCGCCCTTGCGGGGCATCTCGCGGGCTCGATCGCCCCGCAAGCGGCGCCGGCATGACCATGTCGATGGCTCACTCGGCAAGCCTCGATCGCGGCCGCCGCCCTTGCGGGGCATCTCGCGGGCTCGATCGCGGCCGCCGCCCTTGCGGGGCATCTCGCGGCCGCCGCCCTTTCGGCCATCACGTCACGACCCCCCGGCCAGGGCCGCGGCGATGACCGACCGGCCGACCGGGCCGGCCACCCGCGCACCGGTCGCCGCCACCCCCTGGTCGCCGCCGTTCTCAACCAGCACGGCGACCGCGACCTTCGGGTTGTCGGCCGGCGCGAACGCGACGTACCAGGCGTGCGGCGGAGTGTTCTTCGGGTCCGTGCCGTGCTCGGCGGTGCCGGTCTTGGACGCGATGACCAGGTCGGCGATGCTGCCGGACAGCGGAGTCTCCTTCTCCGACTGGATCATCATGTCCCGGAGCTGGTCGGCCACCGGGATCGGGATGGCCTGGCCGAGCGACTGCGGCTGCGTCTGCGAGATGACCGTCAGGTCCGGCTTGGTGGTCTGCGCGATCAGGTGCGGCGCCATCTGATCGCCCCGGTTTGCGATGGTCGCCGTCACCCACGCCATCTCGAACGGGGTGACGGCCACGTCCCGCTGCCCGATCCCGGTCTGCGCGAGCGAGGCGGTGTCCGGGATGTCGCCGAGTCGCGAGCCGACGACGTCCAGCCCGATGTCCACACCGTCGCCGGTGACGCCCAGCGCCGCGGCCTGCTTGCGCACCACCGGTGCCCCCAAGCTCATCGCGACCTCGGCGAACGCCGTGTTGCAGGAAAAGGCCAGCGCCTGGGTCAGGGTGACGTCCTGGCCGCCGGCGTTGGCACAGGTCGACCCGCCGTAGTTGGACAGGGTGGTGCCGCCGGTGGCCGGCAGGGTGATGGTGGACTCGCCCGTGACCGTGGTGTCCGGGGTGTAGCCGTTCTGCAGTGCGGCGGCCGCGATGACCAGCTTGAACGTCGAGCCGGGGGGGTAGACCGCCGAGATCGACCGGTTCAGCAGCGGGCTGGGGTCGGCGTTCACCAGTTCGTTGTAGGCCTGGCGCTGGGTCGTGTCCGAATGACTGGCGAGCGGGTTCGGGTCGTACGACGGGGTCGAGACCATCGCCAGGATGTTGCCGGTCGACGGCTCGATCGCCACCACCGCCCCCACGTAGCCGGGGTCGCTCATTGCCGAATAGGCGGCCTGTTGCACCGCCGGCACCAGGGTCAGCTGAACGTTGCCGCCACGCGGATCCCGGCCGGTGATCAGGTCGGAGAGCTGGCCGGCGATGAGTTCGGGGGCCTCGCCGGACAGGATCTCGTTCTCGTTGCGCTCGATGCCCGTCGGCCCGTACCGCATCGAGTAGTACCCGACCGGGTGCGCATAGACGGCACCCTCCGGGTAGACCCGCTGGTAGCTGTACTGATCGTCGACCGGGTCGGATCGGGCCAGAACCACCCCGCCGGCCGCGGTGATCTGCCCGCGCTGCCGGCTGTACTCGGCGACCAGGGTCCGCTTGTTGTTGGGGTCGGCCCGGTAGTCGTCGGCCTTGATGACCTGGGTGTAGGCGATATTGCCCAACAGCAGCACCACCATCACGATCACCGCCGTGCCCAGCCGGCGCAGGGGCCGGTTCATGCTTTGGCACCGTGCGGCGGCACGCCCTGCACCGCGGGCACCATCTGGGTGTGGGCTTCGGCCAGCGGCACCGCCGGCGCGGTGGGCACGGGTCCCACCGGATCGGGGGGACGCCGCGACGAGTCCGAGATCCGCACCAGCAGGGCCAGGATCACGTAGTTCGACAGCAGCGACGACCCGCCGTAGGACAGGAATGGTGTGGTCAGCCCGGTCAACGGGATCAGCCGGGTGACGCCACCCACCACGATGAACATCTGCAGGGCCAGCGAGAAGGCCAGGCCACCGGCGAGCAGCGTGCCGAAGCCGTCCTTGGCGGCGAGTCCGGTGCGGATGCCCCGGGCGCACAGGATCAGGTAGCACAGCAGGATCGCGGTGACGCCGACCAGGCCGAGTTCCTCACCCAGAGCGGCCATGATGAAATCGGTGGAGGCGAACGGCACGATGTCCGGCCGGCCGGCGCCCAATCCGGTGCCGAAGATCCCGCCGGTGCCCAGCCCGAACAGCGACTGGACGAGCTGGTAACCGTTGCCCAGCGGATCGCCGAACGGGTCCAGCCAGATGTCCACGCGCACCCGAACATGGCTGAACAACCGGTAGGCGAGGTAGGCACCGCCGGCGAAGCCGAGCACCCCGATGATCAGCCAGGACACCCGACCGGTCGCCACATAGATCATCGCCAGCAGGGTGCCGAACAGCAGCAGCGCGGTGCCCAGGTCCTTGCCCCGGACCAGCACCAGCAGCGCCAGGACCAGGGCGACGATCAGCGGCCCGAGATCGCGGGCGCGCGGTAGGACCAGGCCGAAGATCTTCTTACCCGCGGTGGACAGCACCGTGCGTTTGGAGACCAGGAACGCCGCCGAGAAGATGATCAGCGCGATCTTGGCGAACTCGGCGGGTTGGATGGAGAACAGCCCGGGGATCCGGATCCAGATCTGCGCGCCGTTGACCTCGGACAGGCTGGACGGCAGGACGGCCGGGATGGCCAGGAAGACCACGCCGACCAGGGCAAGCGTGTAGGCGTACGACTGCAGGACGGTGTGGTCGCGCACCACCAACAGCACGACGAGGAAGAAGACCAGGGCGACGCCGGTCCACACCAGCTGCAGGGAGGCCTGCGGCGTCGGCACCTCCTCGCCCCGGTTGATCGCACTGATCTCCCGGGCCAGGTCGAGCCGGTAGATCATGACCAGGCCGATGCCGTTGAGCAGGGCGACGATCGGCAGCAGCAACGGGTCGGCGTAGGGGGCGTACCGGCGGACCAACAGGTGGGCGACGGCCAGCGCGAGCAGATAGCCACCGCCGTAGTAGGCCAGGGTCCAGGTCAGCATGCGGCTCTGGTTGAGCTCGACGATGACCAACGCCGAGGTAACCACCACCGCGGCGAACACCAGCATCCAGAACTCGGCCATGCGCCCCGTCCGGGCCCGCCGGCCCGTGGTCACCTGGTCCCGTTTCCGCCTGCTCACTTGACCACTCGGCAGGTCACACCGGGCTCGAGCGTGCGGGTGGTCAGCGGTGTCCCGCTGGTCGTCGCCGTCGTTCCCGTCGCTGCTGCGGTGAGCTCTGCGGTCGGGACCGTCGGGACGAGCACCGAGGCGGTCGGGGCGGTCGGCGAGCCGGGAATCGGGCCGGTTGACGTGACGACGCCGGTCGAGCCCGAACCGGGTGTGCCCGACCGGGTGGGCTCGGCCACCTGAGTCGTGGTGAGCGGGCCGGTGGTGGGGCTGGTGGTGTCGGCGGGGCACAGGGGCAGCATCTGGCCGGCCAGTCGGGCGATCACCGCACGGGCGTCATCCAGGCTGCCCGCCCGTATTCCGGCCACCACCTGATCGCGGGCGGCCGGCACCAGGTCCTCGAGCAGCAGCGGCGAACACCCGTTCAGGCCGGGCTCGCACGAGCCCTCCTGAACGCTGGACAGCCGCAAACCCAGGACGGATCCGTCGACCCCGCGATAGACGACGACCTGCCCGGCGTCCTCACCGACGAAAAACTGGCTGCGCACCCACAGGATCGAGCCGATCAGTCCGACGACGCCCAGCACGACCACCACGGCAACCAGGATGAGCGTGGTCCGGCGCCTGCGCCGCCGCGCGGGCGGGCTGTCCGGACCGGGTCCACCGGTCGCGATCGGTGCGGTGACGTCGTCGTCCCCGGGAATGAACTCTGGGGGCGCGGCCGGGTCCTCCGGTATACCGGGCAACGGGACCCGTGGCATCTCGGCGGTCATCCGGATCGAGGAGAGCTGGCCGATCGGGCCGGTGGCGTCGGGGTCCTGCGGTGCCACCGCCACCGCGGCCGGTGCGTCACCCAGCCCGGTGTCGACCACGTCGGCGACGATCACGGTGACGTTGTCCGGACCGCCGCCGACCAGCGCGAGTTGGACCAGCCCATCCGCCGCCGCCCCCGGGTCCGGGTTGGCCAGCGTCTCGGCGATGACCTCGGCCGACACCACCCCGGATAGTCCGTCGGAGCAGATCAGGTAGCGGTCGCCGGCACTCACCTCGCGGATGGTCAGGGCGGGATCGACCTCGGTGCCGTTCAGTGCCCGCAACAGGAGCGAGCGCTGCGGATGGTGACTCGCCTCCTCCTGGGTGATCCGTCCGTCGTCGATGAGCGACTGGACGAACGTGTCGTCGTGGGTGAGCTGATGCAGGACGCCGTCCCGGTACAGATACGCGCGGGAGTCGCCGACGTGCGCCATGCCCAGCCGCCCACCGTCGAACAGCAGGGCGGTGACCGTGGTGCCCATGCCGTCGAGTTCGGGATTCTCGTGCACCACCGCGGAGATCGATCGGTTGCCCTCCCGAGTGGCCTTGGCCAGCGCCCTCAGCAGGTCGCCGCCGGAGTCACGGTCGTCGAGCGGGACGAACGCGTTCACCACCAGCCGGGACGCCATGTCGCCGGCCGCGTGACCGCCCATGCCGTCCGCGACCACCAGCAGCGTGTTGCCCGCGAAGACCGCATCCTGGTTGCTGGCCCTGATCAGCCCGCGGTCGGTGCGGGCCGCGTAGAGGAGTTGATGGGTCATCCCGGCACCCCGCTCATGGGCGCAACTCGATCACGGTGCGGCCGATGCGGATCGGCACGCCGATCGGCACCGGGGTCGGCGTGGTCACCCGGGCCCGGTCGAGGTAGGTGCCGTTGGTCGAGCCGAGGTCCTCCAGGAAGTACTCGTGACCCTGCCTGGTCAACCGGGCGTGACGGGAGGACGCGTAGTCGTCGTCGAGCACGAGGGTGGAATCGTCCGCTCGTCCGACCAGGATGGGACCCGGGCCCAGGCGGAGCCGGGTCCCGGCCAGCGATCCGGCGGTCACCACCAGAGTCGTCGGGTGCAGCCGGCCCTGGGGGGCTTGGGCCGCTGCCGCGCCCTGCGGGCCCCGCCGCCGCCCGCCGTCCACCCGAGGCTCGCCGGCATAGCGAAGATCGGCCCGGATGACCCGGATCGCGGCGAGCACGAACAGGCAGAGCAGGACCAGGAAGCCGATCCTGGTCAGCTGGAGGATGAGTGCGGGCACCGTGGGGACCTGGTAGCTCTCCTGAAGTCGGGACCGTCAGTACCGGCTCGAGAAGACGACGGTGGAGTGACCGATGTGGATCACGTCGCCGTCGGCGAGCTGCCAGGTCTGGACCGAGGAGCCGTTGACGGTCGTACCGTTGGTCGATCCGAGGTCGTGCAGCACTGCGGACTGGCCGTCGAAGTAGATGTCCACGTGCCGCCGCGACACCGAGGTGTCGGCGAGTCGGAACGAGGCATCCTGACCACGGCCGATGACGTTGGAGCCGCGCTGCAGCTGATAGCTCCGGCCGGAGCCGTCGTCGATCGACAGTGTCGCCACGATCTCCTGGGGACCGGCGGCGGGGACGCCGTAGTTCTGCCCCCAATTCGGCTGGCCCGGCTGTTGCGGGTAGTTCTGGTAGCCGGGCTGGTTATATCCCCCCGGCCCGCCCTGGCCCTGTTGGTAGTCCGGCGGCGGGTAGCCCGGGGGGTAGCCGGTGGGCTGCTGATAGCCGCCACCCTGCTCCCAACCGCCCGGTCCGGGCTGCTGGGGGTACCCCGGCTGACCCTGAGGCGGGCCGGGCTGTCCGTACTGCTGCTCCCACTGCTGCTGCTGCGGGTCCCAGCCCCGCTGCCCGTAACCCGGGGCGTCGTAGGGCTGCGGCGGGTAGCCCGGGTTCGGCTGGCCCGGGCCGTAACCGCCAGGCTGGGGCGCCCCGTACTGGTTGGGGTAGCCCGGGTATTGCTGACCGTCCGACTCGCGACGCTCGTCCTGGTCCCGGCCCTGCTGATCGCGCCCGTAGTCGCCTGGCTGACTCATGCGTCCCACTCCTGCCCTTGCCTGCGATGTGCGCCGACCGACATCAGGATCGACGAACGAGCTGATGCGGAACTGCCCGGTGTGCAGGGCGTCGGACTGTTCCAGCCTCACCGAGATGTCCCCGAACGTCTGCCAGCCCTGCTGGTTCAGATACTCCCGGATCAGGTCCGATAGTGCCGTGGCGACACTCTCCTCGGCCGAATTCAGGCCCTGCTGATCGGTCGGTCCCAGGGCAACGGTGTAGTGGTTGGGCGCGATGGTCACGGCGCCCTGAACCTGGACGTGGTCCGCGGCCTCCCGCTGCAGGGCGTCGGCCACCTCGGCGGGCTGGACCTTGCCGCCGAAGAGTCGGGCAAAGGTGTTGCCGACGGCGCCCTGCAGCCTGCGCTCAAAAGTCTGGATGACGCCCATCGCCACCTCCTGCCCGCTCGTCCATCGCCTTCGCGCTCGCCTTGATCGTTCGTTGGGATCTGGACACACGAAATGCCGATCACAGCCCAGCCCTGATCGTAGTAGTGACGCTCTCGGGCGGTCGGGGTTGCTCCCGGTCACCGTGCGTTGCAGTTCGGCATCGACGGTCACGACGGCTCGGTGCTCGGTCGGTCGGGTCCACCGAGCGCAGGAGCTCGGTCCGGGTCGGGCGTCCGCGCCACTTGCCCGGGCGGTCCGGAACAGGTCGAAGGCACCCGGCCGGCCGTGCTAGCCTGACCGGCGTCGCTTGGGCAAGTGGCGAAATGGCAGACGCGCACGGTTCAGGTCCGTGTGTCCGAAAGGACGTGGGGGTTCAACTCCCCCCTTGCCCACTCTGGTTGAGACAGACGATCAAGGCCCCGCCGGCGTTCGCGCCGCGGGGCCTTGCTCGTCCGGGGTCGGCAAGCGGCATGCTTCCGGTGTGGATGGGTCAACCGCATGACTTCGGCCGGTGCGTTCCGGCTCGTCATCGGCCTGGTCCTGACGGTCGGCGCGCTGCTGGTGCTCTTCAGTCGGCTGGAGCCGATCTTCGACGGGCCGCCGGCGCTGATGACCGCGCTGCTGGTGACGGCGGCCGCCGGGTTGGTGCTGATCGCGTCGGCCTTCTGGACACTCGGGCGGCCGCCGGACCTGCCGACCGGGCAATCCCGCCCACCCGCGCCGTCCACCGGACACCCCGGACGGATCCTCGGGCGGGCGGTTGTGGCGGGGCTGGCGATCGCGGTCATCGTCGCGCTGGCCTGGCTGCGGCCGTGAGTGAGCGAGCTGGGACGTCGAACGCGGAAGGCACCCGCTCGACCCACCCGGGGACTCATGCGGGCGGATGGGCCCGAGCCGCGGCCAGGAACCGCTCACCGAGCCGGGTGGCGGCGTCACGAAGTTCGTCGGGGCCGACGATCTGCACCGGCACTTCCCACCAGGACACCCAGGCGGCCAGCCGTTCCCACGACCACGACCCGGTGATCACCCGGGTGCGGTCCGGACCCAGCGCCTCCACCACCGACTGCCGGCCGGCCCATGGCTGCACCTCGGTGGCCGGCGCCAGGATGACGAACTCACCACGGCAGGGCCAGTCCCTTCCCCGGAACGCATTCTGCAGGTGGGTCGCCACGTCCCCGCCGGGGAGCTCCCGGGGCGAGAAACGGGGCCCGGTGGGGATCTTCGGCGTCATCCGGTCGACCCGGAAGGTGCGCCAGTCCTTGCGGTCCAGGTCCCAGGCGACCAGATACCAGCGTCCGCTCCAGGTCGCCAGGTGGTGCGGTTCGACTCGCCGCGGCGGTTCCCACGGTCGATCCTCACCGGTCCGATGCGGGCGCTCGTAGTCGAAGCGCAGCACCTCGTGCGCCCGGACCGCGCCGCCCACGGCGATCAGCATCGACGAGTCGACCTTCGGTGGTTCCCGATCAGTGGGGACGGTGGTCACCTGCAGCGCGTCGATCCGTCCGCGCAGCCGCGCCGGCATGACCTGGCGGACCGTCGCCAGCGCCCGCAGGGCGCCCTCCTCGATCCCGGACACATTAGCCGACGCGGTCTGCAGGGCCACCGCGACCGCCACGGCCTGCTCGTCGTCGAACAGCAGCGGTGGCAGCTCGGTGCCCGCGTCGAGCCGGTAGCCGCCGTCCGGTCCCTTGATCGCCCGCACCGGATAGCCGAGCTCGCGCAGCCGGTCGACGTCGCGGCGGACCGTTCGGGCGCTGACCTCGAGCCGCTCGGCCAGCACACCGCCCGGCCAGTCGCGGCGCGCCTGCAACAACGACAGCAGGCGAAGGAGCCGACCGCTGGTGCCCGGTGTGTCGCCCATGGGGCAAGAATGCCCCGGATAGCGGTCAGAAGCTGACCGCTACGCGGTGAATCGTGGGGTGTGCCGGTCGAGATGAGTCCGACACACGGCCGGAGTCGGTAACCGAGCGCAGTTCCACGAATCGACAGGGGAGCGAATGTGATCAGGACGCGAGAGCTGACCAAGGACTTCGCGGTCGGCAAGAGCAGGACCGTTCATGCGGTCCGCGGCATCAGCCTGGACATCGAGGACGGTGAGTTGATCGCCGTGCTCGGGCCCAACGGTGCCGGCAAGACGACCACGATGCGGATGCTGACCACCCTGCTCGAACCCACTTCCGGCTCGGCCACCGTGGCCGGGCACGACGTCGTCGCCGAGTCGGCGACCGTTCGCTCGCTGATCGGCTATGTCGGCCAGGGCAACGGCGCCGGCCACATGCAGCGCGCGTCCGACGAGCTCTACAGCCAGGGCCTGATCTACGGCCTCGACCGCCGGACCGCGCGCAAGCGGGTCGGCGAGCTGCTCGAGGCTCTCGACCTGGCGGCTCTCGCGTCGCGCAAGGTGTCCAGCCTGTCCGGCGGCCAGCGGCGCCGGCTGGATGTGGCGATGGGGCTGGTGCACAATCCGTCGCTGCTGTTCCTGGACGAGCCATCAACCGGCCTTGACCCGCACAACCGGGCCAACCTGTGGGACCACATTCTGCAGATGCGGCAGCAGGCGGCGAGGCCGATGACGATCATGCTCACGACCCACTACCTGGACGAGGCCGACTCGATGGCCGGCCGGGTGGTCGTCGTGGACAACGGCGAGGTGATCGCCGACGACACCGCGGAGGCGCTCAAGTCCGAGCTGGCCGGCGACCGGGTGGTGCTGAGCCTGGACGATGCCGGTCGGGCGGGTGAGCTGGCCGCGCTGGTCGGCCGGATGCCGGGTGGCCGGGACGTGGTGGTCGACGGGGACGCCGTCACCGGCCGCGTCGCGAACGGTCCCCGGACCCTGCCCGTCCTGCTCCGGGAGGCCGACCGCGCCGGACTGACCGTGGTCAGCGCGCAGGTGCACCGGCCCACGCTGGACGACGTCTTCCTGTCCCTGACCGGCCGCAGCCTGCGCGAGGCCGAGAACAGCAGCCCCACCGATTCGAAGGAAGCGGCATGACGCAGACGATGACCACCACCCGCGCGCCCGCCGTGCCACCGGTGGGCGGCGTGCGCAAGCTGATCCGCGACACCCACCTGGTGATGACCCGGGAGCTGCGGCCGGTGCTGCGCGACCCGTTCTCGGTGATCTTCGGGATGATCCAGCCGCTGGTGTTCCTCGGCCTGTTCGGGCCGTTGCTGGTCGGCTCGCTGGGTGGTCAGGCCGAGTCGACCGTCGGGTCCAGCGTCTGGCAGTGGTTCGTCCCGTCGATCCTGGTGATGACGGCGCTGTTCGGGACGACCACGGTCGGCGCGAACCTGCTGTTCGAGTTCCAGACCGGGGCGCATGAGCGGATGCTGGTCACCCCGCTGTCCCGGCCGTCGCTGCTGATCGGGCGGGCGCTGAAGGAGATGGCGCCGCTGGCCGCCCAGGCGGTGATCATCGTGCTCGTCATGATCCCGTTCGGCTTCCAGTTGTACCCGGCCGGCGCGCTCATCGGGTTCCTGCTGCTGGCCGTGTTCGGCGTCGGTATCGGATCGCTGAGCTACGCGCTGGCGATCGCGGTGCGCAAGCAGGAGTGGATGTTCTGGGCGGTGCAACAAACGGTGATCTTCCCGCTGATGATCCTGTCCGGCATGCTGCTGCCGCTGGAGACCGGCCCGGGCTGGATGCAGGTCGCCTCGAAGTTCAACCCACTCACCTACCTGGTGGACGCCGAGCGCGCACTCTTCGCCGGCGACATCGGCTCGTCAGCGGCCGGCTGGGGCTGGGTGGCGGCCCTGGTCACGGTGGCCGTCGGGCTCACCGTCGGGATCCGGTCGATGCGCCGCAGCGCCGGCTGACGACGACCGGCCGGGGGTGGCGGCGTCGGTGCCTGCCGCCGGGCAGAAGCGCATTCCTGCAACGCGTGTGAGGGTCTGCGGAATCGAAGATAACGTTGTCTGGCGCAGGGCGGTGCGCGGCGTTAGGGTCGGTCCGACCACCAGCGGTCAACGGGGAGTTCAGCCGGTCGCAGGTGCCGGCACCGACATGACTGGTGGCCGAACAGATTCGCGGTGAACCGGGCCAGTTCGGCCGAGCCGCCGAATACGCTCAGGGTGGAGGGATCCGTGGCCAAGGCCGTTGCTGCACAGCCGGCACCGATCGGGCGTGCGTCCGCATGCGGTCCATGGGTGGTGGTCTCTCGATGACCGCGAACGTCATGGTCGTCATCGAGCGTCAGTTCGACTATCCGCGCCCGGTGGTGTTCCGGGCCTGGACCGAACCGGGTGAGATGGCCAAGTGGCGAGGTAGTCCGGGCTGGCACGTGGAGACCGAGACGGTGGTCTCGGACCTGCGTGTCGGCGGCCGGCATCACCACGTCAAGGTGCGCGACAGCGATCCGACCGCCAGGGTGACGACCGACGCGGTGTTCACCGAGTTCTTCGAACCCGATGTCTTCGTCGCCCGGCAGCGCATCACCGGCGATCCGGGAATCGATCCCGGTGTTCCGCTGGAACTGCGGGTCGAATTCACCAAAACGGGTCGCAACGGGACCTTCATTCGCATCGTTCAGGGACCGTTCGAACCCGGGCGTGCCGGATTCCACAGCGAAGGCTGGGATCTCGAGCTCGGCCGGCTGGAGCACCACCTGGCGCGGCACGGCAGGCAGGAGGCCGACCGATGAGTGGCGGCAGCTCGATGACGCACATGACGGTGGTGCGTGAAAAGCCGCTGATGAACATGCGGCAGATCCTGTTGATGAACCTGGGCTTCTTCGGAATCCAGTACAGCTTCGGCATGCAGCAGACCGCGGTGAACCCGATCTACACGTTCCTGGGGGCCAACCCGCACGACCTTCCCCTGCTGAACCTGGCCGGTCCGATCACCGGGCTGTTCATCCAGCCGCTCATCGGCGCGATGTCCGACCGCACGTGGAGTCCCCGCTGGGGGCGTCGTAAGCCGTACTTCATCGTGGGTGCGATCGGCTGCAGCGTGTGCCTGTTCCTGTTCCCGTTCGTCTCGGCGATCTGGATGGCCGCCCTGCTGCTGTGGGTCCTGGACGCCAGCAACAACACCGCCATGGAGCCCTACCGGGCGTTCATCGCCGACCGCTTGCCGCCGTCGCAGCTGGCCAAGGGTTTCCTGGCCCAGAGCTTCTTCACCGGCCTGGGCATCACGCTGGCCAACCTGTCGCTGTTCGTCTTCCAGTCGCTGATCACCGGGGCCACCGAGTCCGGCATCCCCTATTGGGTGGTCGGGTCGTTCATGCTCGGCTCGGTGTGTTCGATCGCCACCGTCCTGGTCTCGGTCCTGAGCACCAAGGAATTGCCGCCGAGCCCGGAGGAACTCGCCGCGCTCCGGGCGAAGAAGGGCGGATTCGGCGAGGCGATCCGCGAGATCTGGGACGCCATCGTCGAGATGCCGGGCGAACTGCGCAAACTCGCGCTGGTCTACCTGTTCCAGTGGTACGCGATGGCCTGCTACTGGCAGTTCGTGTCGCTCGCGGTGGCCCAGACGATCTTCGGTGTCGGGCCGGAGGATCCCGGGTACGCGGAGGCGGTGTCGTGGACGGGTTTGGTCAACGGCTGGTACAACATCGTGACGTTCTGCGTCGCGTTCCCGCTGGTCGCCCTGGCGCGTCGGCGTGGTGCCAAGTGGGTGCACATCTTCGCGCTGCTGTGCGCAACGGTCGGCCTGCTGATCTTCCCGCACATCGACAACAAATTCCTGCTGTTCGTGCCGATCATCGGTCTCGGTATCGCCTGGGCGTCCATCATGGGCGTGCCCTACATCATGGCGACCCGGATGATCCCGTCCACGCGCTACGGCGTGTACATGGGGATCATCAACATGATGATCGTCATCCCGATGCTCATCCAGACCCTCACCTTCGGCTTCGTATACTCGGGTCTCCTCGGTGACAATCCGGCCAATGCAATCACTTTCGCGGGCATCCTGCTCGGATGTGCCGCACTTGCCATGTTGTGGATCAAGGAGCCGCCCATTGTCCGTGACGTCGACGACGTGTTGACCATGCCGGTCGGCGCGCACTGAAGGAGTGGGCGATGGCACCCATGAACGAGTACCGGACGATCGTGGTCGGCACCGACGGATCGGACCTGGCCCGACCCACCGTCGCGCGGGCGGCCTGGCTTGCCGCGCACAACGACGCCGACCTGGTGATCGTCTGCGCCTACGCCGAGCTCTCGCGGCGGCAGGAGGCACGTAACCCGGCCACCATCGGTGGCGACCCGCGGATCGGTCAGGTGCCCGGCCGTGCCGCCGCCAGCGCGGCGATCGCCGCCGCCGTGGCCCTGGCACAAGAGCAGCCGGCCACGATCTCGGCCGCGTTGCTGATCGACGGCGAACCGGCCAACGCCCTACTGAAAGCGGCCGAGGAGCGTGACGCCGACCTGGTCGTCGTCGGTGCCAGAAGACACCCCGGTCTCGCCGAACGGCTGCTCGGAACGGTTGCCACCGAGGTCGTGCGCCGCGCGGAGTGCGAGGTGCTGATCGTGCGGCCGCGGGCAACGGAGTCGGCCGACGATCAGGACGACCCGGCGGGGGTCTGATCGTCGGCCTGCCCGGATGCGGTCAGTCCGCGGCCCGAGCCAAGGCCGACCGACGGGTCACGGAGGCCACAGCCGTCCGGGCCGGCGTGGGCACTCCGGCCGCGCCGGTCCGGGCATCCACCATCGGTGTGTGCTCTCGGTGCTGGAGTGAAACAGCGGTCAAACCAAGGCGCCGACCGAGGGCGGCGCGGGCTCGGCCGAGAAATGCGATCTGCCCATCCAGGCGGCGCAGTTCGTTATGCAGCAGCTGCCGGACCGCGGGGGTCATCGGGGTGTTCGGCTCGGAGCCGGTGCCCAGGTACGGCAGGAGCACGGCGATCTCCAGGGTGGTGAGTCCCGCGTCCAGCAGCCGGCGAATGGTCAGCACCCGGCCGACCGACGACCGGTCGTAACAGCGGAATCCGTTCTCGGACCGGCCGGGCACCAGCAGTCCGCGCTTCTCGTAGTAGCGCAACAGCGGAGTCGGCACACCGGTCTGTTTGGACAGCTCTCCGATCTTCAACGATCTCGTTCCTTCGACTGACGACGACGGTGGCACGGCGCAGGATGCAGATCGTCGGGCCGGCACAGTCCCCCGACGACCTCGACTCGACTGTAGAAGTTCGAGCCAGGGGATGTCAATGGTTTACATTCATCCGCAAGCCGATTGATCAGTTACCTGATATCGGCAGGTCAGAGCTGCCGTCAACGGGTCAGAGCCCTTGTCAATGAGACGCTCTACGTATTAACTATTCACATGCCCGCTGCCAAGCCGACCAGACCGTCGCTGTCCACCCTGGCGGCCGAGCTGGGGCTGTCGGTCGCCTCGGTGTCCAACGCCTTCAACAAGCCGGATCGGGTGTCCGACCAGCTGCGCACCCGCGTGCTCGAGGCCGCCGAGCGAGCGGGTTACCCGGGCCCCGGGCCGGCCGCCCGACACCTGCGCCGCGGCCGCAGCGATGCGGTGGGGGTGCTGATCACCACCGAGTTGTCGGTCGCGCTCGGGGAGCCGGCGGCCATTGCGTTCCTGGCCGGGCTGGCCCGGGTGTGCGAGTCGGCGGATCAGAACGTCCTGCTGCTGCCCGCGCACCATCGGGCCAGCCAGGAACCGCGGCTCGATGGCATTCGCAACGCGGTCGTCGACGGGTTCGTCGTCTATTCGGTGCCCGACGAGGATCCCCACCTGGCCGCGATTCTCGCCCGGCGGGCGCCGGTCGTGATTGTCGACGCCCCGGTCGATGTGCCGGGAACCTCGTGGGTCGGACCGGACGACCGGGCCGCCACCCGCGAGCTGGCCAACTTTCTGCACGCCCTCGGGCATCGTCGGGTCGGGGTCGTCACCTCGCGCATCGGGGCCGGCCGGCTGAACGGGATGGCCGGTCGAGCCCGTTGGGAGACCAGCCCCTACAGCGTGATGCGCGAGCGCATCGCCGGGTTGGCCGAACGCTTCGGAGCCGATCTCCCGGTCCAGGAACGGGCCGAGCAGACCCGGGACTCCGGGGCCGCCGCGTTGCACGATCTGCTGGACCGCGAACCCGACCTCACCGCCGTCTGCTGCCTGAGCGATGTGCTCGCCCTCGGCGCGCTGACCGCCGCCCGGGAACGCGGGCTCGACGTGCCGGGGGATCTGACCGTCACCGGGTTCGACGCGATCGCCGACGCTCGGGCCAAGGGCCTGACCACGGTCAGCCAGCCCTTGACGGACAAGGGTCGCATCGCCGGTGAGCTCTACCTGGCGCTGGACGCCGGCGCCTCGCCGAGCCGGCGCTTGCTGCCGACTACCCTCGAGGTCCGCGCCAGCAGCGGGCCGGTCCGCGGCCGGAAGCCGCTTGAGGACCGCTGACCTGCGGGTTCGAACGTCTGATCGGCACTGTCGGTGGTTGCTGGCATGCTGCGTGGCAGTACAGGAACGGATCGATCGGGGATGGACGAGTGAGTGACAAGGATCTGAGCAGGATCGCGGCGCTGCTGCGCAAGGCCGAGGGAACCGACAACGAGCATGAGGCCGATGCCTTCCTGCAGGCCGCGCAACGGCTGGCCACCCTGGCGTCGGTCGATCTTGCGGTGGCCCGGGCGCACACCGACCGTCGGGAGCGACGGCCGGTGCCGACGCAGCGGGCGATCGTCATCGGCGAATCCGGCAAGCGCGGGCTGCGCACGTACGTCGAACTCTTCCTGGCCATCGGCCGGGCCAACAACCTGACCTGCGACATCGCCCGCGACTCGACCAGGGTGCACGCCTTCGGCTTCGATACCGACATCGACATGGCAGAGACGCTGTACGCCTCGCTCGTGGTGCAGATGGTCCGGGCGTCCGACGCGTACATCAAGTCCGGCGACTACGCGATGGAGAAGGTGATCAAGCGAGTGGCCGTGACGATGCCGGGTCGGTCCGGCGGCTGGCGACAGGAGTACCAGTACGTCGAGAAGCCGGTGCATGCCACCACCGCGCGGATCAATTTCCAGCAGGCGTTCGCGCACCGCGTCGGCGTACGCCTGGCGCACGCCCGCCGGGAGACCGAGGAGCGGTTGATCGCCGATCAGCCCGCGGAGGAGGGCAAGGGCGTCGCGCTGGTGCTGCGTGACCGGGAGGTCGAGCTCGCCGACCATTACAAAGCCCATTCCACGGCCCGCGGCAGCTGGTCTGGAACCCGTGCGGTGGTGGGCTTCTCGGAGCGTTCCCGGCAGGCCGGGGATCGGGCGGGGCAGCGTGCGCGGCTGTCCGCGGAGAAGGCGATCGGCGGTCGGCGTGGCGCGATCGACGGCTGACGCCGGCCCGCGGGACAGCCAGCGGGCCCGGGTCTACCAGGCCGAACATCTGGTCCAGCGGGTCTTCGACCGGTCGGCCGAGTACCCGGTCATCGAGATCGCCGGGTCGCGATTGACCCTGCCCGCCGAACGCCGGTTCGGCACCGTCGAGTCGGTGCAGTCCTATGTGGACCGAGTGCTCACCCTGAACTGGGTCCGGGCGGCCTGGCCGCGCGCGCGGGTGCCGGTGCGGGTGCGGGAACGGGCCGGGTCCACGCAGGCGCACTACGAGCGCAGCGGGTCGGTCATCGCCGTCCCCGGCTTCCGGACCGGATCGGGGTGGGCGCTGCGCGAACTGGTGATCCTGCACGAGCTGGCGCATCACCTCGGCGATGACGGGTCGCCGGCGCATGGCGGCGCGTTCGTCGAACGGCTGCTCACGCTCGTGGACGGGGTGGTCGGAGCCGAGGCGGCCTTGTTGCTCCGGATCACCATGCTGGACACCGGAGTCGCGATCGGCTGAGCACCGTCGGGGGTGGTCGTGCCGGGTCGGCGGGCCGCCGGCCCGCAAACCTGGATCCCGGGCGGATCGCGGTCGGATGTCAGACGGATCGTGGCGGCGCGGTGCTCGCCCGAACCACGAGTTCGGTGGGCAGGACCACGTGCGGGGCGGTGGTGACCGCTGCCGGGGCGGCGTCCCGGCCCTGCGCAGGGGTCGCCTTCCGCTGCGCGGCTCGCACCAGGGCCGCGGACGCGAGGCGCCCCTTCTCGGCGATGTCCTGACGGACGGTGGTCAGTGGCGGCCGGAGCCGAGCGGCGAGCGGGCTGTCGTCGAACCCGACCACCGACAGGTCGCGGGGCAGTTCCAGCCCGCGGTCCTGCGCGGCCAGCATCACACCGTGGGCGAGGGTGTCGGCGAAGCACAGCACACCGGTGATGCCGGGATCCACTCCCAGCAGCATGCCGAGGGCCTCGTAGCCCTGGCCCTGGGTCACCCGTGATTCCCGGACCACGACGGGTTCGATGCCGGCCGGGGTCAGGGCATCGCGCCAGCCGAGCATCCGTTGAGACGTGACATGCGGCTGCACGTCCGCCGCGCCCGGTGGTTGCAGGCCGTGTGGTCCGATGACGCTGGCCGTGACTATTCCGATCCGTCGGTGGCCCAGCTGGACCAGATGCTCGGCGGCCGAACGTGCCCCACCCCGGTCGTCGACGTTGATCGTCGGCACGCCCGGGGCGGGATCCTGGTCCACATAGACCAGCGGCAGGCGACGCCGCTGCAACCAGTCGATCGCCGGCGACCGCGGGTCGCAGTGAAAGACGACGGTGGCGTCCATGGGGACGTCCCGAGCCGGGACATGGCCGGCCGCCTCCTGGGTGGACAGCAGCGTCAGGGACAGTCCGGAGCCGGCCAGGCCCTGCGCGATCGCACCGAGAAACTGGGTGGACACCTCGTCGGAGAACGCGGTCCCGACATCCGAGGTGAGCACGATGCCCACGACACCGGTGGAGCCCCGGGCCAGCGCCCGGGCGGCCGGATCGGGGCCGACATAGCCGAGTTCCGCGGCCGAGGCGAGGATGCGTTCACGCAGCTCGGGCGACAGCTGGTCCGGCCGGGAGAACGCGTTGGACACGGTCATCCGGCTCACCCCGACCGCGTCGGCGACGGTCTGCAGCGTGATGCGTGCCAATTGGTCAGTCCTCCCGATCCCGTCCTGACCGCGACCCCGTCCTGATCGCGATGACTCAGGCCACAGCAGACTATCCGACAGACTACTTGACCGGTAAACCAGCATCGATTACTATACCGATATAGACGAACTGGAGCGGTAAAGAGTAAACGCTCACCAACTGGAAGGAACAAGCCATGTACCTCGATCCGAGTGCCCTGCTCCTGGCCGACCGCTCGCAGCGTCGGCATGTGGATTCGGTTCGGCTGGACGTCCCGAGCGACCAGGATCGCCGCCGGGTGTTCCGTCGTCGGCCGACCCGCCGGGACCACCGCTCGGCCTGAAGTCGGGTCGAGCCTGGGCCAGGCCGGGGTTCCGGACTACCCTCGCCCGGGTGACGAACGTCGATGCCCACCCCGCCGAACTGGTCTGCCGGAAGGGCTCCGACGTCGTGCGCGACGCCGGACCTGTCCAGGTGCTGGAACCGCGGGACGTACCGCTCGGCGGCATCCGGGCCATGACCGTCCGGCGCACCCTGCCGCTGAAGGAGCGATCCCTGGTGGGTGCCTGGTGCTTCGCCGATCATTACGGCCCGGACCAGGTTGCGGTCAGCGGCGGGATGGACGTCGCGCCGCATCCGCACACCGGGCTGCAGACCGTGAGCTGGCTGTTCGAGGGCGAGATCGAGCACCGCGATTCGGTCGGTTCGCACGCGATGGTCCGGCCCGGCGAGCTGAACCTGATGACCGCCGGCCGTGGAATCTCGCACTCGGAGGTGTCCACCCCGTCGACCGACCTGCTGCACGGGGTTCAGCTGTGGTTGGCCCTACCCGAGTCGGTGCGGGACATGGCGCCGCTGTTCGAGCACGTCGTCCCCGAGGAGGCCTGGGACGGTGACGTACGGTGCCGGGTGTTCATCGGATCATGGCTGGGCCTGAGCTCGCCGGCGATGGTGCACTCCCCGCTGCTGGGCGCCGAACTGATCATCGAGGCCGCCGCAGCCGTCAACCTGCCGCTGACTGCCGGGTACGAGCACGGGGTGCTCGTCGACACCGGGGAGGTCGCCGTCAACGGCACAACCGTCGCGCGGGCCGCGATGGCCTACCTGCCACCCGGCACCCGAACCCTGGCGCTGGCGACGGGTGCCGCGCCGGCCAGGGTGGTGCTCCTGGGCGGGGAACCGTTCCCCGAGGAGATCATCATGTGGTGGAACTTCATCGGCCGCACGCACGACGAGGTGGTCGAATTCCGCGCGCAATGGCAGGCGGAGGTCGCCGCGTTCGCCGACGGGCACGCGCCCACGACGAGGTTCGGCCGGGTCAGCGGCTATCCGGGGAACCCGCTTCCGGCGCCCGAGATGCCCGGCGTGCGGCTGCGCCCGCGGCGGTTGCCCGATCGCTGAGCTGATCCGCTGCCGCTGTGATCCCGTCGCGCGCCGAAGCCCGTCGCGCGCCGAAGCCCGTCGCGCGCCGAAAGCCCGAGCCCAACCGTAGGGCCGGCCGGGAGGCGGGCGCCAGTGGCTGGAATTGCCCGGTCGGCGGGCAAAGGCAGCCAGCGGATCGTGCCCGGCGCACCTACGGTTCGCGCCCGACCCGCGTGCGCCGGGATGTTTTCCCGGCGATAAGGCGGTCGAAACATCCCCGTGACCGGGCCTTGAAAGCGTCGTCCAGCACGTCGGGCTCGGCTTCGGCGTGCCCAGCGACCTGCGCACGGCGGGTCGGGCCGACCTCAGGAGATCACAGCATGAGCGGTAGTCAGTCTCGTCGTCAGGCGATCAACGCGGTCACCGGGTACCAGGTGCCGGACAACGGCTTCACCGAGTCCCTCGGAGAGCTGTTCGGGCGCAACACGTTCAGCCCGGCCGTGATGAAGTCCCGGTTGCCCAAGTCGATCTACAAGTCGGTGATGTCCACCATCGACAAGGGCACCCCGCTGGATCCGGCCGTCGCCGACGTGGTTGCCTCCGCGATGAAGGACTGGGCGATCGAGAACGGCGCGTCGCACTACGCGCACGTCTTCTACCCGCTCACCGGGCTGACCGCGGAGAAGCACGACTCCTTCCTGTCCCCGGAGGACAGCGGCAGCTCGCTGGCCGAGTTCGCCGGCGGGACCCTGATCCAGGGCGAGCCCGATGCCTCCAGCTTCCCCAACGGCGGCATCCGGAACACCTTCGAGGCCCGCGGGTACACCGGCTGGGACGTCACCAGCCCCGCGTACATCCTGGAGAACCCGAACGGGAACACCCTGTGCATCCCGACCGTGTTCATCTCCTGGACCGGTGAGGCGCTGGACAAGAAGACGCCGCTGCTGCGCTCGCAGCAGGCGATGAGCAAGCAGGCCGCCCGCGTGCTCAAGCTCTTCGGCCACACCGACATCGACACGGTGGTGTCCTACGCCGGGGCCGAGCAGGAGTACTTCCTGATCGACCGGCACTTCTACTTCTCCCGCCCGGACATCATGTCCAGCGGCCGGACGCTGTTCGGGGCCAAGCCGTCCAAGGGCCAGCAGTTCGACGACCACTACTTCGGCTCGATTCCCGAGCGGGTGCTCGCCTTCATGATCGAGGTCGACCGGGAGCTGTTCAAGCAGGGCATCCTGGCCAAGACCCGGCACAACGAGGTCGCCCCCGGCCAGTTCGAGATCGCCCCGCTGTTCGAGAAGGCGAACCTGGCCCACGACCACCAGCAGATGATGATGACCACCCTGCAGCGGGTCGCGCAGCGCTACGGCATGGAGTGCCTGCTGCACGAGAAGCCGTTCGCCGGGGTCAACGGATCGGGCAAGCACGTCAACTTCTCCATCGGCAACAACAACCAGGGCAACCTGCTCAACCCAGGTGACACCCCGCACGAGAACGTCCAGTTCCTGGTGTTCTGCGCGGCCGTCATCCGCGGCGTGCACAAGTTCGGTGGACTGCTGCGGGCAGTGGTGGCTTCGGCCCGCAACGACCACCGCCTCGGCGCCAACGAGGCCCCGCCGGCCATCATCTCGATCTTCCTCGGCGCGCAGCTGGCCGACGTGTTCGACCAGATCGCCGCCGGCGCGCTCACCGGCTCAAAGCCGCCGGGCACGTTGACCCTGGGCGTGGACACCCTGCCGCCGTTCAAGGCCGACCCGGGCGACCGCAACCGGACCAGCCCGTTCGCCTTCACCGGCAACCGGTTCGAGTTCCGCGCGCCGGGCTCGTCGCAGTCGATCTCCGGTCCGATGGTGGCGATCAACACGATCCTGGCCGAT
>Ga0164241_10001141_pt1 | contig 35625 bp, 34 predicted proteins | sample OricomyardsoilBY_FD_108780 | JGI IMG/M metagenome (GOLD analysis project Ga0164241, IMG submission 108780) | Backyard soil microbial communities from Emeryville, California, USA - Original compost - Back yard soil (BY) | ecosystem: Environmental > Terrestrial > Soil > Unclassified | place: USA... | reverse complement strand
GCTTGCTGGCATTTGTAAAGCTCATCTACCATATAATCAAGTCTTTTAGCGAGCTCCGGACTTTTATTTCGTTCTACCAAAGCCGAGATAGCAGAAAGGTAATGTCCGGTAAAATGTCCGCGTATGCCTATGCCCGGTGCTTCCCAGCCTTCAAGGGGTTTGGCAGACGAAGGCAGCTTTGCATTTACCCGGAAGTTGTGTACCAATCTTTCAGGGTCAAGTGTTAACAAGTACTTTGTGTTTATCGCTTCTCGGTTTTCTACCCAGGAAGAGTCGAGCGTCACTGACGTACTGCTAAATGGTACAGCTTTCGGCACAATTGCATGAAGTGGTTGCTGCGCGTAACTTGCTAATCCTAGCAATGATAACAGGTATGTACTAAAGTATGCCCTAAGTGACTGTTTAACCCTGGTGCTAAAAATCATGGTTTATATTGTGGACGATAACAAAAATATCAATTAATGATTACAAAGCACTACTGATTGAACTTTCGGCGAATAACAGGCTCACTTAACGCTTTGGGTAGTTTAGCTCAACATAATAAAATATTTATAGTTCGAATGTCGTCGGGATACCTAAGGAAACACACATCAAGTAGTGTTTCTTTTTTTTTGCCCATATCAATGTTTGATGGTTCGATTTCTCTTTAGGCTTTCTGCGCATTTTCGATTGTTGCTCAAATATTTTTATCAAATCTGCAATTCTGCGTTTTTTTGTCAGGTGACTTTTCGCCATTATCTATTAAGATTTCTGTGGATAGTAAGACAGCATTCACAATTCAAGTCCCCAGTCAAAAATCAAAAATGTTATCCAATTCTAACACGTGTTTTCCGTCACCAAGCGTTAAGGATGCCTTAGCGATTTTGCCGGCAAGTAGAGCTGTAGGTAATGGGCGAAACTTTTTGAATAACCCTAAACCATTTAATAGCTTCAGTACACCGGCAGAAATGCGCTCGCCTAATCGGTCAGAATCTTCGCGTAATAAAAGCCCCGGGCGGAATATTACACATTTGTTAAATGCCAGCGTATCAATAGCATCTTCCAGCTGACCTTTTATCCTGGAGTAAAATACACGGCTGGTCGCCGATGCGCCATAGGCCGATAAAAGAATTATAGTGCTAACCCCGCTGCGCTTTGCTAACTCAGCAAATTTTAACGGGATCTCATAATCGATATGTCGTTGCCACGCCTTGGAACCGGCCGCTTTGAGCGTGGTGCCCAGGCAAGAAAACAGGACCTCTCCCTTAATGTATGCTTCAACTGTATCCAATTGGTCAAAGTCGGTCAAAATCTCTGTTAATTTCGGGTGGACTAATCCGGTAGAACGTCGAACAAAAATGGCAACCTCTTTATAGTGTGGATCTTGCAATAAAATATTTAACAGGTCTTTGCCTGTTGCCCCTGTAGCCCCTATGATTAAAGCTTTCATGTCTTTTTCTTTAAAAATATAAATATAGCGGGCGGTAACATTGCTACCGTCCGCTTAAATTTATTTATTTATTATTAAGTAACCATTGTTCGACTGCCCTGGAAAAATCGGACACATCAATGGGGTGTCTGCTGGTGATCAGGTTACCGTCAGTTACTACAGGCTGTTCCAATATAGTACCACCCGCATTCTTCAGGTCCGACTGGATGTTCCAGTACCCGGTCAGTTTTTTTCCTTTCAGGATATCGGCTGATGCCAGTACAACCGGGCCGTGACAAATCGCGGCAACCAGCTTGCCCGACCTGTTAAAATCCTGTACGAATTTGAGCACATCTTTATCGGCGCGCAGATTATCCGGGTTCCAGGCACCGCCGGGTATGAACACCGCGTCATACTCGCTCACCTTGATCTGGTCAGCGGTGCGGTCAACTTTAACCCAGCCTACCGGTTGCAGATATTGTATGGCCATAATATGCGTTTGCGCCATTTCCGGCGCTACTAAACCGTAACGTTCAGGAAAAGGAACGTATTTTGGAGCTACAATGTCCACCTGTGCGCCCAGCTCCCTGAAATACCATACCGGGCCTAACAGTTCGATTTCTTCAAAACCATCGGCGGCCAATACGGCGATGCGTTTACCTTTTAGTGCGGTACGATCTTTTACCGGTGTGAAAAAGAAAGCGCGGAGCGCTTCATTACCGGGAGCATTTAACAATTGCGACACCGGCATATTGACTACGGCGGTACGGGAGGTTAACTGGTTTACTACTTCTAATTCGTAATCCTTCGTTTGTTTTGCTGTTACTTTCATTTGTGCATTTGCATTAAATACCGCAAGCACGCTGAGCGCGCATGCCAGTATGATTTGATTAATTGTTTTCATTTTTATCTATTATTAATTATTAACTATTGCTCACGCGTTAGCGGAGCAAATTCGATCAGGTGATGCAGGCCCTGTTGGAAAGGCGAATTTTTGATACTGCTTTCCAGAAAGGATACGACCGGCTTGATGGGCGGAAAATCCAGATGGTAAGCAAATGCTTCCTGGCTCCTGAATTTTTCATAGGTCACAAACCGGGTATCCGCTCCTTCGATCGCAGAGAGCTGATAAGTTACCACGCCCGGCTCGCTGCGAAATTGCGGCATCGCCCGATGGTAAATTTCCTTAAACTGTTCCTCGGTGCCTTCCCTGGCATCAACAAATAGCATGATGGTCAACTGCTTGTCTTCGATCCGGGATGTCTTGCGCCATTGTTGTTTGGTAAGCGGCTCCAGGTCTTTTAACTGATAGGTCGTTGCAGCCTTTACCAGGCCAGCCTCGTCGAATTTCGGCATTGCCTTTTTCCCGCTCCAGCGCTCGATGAGCCAGATCACCTGTGTGCTTTCCTGTTCATAGTAGGCCTCCGCCATCACGTTGCTTTTATCAGCTATCGCCTGCTTTACGTATCGGCTCACCGCTTTCCTGAATTGTGCCTGGTAACCCGGTTTCAGTTCATACCTTATCAGCCTTGCTGTAAAGCCGGCCCGATGCTTTGCGGTGGCGTAAAGGGAGCACAATAAAATAAGTGCCCCCAAAACGATGATAATTGTTGCTTTCATTAGTCTTTATTCTCCTATTTTCAACAATAGATCGGCTACCTCTTTTGGTTGTGCCAGAAAGGGTGAGTGGCTGGTATTAACCGTGAAAATGGTTTTGATACCTGCCGCAGCTATCATTCGGTCCTGCAAACCGGGGCTGATCACGATGTCCTGCAGCGTTTTGATGTAAACTTTGTCTACCGAACCGAAACCTTCTTTCGTAAGTGTTACTTTGTCGCCAAATGGGATAGCCGGTTCAGGACGGTAGTTATCCAATACTTGCTTTTTCGCAGCGTCTGAACCATCGTTAATAAAAAGATAGGTCAGTTTAGCACGGGTCACATCAAGGGTCAGCTTGTCTTCCGACTGGGTGATTTCCGGGCCTAACTGTGAGCCGGGATCTGTATTGGCCAGTTCACCCAAAGATTGTCCGGATGTTGGTACAAAGGCACCGATATAAACCAGCTTGCTGATCTTGGCCGGTATTTTTTCAGCAACCGCGGTTACCACAACCCCGCCCATGCTATGGCCCACTAATATCACTTTGCCATCCACTTTATTGATGGCATCTACCACTTTGTCGCGGTAAGCATTCATACTGAGTGTGTAGGTGGGTGTCTGATCCGCACCGTGTCCCGGTAATTCAATAACAATTACCTTGTTGCCTTTTTTTTCCAGATCGGTACGCACGGCATCCCAAACATAAGGGGCCTGCCAGGCGCCGTGTACCAGTACATAGGTTTGCGTTTTGGCTACGGGAGCCGGTTCGTTTTTTGAGCATGATGCCAATGCGGCCATGCTGAATGCTGCTGTTAGCAGCGATGAAACTATTTTTTTCATTGTTTTAAGAATTAAAATAAGGGTGCCTACTTTGTATCACGGTGTTCGGCTTGTCCGTTTTTCTTATTGATGTTTTGTTGTTAATTAATTATTGAACTTGAGGTGCCGGTATATCAAATCCGTTCAGGATCATGGCGATAAGGCAGTAGCCGCTGATCAGGAAGAAAAGTTCGGCTACACCATCTTTGCCCAGCGTATTTATCGCATGTTGATAAGTGGAACCGGGAACGATGTGCCCGTTAACCAAGGTTTTGGCGATGGTATGTGCGACGGCTTCCTGTTCTGTCAAACCAGCGGGACTACCGCCCGAGGCAAGTGTGGCGATAACAGCCGGGGCCAGGCCAAATGTCGCTGCCATGATCTCATGGGCGTAGAGCTCAAACCGTGCACCGTAAGCACCGCCGACTGTTAATATTGCTACCTCCCTTACGGCTTTGTCGAGTGTAGCGTGGATATCAAGAGTACGCAGAAAGGTCAGCGCAGCTGTTCCAAATTGCGGGTAGTGCAACATGGGAATAAACGGGCCCAATAAAGCGCCTTCATCGTTCATCATTTTTACCTGTCCCTGGCTGCGGCCAATCAGGCTGGATATTTCATCGTGCACATAACGAGCTTCAGCGCTTAGTGCATCGGGATTTAAGGGTTGGATACGCATTTCTTTACGATTTAAGGGATTAATCATTTTTGTTAGTAAACTGGCCGTCTATCAGGATAAAAGCCATTCTGCAAATGCGTCCGGAACGATTGGCCCAGGCGTGATTGGTGCCGCATTGTATCACAATGTCTCCTGCCTTAATGGTGGTCTCGCCACGGTCAAGTACCATAGTGATCTCGCCTTCCAGTACAATGCCGTAATCTAATGTCTCCGTACGGTGCATCAATGGATGGGGCGCCCCGCCGGCAGCGGATGTGGAGGCTTTTTCATCGCCCATGATCTTGAACTTGGCTGCGGCGTCTGCGCCGCTCAGGTTCCTGATCGCGTCGCCTTCAGGCGGGAATTCCATTACCCTTATGCGGGTGCCATTTTTAGGTGGGGGCAAGGTTAATCTGTCTTCGTCTGCCAAAGCAGTTTGCGGGTATACCGGTACGGGTGTTGCCGATGTATGCCATACTTCAAAAAAGGTGGGGCCACCTGGGCCGCCTACCAATTGGGTCAATACAGGAGGTGCATCAGAAATGATGATCGCTTTGCCATCAGCGTCGTGACCTGTCACAACGCGTCTGAATGTTTTTGGTTGCTGTTCCATGATTTTCGGTTTTTTTATTGGTTGTTTGATTTTTTGAAAACGAATACACCCAGGTAGTGAAATAATACACCTATGGCCCAGGCGGGTGTGGTCCATAATGGCCAGGCATAAGTGTTAGGGGTAAGCAGCCATACCAGCCAGATAGCCGGAACGGTGAGCGCGAATACTAACATGTGGATCCTGAAACCCTTTTTGGGGTTGATTGGGGTAGCTATGTACCCTTTTGTTAAATTTGTCATGATGATTGTTGTTTATGGTGATTAATTGATGAATTGCTTATTTAAGTTCCCGTCCCAGGCGCTCTACTTTCGTCAGCCAGGCAGCGCGCCGCTCAGGCGTAGATTTGCGCATAAAACCGAAGGTTGTAAAGCGGATGGGGTCGAATCCGACATAGCCGAACACGATGTCTTTCAGTATCTGATATTGCGAAGCCCGGTAGATGAGGTAGAACCATAGTTTCGGTGTATCCATGGTTACCATCAGGCGGATGCTTTTACCTTTTAAAAGTTTGTCAGGGAATAGCTTTCCGGATTGATGCTTGAAAGCGAAGCCGGGCAGAAATACCCTGTCGATAAAACCTTTGGTAATGGCAGGCATAAAACCCCACCAGTTGGGATAGGCCAGCACCACATGATCGGCCCAAAGTATCAGCTGCTGGGCGGCTACCAGGTCTTCTTCCAGTTGCATGGCTTCTCCTGTTTTGTAGCCGTCAGCCAGGTTTACATCGAAGTTCAGTTGGGCGATATACAAGGTTTTGCATTCGGCACCTGTGCTTTCTGCACCCTGTTGATAAGCATCCAGTAAAGTCTTACAGTAGGAGCTTAATGAGGGATGCCCGAGGATGAGTAAAATGCGCTTTTTCATTGTGGTGGTTTTTAATGGCGGGTTAATTGATGGTGGTTTTCAATGCTGCGTTTATAGCGTCCGGCAGCGCCTTGTCAACCGGGTGCTCCGCATCCAGGATGGCGCTTATGCGGCCGTTGCGGTCAATTACCATTGAAACGGGGCAGGCATACACGCCAAAATCTTTATGGGTTTTACCGGCATTAGGGATAATGGCATAGTTGAAAGCATGCTTTTTCAGGAAGCCTTTGAGCTGATCAGCTTTATCCAGGGCAAACGCCAGGAATTCCACCTGATCTGCCGCATAACCAGCGTTGATGTGGTTCAGTGTGGGCATCTCTGCAATACAGCCACCGCAGGCAACAAACCAAAAGTTGAGTACGATCACTTTGCCTTTAAGGGCGGCCAGGTCATGATTTTTACCTTTGATATCTGTCACGTTGAAATATGGGGCCGCTTGGCCGATCATTGCCGCGAATTTGTCCCGGCTGGTGGTTTCTGCCTTTTGCGCATCTGTACTCTTGGCGATCAGGTACATCACATTGGGTTGCTCGTTGTTGTGTTTGTACACAATGTTGCCACCAAGGGCTTTTTTTACGCTGTCTACCTTATCTGCCGGGATAACTTTACCATCGGCCGTTTTAAAGATGACACCATTGAAAGTCTGCGCCATTGCGCTGATGCCTGTTAAGGCGAGGCTGATCGTTAATAATTTCGTTTTCATTTCGTGTTTGTTTTGATATAGCAAACCTACTTTGAAAAGCTGCCCGACTCTGTTAACTCATTGCTAATGAGTGTTAACGAGTGTTAACAGGTAACAGAAAGCCCAAAGTTTAAATTCAGGGGGTTGGGGCACAAAAAAGCCCGGAACCGCCATGGGCCCGGGCATATGGTAATATATGTGGAGAACTCTTACTGCCTGGCGGGTTTATTCGCCACCATAGCTAATACAGAGATACGGAAAGATGCTTTTTGTAAAGGCGAAATGCGCTTTCTGTCGAAACTTTCAGCCAGGAGATCAGTGGTATTGGCCGTAGCGGCATAATTAACCAGCAGGCTACCTTGCTGTGCGTAACCCCGCAGGTCGGCTTTTGACTTTTCATTTAACCGCAGGTCAGCGTTAAAGCAATCCAGATCGAGTTTTGCGTAGGATTCGCCATGAAGATCCAGCGTAAGGTCGATAGAGGAGAACTTTCCGAGCGACTGAACGGAGACCTGATCATAAGCCGATAAGTTTCGCAGGTCAGCTACCGTGACCCAGACCTTGAGTTTTTCCTGGCGGTAATTCGTTATTCTCAAGACACCGTGCTCCACCTGGATCAGGGCATTATCCTGATAGTAGTTGTGCGTCACTTCTACCAAGTCGCTGTCGCCGGACATGACATAAAGGTCAACATTGCCTCTTGCTTCTATCATTCCTATCCGGGAGATACCCGGTATTTTAGTGAACTCTTCAGCAGGTGAATTGCTGGTGTTCGCCGTGGCTGAATGGCTGACGGTTGCTGCGAATAATACCGCAAGCGTTAAATTGAATAAGTTTTTTTTCATGATCGTTTTAGTTTTTGTTAAGCAAATTTATCCCGCTTAAACCGCATGGCTTGTTAACGCATTGCTAATGAGTGTTAACTAGTGTTAACTGTATGGTCAGGCTTGTATATTATGGTTATCTTCGTTTATTGAATGATATTATTTAAATGAGGAAAAGGTTAAAGATCATATTTACGCTGGCGGTAGCTTCGGTGGTGGCTATCCTGATCTTTCAGGCTTATTGGGTTTACAATTCCTATCAAACCGGTGCGCGAAACTTTAAGGCATCGGTTGCCAATGCGTTGGAAAGAAGTATAGACAAATACCCTTTGGCCGTTAGCGAGCTACCATCAACGCTTAGATCAAAAGCGCCTTTCCTGACCATGATGAACACGCCACAGGATGATGGCAAAGGTACTTTCAGGCTACAACAGGTCCCGGTCTCTTCCGCCAATCTTTCTTCCGTACAGCTTTTGGTAGCACGGCTACTGACAGAAACGGCCGCCCAACCGATAAAATTAGATGTACTAAACAAGTTGTTTACGGAGGAACTGAAAAAGAACAACATCAACCTGCCTTTCAAACTGGAGCTGCTGAAAAACAGAAAAAACCTTCCTGCAGACAGCATAGCGGCTTTTGCGGGCTTCTCGAAAAATAACACGATCGTGGTGGCGCAAATGGAACGGTCAGGACAACACCTGCTCTCCCAAAATATCGTTCCGGCTGTTGTTTCCCTGTTGCTGATCCTGCTTTCAGCGGGTAGCCTTTATTATATGAGTTTGATCATCAGGCGGCAAATGCAGTTAGACGGATTAAAAAATGATTTTATCAATAACATCACGCACGAACTCCGGACACCTATCGCTATCTTAAAATCATCACACGAATCGCTGTTGAATTTTAGTGACCTCTCCGACAAAGAAAAAACTGCCCGTCATTTGAAAACGAATGTGAGCATTTTGGATAAACTGGATAACAATGTGGACCGGATCCTGGATATCACCCGCTATGAACGGGGTTTCAAATCCATCCATCTTGAACTGGTCAATGTAGACGAATTGGTATTGGGCGTTGTTGACCGCTTTGCGATCAAAGACGGTTCGGACATCCGGTACCTGTCCGGCATGAATGGTCAACTGGTAAAAACAGATCATTACATCATTGATACCATATTAACGAACCTGGTGGACAATGCCCTTAAATATTCGGAAGAAAGAGCTATTGTTCATATCTATGCAGAATTGTTAAAAGGGGCGTGGCAGCTTAAAGTAAGCGATAGTGGTATCGGTATCAGCGACGCAAACCTGCCTTATATTTTTGATAAATTTTACCGGGTTACAACGGGAAATATTCATGATGTAAAAGGTTACGGTTTGGGACTGAGCTACGTAAAACAACTGATCAATAACCTCCATGGCAGTATTTCTGTTACCAGCAAACCAGGTAAGGGTACCGAATTCACCATTAAACTACCTTTAAATGAGTAAAATAAAAGTATTATTAGTTGAAGATGAGGTCGTTTTGGCATCGATCATCAAAGAGGCGCTGGAAACCCGGGACTTTGAAATTACCGTTGCCACCAACGGGGTTGACGGCTGGAGCCGGTTCAACCACCAGAAGCCAGATGTATGTGTGGTGGATGTGATGATGCCGAGGAAAGACGGATTTTCCCTGGTGGCGGACATCCGTAAGGTTGACAGCCAGGTCCCCATCATATTTTTAACCGCGAAAACACAGACAGAGGATGTTTTGAAAGGATTTGAACTTGGAGGTGATGATTATATGAAAAAGCCCTTCAGCATGGAAGAACTGGTGTTCCGGTTAAAAAGCCTGCTGCGGCGAAAGTTGCCGCCAGTTGCGCATGAAGTCCTCGCTAAGCAAAAGGTCACTACCATTGGCAACTATAAATTTACCTATTCCCGCCTGGAGCTGGCCAAAGATGGAAAGATTGCTTACCTGTCTCAGCGGGAAGCCGACCTGTTGGACCTCTTGCTGCAATATAAAAATGACCTGCTTGACCGTCATACCGCGCTGTTGAAAATATGGAGTGACGACAACATTTTTAATGCGCGCAGCATGGATGTGTATGTTACCAGGCTGCGAAAATACTTTGCCGAAGACCCAAATGTTGAAATTCAGAATGTCAGGGGACTGGGGTATCGGCTGATCGAACACAAGGATCGATAGAACAACTTCGCTTACCGGTTCTGTATTAAGCTGTAATAATTATTGACAGGCCTCACCGGGAAGTAAAGTACCTATAACAAGCTTCAACAGGACTAATTTGAACCGCATTTTGCAAGATTTACAAATCTTTTGTGCAATTTGATCGTCGTGCGAGCCCATATTCGGGACAAACTTAATAGATCCCCAGACTGGGCTCGAACCGCGTGTCAAAAATTAGCTAGTTCTATTAGCTGATCCAAAAAAGAGTTCGAAAAATGTATCGTCGGGAGCTCGCCAAGAGTGGCAGCGGGAATATAACAAGCGCCAACTTTTTAAAGGATTTGTATGCTATTTTTAAATAAATCGTTAGGCACTTTCTTACGGGCATGATTTCATGAGATCGTACACCTGCATCATATATTCAGCTTCTTCCATTGCTTCCTTGAAATTATCCCATTCATCTGTGCTAAAGGTCATGCAGATATCGTTATGCGGCGTTCGCAGTACAAACCGCTCTTCGCCATCCGGAAAAGGGAACAGGCTTTGCTCAATGTCAAGCCGGATGGTAAAATCTTTAAAGAATTTGAACTGAGAAGGTGAAAAATTAAGCAGCAGGTTATTTAGCCACAATGTAAGTATTTTACACTCCACACACTGACCAATAACAGCGCCGCCTCTTTTACTTAATATAACGGTTTCACACATGGCAGATATAGTTAAAAAAGCAGTAGCGCCGGGGGCGCTACTGCGTAATTTTGTTAATTAAAAAGCACGCTTCTCCAGGCTTCGTCCTCAGGGATGCCGGGTTTGCGTTTTCCGAAGAACTGCACAATGATGTCGCCGTTCTTATCAAATACTTCCAGACTATGTACAGCGCCATCGGTAGTTGGTTTTTTAACTAGCCATACTGATGTTATACCGTCCTCGCGCAGGTGCATGTTGAATTCAGGATCCAATACATTAAACCACGGACCGGTTTGTACCAGTTTTTTTATCTCTCCGGTATGTATCTGTATACAACCCGCGCTGCCCACAAATACCATAATCGGCAAACTGGTTTCAGATGCTTTGGTCAGCGTATCCTTTAAAGCCTGAACACTGATCTGGTTAGCGTGACCTTCAGGTGCAAGGCGCAGGGCCTGTGTGCGGGTAAGTTCAAATTTTTTCAGCATGCCAAAAAACTCGTGGGTATCTTTTAAGTTTAACCATGCATCCTGAAATGCCTTGATATCAATTTCATGGTCAGGTTTTTCAAAAACCTCTGATGACGAAGATTTAACAGCAAGTTCCTGCTGTTGATCGTCAGCTTTATATTTAGCCACCAGTTGATGATACGCGTTCAGGTCGCTTTTATCGGTAAGGTATATTTTGTGTACCGCTGTACCGCATGAATCAAAAAACTGCAGGCTGTAACGCTCGTTCTCATTAACCGCGAAGCCAAAGTGCCAGTGGTTCATGAACAAACGAAGGTCAATATCAGGGGTAACGATCAACCCGACCGGCCCGTTAAAGCTAACTTTTGTGTAAACGCCTTTGCGCTCGTGCACACAATGATCATTGCGGGTAAGCGCCATCACATACCCCAGCGTGATGATCTCTTTTAGGATTTCCTGAAACTCGGGTTTCAGAAAGGTATTGTTTACGCCTGCATCGGTGTTAACCAGTTCGGCTTCGCTCACGCCTAATTTAGTGGCGGCATCCCGTATACGTAATTTGGGCTCTTCGCTTTTTAGCTGCTCCCATTGTTGTTTTAAGGTGGTTAGTGTATTTTCCATGTTTATGTGTTTTTATTTGTTAAACCAGTAAACCGCTGGGGATCACCAGCGGACATTTAAACTCTTCACATTCCATCAGCTTTACCTTTATACTGAATGCTTCGTGAATATTTTCGCAGTTGATAACCCGCAGCGGAGCACCCAGGGCTACTGTTTTACCATTTTTGAGCATGAGGATCTGATCTGCATACTGCGACGCGAAATTGATATCGTGCAGAATGCTGATAACGATGTAACCGCGGTTAGCCATGTTGCGGGCCAGTTGCAGTATTTGCTGCTGATAAAGCAGGTCGAGCCCGTTGGTGGGTTCATCAAGAAAAAGGAAGGCGTTGGGCCTGTCATAGATCTGGGCAATTACCCGTGCCAGTTGCACACGCTGCTGCTCGCCACCGGATAGGGTATTATAATCGCGGGAGGAAAGGTGGGTGATGCCTGTTTCTTCCATTGCCTTATCCACCACCTCTACATCATGAGCCGACGGACGGTTCTCAAAATGCGGATATCGCCCCATCATTACCAGCTCTTTTACGGTAAACATTACACTGACCGTGTTATGCTGGGTAAGTACGGCCCTGAGCATAGCCATATCGTGAACAGAATAAGATGCGATATCTTTACCGTTAAATTTTATGCTGCCTGAAGTTGCTTCGATTTCCCTGCAAAGCAATTTCAACAATGTGCTTTTACCGGCGCCATTGGCGCCTATCACTGCCATCATTTCTCCGGACACCAGGTTGAATGATGCACCATCCAGTATTTTTTTGGTACCTGCCTGGTAACTTAAGTTTTTTACCTCTATCATAATATCTGCTGTTTTTTTAGCTGTGACCAGATCATATAAATAAAAATGGGGGAGCCGCCTATGGCGGTTACAATGCCTATCGGCAGTTCTGCCGGGGCAACTATGGTGCGCGACAGCATATCGGCAAATGATAATGCTGCCGCACCCAGTAGGGCCGATGCCGGAACAACTAACCGGTTATCTGCCCCGAAAGCCATCCGTAAAATGTGGGGGATAACCAGCCCGATAAAACTGATCAACCCCGCCACGGCTACAGATGCGCCTACTGCCATGGTGGAGAAAATAATAACCAGCGTTTTGGCGCGATCAACCCTTACGCCCATGTGTGCGGCCTGTGCTTCGCCAAGGGCTATCGCGTTTAATGATTTGCCCATAAAAGGCAGCCCTATCAGCGGTATAACAATAAAAGGGATAGCGCTGCTAAAAGCAATCCAACTGGCCCCTCCTAAACTGCCTAAGCTCCAGAAGGTGATGTTGCGCAGTTGCTCATCATTTGATAAATAGGTGAGTAGCCCGGTAAAGGCGAAGGCTATGGCATTGATGGCTATACCCATCAGCAATAGCGCCGTTATAACCGTTTTACCATTGTGCATAGCCAGGCGGTAGACGGTTAGCGTGGTAATAAATGCGCCTGCAAATGCTGCAATAGCCAGTACATAATAGCCATACTCGTTGCCCAATGCCTTTAACAGTGGCCCACCAAAAACGATGGTCAAGGCGGCGGCCAGCGTTGCACCGGCTGATATGCCTATCAAGCCCGGCTCTGCAAGTGGATTACGGAAAAGCCCCTGTAATGATGAGCCTGAAATTGCCAGTGCGGCGCCTATGGCGGCACCCAACAGCACGCGCGGCAGCCTTATATTCAACAATACCGCAGTTTGCTGCGTGGTATACAATTGTTCGTTACTGAAACCAAGACCGTTAGTCACCATTGACCAGAATTGGGGCAGGCTGATGTGTACTGCACCCACGCAAACGGCGGCAACCATGGCTGCGATCAAAAACAGCGTTAATCCGCTAAAAATGAATTGATAGCTTTTGAACACGCTCTTATCTTAATTTTTGTGACAAAGTTGCTACCGCCTGCCCCAGACGCGGACCGAACCCGGTGAGCAACTCACCTTCCATGGTGACGAATTTTTTATTTTTTCCGGCTTTGGTTTGGTTAATGCCCTGTACCTGCTGCAAACCGCTTACACCACCAAGACTTTCCATACCGCTGCTAAATAATAATATAGCATCCGGATCGGCAGCTACTAAGGCTTCCGGGGTTAGCGGCTTGTAGTCGGTAAAGCCTTTAACGGCATTCTGACCGCCAGCCAGTTCAATGATCTGTTCAACCGAAGTTCCCTCGCCGCCCACCATCATGGTGCCGGTGCCGCGCGCGTAAATGAACAGCACTTTAGGTTTAGCGCCTGTTTTGGCCAGTTGAGCAGCAGCGGCCAGGTCGGCATTCAGTTTATTAACTATAGGAGTGGCTTTTGCAGGTGCGCCAAAAGCAGCTGCAACTTCTTTGATCAGTTTACGTGTGCCATCGGCAGTAAACTCCTGGTTAAATAGCACCAGTTTAATACCTGCACTCTTTAGCTGTACCTGTAGTTCAGGCTTTACTTCGCTGTTCAATCCGGTAACAATATCAGGCTGTAAGGCAATGATCCCTTCGGCAGTGATGGTTCGGTTATGCCCAACTTTTGGCTTGCGTTTCATACTTTCCGGATAGTTACTGGTTATATCAGTACCTATTACATTAGCTTCCTGGCCTATGCCGGCCAGTATCTCGCTGATGGTGCCGTTAAGCGACACGATCTTGGGGCCGGCCACTTTATTGCCCGCTTTTGCGCTGAAAGTCAATGCTGTAACTATCAGGCCTAAGGCAACTATTAATCTGTTTATTTTCATGATTTTATTGATTTGATTATTAAACTGTAAAAACGGCCCTCCATAGCAGAGCCGTTTTTTTATAAGTGATTGTTTTGTAGTGCGTTATATTATGCTCCCTTTTTCACCAACGCGTATTGAATTTTTGGATAACCCCTTGTGCCGCCATCCTGCGTCGTAAAGCTGATGAACTTCAGTTTGTACACGTTGCCGGCCGCGTCTTTTATCACATAAAAGCGGTCGGTTTTAACTCCTACAGTTCCCTGTGTAACCCTCCAGTTACTTCCAATGGTGTTACGGCTGTTGCTGAAAGTGGTAGTGGCGATATTGGCTTCAGCATAAGCATCGTAACTGCCTACTACTTCGGCTGTGGTTACGCCACCTAAGTGGTTGACAAATACCAGGTCAGAGAAAGCGTATGGTAGGGTGCCCGTAAAGTAAATACTGTAGCCCCATACAAAATCCCAGCGGTCTTTAGCAGGTTCAACACTTACCGCCCCGGTATCAAAAGATATAAAGCTGAAGTTGCTTACGGCGTTCTTAGTAATGGTCAGCGTTTTAAAAGTAGTTTCGGTGAGTTTAGCATATTGTAAAGTATAACCGGTGGTACCGTTTCGTAACACGCGTATTTTGTAAACATCGGCAGCCAGCGGTGTTGCGCCGGTACCGTTTGCACGGCTGATCACATACACCTTGTTTTCACTATCGGTTGCAGAGATCGCCGGTATAGCGGTTTTGCTCAGGTCTCCGTTTACATCATCAATAATGGCAAAGCTACCCTTGCCTTGGCCCAGCTCTAAATTAGCCAGCGTCACATCGGTTGCGGTTACCGCGTTAATATCGGTTTTGTTCACGGCTACTACGGAAGCAGCGGTGGTATTATTCAGTATCACCCTGAAATCAGCGCCGCTGTAAAAGCCCAGATCCCAGCTTGTGCGCTTTACAGCAGTTTGTCCGTTAGCGCTCAGGTCAACGTACACAGAGTTGATGGCTGCCGAACCACCTTCACCACCATTCAAGGTTAGTTCTGATCCTGTAGAAGTGATAGCCGAGAAACTCAGCTTTAATTCGGTGGTAGTACCCAATACGATTTGCGCGCCTGCCGATTTCACTTTAAAGGTAAGCGACTCATTTCCCTGTAAAAAGATACCCGGCTTTTTAACGACCTTAAAAGTAACCGAAGCGCTTCCGGCAGGGATAGTCAGGTTAAGCGTGTTGGCCACAGCGGCAGGCTCGGTAGTGAACTCGGTATCATAAGTTACGCCGCTTCCGGTCAGGTCAACCACCACTGGTATAGCAACATCGGTGGCGCGGCTGAGATTAAGCGAAATATCAATAGACGCGTCCGCTGTACCCAGGCCTTGTGTTGAAGTGGAGAATCCAAGTGTGTTATCAGGTAGTGAAGGAACGGCCTTTTTGCAGGCTGCGCCCATCAGCAGGGCAAATCCTAATAGGCAGCTAAGTAAATGTTTCATAATTGTTATAGTTATCGTTTAAATTGTATTTGTGTTATGGTTAATTTTTGTTGTATTGAAAAGTCAGGCCCAAAAAGTAAGAGCGGCCATAACCCATAGGTACCGGCCCGCCGGTGCTGTGCGCGCCACCCAGGTTGCCCGATGTATTGAACACATTGGTAACATTGAAAATATTTTTAACCCCACCTGATAGTGTTATTACCTTATTGATGTATTTGTTGATGGTCAGGTCGCCAGTGTGGAAGGCCGAGCGCTGCGCCAGATTGATGGTTGGTACGCCACCAACGTTGATCAGCTCATAAGTAGGCAACTTGCCGTTGTACTTATAAAATAAGCTAACTTCGGTTTTAATAGCTTTTATGCTATACAGTAGGTTGGTGTTGATCTCGGGGTACCAGGTAAATCCGGGCAGGGATTGGGCATCTTCGGTAAACTCATTATATATACCGGTGTAGGAGAAGCCCAGTTTTGCCTGCACGTTTTTAAAGTTGAAGGTGTTTTCAAAAGTTCCGCCCGTGGTTTTGTATTTGGCTATGTTGATGTAGGTAGTTACGGTAGGATTGGCCGGGTCAAAGCCTGTGGTGATCAGGTTGTCGAAATAATTGTAAAATGCGCCTGCCGACGAACGTACTTTTAAGGCATCGCTATTGGCGGTTTGCCATGTTAACGATCCGTTTGTGCTATGCGAGTATTCGGCCTTTAATTTGTCGTTGCCGATAATGGAATGGCTGGCATCAAAAAAGTTGAAATACAACTCACGCAGGGCAGGTGCGCGGAACCCGCGCGCATAGGCTAAACGCAGGTCAACACTGCCGGATAGTTTTATTTTAGTGTTGAATGACGGGATTACCGGTGGCGCATCATACACGGAATTTTTGTTAAAGCGCGCACCGGGGCGGATACTGATCGCCGGGGTCAGCAAAATTTCTGATGAAACAAAAAAGGCGTAATCGTTAATGGTTGGTGTGCCGCTTATGCGCGCACCGCTGCTGCCGGTAAGGTTAATTTCAACGCCGGGTTGTATGGATACTTTATCATTGACCTTGTATTGCGCAGTTCCGCGGAAAAATTTGGTGTCAAATATGGATTGATCTTGTTCGCCAACGCCAAGTGTCAACCTGCGGTCGCCAGTCAGCAGATTAAGGCTGGTGGTTTGCGTACGGCGACTGTAATCCGTATAGGATGCCGCGCCGTTAAAACTCAGTTTGTCATTAAGCTGCCAATCTGCCTGCAACTGATGCATCCAGCGGTTGGTTAAGTATTTCTGATCAATTTGTGTATTGGCACCCGTGTTTATGCGGCTATTCAGCAATGATTCATCAGTACCATCGAAACGGTACCATAAATGCAGGTTATTGGTACGGTAACCCACAACGGCATCGCCCAGATATTGGTCTTTGGGTATCCAGCCCAGGCTTGCACCATTAAAGTTATTACGGGTAATGTTGCCGCCTAACTGCCAGCCCTTATGTTCCCAGTTAATGCCTACGTTTTCATGGTGCGTACCGGCGCCGTTAAAAGCTTTGTATTTTTTTCCGGCGGTTTCTTCCTGCACACGGCCGTATACACGAAGATTCTCGCCCCCTGTACCCTTTTTGGTGATGAGGTTAATTACACCACCCAAAGCATCGCTTCCATAGCTGACAGACATGGGCCCGTCCACTATTTCAATGTGATCTATGGTATTAACGTCTATCTGGTTAAGGCTTTCACGGGTGTCGCCACGGTCAAGCAGCGGTACACCATCTAATAATATCTTAACACGTTGCCCGGCAACACCCTGTAGGGTGATGCTTGATGTACCCAGCGTAAGGTCATTGGTAAAACGTATACCTAACTGGTCGGTCAGTACATCCTGTATTTTTGCAGGATTACGCAAACGTATCTGCTCGGCGGTGATGGTACGCACCATGTAAACCGAGTTTTTTAGCGATTGCGGGGCGTACTGGCCGGTAACTACTACATCTTTTAATTGAAATGATGTTATTTCCAGCTTAACCTCGGGTACGTCAATAATATTATTGGTGGTAACTGTAACCAGTTGTTGCTTGCTAACCATACCCAACGCTTTAAATTGCAGGGTGTATTTGCCGGTTTTTATATTTATAATGTATTTGCCATCCGTACGCGTAACTGCGCCGTAAGGGCTGTTCAACACCTCAACAGTTACACCGGCAGCCGGCTTATTATCGCTGGTGGTAACCTGCCCCTGTATTTTGCCATACATACCCTGCGCTGACGATCGGCAAGGCGAAAAGAAGATATAAATGAGCAACAGGGGTAAATATTTAATCATTATTTAGACTAATTAAAAATAATGTTGCAAATTTGGACGATTTATAAATCGGCGGTCAACGCCAAAAGGATTATAATAAACGCTAAACGGATTTTATATCATGCTGCAGGTTACAATTCCTTTTACCAATGAGGTTGTTTTCAATCCAGATCATCACGCTGACAGCCAGCAGGATGAAGTGGTTGTCAACCGCTTTGACGAGGTAAGAGGGGCTATACACATCAGCGTGAAAAGCTTTCATGTTGAGGAGATCGCGGTTTATCTCGTCAAACTAAAATGCCCCGAAAGTGTATTGATATCCGCCCGCACTGATAAGCCTGCATGGCTGATGAACTTTACGTTGCAAGGGCAGCTTAGCATTCATGTGGGGCATTCGGGTAACGGTCTACGGTTAAATGCAAATACGCATTATAGTTTGACAACTGCCGCAACCAGCGTTGTGGATCTGGTTATACAGGGCGAGGTAAACCTGTTTACTATTTGCCTGAACCGGGATGATGTTAAAAGACTGCTAACCGATGATGAAAATGCCAAGCTGCAAAACCGGCTGAACACTGACGCCACAATATTAAACCAACGTATAACCACACCGGCAATGCATGACATTATTGATGCGGTAATGCACTGTGCCGATAATAACTGCCTTCACCGCATATTCCTGGCTGCCAAAATGTTAGAGTTATTGTTTCTGGATGTTGAGCAGTTGAACAAAACTACAGAACAATCTCCGGCTGTAATGAGAATAAGTGACCTGGAAAAATTGAAACTGGCTAAAGAACTGATCGGAAGGGATATTCAGGCGCCGTGTTCGTTAATTGAACTGGCACACAAAGTTGGCCTTAATGATTTTAAACTGAAAAAAGGTTTTAAAGAGGCATTCGGAACAACGGTTTTCGGCCATTTATTTGACTTGCGCATGGAAAAGGCCAGGGAAATGCTTACATTTTCTGATTATACAGTAAGTGAAGTTGCTAATGAAGTTGGCTACAAGAACGCCCATCATTTTACCGCTGCCTTTAAAAAGAAATTTGGCTATTTACCAAGTAAGCGGCGGATATAGGGTACAAAAACTTCGTTGATGTGCTTGTTGCGGCGAGATTTATTAATTCAGAACCCGTAAATTATTAAAACCGCAATAATGTAAGTTTTTAAAATTACTTGAAGGTTCTTTCAGGGTTCGAAACCCGAAAATTTATAGGTTCAGCTTTTATATTATCATCCGACATGTGTTGGTCAATAGCCAGCCTGGGCAAAAAACACATAAATCGATAAAATTTTCTATTTTTGACCATAATACCGGCAACCCTTCGCCGGCATTGTGATAACCTTTCCTCTAAAAATAGATCGTTGCAAGGCCAAATTGCTTTGCAACGATAGCTTCTCGAAATATTGCCACCTCGACAGCTAAAGCAAGAATCTGTATATTTAACAGACATGAGCTATCAGATTTGGCAACCCGTCGAGACCCTTAGGCCGTATGTGCGACATTTGGCAATTTCACGTGCGGAAAGCCCGGATACTTATACCGTATTGCCGGATACTTCGTTAGTCGTTGGGTTTCAGTTCAGTGGCCGGATCAGTCATCTTGCAGAAAATATCGAACGATCACTTGATGTAAGTGGCATCACGGGTATGTTGGATCAGTACCGCATCTTCAAAAACATAGCTGGTACGAGTAGCATTTTGATCGTTTTTACAGAGACGGGGGCTGCTGCCTTTCTGGCAACACCATTGCATGAACTCTTTGGGCAAAGTCTCTCCCTGGAGCATTTTTTTACCCGTGCTGATATAAACGAAACCCGCGAGAAGCTGGAAGCTGCCCGAACCGACAACGAGCGCCTCAGGATTGTGGAAGCTTTCCTGCTGCGGCAATTAAAAGAGCTGAAAGCAGACCGGATGGTCGCGGGAGCGCTTCATTATATTTATCAGTCAAAAGGCACCATCCGCATAACAAAATTGGCTGAATTGCTGCATTCCAGCCAAAGTCCCTTAGAAAAGCGCTTTCGTGCGCTGGTAGGTGCCTCACCTAAGAAGTTTGCCGGAATAGTACGGGCGCGATACGTGCTGGATGCGCTAAACAAAAACGACCAGGACACTGCGGAATACCTCTCGGCTTTTTATGATCAGGCACACTTTATTAAAGACTTCAAAAAATTTAGTTCCATGACACCGGAACAATACTTAAAAATGCTTCGTCATAAGGAGAAATAAACGATTTATTACAATACCCGCCGCCTTACTCCAGCTAATTTTGATTAATTAAAAAAGGAGAATATTATGTTTACATTACAGCAAATGAAGGCAGCTCATGCCAAAGTAAAAACGGGCGCTGACTTCCCGTGCTATGTTCAAGAGATCAAAGCACTGGGATTAAAACGATACACTTATAGCATCACTGACGGCACAACCACCTACTACGGTGAAAACGGGTACCAGGTACCTGGGCCAGCTATTTATGAGCCTAAAGTCATAAATCCAGTTGCTTCTCCGGAAAAGTTACGTTATTTTATTGAGATACACCAGCAAGGCCAAACAGATTTTCTTACACTCTGCGGGCAAGTGGCTACAGCAGGTGTAAGACAGTGGGTGGTTGATACCGAACGTATGCTTTGTCTATATGAAGATGCTGATGGTAGAGAAATGGTAGTGGAACCTATACCGGACACTGGTTACTGATCGAAGCGACTTTAAAGGCTCAATTTCAGCTTCACATACAGCCGCGACAATGCATCACACTTCAATGTGCCATGACGTTGCGGCTGTTCTTTACCAAAAGTTTAGGCCCACTAATGCCTGAATATTATAAAATAAGTTTCCTCTGCGTTCTCATGGAACAAGCCTGGATGCTATCTATATAGTTGGGCAACTTAGGTTACAGACTATTATTTCTAAAACCTTATCCGTCCTTTTAATATCAGATGAATCATCATTCAGTCGATGGTCATTGCTGCTTCATTCGGTGATACATTGCTGCTTTTGCCTGTAAGTCCATAAAATGGGCAATCCCTTTTTCCTGATAGTGCGTTGACGTATCCAGTTCAGCGGAAAATTTCCAGAACTGCACGAATTGCGCCCTATCAAATGTTTTGCCGATCACGCCGGTGCCATGGGCGTAATCGACCATGAGCTTCGCACCATATTTTTGTAAAGCGTGATGATGATCTTCCACAAAAAGGTTCGAGTTTTGTATCACTGGGATCTCTCTGCAAAAGCCGCTTTACTTTAGTCGTTTCTGGATTCTTAACAAAAAGGCCTCTTTCATTTCGTCGATATAGATCGTGGGACTGGCACGTCCGCATAGCCAATCATAGGTATCATAGAAATTGCCCAATGAGACGTTGAACGCCCGTTCAATGAATTTTACGATGCTTTTCAGGCTTTTCTTTCCGAAGGCATCGGTAGCATGCCAGCTGTAGATCAATTCAATTAAGGCGCACTTCGTTTGCTTCCAGTCAAAGTCCAGGAACTCGGCATCAGTTTGCGCGATGGCTTCCCGCTGCGTGATGCGGAGGATGTCCTGCTGCAGGTAGTCCTGGAGCAGTTCACTGGCCAGCACCTGCGCCAGTTTATGGTCATGGGTAGTGCTGAAAGCGGGATCAAAATCGATCACACATTGATCAGGATCGAGATGTACATCATAAGCCCCGCGTACGAAGTAATATTCGTCAAGATAGGTAGCTTCCGTTCTCACATATTGATAGAAGGCAAGGTTGCTTTCAAAGAAATGGTGCAGGATCTTTAGCTCGTTGGCGAGGAAAGCGCAGATGGCCTGTTCCTCACCAATAGGTTTTCGCGTCTCAATATTCAACAGCGACTGGTAGAAAATGAGACGGGATTTGAATTTAGGTTTGATCTTTTTGAAAAATTCGATCTGCTCTGCCGGTGTAACCGGATCGTGTTCCTTACAGAAGTCTTTTAGCCGTTTTAAATATTTCAGGCAGCTATGTACGGATTTTTCCAGGCGTTTGATCGCGTTGTCTTCCTCCAAAACGAATTCGTTGAGTTCCCTGCTCAAGTCCGCATAAAGGCGTTCGCTGAATTTGGTGATCATAAAGTTGTCTTTTTGTTTGTTCAGCAATGCCACCCGCACATCGGGCAGGTGTAGCTAACAATGCCGCGTCTGTTTTCTTCATAGGCTATTTGGGAAAGTACTTTTTATTGAGGTGGTCAATCATGCGCTGTAACCACGCGCGGTTAGCAGCGGCGGTGGTTATTTCCGCGCCGTAAAATGCTTTCGCGAGGCTCTTAAGGGAAACTTGATTTTGCTTTTTCGATGTAAAATGCTGGCTGAAGAAACGCAGGACAGCAGAAATATTATGCTCATGGAAACATCCTGTGAAATAACACAGCCGGAGAAATAAACCCAGTTGTGCGACGGACAGGTCCAGGGCAAGCCGTAGCAAAGGGGTATCCGTTCTTAAATAAGCGCCTGTGCTATGTGACCGGATTCTGGCCAACCAATCCAACAAGGTCTCCGAAATAGGGCCGCGTCGTTTATCAAAGGGTACCCGGGGTGGGATGCCCGTTTTCAGTAATTTTGCTTCTTCTTCCGCCAGCCGCCTTTCCCGTTCTTCCCGGGTCAGCCCCTTAAGTTCAGCAAGCAACTGATCCTGGTACCACTCCACCAACCCGGAGAGGTTAAAGTTCTCGGTGTAAAGTCTGTAGAATAATTTTCTCGCATCGGTTTCCGGTTCAGCGGCAAACAGCAATACTAATGCGGCAAAGCGCTGAATTTGTTCCAGCTCTATGTAGCCGGGCCGTAAAGCGAGGCTTATGTGGAGATGGTCCCGTAGTGAATTCCGGATCACGCCAAGGAGGGAAAGTAAAGCTTCGTCTGTGCGAATGCCCTCAAATTCCCCCAATACCTGATGAAGCTTTTCGGTATAAAATTGATGTGAATAAAGGGTTACCGCACATTCAAGATCAAAAGCGTCACTAAAGGTTCTTTTCAGGTCAACCAAGACGCTTTCTATCTTTTCCAGCACTGCTCCGACTAATGCTGCTGTGGCGCTGTCGCGTGCTGTAAAATAATAAAGGCGGTTGGATAATCCCGTGAGCGTTAATTGGTAGTAGCGCATGTAGCGTCGCAGTGCCTGATCCTTAATGCTGCTGAAATATCGCCGTACGATATTATTTTCAAATCCGGCAAGCGCCTGCAGCGCACGGCTGTGCCATCGGGCAGAAAATTCAGGATGCCCGTGGTTATCGGCGATGAACAATTCGCCAATAACCGTTTCCAACAGATGTAAGTCCGGTTTTGACAAAATAAATACTTTTTTCTTTATCGTAATTTTCTACCATCGGCATTAATTCATTATTTAACCGTAATGATTTTGTAACTTTACGTTAACATTTACCCCTATTTATCTATTTATTGTCGTCATAATTATGGTCATGGTAGCCGTCGTATCGGTACCATTAACTGTAGGCTTGGTCGTATGGGCGTCATTTGGCACCGCGCTGAAGTCTGAGACGGTAAGCACCCGCTTTGGTAGTTTTTTAGCTTTGATCGTTTTCATATCGTAGATTTTGATCAAAACTATTTTTGGCCGGGTGCGAAGCGAAGTTTATTACGCCAACAGGCGTTTGCCCTATGCAGAAAGGAGCAAATGACAAAATGATGAATAAAATGCTTGTCGGTTTTGGTTATAAGACGGCCCTATACCACGGGCTGGTCTGGATGACCTTTATCACTTACGAACTGGGTACGCTGTTCGCCATGGTCGGGCTCAAAACCCATTATTGGCATTACGCGATCTATTACTTCCTCTATATCGGATTGTTTTATTTTAACGCCCATGTTCTGCTGGACTTCAGTTTCTTCCGAACTAACCGCCCCTATTTAACCGCTACTGCGCTGGTTATTTTGGAAATGCTGTCATTCGGACTACTGAAAGCGGTTATAGACGGCGCGTTCAGCGGGGGACAATTTTTATTGCCTTTGTTAACAAAGGCCTACCTGCTTTCCAATATTTTCCGGCAAGTATTTTTTATCGGGTTCAGTACGGCTTACTGGTCGCTTTTGTCCCTTATCCGTTTCCGGAATCAGGCGCACCAGATGGAAGTTGAACAGCTCAAGCATCAAGCCCGCACCCTGGAGCTGGAGAACAGATATATTTCCGTAGAAAACGCTTACCTGCAGAACCAGATCAGCCCGCATTTGCTGTTCAATGCTTTAAATTTCATTTACTATGCCGTTTACCGCCTGTCTGAACGCGCAGGCAAAGGCATCATGCTCTTGTCTGATTTGCTGAGGTACTCCCTGACGAGCGGCGAAACGCAGCAAAAAGGAGTTCCGCTTGAACTGGAGGTTGCGCAGATCCAAAAACTCATCGAACTGGACCATATGCGTTTCCGGGAAAACCGCTACCTGTCTTTTAAAAAGAAGGGAGATCTTTCGGGCTATGTGATCCTGCCCCTTTCTCTGATGACCTTGGTAGAAAATATGATCAAACACGGTGAGTGCAGTGACCCGGCAGCTCCGGCGACGGCGGAATTGACCCTTCTTGCAAACAAACTGCACTTTACCACTGTAAACAGAAAAAGAGAAACGACCCCTTATCCGGTAACGGGCCTTGGCCTGCATAACCTTAAAAAAAGATTGAGCAACGCCTACCAGGACCGGTTTGAACTGACCATTACGGATCTGGCAGACCGCTTCTCTGTTCAACTGATAATTGAGCTATGAAAAATATACGTTGTTATATTATAGATGACGAGTCCGACGCTATTGCCTTGCTCAGGGACTATATCAGCCGAACTCCGGGGCTTGAATTGTGCGGCTTTTCCCAGAATCCGCTGGAAGCGCTTGATTTTCTCACGGGCCCTGACGCACCCGAGCTCACTTTTCTCGACATAGATATGCGGCAGCTTTCTGGTCTGGAGCTCGCCGGAATGGTCAATTTGTATACCACCGTGATTTTTACAACAGCCCATCCGCAATATGCCTTGCAGGCTTTTGACAAGGAAGCGTTTGACTATTTGCTCAAACCGATCGATTACGCCAGGTTCCTGAAATGTGTGCAACGCATGAAAAGAAAACGACAACAACAGGTGCAGGAGGCCGCCAACGGGCAGGATGCTTTTTTTAACATAAAAAGTGAGATGAAAGGAAGGATGTTGAAAATACCCTATGATGAGGTGATCTTTATTGAAGGAGCAGTGAATTATATCCAGATCCATACCGTCCGCGATAAACATATGACCTATCTGACATTGAAAATGATCATTCCCCGTTTACCGGCGAAGCGCTTCAGCCGGATCCACCGTTCCTTTATCATTAATATCGACTATGTGCGCATCATTGAGCGAAACCAGGTCGGTTTGGAAGATGGGCGTTTTTTGCCCATGGGGGATACCTACAAACAACAGTTCTTAGATGACATGGACGACAATTTACTCCATCCGGACCGCGCTTCGTGATAGCATCTTTAAAACTTTATTAAGAAATAGATATACATAACCAAACCCAATTTGGCCCTAAGTATCCGTAGCGCGCTGTTTATTTGCGTGGAGACGTTATTTTCGGAGGTGTTAGTAATTTTCGCTATTTCCTTGTAGGATAGTTGCTCTTTACGGCTCATTTCAAAAATTGCCCTCATTTTTGGTGGCAAGGCCTGAATTTGCAGGTCGATATATGCCTTTAATTGCTTCTCTCTGATTAAATGGTCAGTATCTGCATTACCAGCACTCGACATGAAATCCCTTAGCGAAAGGATATAGTCTCCTTTGACTTTTTCATGTGCAAAAAGGTCAAATATCTTATTTCTTACAGACGTAAATAAATACCCTGCAAGATTGGTACCTATGCTGTTGCTTTCCCGCTTGAACCATAGGTTGGTAAACAGATCCTGTATTATATCCTTTGCCTGTTCCTCATCCCTTACTTTTTTATAGGCATGAACAAACATAAGATGAAAATATCTTCTGTAGATCTCCGTGTAAGCGGCGTGGTTCGATGCGCTCAAAAGTTCGGTTAATTGAACATCGGACAATGTTTGGTACGAAGCCATATCGTTTTTATTGGACAACTGATTTGCGGACTTATCAAATATAAGGGTTTGGTCTTAATGTTTTTCCAATTCGGGACCGTTAAAACAAACCTATCGGTGAATTTGCGTTGGCGTACAGGGCATTACCTACCTGCAGAGCTCCAGGTGCTTTTCATATGCTTCGCCAGTAAATAGAACACGGTCATCTCCTGCTTACGGCTCTCCGAAGTGAACAGCCGGTTCAAATGCATGTGGATCAGGCTGCTGGCCAGTTGCTCTGAATGAATGCTCCCGGGTTTGGCCTGACGGATCAGCTTTTGGAATGTCCGGGAACAATCAGCCTGCAGTCTTTGACAACGGCGTTTGCTGAAATAGGTACTGTCAGACAGGGCAGCGCCGATCTGTGCGCGCAGCGCCCGGTATTTTTTGTCCAGCTCTACATAAGTCTTATCGCCCTCGAACTCGGTGCTGAACTGGCTGTATCGCCGGTGATAGTAAGCCAATCGCTCCGCCGACGCCGTGAAGGCGATGTCGACCAGTGTTTTCGTAGCCACAAGCGCAAAAAGGTAGGTGTCGGTATCTGCGGTGTCGCTGTGGCCGGCCAGGTATTTCAGGATCAGTGCGCCGCTGGCATGAAAGAAATCTTCGACCTCCCCGAAAGCAGCGACGCCGTACCGTTCCAGTTCGCGATCATAGGTATCGACCTGGTATTCGCGGATCACATGCTGCTCGACCTGCCCTTCGAACATAGCGCGCATGTCGGTTAGTACCTTGCCGATCTGCGCGCCCTCCACCATCAGGCGCAACCGAATATGGGGTGCATGGTCTTCATACCGGACAAAGTACCATTTTCGGATGGTACCGGTCTTGAATTCCTTTTTCAGGTAGGGCGCTAATTTTAGTAAAAGTGTATTCGTACCTAATCGTGACGTATATATCTTCAGATACAGCCATTCCGAGCCGGGCATAAACCGGCGTTTTACTTTTTTTAACGGCTCAGGGACGACCGGGAAGAATGGCAAATCCAGGCTTTGCTCAGGCAGGACAAAAGCATTGTACTGTTCCCTTACTGGTATTTGGGTAGCCGGATCCGTAAAAACTTCCAGCAACTTGACCTGTTCGGCACGGCTGATACAACTTTTAAAAAATAAAAGTTGCTCCCCGGAGCGTGTATCAAACACCAATTGCTGGTCCCCCTGACTCAGCATAAAACAGTGCGGAAGGCGAACCCTGTTCCGATAAGCATGGAAATATTCCGGATCGCCGGTCATTGACCGTATCTCATCGTGGGTAAGTAGCCATTGGGCCGGAGATAGTATACATTGCTTGTGGACGACCCGCGGATAAAAACTTAAGCCGGGAAATAAGCCAGGAAGGTCGAGTGGGCGAAGTTTGCTGCCGAACTGGTAGGGGATTTCCGCCAGAAATCGGAACAAAGGCAGGTGGTTCAAACGGTGATTGTACGCCGAACTTAATCTGGGCATGACCAGTTTACGGTGCTTTTTCGAACTGAGCAGCACTTTCCCGTTAGCGATATGCACATGCAGGTCGCCAAGCCGCAGCTGACGGTCTTTTGGCAGGGACGAAGCCGCAGTCAACGGTATCTCCCAGTCAAGGATCGAATTCCGGCGATTGACATTGTCAGTGGCCAGGTCGGACAGGTGCAGGATCTCCGCAAAAATGATCTCCGGGTTAAGCCGCTGTTCCTGTTCGGCCATGGCTTTAGCGGCCAGATGGATCGCCCGGTCGGCAGGTGTAAAACGCCCTACCAGACTATTCGTATGGTAGCCGCCGGCAGACTCGATCCAAACCCTGTCGCCCTGAGGACGGAATAGCACGCCAAAGCCGCTGCTCCGTTCAGCGGGTTCAGGGACCGGCAGCTTGTTCAGCTGTTCTTCGGTCAACGTGATCTGGTATTCTCTTTCAAACCCGGAACTGTGCCAGGCATTCAAGATCAACTGATGAACCGGGGTCCAGCTCAAAGATGTACCCGGCACAGGCCTGCGCTGAATTCCGATCGTTTCAAGCAGTGCATTATTCTTTTCCGCTTCCTCCGCACCGTAAGCGATGCCGGTCTCCGGATCTAACGCATGCAGCAGGGGTACCTGCTGCCCTTCGAAATGCCGGTTGAATTGTTCCGCGAAATCAATTAGCGTCCCCTTTTGCATGACCCAACTCAACCTCTCCAGAGCGTATAGCCCCTCCAGCAGGGACTGCCGGTGTCCGTCCCTTAACGTCGTGCTTTTGCGGTGACTGACGGTGATCACATTCAGCAATGGGTGACTTTCCGGCAACACAACCGGCCTGCGTTCTGCCATAGCTTGCTGAATGGCCGGTATACGTTCCGGGTCGAACTGATCCGATGGATCGGTCAATGGAAAAAGGTCATCCAGTTGGTCAGCGTTTACCGTGATCCGCGGCCTTTGTTTCGGCACCAACACCTGCGCGTCCCTGAGAAAGCCGAGGTATTCCTTGGCTTCGTTCTCGGCGCAGTGACTATCATGAATGATCTTTTGTAGCATGTATCGATCGCCCCGGCCCCGTTCGCAATAACCTAACAGCCGCTGAAGCAGCGTGGTATGATCGGTCGCCTGGAGACGATATTGTCGTTTTCCTGTCTTAGGGTCTGTGTCTGTTCGTACGAAGCGAAGGTCATGCTGAACACGGTAAAGTGTCGGATTGGGTTCTAATTCGCCTCCCTCATCGGATGGTTGACCCAGCAGGTAATCCAGGTGATTATCCGCCTGGATGGATACTTTCAGCGCGGAGGCGTGACCTGGCTCCGCTTGCTTTGTCCAGTCGAGCAGTGTGACCGAAGCGAATAATCCAAAAGGCGTAGCCCTGAAACAAAAGCGGTTATAATACCTCCTTAGGGTCTGTCCGGCGCGTTCATCAAGTGCTTTAGCATGAATGCGGGCATAGAATTGCGGCGTCGCGATGGACAGGGCCAGGAGAAAGAGCTTGTCCTGAAGGATCGTGGCCAGGTCCAAAGTGAATCTTTGAGCATCACCGACAGGTGACCGAAGAATTAGGTGGTCCGCTAACAGGTGGTTTTTCATCATGGTAAATACAGGGTCAATGCAGAAGTTTGCCGCAGATATGGCAAATCACGCGAACATTTGGTGACAGGACCAGGCCGGATTTTGGATCAGCCCGCGTTTAGAAGGTATTAAATCGAAAAGCTCACCCAGTAGTTATTGTGCCTGTGAATTTTACTTTTATTTAAGCGATGTAAACTCATCAGGGGCCGAGTATCTCGAGTTGCCAAATCACTTGTTCTTCGGTAACAGGGTATTTAACACCGTTGCGTATAGCGTCGAATACTGAAGAAAATAAACCAGCGTAATTTCCTTTAAGACTAGGCACCCATTCCGTTTTTTTTTCACCACCTTCTGATATGGTAACCAGTTTCCCTCTGCTGCCGGCAGGTTCAATGCCATACTGCGGATCCGTAGGAAGCATTCCTTCGTCCAGTTCAACCTCCTGGAGATCCAGTCGTTGTTTATAATAACTGCCCAATGCGCCGTGTACCACAAAAGAGGGTACGGGTTCTAAAATAAGTAAACCTGAAATAAGATTGACAATAAGGCCATTTGGATAAACCATGCGGACGTTTATGTAGTCAGGCACCTCTGTTCCGTTTCGCTGGAACGCTAAAACCTTGTCAAACGTCAAGGGTTTACCAAATAAAGCAATAGCCTGATCAACAAGGTGCGGTCCCAGTTCGTAACCGATACCGGTAAGGGGCGTCTCCCTGGTTTCTTTAAAAGCCTTTACGGCCAGGTCAGGACGGTATCGGTCGTACCTGAAAGTCACTTCCGCTAATTTTCCGAGTTTGCCGCTTGCTATTACGTGTTTCACCGACAGGAAATCGCTGTCCCAGCGTCGGTTCTGATAAACCAACACCTGTTTTCCGACTTGCCGACCCAGGTTAAACAATTGTTTTATTTCCTTAACGTTTCCGGCAGCGGGTTTTTCAATTAAAACATGCTTTCCGGATTGTAATACCCGTTTGGCAAAGTCGAAATGCGTAAAGCTGGGCGTGTTGACTACGATTAGTTCTATTTCATTATCCGATAGTATTTCTTCAACGCTGCCATAACTCTGTATCCCTGCATATGTCCGCTGGATTTTCTTTTGGGTACGTTCAACCACAGCTTTTAATTTGAACTGGCGACTGGTGGTTAAAAACGGTGCATGGAATATTCTTCCGGACATACCATAAGCCAGTAGTCCGGTAATAATTGGTGCAGATTCTTTCATATGTTGATCTGGTAATATTTAATCCTTAAAAAGCAACGGCGCAAAGGCGTGAAAACTCCGCCGCCAGCTTTGCCATTTATGCGCTGTTAAGGGCGACAGATACGAGACAGCGTTGAAGCCTGCTCTTTTTAGCGCGGTCACACTTTCCAAAGGATAGCCTTTGAAGAAATCCTTTCCTGGACGTTCACCCGAAGGTGTTGGAGGCCCTCCTAAGTTGCCTGTTAATTCTCTCGTTCCATATCCATTGAAATACAGTTTGATCTTCTTGTTTGTGAAGCCGGGGGAATTATTAACATCATCCATGGTGATGCTACCGCCGCTAAACATACCGATGTAGGCAAAAACATCGGGGCTTTTAAGAGCGATCAGGCGTGTTTCCATCCCACCCATTGACCAGCCTGCCAATCCGCGATGCGTCTGGTCGGCTTTGGTGCGATAATTTTTATCTATGAGGGGTATAACATCCTCTGTTAAAGTTCTTCTGAATTTATCTGTCCATCCCAAAGGCAGCCCATCCGGGCCGTTCGGTGTGCCAGGCGGCATACTCCAGGTACCATTATCCATTACGATAATAAAAGGTTTAGCCGAGCCTTCCGCCAGCAAATTATCCATGATCAGGTTGGCTCTGCCCTGATTGGGCCACCCGGTTTCGTTGCCGCCTCCGCCGTGTTGCAGATATAACACAGGAAATCTCTCTTTAACATTGCGGTCATATCCGGGTGGCGTGTATACATAGCATCTGCGCCAGGCATTATTTACTTTTGAAAAATAGAGTTGTTCGCGCACGTGTCCATGGGGAACATCCTTAAGCGCGTAAAAAGCTTCGTCTTTTGCAGGGACCTCAATGCCACTCCCCCAGTGGCCGTCGTCATAAAAACTGGATGATCCGGGGTCCGCTACCTTTACGCCGTCAACAATAAACTGGTACATATGGAACCCCTCATCCTGCGGCTGGGATTCGCCTGTCCACACACCTTTTTCACCCTTAGCCAACTCGTATCTCTTACCGCTAATTTCAAGTTGCACCTTTAACGCTTCGGGTGCTGGTAAGTTTACCAGCACCCGACCGTCAACGCTTACCTGCGGGTAAAGCTTGCCGGGTTGATTACTTGATGCCGGCTTGAAGCCGACATCAGCCGGGTTCTGCGCGTTGACTGTAAGGACCCCGCACATCAATGACATCGCTGCTATTAAATCTTTTTTACGCATATATACTTAGGTTATCTGATCAACAATGGATACTTGAAAGGATTACTCCATTCGTTTATAATTGAAAAAATCTACGTCGACATATCCACCGGTAGCTTTTGTGGCATAATTAAAAATTGCGAATTTGGAACCCATGAAAAGCTTCTGGTAATCAAAACGCATTTTATACGGTTTACCCAGCGCAATCCAGTTTTGGTTGTCCAGGCTGTAATAAAAGGTTGCCATGTCCTTGTTAAGATTGAAATCACCGTCAATACGCAGGTAAACTTTATTATTGCTTAGTGCCACACGATCCAGCTCCACAGCCTCGACATTCCGGACAATTTTGTTGTTATCCATGTTTACCACATTGGTGGACATGGTCAGAAACTTTTTATCGCCCTCAACTAACACAGATAATAGCGCAGCGTGTCCGTTAAATGCGCTTAAACCGGCTACGTCCCCATCTTTCATCCGAGACAGATCCAGCGCAATTGATCCGGAGCATAGGGGTCCTTCCATTCGTTGGGTAAGCGTATTCGGTGCGAGGTACAAATTAGGGACTACCCGGCTTGTTTTTAAACGAAGAAATCCTGGGCGATCGCTCAGGGACCAGGATTCGTTAACCGGGTTATGGTTCCATTGCCAGGTAATTTTCATTTTTTTGCTGCCGAAATCATCGGCTTCGACGATGCGGTGGCCGGAATCATACGATTTTAGCGGAACTGTGCCGGTCGCGGGAACTTTTCCATTCGCATCACCCAGCATGGGCCAGCCCTCTTCCCAACGTACAGGCAATAGCAGTGGCACACGGCCCACACCACCACGATCCTGGAAAATGATGCCGTACCAGTTCCCTTGCTCGTCGTCGATCAGACATCCCTGGCCTGCATAAGGGAAGCCCGCAAAGTTATCTTCCAGAACCACTTTCTTTTCATAAGGTCCCATAATATTATCCGCCCGGTAACATACTTGCCGGCGCTTTTCGCCACGCGGCCAGGAAATCATCAACAGGTAATATTTGCCGTTATGTTTGACGATCTGGTTGCCTTCGAGCAAACCGGTCTCTGTAGCGTCTTTATCAAATATTTTTATGCCCTTACGGCCTTCTACAGGGCCGGTAAGGTCTTTTTTCATCTCGGTGACCGTGTTCCCGGAAAAAATAAAAGGGGTGTCATCATCGTCAAAGAATAAAGAGGCATCGTGGAAATGTTGCGTTCGTGAGATGAGATTCCATTTCCCTGAAGACGGGTCCTTGGTGGAGTAAATGTAGGCCTTGAAAGGTTGGTCGTTCGGCGAAAAGAGTACATAAAACAAGCCTTTATGAAAGCGTATTGATGATGCCCATTGCCCTCGTCCGTATACGGTTCCGTCAAGCAGATCGTACTTGGGATTGTCCGTCAGTTTATCGAATACGTAACTGGCGACCTCCCAATGAACAAGGTCTTTGGATTTCATCACAGGCGCCCCCGGCATGAGGTGCATCGTTGTGCTGATCAGGTAAAAATCACTGCCGGAGCGGGTCGCGGACAGATCAGGCACATCGGCCCATAAGATCGGGTTTTTAAACGGGGTAACCGATAAAGCATTTTTTTTCTGTGAAAAGGCGCTTCCACCGATCAACAGCCCGAAGAGAAATATATAGTTATGTTTCATAATTTCTGAGGAGATTCTGCCATTACCTGGATTGATTGGGTCTATGCTGCTTGTCTGGAGCGCCCAGATAACTCGGGTACTTATCGCTGGGGTTTACTACAATCCGCTCCATTACCAGTTCCGGATCGATCATGTACACTTTTAAAATGTGCATGCCCACAGTCTTAACATCCAGGTTTACATCCAACCAGCGGAGGTTATCAAATATTTCACTCCGGCGCGGTTGCCTGCGCGATACCAGCGCATAGTTTTCACCGAGTGGTGGCAAGGGTTTTAATACCAGCGAGTTGGCCAGATTGGCGGGCGTATATTCATTAAATGTGTCTACATAGCCCTTCCTGGCATCAATGATGATGGGGGGGGCGCCGTCAATGGCTACAGCTATCCTTAGACCGCGCGCAGGGTTAACGTCCTGGGTAGGCAATATGCCCAGGCAGACTTTTGTGCTGCCGGCCTGTGATAAAAATATATTGTATTCTAGACGGGGCGCATCATTAATGCTAGCACTTGGCGCCGTAACAGGCACTATACCCATCGCAGCTTCCGCCCGTCCAAGATCGGGCAATATTGTCCATTTCGCATTTTTGCCCGGTACATTAACGCTGTACTTTTCCGCCGGAATAGAAAACTCCCCGGAGTAACCGCCAAAATATTCCTGCTTTGTAAGAGGTCCGGTAGTATTTAACGCGCTGACTGCGACCATCACCATCGTGTTGCCCTGTGAGATCTCGATACTGCCATTTGATAGCCCGATGGGGGCATTCGTCCAGTCAATATCGACGAAAATACGCTGTTCTTTATCTATTTCTCCGTGGTTGGCGCTCAACTTTATCCAGGGTTGATTCGCTTTAGCTGTATATTGGAAAGATCCCGTGCCCTTATTAAACAGATCGAAATAATAGGTTTGCTTTTCTAGCGCGTCAAAACGAGGCAATTCAACAGGGTTCTCGCTTCCGGGCCATGCGTCAGTGCTGCCTTCAACCGCTAAACCCAGGGTTGGTTCGGCAAGTGGTTTTACTTCTTCAAGTGGCGGCAGGCTGGCTTCGCGTGGCATAGACCACTGCTTATATCCAATATGAATGTCACTCATCATATTTTTCCACTTTTTGTTGGCAATGGTATCATTGTAGCGGTTGCTCAATTGTTTGTCCAGTTCAAATAAGTCGCGTGCGCGCTTCCCATAATCGTTGGCACTGATTCGACCTTGCCTGGCATATAGATTATTTCGTCCCGCTGCAAGGTAAATTTCAGCCACACCGGCAGAGGCTTTTGCCGGATACAATACCAATTGATAATAAGCATCTTTTGCTTCGGCGGGGATCTTTTTCTCTAACATTTCCGCTTCCGCAGTCAGATCCCGCCATTTTTTCAATACCCGTTCAGCCTCGTTGTAATTCACAAAACTGAATATTTTAGGGTCTTGCACCTCCGCCTTGCGCATAAGGTTATATTTTGAATACCTCGATACGATATCAGCTATCTGCCTGGCATGCGTACTTCCGAAAATTCCGGTTGCCCAGTCAACCATATAATCATCGGTTTGCTTGGCAGTGATCGCGTTAGGATTCCAGGCATAACGCATGATAAAGTCTATCGGCATTTCTTTGGGCTTCAGGTCACCTACGTTCACGATCCATATCCTGTCAATACCGGTCTGGTAAGCCAGGTTGAACTGCTCGCGAAGTTTGGGCACTGTCGTGGTATTTACCCAACGATCGTTCCATGGACCTCCGTTCATGTCAATATGGTAATACATGCCCAGACCGCCTTTGCGCTTCCTTTCATTGGCAGGCCCCGTTCTGCGAATATAGCCCCAGTTATTATCACAGAACAATAAAGTAACATCGTCCGGAACATTCAGACCCGCATCATAGTAGCGCTGTACTTCTGTAAAAATGGCCCATAGTTGTGGCACTTCACTTGGATCCTTGCCGTAAACATTTTTTATAATGTCACGTTGAGCCGAAACCACATTCCGCAAAGTTTGAATATTCTCCTTGTCGTCACCTTTCCCCATCGCGACGTCGCCATCGCCCCGCATACCCATGGTAATCAGGTTATCATAATTCTTGTTCCGTTCCAGCCCCTCTGTCCAGAATTTTTTCAAACCTTCTGCATTGGTTGTAAAATCCCAGGCACCAACATCTTTCTTTCGGTTGGTGTACTCTTTTTGAGCGCGCATCATCGGTTCGTGGTGGGAGGTCCCCATTACAATGCCGTATTCATCCGCAACAACAGGGCTCATTGGGTCATCTTCATTAAACGCATTTCCCCACATGGCCGGCCACAAATAGTTCGCTTTTAAGCGCAGCAATAATTCAAACATGTGTGCATACACTTTTGAATTTACACCGCCAAAATTAGCGCGTGACCATCCGGTAAATGACGGGCTTTCATCATTGATGAATATACCCCTGTATTTTACTTTAGGCGATGGCTGCAGATAACGGCCGGACTTAACGTACAAACTATTGCTTTTTTTAACGGGGGCATCCGCCCACCAATACCAGGGCGATACCCCGATTTTTTCAGATACATCATAGATGCCAAAAATGGTTCCTCGCTTATCGCTCCCGGCAATCACCAGGTTTTTTCCAACCGTTTGGATAACAAAAGATTCCCATTGCCCTTTAACCTTGCTTACATCGATTTTCTTTGCCGCAATCAACTC
>Ga0164241_10001140_pt1 | contig 35643 bp, 27 predicted proteins | sample OricomyardsoilBY_FD_108780 | JGI IMG/M metagenome (GOLD analysis project Ga0164241, IMG submission 108780) | Backyard soil microbial communities from Emeryville, California, USA - Original compost - Back yard soil (BY) | ecosystem: Environmental > Terrestrial > Soil > Unclassified | place: USA... | reverse complement strand
GGGCGGTCATTCGAGTTAGAAACCCAAACCGTTACTGCTACCGGCGAAACCAAATGGATAGGTTGGTGCGCAATACACAAGGGTGGTAAATGGTATGCCAGCGGCAGGGATGTCACCTATCAGAAACAGCTCACGGCCGAACTGGAGCAACTGTCTCTGGTTGCCAGCAATATGGTGAATGGCTGTACCATAAGTGATGCTAACGACAATGTTATTTGGATAAATAATGCTTTCACCAATATAACGGGTTATGATCTATTGGACGTGGAGGGTAAACGCCTGCGGGATGTGTTTGTACCTGGCGAGAGCACTATCAATCCGATAGAACAGTATAGAGAGAAAATTCAATCAAAAAAGTCTTATTCTGTACACGTTTACGCCACTCGCAAAGATGGTCGTCAGGTTTGGTTGTCTCTCATCACGTCGGTTATTTATGATCAAAAAGGCGACGTTGACCGTTATATCCGCATAATATCGGATATAACAACCCGGAAAAACACGCAACAAGATCTGGAGATATTATCCTTTGCCGCACAAAAATCGCCTACCGGGATGCTTACCAGAGATGCGGACGGGCACGTTATGTGGATGAATGAAGCGGCGGAAAAAATTACAGGTTATTCGCTTGCCGAAATGAAGGGGAATAAGTACGGCACTATGTTGCTGGGCCCCGATACAGACATGAGCGTGTTTGAGGGCGCTGTTAAATCTTTTCAGCAGAATAAACCATACGATATTGAAATACTCATCTACAAAAAAGATAAAACGCCGGTATGGGTGGCCTTATCTAACAGTCCGCTGTTTAATGAAGCAGGGCAGGTGGAACGGCAGGTAAGTTCAGTAATAGATATTACTGAGCGTAAACATGCCGAAAGCGAACTCAAAACACTCTCTTTAGTAGCCAGCAGTATTAACAGCGGGGTAGTTATAAACAACAGTAAGGGCGAAATTGAGTGGGTAAATCCTGCGTTTGAAAAAATTACAGGTTATTATTTAAAAGATGTTCAAAGGAAATATTTAGGTGATATTATACAGGGCGAACTAACCGATACCAACATTATACAAAACGCCCGCGACCTATCTAAAAACAAACGATCTTTTGAGGTTGACTTGCTGGCTTACCGTAAGGACAGGAAGCCAATGTGGATATCAGTTATCAACTCGGTTATTTTAAGCAAGCAGGGCGAAGTAGAAAAGTATATTGAGGTAATTATTGATATAAGTGCCAAAAAGAAGGTAGAACTTGAGTTGATCACGGCTAAAGAGGAAGCCTTGCAGCTTAGTCGTGCCAAGGACATGTTCATATCGGTGATGACCCATGAGATACGCACACCGCTCAACGCTGTTATTGGCATGTCGCATTTGCTGTTGCAGGGAGATACTGATCCATCACAAAAAGAAAATCTGGATATACTTAAATTCTCTGCTGAAAATTTAATGCTGCTTATTAACGATGTGCTTGATTTTACCAAGATAGAAACCGGCAACATTGAATTGGAGCAAGCTAACGTTAATCTGCGCGACCTGGTGCAGGGCATTATTGGATCAATGCAGTTTAAAACCCGGGAAAAACAGATTGAACTAACTCAAAAAATAGGTAATGATATACCCGCAACAATTGTTGGCGATAGAACACGTTTATCGCAAATACTGCTTAATTTGGTAGGGAATGCCGTTAAGTTTACTGAAAAAGGAGGCGTAACTGTTGAATTGCAGGTAGTTGAGCAAAACGAGCAGGAAGTTCGTATCAGGTTTGCCATAACTGATACCGGAATTGGTATAGCAAATAACAAATTAAATACGATATTTGAGACGTTTAAACAGGCAGAAGCCGATACCACCCGTAAATACGGAGGTACAGGTTTAGGTTTGGCCATTAGTAAGAGGCTGATAGAGCTGCACGACTCGCGTATTAACGTAGAGAGCCGGCCGGGTAAAGGATCAACTTTTTGGTTTGCTATAACATTTAAAAAGGTAGATAAAAACGATCATAACAACATTAACGTGGAAACAGGTTTAAACATTAACGTGCTGGTAGTAGATGATAATCAGATAAACCGGTTACTCATCAATAAAATATTGACCAAGTGGGGGGCCACTATTGACTTTGCCGAAAACGGTTTACAGGCGGTAAACAAAGTTGAAACCCATAAAAACTTTGACGTTGTGTTGATGGATATACACATGCCCGAAATGGGCGGACTGGAAGCTACGCAGGTGATCCGAGCAAAAGCCGATCCTTATTTTAAGCAGCTACCTATCATAGCGCTAACAGCATCTATGCTCACCAATCAAATGGGCCAAATAAACGATGCCGGTATGAACGATTATATACTGAAACCTTTTGAACCGAAAACTCTTTTTGAGAAATTGAGCAGGTACCAAAAAGGGTAGCAGTTTGCAGTTGCCAGTTTGCAGTTTTTATTTTCAAGCAATTCTTTCAAGCGTTAAATACTGCTAACTGTAAACTGCCACTGCCAACTTTCTATTCAGCGTACGCAATTGTAGCAATGCTCAGTTTTACGCCCGGTATCTTTAGCAGTTCCATTCCGCAGGCTTCCAAAGTTGAGCCGGTGGTAACCGTATCATCTACTAACAGCAGATGTTTATTGATAAGCTGATCCGCATCTTTTACAGCAAAAACTTCCTGCATGTTCTCAAACCTTGCAAAGCGCGATTTATGCGTTTGCGTATCGGTATGCCTTGTTCTTGAAAGGTTATTTTCTACTAAGGCAGCATTTAACTTGAGCGCGAGGCCTTGGCCAAAGCAGGCGCTTTGGTTATACCCGCGTTCGCGTAACCTGCGCTTATGCAGCGGAACGGGGATGATGTAGTCTATTTGTTTAAATGCTTCGCTTTTTAATAATTGTTCTCCTGCCATTTCTCCAAGTACTTTACCTATCTGCGGCATATTTTTATATTTTAAATGATGCAGCAGGCTTTGCACTTTGCCACCTTTATTAAAGTAATACATGGCATAAGCTGCCTCAACGTTTAGCTTACCCCAAAACTGGCGTGCAACAACATTATCCGACTGCAAATGAAAGTTGGTGAAAGGCAAACTGTAGCGGCAATCGGTACAAAGAATATGCTCATTCGCCATCAATGCTTCGCCGCAAGCCGGGCAAAGATGGGGGAATAACAAAGAGGTAAAATCTGCCAGATAGCGGGTTAGCGTATTCATGGCATTAAGATAGGAGTTTGTTTTTATGTTTAGAAGCCGCCTTATTTAAATTCAATCTTTCTGATATAAGTCGCATCATTCACATACAAATTCCCTTTTGCGTCAATTGCTAATCGTGACGCAAAATTAAATTTAGCAACATTGCCCGCACCATCTGCATGTCCAGAAATCCCTGCAGTTCCGGCTACGGTGGTTACAACGCCATTTGGAGTGATTCTTCTAATCAGATAGTTTCCGGAATCTGCCACGTATAAATTATCTGAGCCATCAATTACTATTCCGCCCAGCGATTTAAAGCGCGCAGTATCACCTGTTCCGTCTACAGACCCAGGCTGGACGTCTCCTGCAAAAGTTGTGACTACTCCGGTCGGCGTTATTTTTCTAACACTATTAATATCAGTAACAAACAGGTTACCCTTGCTATCTATACATATACCGAAAGGTTCGCTAAAACTGGCTGCTTTTGCTACTCCATCTATTGAGGCAATCTTACCGTTACCAGCAATAGTAGTTACCAATCTCTCGGGAGTGATTTTTCTTATCAACTTACCGGCCCGTTCGGTAACATATATATTACCGGCGCCATCTGTCGCCATGCAGTATGGCAAGTTAAAGCCTGCGGCGCCACCTATTCCATCACCGTTTGTGCGAGGGCCGCCGGCAACCAAACTTACTGTGCCACTTTGCGTTATCTTACCTATTAGTCCGTCAAAAGTGCTTACATAAATACTACCTGCCCCATCAAGAAAGAGATCATTGAAAAAATAAGAAAGATCAAGTTTATTGTAAAAAGTTGAAACCATACCATCTGGAGTGATCTTGCGTATTCTATATTGGCCGTCTATTGCATATAGATTTCCTGTAGCATCAAAACTCAAAGCCCCCACATGATAAAACCCGGCTGAACTTCCAACACCGTCGACGGATGTGTCATTGCTATTGCCGACAAAAGTGCTAACAAAAGCCTTTTTGGGTAGTTCATTTTTAGGTTCGTCCTTCTGCTCACTCTTTTTACAATTCCCAAAAAGAACTATTAACGCAATGCTTAATAATATTTTATTGAATTTGTTTGATATGATAAAGGCCATTTAAATATTATTGACCCCTAAAATATCAATAAAAAGATAATTAATATATTTTAATGTGAAAGTTGATAAAACCCGCTATCCGAAGTCTTCGGACTAATATGCCGATAGTCTCTGACAACAGTAGACAAGCGGTTAAATGGCGTTCCAAAAGCGTTTCACAAAAAGTATAAATGGAGTTGTTTTATAACTGTTTGGTATATAGTTTATTAACCCAATTTTACAGCTAAATTTCCTGACGAATAAGTAGTTTCATTTTGTTTCACCCCAAAACAATAAATAGCTGATAGTTAGTGAGATAGGTTAGTATAGCGTTTCACGCGTTTCATATATTATTGTGAAACACTTGCTTTTCAGATCTCCGCCTGCAACTGCTTTATATCCTCAATCAGCATATCAATCTCCACCGCAAGTGAAGCATTATAAACCCCGCGGATACGGCCTTTGGTATCAATCAGCACAACGTTTTCGGTATGCAGGAACTCGTCGGGCTTTTTGCCGTAACCACCGGCTTCGTCGGCAAAATATGCCTGCCGGGCAAGTTGGTAGGTGGCGTCCCTGTCGCCGGTTAGCAGGAGCCAGTTTTTACTTTCAATATGCCTTTCATCGGCATATTTTCGCAGCGCCTGCACGCTATCCTTCAAAGGCGTTACCGAATGCGACAGGATAAGTACCTGCCCGTTGTTTTTAAAAGTCTCCTGCACCTTTTCCAGATTGTCCATCATGGCGGGGCAAATGTTTTTGCATGATGCAAAGAAAAAGTTAGCCACATATATTTTACCTGCTGTGGTTTTATTAGTGATGTTTTGGCCAAGCTGGCTGCTAAACCTGAACTGCGGAATAGTGTGGATCTTATCATACCCTTCATCGCCTGGATGGAGCCATACCGGGGTAAAGTCGGGCGTGTTGTAAAAGGGTAGTCCGTTGTTTTCCTCTTTGCATCCGGAAAAGGCAAATAGTAATAGAACAATACTGAATAAGCTAACGATCTTCATTTTTTATAAATATTCCTGCAAAGCTTGCGTCCTATTAATCCGTACTGGCGGTTATTCTTAACAACATAATTTGCCCTTACGCTGCCATCTTCCCACCACATTTGCTGTTGCCCATATTCGTGGCCTTTTTTATAGCGGAATGCCCTGTAAAGCTTATTATTGCTGAACCACTCTTTAGCCAAACCTTCGTGCTCATCATCAACAAAATTATACTCAAACTTGGGTTTGCCGTTTGGCCACCATCCCTTATGAACACCTTGCTTTTCGCCCGAAACGAAAAGTCGTTCCTGCTCCGGCGTTTTATCGGGATACCAGGTTTTCATGGTTCCCTCTATTTTTCCGCCATAATAGGGTATCTCTTTTGCGCGGTTGCCGTTATCAAAATTTTCAAACAGCCAGCCGGTATACGCTTTCTTATTATAGTATAAAAAGCCATTCATATAAACCAGATTACTGTCGGTTGTAGCAACCCACGTATCTTCAATAGTTTTCGGCTTGGCGCTGCTGTAAAAGGTTATCGCCACTATGGCGGCCCAAAACAGCAGCAGTAATTTATTGAGAGATTGTACCCGGTGTTCCATAAAACTGATTTCCGTTAATGTAGGGGTCGGTAGCGGTTGTATGATAATGGTAAATGCCTGCAGGATAATCTACAGTGGCGGCGGTGTGGCCGTGATATACGTCTAAATCGGCATTGGTTATGGCCCTTCCGCCTTCATTAGGGCCGTATACAGGGAAGCCATCAAGCAGGAAACCCACTAACGCGTCCTTGCCTTTTTGAGCTGTCAGATAATAAGGCTCAGCGTGATAATGGTACATGCCCTGCTGTTGCGGGTGCCCGAAATATTGATCAAAACCGTTGATCTCGCCGGTCAGCGGAGATCCGCCAGCCGCATACTGGTTAAATATAGGTACACCGTTGATAGCCACGCCCATAGGCCCCATCGGGGTTGAAGTGTGGCTGGTAGCCACGGTTGGATTTAGGGGTATTTTGAAAGTAACATCAGATTCTGCAATGACATTAGGATTTTGGTTCCACAACGGATTAGTTCCATTATAAGCTTCGTACTGTGTTGCGGCCCACTTGGTACCTTTATAGTAAGGCGATTTATGGTCGGGCAGACTGGTGGTTTTTATTATTACAAAGCCGCTTTGAATGTAGATCTCTTTAGCGTTGTATATCTTTTTGTAAACCGCAGGCACATCTGCACCATAGGATGGGGTAATGCTGGTAGGCGTTATGCTGCCATCGGTAGTGTCTGTGGTGTTATCTTTTTTGCAGGATATTATTGCAATAAAAAAAGCGGTTACAGTCACAAATAATAAAACAGGTTTGGTTCTCATAATAAAAGGAATTTATATCATTAGAAGCCTGTTGATATAAATTCCTTCGGGTTGGAGATAAATTTGTCATTGATGACATGTAATTACTGACCCGGCGGCGGAAACCCTTCTCCCGGCGGCGGGCCCTCGCCGTTTGGTGGGCCTTGACCCGGCGGTGGCCCCTGTCCATCGTGGGGTGGCGGCATACCGTTTGGCCCTCGTCCGCCTCGTGGCGGCCCACCCATCATACGCAGGGCATCTCTAATAACGCCATCAAATTTTTTCTGCTGATCTGCATTCAAAATATTTCTAAGCTCGCGGAAATGTAGCAGGGTAGCTTTCTCAATTTGCGCTTGATTAAAAGCAATTTGTTTTTCAAGCCGGGTGACGGTTGGCGTATCTAAAGCCGACGTATTGATATAGCTAAAAAGTGAGTCGTGAAGTTTACGGTTAGCATCATTTAATGTGCGGGTGGTTTCAAAATGGCTTGTGCGCATCTTTTCATACGCTTCTTCCTGTGCTTTATTAAGTTTCAACTCTTTTGTCAAAAACTCGTGCGCGCGCTGCGGTGGGCCCTCAGCGCCCCGCCCCTTGCCGCGTTGCAGCCAGAAAACGGCCAAAAGGGTACAGTTTATCAGCACCAGCAGCACCACTATCGTTATTAATATTTTGACACTTTTCATATGTGTATTTTAATAATTTTCTGAATTACTGCTGAGGCCATATGCACTTGCAAAAGCATCAACGCCTGTAGCTGCCGACGTGCTATCCACGCTTTTTTTACTCAGCGCATAAAAACTTATGCAGTTTATGCCGGTAAACATTAACAACACTACGGCCAGCCTTAGCAGCAGTTTGTTATAACCGGCCGGCAGCTCATGCCGGTAAGTTTGCATGCGCTGCCATGCCTTTGCAGCCAGGAAATCGTTTGCATCCACCTGTTGCAGGTTATCCAGGCTGTGTAAGGCTTTTTCGGCCAGTTGTTCAATTTCTTTCCTATCTTTCATAATGATGAATAATAATTGATCAATGATTTTTTAAGATTTGCTTTAGCGCGCATTAGTAATGATTCAACCGCTCCCTCTTTCATTCCCATTACTTCTGCAATTTTTTGCTGGCTCATGTCCTGCACTTTTTGCAGTATAAAGGCAGTTTTTTGATTCTCAGAAAGCTGATTTATGGCGCTGAATAAAATTGCAGCCTGCTCTTTGTTTTCGGCCAACACGCCGGGGTGAGCAAAATCAACAGGGTCATGCAGCGGCGTATTATCCGCACCGAAAAGGCTGGTTAAAAAGCCCATTCTTTTTTTGCGGTTTTTATGCCTCGCAAAATCTAACGATTGCGTAATGCTTATGCGGTAGATCCATGTGCTAAGCTTGCTCTGGTGTTTAAATTTGCCTACCCCCTCAAATACTTTTATAAAAACCTCCTGCGTAACATCTTCAGCATCGTGCGTGTTTTGCACAAAGCCCAATACTGTGTTATACACCATTTTTTTATAGGTGTTAACCAGTAATTTAAAGGCGTTTTCATCGCCCTTAATCAGGTAAGCAATTAGCTCTTGCTCAGTCAATGTTTAAATTCTCTGTTGGGTTAGACGATAATGGAAATACAATCCTTCGGCCAGTTTTAAAATAATAAACAGAAGCCGCTAGCGATAAATATAGAGAAAAATAAAAAGAGGATTACTGCCCGTCTTTTATGGCGAGTTGCCCGCAAGCGGCATCAATATCCTTACCCCGGCTGCGGCGCAGGTGGGTGTTTACGCCTTGTTTGCGCAGGTAATCTGCAAATGCATCAACGCGGTCTTCGCCGGCGTTTATGTAGCTGGCAAAAGCAATGGGGTTGTATTCAATAATATTTACCTTGCAGGGCAAATGCTTACAAAAGCGGGCCAGCTCGGCAGCATCTTGCAGGGTATCATTAACCCCATCAAAAATTATATACTCGTAAGTTACCGGGTTTTTGGTTTTGGCAAAGTAGTACTTCAACGCCTCTGCAAGAGCAGCTAACGAGTTTTGCTCATTAATAGGCATAATAGTATTTCGTTTTTCGTCGTTGGCCGCGTGTAGCGACAGGGCCAGGTTGAATTTTACGTTATCATCGCCCAGTTTCTTTATCATTTTAGCAATGCCCGCAGTTGATACGGTAATGCGCCTGGCAGCCATGTTCAAACCTTCTTCAGACGTGAGCTTTTCTATCGAATCTAAAACATTTTTGTAGTTAAGCAATGGCTCGCCCATGCCCATATAAACAATATTACTTAACGGGATGCCGTAATTTTCGCGTGCCTGTTTGTCTATCAATACAACCTGATCATAAATTTCATCGGCGTTCAGATTGCGTTTGCGTTCCATATAACCTGTCGCGCAGAACTTGCAGGTAAGGCTGCAACCCACCTGAGAGGATACACACGCAGTCATTCTCTCAGGCGTCGGAATTAAAACACCCTCAATTAAGTGGTTATCATGTAAAATGAAAGAATTTTTTATAGTTTTATCAGCACTAAACTGCGAATTGTTGATCCGTACATTATTTATGGTGAAATTCTCTTCCAGTTTTGTGCGAAGTTCTTTTGAAATATTGCTCATCTCGTCAAAAGAAAAGCAGGATTTTTTCCAAAGCCATTCGTAAACCTGTTTAGCGCGAAAGCTTTTTTCGTTCATTTCCGAAAAATGTTTCTGCAAGCTTTCCAGGCTCAGACTGCGGATGTCTATCTTTTCTTTAACGCTGTTCACGTTGCAAAAATACAAAATTTAAAAGGGGTATTTTTAAATCGATTAGTTAAAAACAATTAACTTTTAATTATTGTTTTTAACTTTATTGGACGGTTTTAAACGAGGTGCGTAAATGCTAAGTTACAATACATGAAAATTTTTAGAGCCGATTACGTTTTTCCTGTTAATGCCGATCCAATTAGAAACGGAGCAGTTGTTGTTGATGACGATGGTAAGATCATCTCAGTAGCCCAAGAAATTCCTCCCGATCACGCCGATGTTCTTGTAGAACAGTTTGACGGCGTTATTTGCCCTGGTTTTGTTAATACGCATTGCCATGTTGAGCTTTCGCATCTTAAAGACAAAATAACCAACGGAGAAGGACTCATCTCTTTCATCCAGAATGTACAACTACAAAGAAATTCTACCAGGCAGGAGATAGAAGATGCGGCCCTGGCTGCCGACCAAGCCATGTATGATAACGGTATTGTTGCCGTTGGCGACATATCAAACAGCGATGTTACGATCGGCTTAAAATTAAAAAGCAAATTATACTATCATACTTTTGTTGAGGCTTTTGCATTTGTACCCCAAAAGGCAGAAGAAGTATTTGCTAAAGCTATTGAGTTGCTAAACCAATTTAAGCCGCAATCTTGTTCTGTAACCCCGCACGCGCCCTACTCGGTATCAAAAGAGTTGTTTAAGCTTCTGAAAAAGTTTTCTGATAGCAACAAAAATCTACTTAGCATTCATAATCAGGAATGCGAAGATGAAAACAAATTTTTTAGGTACAAACTGGGCCGGTTTAATGAGCTTTATGCGCATTTTGGCATAGACATTAGTTTTTTTAAACCGCAGGCCCGAAATTCTATACAGTCTGTATTGCCTTTACTTTCTCACAGACAGGATATATTATTGGTGCATAATACCTGCACCAACTTAAAGGACATTTATTTTATAAAGCGGTTCGACCATAAAATACACTGGTGTTTTTGCCCCAACGCTAACATATATATAGAAGGTAGGCTGCCCAAGATAGACCTGTTTATAGATCAGGGTTTTAACATTACTTTGGGCACTGATAGTCTGGCATCAAACAATAAACTGTGTATTTTAAGCGAAATGGCTACTATACAAAAGCATTTCCCCTCATTACAGTTAACCCGACTTTTACAATGGGCAACTATAAATGGGGCCAAATTTTTAGGTATCGATCACGAAAAAGGCAGCTTAGAGCCGGGCAAGACCCCAGGCCTTAACCTTATAACAGGTTTAAATGATTTGAAAATTACTGATCAGACTAAGGTGAGAAGGTTAATATAAAAGCCCCCTCTAAACGGCGAAGCCCTCATTGACACCAAAAAACAACCATCTGTCAATAATCTCCCCTGGGTGGGGAGAATTTTTTATCGCACTTTTTTAATTTAGCCAAGTATTAAAGTCCTCCCTGCCGGGGAGGATTTAGGAGGGGCATAATGAAACATCTTAACATAACAATTAAGGGCAAAGTACAGGGAGTGTCATTTCGTGCATCTGCAAAAGCTGTTGCTGATCAGCTCGGCATTCGCGGCAGCGTGAGGAATGAGCCCGATGGCAGCGTTTTTATTGAGGCCGAGGGCGAACCCATTTTACTGGATATGTTTTTAGATTTTTGTAAAGAAGGCCCTGAATATGGCGAGGTGGATTCGGTTGAAACTAATGAGGGCGAATTAAAAAACTATCGTAATTTTGAAGTATTAAAAAGAGGATTGTTTAAATAGCGATGGGTTTCAAACCCATCGCTATTTAAACAATCGCTGTTACTTATTTTACTAAATTCTATTGTCAACAGCTAAAAAATTTGCGGGGCAAACAGCCATATATGGACTTAGTACCGTCGCTGCACGATCATTAAATTTTTTACTGACCAAGCTGTATGTAGGAGTTTATCCGACTAAAGTATACGGCATATTTACCACAATGTACAGCTATGCATCCTTGTTGAATGCTGTACTGGCATTTGGCATGGAAACTACTTTTTTTAGGTATCTCTCAAAATATGAGCACGATAAAGAAAGGGTATACAACAATGCGTTTTTAGCCGTCGCCTTAATAAGTTTCGTTTTTTTAGCAGGTAGTTTCTTGTTTATTAACGACATTTCCCTTTGGGTGATGAGCGGTGGTTTAGAGAATTATAGGGATTACGTCACTTACGTAAAACTGTTTATTTGCATTCTGGTTGTTGACGCGCTTTGCATTGTCCCCTTTGCTAAAGTAAGAGCGAATGGCCGCCCCGGCCGTTATGGAATTATTAAGTTCTTAAACATCCTTTTTTTTATCGGTTTGAATTTGCTTTTTATTTACACCTTACCATGGGTCATAAAAAATCATTACTTCCCTTCGCTTCATGCCGAACAGTGGTTTAGAAAAGGTTGGATAGGTTATGTATTTATTGCAAACCTAATGGCGAGTGCACTTACCTTTTTAATGTTGTTGCCAGAGATATCGCAGTTTAGATTTAAGTTTAATCGCGCAATGTTGACGGACATGTTCTCTTACAGCTGGCCAGTCCTGATAGCTAATATATCATTTATCATTAATGAAAATCTTGATAAGATTGTATTGGGTAAGCTCCTGCCTGATGATATAAGCGAACAGCAGGTGGGTATCTACGGAGCATGTGCTAAGATCGCTGTGTTTTTAAGTATATTCATACAGGCGTTCAGGTTAGGTGCCGAACCATTCTTTTTTAGTCATGCTAAAAATAAAAATGCAGGCACCACTTATGCCCGTATAATGGATTACTTTGTTATAGCCGTTTGTTTGATATTTGTTCTGTTGGTAGCCAATATTGAGCTGCTTAAGTATTTTATAAAATCAAAAGATCCACTGGAACGGGAATTGTACTGGTCAGGTTTACGGGTAGTTCCCTTATTGTTATTTGGATATGTTAGTCTGGGTATCTATATGAATTTGTCGGTCTGGTATAAACTATCAGATCAAACAAAGTATGGCCTCTATATTTCAGTTGTGGGGGCGGTTGTCACTGTGATATTAAACGTGATTTTTATCCCTAAATACAGCTATATGGCATCTGCGTGGGCATCTCTTGCCGCTTACGCAACTATGATGATACTCTCCTATATCTGGGGTCAAAAAAACTACCCTATCCCATATAATTTAAAAAAGAATGTGGCCTATATCGTGTCGGCAGTTTTTATCGTTTATATATCATTCTACGTTTTCAATCGTAACATTTTTATAGGCAATGGCCTGTTAATTGCGTTTGCATCAGTAGCTTTATACTTTGAATGGAAAAACTTAAAGACTATTTTTGTTAAATCATGACCATTCGTATTATAAATAAATCAAATAATAACTTACCCGCTTACGAGACTTTACACGCGGCAGGAATGGACCTTCGCGCTAATATTGAAGCATCGGTCTTGCTTAAGCCACTTGAACGAAAATTGGTGCCTACTGGCTTATTTATAGAATTGCCTGAGGGGTTTGAGGCACAGATCCGTCCGCGCAGCGGCCTGGCTTATAAGCATGGCATAAGTATAGTGAACGCGCCGGGAACTATTGATGCTGATTACCGGGGCGAGATAGGTGTATTATTAGTTAACCTGTCAGATCAGGTTTTTGAAATAAACCCTGGCGACCGCATTGCGCAAATGGTTGTTGCGCGGCATGAAAAGGTAGAGTGGCAGCAAGTAGAATCGCTTACCGAAACCTCAAGGGGTGAAGGCGGTTACGGGCATACAGGCAAGTAATGAATAATTAAAAAGATAGCAAATTGGGACGCGCGGCTTTGAATATATTTGACATTATGGGCAAAAAACAGATCAGAATGTTTGTGCTTCTTTCCGCGTGCTGCAGTATGTCGTTACAAACATTGCATGCGCAATCGCTGCGTGTAGAAGCCAAAGGTGAGGAGGATGTGGAGCAAATGTTCTACGCGGCGCTTAGCAAAAAAACAGTTGAGGATAATGCCGGCGCGGCGGGTATCTTTACTAAAATATTAGAAATAGATCCGGATAACGATGCCTCATTATATGAGCTGGCCAACATAAAAAAGCTGCAAAAAAATTATCCTGCCGCTTTGCCGCTGCTTGAAAAAGCGGTAGCCATAAAGCCTGATAACACATGGTACTGGTTGGCGCTTGCTGATGTGTACGAAAGGAATAACGACTTTGTTAAGCTGGAAAACGTATTTGCCCAGTTAATACGGCTCAACCCCGATAAGCCTGATGTTTATTTTGATAAGGCAAACGCACTTTTTCTGCAAGGCAAGTATGATGATGCTTTAAAAGTGTATGACCAGGTTGAAAAAATAACCGGCCCAAGCGATGACCTTACACTTAACCGTCAGAAGGTATACCTAAAGCAAGGCAATCCTGATAAGGCGGCAGCTTCGCTGGAAGCGTTGATAGCGGCCAGTCCTAACAATATAAGGTACTACCTGATGCTGGCTGATCTGTACAACTCCGTCAATCAGCGGGATAAAACAGCAAAAGTTCTGGAGCGGGCTAAAAAGGTAGACCCCAATAACGGGTTGATCCATTTGGGTTTGGCCGACATCTATCGCGATAAAAAGAACGTTGAAGGCAGCTTCAGCGAGTTGGAGCAGGCGTTTTCTGTGCCCGAACTTGGCATCGAACAAAAAATAAGGATCATAGCGGGCTACATCCCACAGTTTTCTGATCCGAATGCCCGTGCAAGCGCGCTGGCACTTTCAAAATTGCTTGTCACCAGCCATCCTGAAGATGCCCGGGCACACGCATTATACGGCGATATCCTTTTACAAAATGATAAAGTAAGTGAGGCCAAAGCCAGCTATACAAAATCTCTGGCTATTAATGATCAGGTTTACGAGGTGCGCGAGCAATTGGTAAGAATAGCGCTTGGCGAAAATGATTTGGCAACGGTAATAAAAGACGGCGAGGAGGCTTTGTCATTCTTCCCTAATCAGGCAAACATGAATTATTTTGTGGGCCTGGCATGGTTACAAAAAAAGGATGCCAAAAAAGCGCTTACCTATTTAAAAAACGCGGCCTCGCTTGAGTTGGAGGATAAAGAGTTATTATCTCAGGCGTACTCAGCATTGGGCGATTGCTATCATGAACTGCAGAACAACAAATTGTCTGATGAGAGCTATGACAAGTCATTACAATTTAATGCTGACAACGTTTACACCCTTAATAATTATGCCTATTATTTAGCAATACGTGGCGAAAACCTGGTTAAGGCGGCAGCAATGGCTAAGCGCGCGGTTGATACTAAGCCGGATACAGGATCGTTTGAGGATACTTACGCCTGGGTGTTGTTTAAACAAAAAAAATACGCTGAAGCGAAAACATGGATGGAAAAAGCCATGCTGCACAATAAAGATAAAAGTGCAACACAGGCAGAACATTACGGCGACATTTTGTTTAATATGGGTAACGCCGGTGCTGCGTTAGAGAACTGGGTGAAAGCGAGAGAATATGGCGGGAAATCGGCAGTGTTAGAGCGGAAAATAAATGAAAAGAAATATAGCGAATAAGATAGCGGCAATTTGCTGTGTGGTGGTAATTGCAACCGGGTGTAAAACCCGCAAAATGGTAACTGCTCCTGTAGCGGCAACTCCGCCGGTGGTGGTTGATAATTCTAAAGCAAATACTATTGCTGCAATCAAAAGCAGGCAGCTCAACTTCAATACTTTTTCAGGCAAAGCAGATGCTGAACTCAATATTGACAATGATAATAGGAATGTTTCTATGAATATTCGCATTGTTAAGGGTAAACAAATATGGGTTTCAGTTTCGGTAACTGTATTGGTGCCCATTGAAGTTGCGCGCGCCTTAATTACCCCTGATAGCATTAAAATAATGAATAAAGTGGAAGGTGTTTATCTAAAAAAGCCATTTAGTTATATACATGACTACGCAGGCAAACAGGTTAATTACACTACACTCGAGTCTTTGTTAACCGGCAATGCAGTGCCCGAGCTATTATCAATGGATGCTGATCTGCAAAAAGTAGATAACAATATCATCCTTTCGGGTAAGTTACAGCAGCTTTTATATAAGATGATCACTAATCCGGACATGAAAGTTTCGCAATTGAATTTGTCTAATAATGCGCAGCAGCAATCGATGCAGGTAACCAACAGTAATTTTGTGTTAGTGGATGGGCGCACCCTGCCATCGCAAATCAATATTAATTCAAGCCTTAAAGAAAAAAAGGTCTCTGTTAAACTGGAATATTCAAAGGTAGAGCTCGACCGCGTGCTGGAATATCCGTTCAATATCCCCCAAACCTATACACCTGCCAAATAAAATTAATACTTTTGAAGGAATGAAATTTTTAAAAGTACTATTCTTCTTGCTTTGTGTTGTGGGCACAATGAGCCTTTACGCACAAAGCAGCGATCAGCTTAAGCGGGATAGAGACAGGCTTACCGATGAATTGGAGAAGCTTAACCGCGAGTATAATGAAACGGTTAATAACAAAAAATCAACAATTAAACAGCTTAACATATTAAGGGCTCAGATCAATCTTCGCGAAAAAAAAATAGACAATATTAATGCTGAAGTAAGAAATCTGAACAGCGAGATTGCCGAAAATACCAATACCGTGCATAGTCTGGAACAACAGCTTGGCCAGTTGCGCGAAGAATACAAGGCTATGGTTTTATTTGCCTATCATAATAAAAGTGGTTACAATAAGCTGATGTTTGTTTTTGCTGCTAAAGACTTTAACCAGGCTTACAAGCGTTTAAAATATTTACAGGAATTTGCAGCTTATCGTAAAAGACAAGCCGGGTATATTGGAGAGAAAGAAAAAGAATTGCATGGGCGTATAGTGCAGTTAGATAAAACGAAAGAGGAAAAACGTAATATACTTTTAGAGCAGCAGAGAGAGAAGGAAAACCTGGGTAAAGAAAAAAACAACCAGCAAAAAGTGGCAAGCAGCCTTTCAAAACAGGAAGGCAAGTTAAAAACCGCGCAAAGAGATCTGCAGAAAAAAATTGCAGCTACTACAAGGGCCATTAGCGCTGCAATTAACCGTGAAGTAGCAGAAGCAAGAAGAAAAGCTGAAGAGGCTGCCAGGGTCGCCGCTGCAAAAGCGAAAGCGGCCAATAAAGGCGCGCCCGAGCCAGCTCCGGTAGCCCGGAAGACTACCAGCGAAGTATTAAACGCTACACCCGAAGCTGCTGCGCTTTCAAGTAGCTTTTTGGGTAACAAGGGAAGGCTGCCCTGGCCGGTTGCAACAGGGATTATTATACAAAAATATGGTACTAACTCGGTAGATGGTATAACGATACCCAATGACGGTGTTGATATCAGAACGTCAGCAGGGGGGGCTATAAGAGCAGTGTTTGAAGGAGAGGTAACTACCGTGAAAGATATTATGGGAACGTCATTAGTTATTATAAAACACGGTGAGTACTTTACCGTGTATTCTAACTTACGAAGCGTAAGTGTAAAAGTTGGGCAAAAAGTAAGCACTAAGCAAAGCATAGGTGCCGTAGCCACTGATGGAGCAACTGGCGAAACCGTTGCACATTTTGAACTGTATAAAGGGCAAAGTTCTGTTAACCCAGAAATATGGCTCGCTGACAGATAGTTGGTGTTTTTATAAAATATTAATTGCTTATATTTGTAACCTTAAATTAAAAAAGAAGATGTTGAGCGGTGTGTTCTTATTGTTTGATATTGGTGGCGGCGAACTGATGTTAATACTGGGTGTGGCTTTGTTGCTATTTGGTGGCGATAAACTGCCTGGTTTAGCCAAGGGATTAGGAAAAGGTATCCGCGATTTTAAGGATGCATCTGAAGGAGTGAAGCGCGAGATAAACAATCAGATAGATAACTTTGAAAGCAAAAAAAGAGAAGAGCAGCAAGTTAAAGCACCTCTCGATGAAGCGCCTGGCGATTATGATGGATATGACCCGAACCGGTTTATTGAAGAAAAGTCAGCAGGTGATGAATACCTTGCCAACAGCAAGCCTGCAAGTCAGGACTATGTAATCGGTAACGATCAGGTAGAATTTGAAGAGAATGTTGAGCATGATACCAGGTATAAACATGAGCAACAATTACCCGATGATGAAGCAGGTACTGCTCAGGCAAATAATAAAAAGATATTTTAACAAGTAATATTAAAAAGTAGAAACCATGGGAAGTTTTGGAATGCAGGAAATTATTTTAATTCTTTTAATCGTAGTGTTGTTGTTTGGTGGCAGAAAAATACCTGAATTAATGAGAGGTTTGGGTAAAGGCGTAAGAGAATTTAAAGACGCTCAAAACGGGACAAGCGAAACTACAGAAGAAAAACCGAAAGTTTAATAGGCTAAGGTACTCTGTTACAAGATCTTTATTAAATATAACTTATCTGTTGAAAATTATATCCTTTTCAACGGATAAGTTTTTTATTTTAGGCCCCTATGATTAAATCTTACTCCTCTTTAGCTGAAATACAAAGTGGATTAAAAAGCAGAACCATCACCGTAAAGGCGCTGGTTGAGAACTATCTGGTTAATATAAAGGCAAACTGCCACCTTAATGCTTTTAACGAGGTTTTTGAAGACGAAGCGCTGCAAAATGCGGAGCTTGTTGACCAAAAACTAAAGCAGGGAAATGCCGGCCGTTTAGCCGGAATGGTTTTGGCTATTAAAGACAATATCTGCTACCAGGGGCACGAAGTTACCGCATCTTCAAAAATTTTAGAGGGTTTTAAATCTATATACTCCTCAACTGTAGTTGAGCGCCTGCTTAACGAAGATGCCATTATAATTGGCCGTACCAATTGTGATGAGTTTGCCATGGGGGCTTCCAACGAATCTTCTTATTTCGGGATAGTAAAAAATCATGCCGACAATACTTGTGTGCCCGGTGGGTCATCAGGTGGGGCAGCTGTGGCTGTGCAAGCTGATATGTGCCATGCTGCTATAGGTACTGATACCGGCGGATCAATACGGCAGCCCGCTGCATTTTGCGGTTTGGTTGGTTTAAAACCTACATATGGGCGCGTTTCGCGCTATGGGCTTATTGCCTATGGATCATCATTTGACCAGGCCGGCCCGCTCACCCGGTCTGTTGAAGATGCTGCACTTTTATTAGAAATAATGGCAGGTGCCGACGAGTACGATAGTAGTGCATCACAAGTTCAGGTCGACGCTTATGGAGATAAACTTGAAAAATCATCGGGTAAAAAGAAGATCGCGTATTTACGCGAAGCCTTAACCAGCAGCGGTGTTGATGATGAAGTGAAAGCGGTTTTAAAAGAGAAGATAGAACAGTTGCAGGCCCACGGACATACGGTTACACCGGTAGAATTTGACTACCTGGATTACATCGTACCCACTTACTATATTCTAACTATGGCAGAAGCATCATCAAACCTTGCGCGGTTTGATGGCGTTCATTACGGGTATCGCAGTAAAAACGCTACCGATCTCGTATCCACCTATAAGCTCTCACGTTCTGAAGGTTTTGGCAAAGAAGTTAAGCGCCGCATTATGTTGGGCACATTTGTGCTTAGTGCCGGGTACTATGACGCATACTACGCAAAGGCTCAAAAAGTGCGGAGATTGATAAAAGAGCGTACAGAAAGTATTTTAAAAGAGTTTGATTTTATATTGGTCCCTACCACACCTGAACCTGCTTTTAAGATAGGGCATATCAGCGACGACCCTTTGAAAAGTTATATGGCTGATATATTTACTGTGCAGGCTTCGCTGGCGGGTGTGCCCGCTATATCGCTGCCCGCAGGCAATAACAGCAAAGGTTTACCGTTAGGTTTACAATTATTAACCAGTCATTTTAACGAACAAGAGTTATTAAATTTCTCGAAATATTTCGTTGAACTATAAATAATTTATACTTTAGTAAAATGTACTTGCGCGTACATAAGCTATTAACCCCTAATGAGAGAAGATGAAGAGAGTATTTATTATCGCTTTATGCCTTTTATCACAACAAATTATTAAAGCCGCCGACCTGCCGGTCGACAGCACAATCAAAAATAAAGCCGTTAATCCTTCAAGTGCAGGTCCCAACGATGCCGCTGCGTTAGTAGTTAGGGAATTGTTTCCCGGTAGAGCTTCGTCTCCTGACCCTACATCTTTTGCCGGCAAACTTGCCGCTATTCAAAAAGAAGTTCAGTTGGATTATAATGATTATGTACAAAGCTACATAGACATTTACATTCGCCACAAGGACGAAATGAGCCATGTGTTAGGCTTATCGCAATACTACTTTCCTATTTACGAAAAGATATTTCGTGAAGCGGGCATCCCCGAAGAAATAAAATACCTCTCTATAGTTGAATCAAAGCTTGATCCGTTTGCGGTATCAAGGGTTGGGGCTACTGGTCCATGGCAGTTTATGCCTGCTACCGCAAAAGCTTACGGATTAGGCATGGATAGCTACGTTGATGAGCGCCGCGATCCAATTAAGGCATGCTATGCAGCTGCGGCTTATCTTAGAGATTCGTACATGGAATTTGGCGACTGGCTTTTGGCAATAGCGTCTTACAACTGCGGTAAAAGCAACGTAGAGCGCGCGGTTGAAAAGGCAGGAGCTTTGGATTTTTGGTCGATTAGACAATACTTGCCTTCAGAGACACGCAGTTATGTGCCGGCGTTTATAGCAATGTCATATGTTATGAATTATGCCAATGATCATGATATAGAAGCACGTCAGGGCTCTATATTGGGTGCAACCGAAACGGTGATGATCGATAAGTTTATCACCTTGAACAATGTAGCAAAAGCACTTGGGATGGAGGTTAAGGAGCTGGCAACATTGAACCCATCTTATAAGAAACAGATAGTTAACGGAACATCAGAAAATCCACGCACGCTGGTAATCCCGCGTACTTTTGACGTTGATTATGCTACGTTATATACTGCTTTGAACGATCCTAACGCGACTATAGCAGTTCAACCAAAACGTGTAGTGCCAATATTTGCACCAAAACCTACAACGATTTCGCCAACTGTTACATCATCAGCCACAGCTAATATACATGTTGTAAAACCCGGCGAAAACCTGGTTGATGTAGCATCTACCTATGGTGTTGATATTGAAGACTTGAAAAAGTGGAATCGTTTACGCGGCTACAGCTTAACCCCCGGTAGAAAGTTAAAACTTGCGGTAGACGCTGTAATTGAGCCAACGGTATCTGCCGATGCGGGAAGAAGTAGTTGAGTATTAGTAAATACGGGTAACACCCTTAGCTTTATTTAAATTTGTAGCCCGTATGTTACCGGGCTTTTTTAATATAGATGGCTCAAAACACATAAATTTGTGCCGAACAAATAGTTATTATGGATACTCCAAACCGAAAGCAGGACGCGTTAAACTATCACTCAAAAGGCCGTCCCGGTAAAATACAAGTTATACCAACTAAACCTACCAACTCGCAGCGCGATTTAAGCATGGCTTACTCGCCCGGTGTTGCTGAACCCTGTTTGAGAATTGCCGAAAATGTTGATGATGTTTATAAATATACCGCTAAGGGTAACCTGGTAGGCGTTATAAGTAATGGTACTGCCGTTTTGGGTTTAGGTAACATTGGCCCCGAAGCCAGTAAACCGGTTATGGAAGGGAAGGGCCTGCTGTTTAAAATTTATGCTGATATAGATGTATTTGACCTGGAGATAAACGCTACCACGGTTGATGAATTTGTAACCATTGTAAAAGCCCTTGAACCTACTTTTGGCGGCATTAATTTAGAAGACATAGGGGCTCCGGCCTGTTTTGAGATAGAGCGCAGGCTTAAAGCCGAAATGAAGATCCCGGTGATGCATGATGATCAGCATGGTACGGCCATCATATCTGGCGCGGCGTTGTTAAATGCCTGCGAGATTCAGGGCAAAAAACTGGATAAGATAAAAATGGTGGTGAACGGCGCAGGTGCTGCTGCTGTGTCATGCTCAAAAATGTACCTTTCATTAGGAGTAAAAAAAGAGAATCTGGTGATGTTTGACATCAACGGGCTTATAACACCTGATCGTCAGGATATGGATGAAATGCGCTTGCAATTTGCTACTGAGCGTAAGGATATAAAAACATTGACCGAGGCGTTAAAAGGCGCAGACGTTTTAGTAGGGCTATCGGCAGGTAACTGCGTAACGCCTGATATGCTTAAGGGCATGGCAAAGAACCCTATCGTGTTTGCCATGGCTAACCCGGAGCCTGAGATTGCATATGACCTTGCCATTAAATCAAGAAAAGATATTATCATAGCCACCGGCCGTTCTGATTTTCCTAACCAGGTAAACAACGTGTTAGGCTTCCCATACATATTCAGGGGGGCCTTGGATGTACGTGCAAGCGCCATCAACGAAGAGATGAAATTGGCTGCGGTACACGCTATAGCTAATATGGCGAAGAAATCAGTACCGGAAGCTGTAAATCAGGCCTATAATGCTAAAAACTTAAAGTTTGGCCGGGATTATATAATCCCAAAACCAATGGATCAGCGCCTGATAACTGAGGTTTCGGCAGCGGTTGCCAAAGCTGCTATAGATTCTGGTGTAGCGAGGATCGCAATAACGGATTGGGATGCTTATACCGAGCAACTACGGTCAAGAATAGGACCAGACGACAAGCTGTTACGTAATATTACCAACCAGGCTAAGAGCAACCCCAAACGCGTTGTTTTTGCCGATGCCGATAATTATAAAATATTACGTGCCGCTCAAATAGTTAAAGACGAAAAAATTGCTACCCCGATATTACTGGGCGACGAGGCAAAAATAAAGGCGATAATAAAAGAGCATGACATGGATTTTGGCGATGTGAAGATCATTGATCCTCACCTGGGTGCCGAAAATGCCGAACGATATGCCAATTATTTGTTTGAAAAACGCCAGCGCCGGGGTATTACTCTTTATGAGGCACGTAAGCTATTATCAGATTATAACTACTACGGCGCTTGTATGGTTGAGTACGGAGAAGCAGACGCGCTGATATCCGGGCTTAGTAAAAACTACGCCACTACTGTAAAACCTGCTTTGCAAATAATAGGCGTGCAAAAGGGCGTTAGCCGCGTAGCCGGTATGTACCTGATGATAACGCCAAAAGGACCGGTGTTTTTTGGCGATACTACGGTAAACGTTGATCCATCTGTTGAAGAGCTGGTAGATATTACCGTGTTGATAGAAAAATCAGTAAAACAGTTTAACATCAGTCCGCGGGTAGCTATACTATCTTATTCAAACTTTGGTTCAAACGAAGGTCCCATTCCTGAGGGTACGCGCGAAGTGGTGAGCCGTTTGCACAAGCAGTATCCTGATATGGTTGTTGACGGCGATATGCAAGCCAACTTTGCACTAAATGCGGATATGCTTGCGGATAATTTTCCTTTCTCTACTTTAAAAGGTAAAGCTGCAAACACACTGATATTCCCTAATCTTGAGTCGGGCAATATAGCGTATAAACTATTGCAGGAAATTGGCGGCGCTGAAGCGGTTGGTCCTATTTTGTTGGGGTTAAAAAAATCAGTACACATATTACAGTTAGGCAGCTCGGTGCGCGAAATCGTTAACATGGTTACAATTGCTGTAGTTGATGCGCAGGCCAAAGAGCAAATGCAATAAAACAATCTTGCAGGCAAGCTTTCGTTTGTAAACGTGTAAATTTATCCGTTAGTAAAAACTATGTATAATTATATCGACGGTAAATTAGCTTTTAAAAGCCCTTCCTATGTGGTTATTGACGCCGGTGGCGTTGGATACCACATCAATATATCGTTACACACCTACTCTTTATTAGGCAGCCATGAGCGACAAAAACTGTATGTATGGCTGCATGTTAAGGAAGATGCACATACCTTATACGGCTTTGCGGATGAAGGCGAGCGCCGCCTGTTTTTACACCTGATATCCATTTCGGGAATAGGCCCCAACACGGCCCGCATGATGCTGTCTTCCATTACACCAACCGAGATCCAGACCGCCATAGTAAGCGGGAACGTATCGCTTATACAGCGTATTAAAGGCATCGGGCCAAAATCTGCACAGCGCGTAATATTAGAGCTGCAGGATAAACTGAAAAAAGAAGGTTCTGAAACCTTAAGCGTAGCTCCGCACAACCCTTCTGTTAAAGACGAAGCTTTATCGGCCCTGGTAATGCTTGGGTTTGCACGCAATGCTGTAGAAAAAGTGTTGGAGCAGCAAATGAATAAGTTAGATGGCCCTGTAACTGTTGAACAGCTTATTAAAATTGCGTTAAAAAGTTTATAATTACCTTTAATTAAACTTTGGCCTTTGAGCGGGATTTTTACTGGTAGGTTTGTTGTTGCACTGTTTATACTTTCCGCACTCTGCGGTATGGGAAACGCTTTTGCCCAGCAAACCCCGTTCAGCAAACCCGATTCGGTAATAATCAAAGTTCCGTACAATTACAAACCAACCAACAACAGCCTTTCGCGAAAGGGGATATTTGATTCCGACCCCCCCGGCCTTACCCGCACTATAGAATATAATGCAGCCACTAACAGCTATGTAATGTATGAGCGTGTTGGTAATTTGCTGTACCGGCCGCCGGTGTATCTCTCGTTTTCAGAATACCTTAAGCTAAAACAGCAGGAAGAAAAACGCAGCTATTTTAAAAAGCTAACCGACAATTACGCTTATCAATCTCAGCAACCCGGGTTTTTACCTCAGATAAAGGTACGCAGCCAAACCTTTGCGAAGATATTTGGCAGTAATGTTATTGATATCCGGCCACAGGGCTCGGCGGAGGCCATCATGTCGGGCCAGATCAATAACAACCAGAACCCCTTGTTCAATACCCGGCAGCGCAAGCAGTTTAACTTTAATTTTGACCAGCGTATACAGCTCAACGTAACGGGTAATATTGGCGATAAGTTAAAGATAGCTACCAATTATAATACCGACGCCCAATTTCAGTTTGATAACCAGTTTAAGCTGGAATACAAGGGCCACGCCGACGAAATTATACAGGAAATACAAGCCGGTACGGTAAGTATGCCGCTTCCTACCACTTTAATAACCGGTACGCAGGCGTTATTTGGTATCCGCACCAAATTAAAGTTTGGCAGGTTGGGGGTAACCGGTGTGTTCTCCCAGCAACGCTCCCAATCTCGTACGCTTACCATAAGCAATGGCTCTCAGCAAGGCGAGATCAATCTGGTGGCGTCAGATTATGAAGCCAATAAGCACTATTTTCTGGCGCAGTATTTCCGCGATAACTACAATAAATCGTTGGCTAATATTCCGCTCATCGGTTCGGGGATCAATATTACCCGTATTGAAGTTTGGGTAACCAACCGAACCAATTCAACAACTGATTCAAGGGATGTATTAGGGTTGCTTGATCTGGGCGAGAATAACCCTTACACTACGCCACTTGTGCAGGGTGGAGCGGGGTATTCGCCCCTACCATCGGGCTTTTTGGGGCCGATAGCAGCACAACAATCCAACTCGTTATTGCAAAATCTGCCTGCAGGTGCCCGTCAAACAAATGATCCTACTAACGCGCTGGCCAATTACTTTGCAGCCAGCGGCGGTACAGATAACTACGCCAAGCTTACCTATGCGCGTAAACTCACTATTAATAAAGAGTTCACCCTGCAAACGCAATTGGGTTATATATCGCTTAATTACCCATTAAATAATGATGAGGTATTGGCTGTTGCCTTTCAATACACTTATAATGGTGTGCAGTACCAGGTGGGTGAGTTTTCAACCGATATTCCTGTTGATCCGGCGCAGCCGAAAGTATTATACCTGAAACTTTTAAAAAACACCTTGCTCAAAACAAAGCTGCCAACCTGGAAGCTGATGATGAAGAACATCTACTCGCTTAATGCGTATCAAATCAGCCCACAAAACTTTAAGCTGCGCGTGGCACGTTTAAATGATAAAACCAGCGTTGAGAAACCCGTGATGGAGGAAGGGCAGAACACCACGGGCAAATTGTGGCTGCAGCTTACCGGGTTGGATAACCTGAGCCAACAGAATGAGAAGCGACCCGATGGTTATTTTGATTTTTTGGAGGGCGTAACTATTGATTCGCAGAACGGGCGAATTGTTTTTCCTGTGCTGGAGCCTTTCGGCTCTGATCTTGCCGCGCGTTTCGCTCCGGGCGAAACAGATCTGCGACGACGGTACGTTTATCAACAATTGTATGATTCTACAAAAACGGTGGCGCAGCAATTCTTCCCGCAGTTAAACAGGTATGCCATAAAAGGTACCTATTCATCGCAGGGCGGTGGGGGCTCTTATCAACTTAATGCCACTAATATTCCGCAAGGCTCTGTAGTTGTTTCTGCCGGCGCTACAAAACTGGTAGAAGGAACTGATTACACCATTGATTATAATTCGGGGCGTCTCAATATCATTAACGGCGCGCTGCTATCATCGGGCCAACCAATAACCGTTAATCTTGAAAATAATGAATTATTTGGCGTGCAGCAAAAATCATTATACGGTGCCCGGTTTGATTATCGCATGAATAATAAACTGGCGTTTGGTGGTACAATTATGCACCTTACCGAACAGCCTATTTCGCAAAACGAAGCCGTAGGCAGCGAATCCATCTCCAACACCATATGGGGTTTGGATGTTAACTACAGCTCCGAGTCGCGGTTTTTAACCCGTATGGTTGATAAGCTGCCTTTTTTGGAAACTAAAGCACCATCATCAGTTAATTTCAGCGGCGAGTTTGCGCAGCTTTTGCCCGGCAGCCCCGGCGTGTTAAGTTACGCCGGCGCACGCAACGGTACATCTTATCTGGATGATTTTGAAAACAGCCAATCGGTTATTGATGTAAAAGCGGCTAATGCCTGGCAACTCTCCGGTACACCGCGTTTGTTTCCAGAATCCGGCCTGTTTAACAATTTGGCTTATGGCTACAACCGCGCGCGACTGGCATTCTATAATATCGACCCGATATTTTATACATCAGGATCGATACCGATATCACGCAAACAGCTATCCAACCATTATGTAAGGCAGATCTTCCAAACGGAGGTGTTTCCCTACAAACAATCTGTAACCGGGCAGCCGCTGGCCGTTTCAACTTTAGATCTGGCTTTTTATCCAACTGTCCGTGGCCCATATAACTACGCTACAACCGGCATTAACCCCGATGGCACACTGCAAAACCCGCGGTCGCGCTGGGGAGGTATATATCGCAGCATTCCTATCACCGATTTCCAGTCGCTTAATGTGCAATACATTGAGTTTTGGATGATGGATCCCTTTATTTACAAACAACAATCGCAAGGCGGTGATCTGTACATTAATCTCGGAAGCACGTCCGAAGATATTTTAAAAGACGGCCGCAAAAGCCTGGAGAATGGCCTGCCTGCAAATGGCGACTACAGTACGGTTGACAATACCGTTTGGGGCCGTGTAACCCGTACGCAGCCGGTTATAAACGCTTTTGATAGTAACCCAACGTCGCGGGCCTTGCAGGACATCGGTTTGGATGGGCTGAACGACGCTGATGAACGAATAAATTTTGCCAATGTTATCCAGCAGATACAGGGGCAGTTAAGTGGGCCCGCTGCCGCCTCGTTTAACAATGACCCATCGTCTGATGACTTTCAGTATTACCTTGGCGCTAACCAGGATCAGGCTGGTGCAGACATATTAACACGCTATAGCAGGTTTAACGGCAATGAGAGTAATTCAAAAACCGCCGAACAATCGCAGGCGGAATTGGGACTGCCAACATCGGCATCAACGGCTCTGCCTGATGGGGAAGACATTGACCGCGACAATAACATGAGCCAGGATGACCAGTACTTTCAATACAAAATATCCATGCGGCCAAATGATCTGGTAGTTGGACAGAATTTTGTTAATGATAAGCTTATATCACAAGTAAAACTGGCCGATGGAACAACCCAGCCGGTTACATGGTACCAGATCCGTATTCCGGTTACATCGTACCAATCAACCGTTGGAGGCATTCAGGATTTTAAGGCTATCCGCTACATGCGCATGTTCATGACCAATTTTGCTGATACTGCCGTTCTTCGCTTCGCGACCATGGAACTGGTAAGAGGCGATTGGCGCGCTTTCAACACCGAAAATAATCCTGCCAATGTTATAGCCGATGTGGCGCTTAATAATCCGCCCCTTGATAATTCAACCTATGCTGTGCAAACCGTTAATATTGAAGAGAACGGTAAGCGCGTGCCTATCCCTTACGTAGTGCCGCCGGGTATACAGCGCCAGCGCGATTATAACAACCTGCAAATAAACACACAGTTAAATGAGCAATCGCTGTCGCAAACGGTGACTAATCTTACCGATGGTTATTCAAGGGCATCATTTAAAACTTTTTATAATGACCTACGCCGGTACAATCACCTCCAAATGTTTATCCACGCGGAAGCCGCTCCGCAAAATACCCTGCGCGACGGAGAATTAAGTGCCTTTGTTCGTTTAGGAACAGATTACCAGAACAATTATTACGAATACGAGATACCACTCGTTGTAACGCAGCCCGGCACAACCAATGCAAGCAGCATATGGCCCGTAGAAAATGAGCTGGATATTGACCTGAGCATACTGACTGACGCTAAACTGGCACGTAATAACGCCAAATACATGGGCCTGCCCTGGCCGGTTAACAGGCCGTTCACCTACTCTAACGGGCGAAACCGTATTACCATTATGGGTGTACCGGACATGAGCCGTCTGCGTACTATTATGCTGGGTGTGCGTAATCCTTTTAAAGGAAACTCGGCCGCCGGCATTGACGATGGGTTGCCCAAAGCCGGCATTGTCTGGTTTGATGAGCTAAGGCTTACCGACTTTAAAACCAAACAAGGCTGGGCAGCAATGGCCCGTTTCGACGCTAAGCTGGCTGATTTTGCCGATGTTACCATATCCGGCAGTAAGTCGACCGCAGGGTTTGGTGCCCTGGATTCTAAACTACAGGAGCGATCATTAAATGATAACCAGGCTTATGATATTTCGGCGAGTATGGATATAGGCAGATTTTTCCCGGCAAAATCAGGAATAAAAATACCTACCTACGTAAATCTTTCATCGCAGGTTAGCACACCAATGTACGATCCCGGCCAGCCAGACATCCTGCTTAAGCAATCGCTGGATGCCGCCAAAACAGAGCAACAGCGCGATTCGATAAAAACTATATCCGAAGACTATACCAAACGGCGAAGCATCAATTTTACCAATGTGCATAAAGAACGAACCAATCCTACGGCATCGGTACATTTATGGGATATTGAGAATTTTAACGTGAGCTATGCCTTTACCGAATACCTGCACCGCGATTTTATAACGGAGAATAATGTGGAGCGAACCTATACCGGCGCGTTAGCCTACAATTACGCTAATCAGCCAAAATATATTAGTCCGCTGGCCAAGGTCATTAAAGCTAATCCATTGGCTTTGCTGCGCGATATCAACTTTAGTCCCATGCCATCGCGACTAAATTTCAGCATGAACTTTAACCGCTTTTATGCTGAAAACACTTTGCGAAACACAGATCGTGATAATCCAACATCTATACCCACCAACTTTAACAAAAATTTCAATATTGTGCGTATTTACGGCATAGGTTGGAGCCTGACCAAATCATTAACCATGGATCTGGATGCAACCAATCTGTCTGTGGTGGATGAACCTTATGGCCGTATTACCGGGTTGAAACGTGATACGCTTTGGGAGAATATTAAAAAGCTGGGCCGCACCACCAACTACAATCACACTTTAAATATCAATTATACCACGCCAATAAACAAGATACCGGGGCTTGACTGGACGACTATGATAGTGCATTATACCACGCACTTTGACTGGCTGGCACAGCCATTATTTGGCCTTCGCGATCCGAACCTGAATGTGGGCAACAGCATACAGAACGCGCGCACCATTCAGCTTACGCCATCACTTGATTTTACACGATTATACTCCAAGTTTTCGGCCTACCGCGATCGGCAGAAGCCTGATTTTGAAGGTAAGGGAATAGGCAATTTCTTTATGGGCGCTTTGTTCAGCATAAAAAATATGAGTGGTACTTATACCCGTACCGAGGGTACCTTCCTGCCGGGATATCTGCCGCAATCTAACATCTTCGGTCAGGATTTTACGTATGATGCCCCCGGTTTGGGCTTTTTGTTAGGCAGCCAGGCTGATATACGCGAAAAGGCTATAGCCAACGGATGGCTGTCAAAAAACACCCTGCAAAATCAGTTGTACGCGAGAACTTTTAACGAGGACCTTCGCCTTAAAGCAATGATAGAGCCTATACGTGATCTGCGTATACAGCTATCAGCATTTAAAAGCCAAAATCGTAATTATCAAACCAACTTTAAATATTCCGACATGACGGGCGGGTTTGAGAATATGGCGGCTATAACAGCCGGCGACTATAACATTTCTTTCTTCTCGTTAGCCACCGCATTTTCATCACCATCAGGAATCGAGAATGTTTCGGCGCCATTTTTAAAGTTTTTAGATAACAGGGCAGGCATTTCAAAACGCCTGGGTGCTCAAAATCCAAATTCAGCAGGAACGAACGCGGCCGGATATGCTGATGGTTATGGCCCCAACGCGCAGAATGTTCTGGTTCCGGCTTTTCTGGCGGCAATTACGGGTAAAGATCCATCAGGAGCTAATTTGAACCAGTTCCCATCTATCCCTATTCCTAACTGGCAAATTACTTACGGCGGTTTAAGCAGGGTGCCTTTTATGCAGGAGATCTTTGATTCGTTCGATCTGCGGCACGGTTATCAATCTACTTATATGGTAAGTAATTACAGCAGTTTGTTGCAGTACCAGGAAAGTGGCGGGAACGCTACATCGCGCGATGTTAATAACGACTTTTTGCCCCGGTACCAGTTTGGGCAGATAAGTATATACGAGCAGTTTGTACCCTTGCTGGGTGCAGATATGCGCTTTAAAAACAACGTAACGGCTAATTTCGAATACAGGCAAAGCAGGATACTGAGTTTGAGTATGGCAAACAGCCAGCTTACACAGCAAAATGAAAAGGTGATTCAATTTGGAATGGGTTACAAAACCCGCAACTTCAGGTTCCCATTTGGCCTGTTCCGCAATACTATCCTTAAAAACGACCTTAACTTTAAACTCGATTTTGCCCTACGCGATAATAAAACGTTGATCTATCGTGCTGATGTGCAGGCAGCGCAGATCTCGTCGGGTGCTCAAAATATAACCTATAGGCCGTCAATAGATTATAGTATAAGTCAGCGGTTTAATATGACGCTGTTTTACGATTCAAACCTTACCCGGCCATATACTTCACAGTCGTTCAATACCTCGTTCACCAACTTTGGGGTTAATTTGAAGTTGCTGTTGCAGTAAAGGATTATACTTAGGCTATTTGTCTTTTACTTCTAAAGTGCTGTAAACCTCCAGCAATTTTTTCAGTTCAATTTCTGAGTCTGCTCTTCCAAAAGCGTGAAGCATTGTTGCCCAGTCCAAACCGGTTTTGCTATCGGTAATAATTTCGATGTGGTATTTGCCATTGCAATCGTATAATGACCAGTTTTCTTCAACGTTTAAAATAACGCTACTAACTGTTCTCGTTTCACAACTGTCGTAATCGCGGCCAAAGCCTGCGCCGTTATTACCTAAATAAAATCCACCGCGAAAAGATGTTTTATTAGTTGTATCAGAGGGAGAAAAATAGTAAACAGAAAAGTCTACTCCACGTCTTTCTTTTATCTGATAAGTATCGGGTAACTGAATTGTATAGTTTGTGCCTTTTACTTTTTGTTCAATTAAACTTTTTTTAAATGCACTATCAATGAATTTCCTTTTTTCGGAATTAATGCAGGCGTTAGCCCCAAACATCAACACGATTGTAAGTAGTAATAATGTGCTTTTAAACTTTTTTGCTGACATATGAATTGATTAAATGGAAAAAGATTTGACAACTTTTTAAAAGTTGTCAAATCTAACTACCCCGTGTTACTTAACCGAAAACTCACTCTCTCCATAAAACGCATCATCTGCTCCTACGCCTTGCCCAACAATTTTGAATCTGCCGTTAATATCGCCGGTAAAGAATGAAAAAGACGCTTCGCCTTTTTCATTGGTAGTTATCCCAGGTCTCCAAAACAAAGTTGAGAGGTATTGTGGCTCTAAAAGCTCGTCGCCTTCTCTGTTCAATCCATAAAATTCGCGTGCGGTATAAACAGCGCTGGTTTGTTTACCGTTTTGTGTGCAGCCTTCGTAAATTACTGATGGGAGCCGTGTTCCATCACCGTTTAGCCTTTTGTACCTTTTACCCTTAACCGGAAGCGAATGGGGCGGGTCAAACGGGCAATTTAAAAAACCGGTCTCGCATACGTAATCTCCGCAATCATTTATGGCATTCGCTCCAAAAAGAGTGAAGTCTTTTTTATTTGCTTTAATATGCGCCTCCTGTAATAAACTGTTTATAGCGAAACCACTGATCTCCTGTTCCTGGCTGCTCACCACCGGTCTAGCTATGCCATTACCTGCTAACACTGTGTTTTCTGCGACATTAATATTGATATTATGAAATGGATTACTTGTTGTTATGGTGTAGCCTTGTACATTGCTTTGATCCAGCCATAGAAATACTTTCTCATCTTGTGGTACTTCTATTTGTTGCTGCGCAAGCACAAATGTACCATCTGCATTTGTGGTGATGTTGCTTGCGGTAGGCAGCACCAGCATTTTCCGCGGCTTTTTTAGTGCATGATCATAGTACAATACCTTCCCGGTAAATTGCGGCATCGGGCCTATTTTAACGGTGTCTGCAACTTTACTTAGTATTAGGTTTTGCCAGGTATATCTTCGCCAACCACGGGTCAGAAACATGTCCTCCAGGTAATCTTTATTGTCAATGCCTCTAAGCAAGGGGTCTCGTGGCAATTTGCCCAGGTATTGATCTAGCAGTACGTAATTGTCTATATGTTGCTGCTTAGCGCTTTCAATGCGATTTTCCTGTACAGCGGCAACAGATAATAAACCCTGCACCGGGTATCCTTCCTCGTCTTTCAAACTTATGGTAACTGCTACGCTGTCGCGCTTGCCATAAGCTTGTTTTTTGGAGGCAATGTTTGCCGTTATTTTTTTGTTGTAATGTGCAAAGAAAAGGCGTTCTGCCAATGGCCGTCCCTCCTCATCTAATATGGTTATAGTACCCACGCCCTTTGGCATGCCGGTCAGCACCATCCTCAAATTTTTACCTTGCGGGTAAGCGTAAGTATTTAACAGACTAAAAGTTTCCCGGTAGTTATGTATTACTACCTGCACCTTTTTTGCGACTTTGCTGTAAAGCATCATTAACAAAGTATCGTTAACGACAGCTTCCTTAAAATGCATTACTACTCCGTTATCATTTGCGTGGGGTAATTTGTATACGCTGTCTTTTGAAAGATAACTATTGGCTTTTACCTTGAATGTATAGTCATTTTTAACATTGGGTTTTAGTTTAAAAAGACCTATGCCATAGCTATTGGTATTAATGGTATCAATAGGTTCATTGTTGTTATATAGTATTCCGGTTAAGGGCACTTGCAGCCCTTCTGTCGTTTTTGCTTCTAAGGCAACCAGGCTTTCCAGTCCGTCGGCAAGATTTCCCCCTTCCGGCATAAAGCGTATATTGATTCCCTTGGGCCGTATCTTGGGGAGTTTTAAGCTCAGATATAAGGTATCGTAATTGTAGGCCACTTCGGTAAGTAATACCGGCTCAACTCCTGTAAGCTGAGATGCAGGCACTGAGATGCTTACTTTGCTTTCCTTTTCTGTTAATGTTACTTTCTGGGTTTTGGAACCTATTCCATAGGTTACGGTTGGTTTATTATTTCTTTTTTCATCTTTAATATCCAGGACCACACTGGCCCTTACCAAGCCATTGGTTACCACTGTATCAATTAAAAGCAAGGTGGCGTTGAATGGACGTTTTGTAATACTTTTTAAAGTGACAGGTTGCGAATACAAGGCAACGGGCCGACCATGCTGGTCTACAATGTTGGTGTAGGCATTAAATACGTAGCTACCGGGAGGTACATTATCAGGTATTGTCAAGCTGCCGTTTGACAATCCGTTTTTCATAACATTCTGTTGTTCACAAACTATGCGGCGGTCATTTTCGCGCATCAGCGAAACGGACAAAAGGGTATGGTCATCCAACTTACCCAGCCCGGCGTTGATAAGGTAACCGGCAAACCATATACTTTCATTGTTGGTATAAAGTGTTTTATCGGTATGAACAAACAATAAACCCGACGCATTTATTTTTGAGTAAAGCGCCATCTTTGACTGAAGAGTATCAAGTTTTAAAGCGTTTGTTTGAGCCCACGAATGGTTTATAAATAAAAAACAGGTTATAATTATGAATAGGGATAAGTGTCTTTTCATTTAAGAGATCAGGTGTGGATAAACTTGTACTAAAGATATAGTTATTATAAATAATAACAAAGTTATGTTTTAGTTATGGATGGCAACAGTATCGTCGGACTCAGTAATACCCACAAACAGGTGTATACAACCACAGGTTGTAATGGCCTTTTTTTGATAATTGGATATTAGATAACGCTTAAAGAAATTAAGGTAATTAGCTGTTTTATAGTTACTTATAAAAAAAGGTGTATACCGATATAAACGATTGAATATGCCGTATACGGCTACACTTTTAATCTAAAATGCTCAATAACTCATTCAATTCGTTCACCTTATCGGGCGATCCCAAGTGTTCGTAGGAACTGATGAGGTTACGCAGAATGCGCTTTACGATATCGGTATTAGAGCAGGGCTCGTAAAACTGTTTGTCGAAGTTCAGATTCAGCTGTTTCAGGAACATATCCACATCCCTGCGCCCAAAAATGAAGCCTTTGTTAAAGGCATTAATGTAAAACAGTACGCCGCCCTCCATTTCGCTTTGCTGGCTCTCGTCGATATAAGCCAGTATAAAATGCTGCGGCAGATTAACGCCATAAACCGGGATATCCAGTTTTTGCGCGATAATAGAATAAATACAAGCCAGTAGCGGCTGATTGCCTTTTTTAGTTTCAAGCACATGGCTCAGGTAGTTGTTTTGGGGGTCCTGATGATTGGCAGTGTTGCCGCTAAAGCCGTGCAGGTGGTAAAATACATGATTAATGAGTTTAACCTGCTCAACCGGGCTGGCCTCGTTCATCATCTGGATCCAGATATCGCGCTTTATGGCTTCTATCTGGTTAATGAGTTTTTGCTCGTCCAGGTCAGGGTATTGGTAACGGTTAATTATCAGGATGCCCTGCAGCAGATCAAACGATCCGCTTTGGTGCCATAGTTTAAGATCAGTTTTTAAAATGCCGAATTGTATCTCGTGCACCAGGTTGGCAATGCGTTCCTGTTGTATAGGGTCAAATGCCTGCTCAAAAGCGCTTTCTAAATATTCGATAGCCTCGCTGCCGTACGACAACAATTTATCGTGTACGTGGTTATATATTTCCTGATCTGGATCATCCAACAGGCGTATAAGGGATTTTACTTCTGTTTGATTTATCATCTATACCGCTAAAATACTAAGGTTTGTATAATTTTACAACATGTTCAATATAAGGTTCGGGTTTGAATACCTTTTATACCGCCTGAAAGCCAAAACCAGGCACGGCCTGCATTCGCCATTTGTGTACCGTTTGGTTGATAAAGTTATATACGATGATAGCGCTAAAAAAGTATATGATGAGATAGAGGGCATTCGTAAGGAGTTACTTGCCGATGACAGGATGATCAGCGTTACAGATCTGGGCGCGGGATCGCACGTTAACAACAACAAACAAAAGCGGGTAGGAGATATAGCCAAAAACGCCCTTAAGCCCCCGCGTCTGGCGCAACTACTGTATCGCCTTGCCGCTGATGCGCAACCAGCTAACATTGTTGAACTGGGGACTTGTTTGGGCATCACATCAATCTATTTGCAAAAGGCGGCACCCGACGCAAAGGTTTATACATTAGAGGGCTGCCCGCAAACAGCCGGGGTAGCCAAAAGAAGTTTCGCGAAAGCTAAAGCCGATAGCATACAATTGGTGGTAGGTAATTTTGACGATACCTTGCCTGATGTTATTGCAGGCTTAGATAAACTTGATTTTGTCTATGTAGATGGTAACCACCGCAAGGATGCCACGCTGAAGTATTTTGAATGGTGCCTGCCCAAAGTACATGAGGGCACCCTGCTTATTTTTGATGACATTTACTGGAGCGAAGGAATGAAAGCAGCCTGGGCCGAAATTAAAGCACATCCGAAGGTTACGGTTACGGTCGATCTGTTTTGGATAGGCCTGGTTTATTTCAGAAAAGGGCAGGTGAAGGAGAATTTTGTGATAAGGTTTTAGTTCATGGATCATAGTTAATGGTATTATTGGCTATG
>Ga0164241_10001139_pt1 | contig 35644 bp, 29 predicted proteins | sample OricomyardsoilBY_FD_108780 | JGI IMG/M metagenome (GOLD analysis project Ga0164241, IMG submission 108780) | Backyard soil microbial communities from Emeryville, California, USA - Original compost - Back yard soil (BY) | ecosystem: Environmental > Terrestrial > Soil > Unclassified | place: USA... | reverse complement strand
TGGGGCTCGCGTGCCTGGCGGGACTCGACCCCATGGGACTGGTCGGGTTCGGGTTCCTCGGCGGCCTCGCGACCGGTGCCGGGCTGGGCATGCTCACCGGCCTCGGCTGGGGTCTGATGGCCGGGTTCGAGGCCCCGATCGACGTCCGGTCCGTCGTGGGCCCCGCCGACCTGCTGCGCACCAACCGGGCGACCGTGCTGGCCCAGTTCCTCGTCGGCGGCCTCCTGCTCGGGCTCGCGCACCTGGCGGTGATCGGGCTCGCGCTCGGCCACGTGATGCCGGTGGCCTACCCGCTCGACCTCGTGCTCGGCCCGGTGATCGGACTCGTCATCGGGACCAGCCTGACCGCGTGGGGCCAGTGGCTGGTGTTCGCGCGGATCTGGCTGCCGCTGACCGGCCGGCTGCCCTGGTCCGTGGCCGCCTTCCTGGACGACGCGTGCCGCCGCGGCGTGCTGCGCCAGGTCGGCGCGGTCTACCAGTTCCGGCACGCCCGCCTCCAGGCTCACCTGACCGACCCCGGCTGACCTGCGGTTTCCGACCGGTCATAGATGGCCGGTCCGCTGACCTGGTCCGGCCGCGGGGACCGCGCCATGGTCGATGGCGTGTACGAATCTGTCGAGGACCTGACGGGCGCGGTCACCTCGGTACTGAGTCCGGACGGTCCGCTCGCATCGCTGTCCCTCACCCTGACCAACGCGCTGGACGGCGTGTGGGCGGCGTTCTTCGCGTCGCCGGCCCCGCCGGGCAGCTCCAACTGGAACGCCTACACCCACAAGCAGCTGTACGACATGTTGTGGCAGGACGCCGACGTCGGCGACGTCGGCACGGTCGCCGCGGAATGGGGCCGGCACAGCAGCGCGCTGACCGAGTTCGCGGACGCCCTGCGCGGCCAGGGTGACGAGCTGCGGTCGAACTGGCAGGGCAAGGCGGCCGACCTCGCCGCGGACCGGCTCGCGGAGCTGAGCGACCGGGTCTGGAACGCCGGTGCCCGCGCGGGCACCGTCCACAAGGCGGCCGACGACGCGGCCGGCGCGCTGGCCCTCGCCCGCAACACCATGCCCCCGCCACCGCCCGACCCGATGACGCTCGCGACGAGCGCGGTCGGCGCCGGACCGATGAACCCGCTGCAGGCGATCCTGATCGGGGGCGCCCGGATCTTCACCGCCGACGCCGTGGCGGGCGTGTCGAAGGCCGAGGCCGTGCGGGTGATGCAGCGCTACGAGACGAGCCTGCACAACAGCAGCAACCAGGTCGTACCTGCCCAGCCCGACGCCACCAAGCCCAGGAGCTACGGGGTGGACGGCGAGACGACCGGTGCGGCCGCGGCATCCGGCGGGTCGCTCCTGGGCAGTGGGGGCGCGGCAGGCGGCGCGCCCTGGTCGCGACTGGTCGGCGGCGCCCCGGGCGCGGGCGGGATGACCGGCGTCGGGCCGGGGCCGGTGCAGAGCGTGCTGGCCGCGGAGAGCGCCGCGCTGTCCGACGCGGCCGCCAGGCGCGGGATGGGGGCGGGCGGCTTCATGGCGCCGATGCACGGCGCGCACGGCGCGGGCGACGAGGAGAGGCGCCACCGCCGCAGCCTGCCCAACGTGGACACCGGGCTCTTCGCGGTAACCGACCGATCCAGTGCCCCGGTGATCGGCGGCGTCACGGACAGGGAGCACAACGGTGGCCTCTAGGAAGTCCTCCGGCGACGGTTTCGAGGTCCTCGCCGACGAGCTGGTCGCACGGGTCAGGGCGCTCGTCGACATCAACGACGAGACGAACGGCCTGGTGTCCACGGCCGAACAGCTGGCCGAGCGCACGCCGCTCCTGGGCACCGCGCCGCCCGCGATGCACCTCGCGCTGCGGCTGCGTGAGGCGGCGGGCCCGACCGGGCTCACCGGCGAGGTCAGCGCCGCGGACACCGAGCTGGGCAGCTACCACCGGGCGCTGCAGGCGACGGTGCGGCGGTACCAGGACGGCGACGAGGACATCGCCTGGCAGCTGTCCGAGGAGGGCAGGGCGACATGACGGCCGCGCCGGTGGCGGACACCACGACCGGGCACGACGGCGTCTACTTCGGACCCGTCGAGCTGGACCTGCTCGCCACGCACGCCGGGGCGCGGTTCCCGTTTCCCTTGCGGGTGCCCGAGTTCGGCCGGATCGAGGACGAGCGGGCGGTGCTGCTGGCCGGAGCCGGCGTGACCCTGCGGTCGCGTGGGCTGGCCGGTGAGCGCGGGCCGCTCGGCGTCGCCGCCGAGGTGATCACGGCGTTGCGCGAGTGCCGGGGCACGGTCGACCTCGTGCTCACCGGCTGGGGCGGCGCGGTCGGTGTCGTGGCCGTGGTCTACCGATCCTGGGCGTTGATCTGCCGCCAGTACCTGCCCGGCGACGCGGCCGACGGCGTGCGGATCCGGCGGGTCGCCCAGAACGCGCTGGCCGACGAGCTGCTCGCGATGGTGCCCAAGGCCGAGCCGGTCGCGACGATGCCGATCGTCATCCCCCCGGGCGGCGGCGAACCCGGTCCGCTCGGCGAGCTCGGCGTGGTGCTGCCGGAGCTGTTCGGCGCGGGGCAGCTCGGCGCCACGCGCCATGGCGCCAGGGCCGGCGCCGAACTGTCCTGGTTGGACGGTCCGCGCGGCAGGGTGCGGGTGAACATCGGGGACGACGGGTGGCTCAGCGTCAACTCGTTGCGGCAGAACGAGTTGCGCCTCGCGCTCAACAACTTGGCGATGATCGCCAGAAGGGAACACGATGGACACTGAACAGTGGATCGCGCAGTACGAGAAGCGGCTCGCCGAGGTCTCGACGCGTGCTGAGGACGCGAGTACCCGCCTGCGGGAGGTCGGTTCCACGGCGACCTCGCCCCGCGGTGAGGTCGAGGTGCGGGTCGGGGCGGGCGGTTCGCTCGATGACCTCACCCTGCACCCAGCGGCCCGCACGCTGGAGTCCGACGAACTGGCGCGGCTGATCCTGGACACCACGCGCAAGGCGCGGCACTCGGTCAGTGCCCAGATCGCCGGCATCTCGGCCAAGTACTTCGGTCAGGGCCCCGCGCTCGACGTGATCAAGCAGCACCTGCCGGCCGGCGTGCCCGTGGGCATCGACCCCGATGACGACGACTACTTCGCCAACCCACCGGAGATCACCCAATGACCAGCTTCGACGTCGACACCCGGCAGCTCTACGGGCACGCGGGCAGCGTCGGCGACGTGGCCGACCAGCTGTCCGCCATCGGCGGGCGGCTGCCGAGCGGTCTCGCCGACCTCGCGCTCGGCCTGTTCGCCCAGTTCCTGGCGACCGGCCTGCAGGGCGCGATGACGCAGGTCGCGAACACGGTCACGGACGCGTCGTCCTCGGTGGCCGAGCTGAGCACCGGCATCTCCCGCACCGCCGCCGGTTACGAGCACACCGACGGCACGAACGCCGCCAACCTGAACCGGGAGTACCCCCGATGACCGACGAGACGAACACCGCGCAGCTGGTCGTCGACCTCCAGGGGACCGACGATGCCGTGCGGGCCAACGGCTGGGTGGCGCCCGGCCTCGGTATGCCGGGTGCGCCGATGGGCCTGCTGGGGGCGACACTCAACCCGCTGGGGGGCCTCGCCGCGGCCGGGCTCGGCTGGTTCATGCCGATGGTGTCGTTCCTGGGCGAGGGGCTGACCCAGCTGCAGGGCGGCAACTCGGCGTCGGTGGCGTCGGGCTCGCAGGACTTCGGCGCGGCGGGGCAGGAAATCGCCGACGTGGCGGGCGAGTACCGGGCATCGACGAGCGCGCAGACGTCCGAGTGGTCCGGCGAGGCGGCGTCGCGGTACCGGGACACCGCCGCGCAGCACGCGGACGGCGTCGCCGGCCTCGGCGAGGCGAGCAACACGGTGGGCAGCTCTATCATCGGCGCGGGCCAGGTGGTGGCGCAGTGCATCGCGGAGGTCACCGAGCTGATCGCCGAGGCGGTCTCGCAGATCGTGCCGATCATGACCCAGGCGGTGGCGCGGGCGGGCGAGACGTTCGGGCAGAGCGTCGTGGAGGCCATCCCGCCGTGCGTGGGGATCGCGGTGGAGTACGCGCTGCGGATCGCCGCGAAGCTGGCGGCGCTGATGGCCAGCGGTGACAACCTGATGAAGCTGGTGCAGGGCGCGATGGGGGTCGTCGGCCTGATCCAGCAGGCGATGCAGGGCATCAGCCAGCAGAGCGTGCGGTCCGAGTCGGACCCCCAGCCCGGCGGTGGCTCCGGTGCCGCCGAACAGACCGACGGCGGCGGCGCCGCGGCCCGAATCGAGGCGGCAGGCGAGGCCGGTCAGTCCCTGGGCGCCGAGGCGCCTTTGTCGGCAGGGAGCGCCCTCTCGTCGGGCGGCAGCGCGTCCACATCGGACGGTTCACTCACACCGGCCGGCTCGAACACCGGGCTCGACATGCCGACACAGTCGTCGTCCGCCGCGATGCCGTCGATCCCGCAGTCCCACGCCTCGATGCCGGACGTGTCCCGTTCGGTGGGCGGCGGCATGTCCGGCATGTCCGGCACCGCCGTCCCGAGCGGCGCGATGCCGATCGGTTCGGTCGGCGGTGGCCCCGCCACGGGCGCCCGCGTCGGCACCGGCCGGGTCGGTGACACCGTCCGCGAGGAAACCGGGTCGCGCCCCGGTTCGTCCGGAAGCAGCCGCGGCGGCCTGGGCGGCGTCCCGTTCGGCGCGATGGGGGCCCGCGGGGCGGGCGGAGAGGACAAGGACCACGAGCGGAAGTACGAGCTGGTCGAGCTGCACGACGAAGACTTCGAGGTCGCGCCCCAGGTTCTCACGGGGGGTGAGGACGAGGACTGACGCGACCGGTCCCAGCCGCCTGGCCCGTTCGCCCCAACGGGCCAGGCGGCGTTTGGCCTGCCTGACATCCAGCGCTGGTCGTGACCGCGGTGCGGGTCAGTCCGCGATGTCGAGCTCCGTGTTGATGATCGCCTCCACGAGGACCTCGCCGTCCGGGGTGAGGGTGATGCCGGAGCCGTCGACGGCAGCGAGGCCGCGGGACACCAGCGAGTCCAACGGGGCACGCCACGGCTCCGTGAGCAACGACCGGCCGAAGCGGGCGCGGTGCACCGAGTCGCGCACCGGCTGCAGCGAGGTCAGCGCCATCTTCACCGCGCGCGCCTCCTGGGCGGCGGGGGAGAACCGCGTCGCCGAGTCGAGCGGGATGCGCCCCTCCTCGACCGCCTCCACGTACCGCGGCCAGTTCACGTCGGTCATCGCCTCCGAGCGGCGGCAGCTCGAGCTTCCACCCAGGCCGATCGCGACCTCCGCCTCCTGACGGTCCTGGTCGACCATGATGGACTTCCACGTCTCCGGACCCTGGCCTGCCCTGGCGAAGTACATCGTCGGGTGTTCGGTGTACCCGGCGGCCCGCAGGCCCTCGGTGAGCAGCTCGCGCATCTGGTACTGCTCGCCCAGCGGCGGCCACCGGTGGCCCGCGTCCACCAGCCGCGAACGGTAGTCGGGGAACTGCCACGCGGCCGGCTGGGCCCCGGCCACGCCTGTCCTGGTGTCCGAATAGGACTTCAGGTGCAGCTTCGTGCACACGACCGCGGTGACCTCGAGGTCCAGCACCGTGTCCAGGTCCCGGCGCACGCTGTCGAGCGTCTGGTCGAGCAGCCCGTACATCAGGTCGATGCTCACCCAGTCGAAACCGGTCCGCTGCGCGTTGCGGACGAAGTCGGCGCACATCGCCGCGGTGTGCTCGCGCCCGCACTCGTGCAGGACCTTGTCGTCGAAGGACTGCACGCCGCTGGACAGCTTGGTCACGCCCAGCGACGCCAGCAGGTCCAACTTGGACGGGGTGAACGTGCTCGGGTCGCCCTCGAACCGGATCGCGGTGTCCGGGCCGAACGCGAAGTTCTCCCGGTAGAAGTCCAGCAGCCGGCGGATCGCGTCGGGCGGGAGCAGCGACGGCGTGCCGCCGAAGACGTTGAACTCGCCGACCGGCGCACCCCGCAGGCTGGGCACCGCGGCCAGCCACAGCCGCGCCTCCCGGATGTTCCAGTCCACCCACTGCTCGGCCTTGGCGTCGGCGTTCGCACCCTTCGCCAGCACGACCGGGTACTGGCAGAACCGGCACCGGTAGGCGCAGGTCGGGATGTAGGACCACAGGTGGATCGGCGCGGTCGTGGCCAGCTGCTCGTCCAGGTCGGCGAGGAAGTCGGCAGGCGGGTAGCCGGTTTCGTTGCCCGGGAAGACATGCGCGCCGAACGGGTCCTCGACCACGTACTCCAGCAGGTGCCGGTTCTCCGGCCGGGCAAGAGCCTCGACCACTGCGGCGGCCGGGCGGGACGGATCCGCGAGCCGCAGTGAGTCGAGCGCGGGGACGGTCATCAGAACACCCCTCCGTTGCCGAAGTAGTTGTGCGCCTCGCCGGACTCCCGGTCCTCGCAGTAGTAGCGGACGAACTCGGCGAAGCGGTCCGGTAGCACGTCGGCGAGGCACGGCGGCAACGGCGGCGGATGCCCGATGTCCTCACCGACGGTCGCGCGCAGCCGGGCGAAGATCTCGTCGGCGAACTCGAAGTACAGCCGGTACGAGGGCGTCTTGTACGAATGGATCGGGGTGAAGTCGGTCATCCGCATCTCGTCGGTGATCTCCACGATCCGCCTGGCCAGCCGCTCGGCCAGGCCAGGGGTGAAGAACTCGATCACCGCGTCGTCGTCCAGAAGCGACGGCGTCAGCAACACCGGCAGGATCACGTTCTTCGGCGTGAAGTCCTTGATGGAGAACTCCCACGCCTGCAACGCCTCCGCCTCGGTGAGGTCGGCGCCGGCCGCAGTGCCGAGCGGGGTGCCGGGCGGCCGGATGTCGCGCATCACGATGATCCCGTCCGAGCCGTACGCCCGCCCGGTGATCACCTCGTCGATGGTGTGGTCGACCCGGCGCGGGTTGATCTCCACCCGCGACCGGGGCACGTAGGTGATCTCCTCGCCCGAACCGCGCACGAGGATGCCGAAGTCCCAGTCGTCGGACAGGTGGCTGACGAACTCCCCGTCCTTGAGCTGGTAGAAGATCTCGATGCCGCCGACCCGGTCGTGCGTGTCCCGGTCCACGGCGAAACCCTTGCCGTCCGGGAAGCCGCCGAACAACGCCCACGTGACGTGCCGGCACCGCAGGGTTCTCGTGATCGCGTCCCACAGCCGCGGCCGGCCGGCGAACCGCTCCGGCGCGTAGTAGTAGTCGCACACGCCGATGGCCGCCTTGCCGGACTCCATCGCGGTGAACAACTCCGCGAGCCAGTCCGGGTCAACCCGGCAGTCGGCGTCCGCGGAGACCAGATAGAACCGCTCGGCGCCGTTGACGCGGCCGCGGCTGCGCACGCTCGCGAACCGCATCCCGGTCCGGCGGGCGCAGGAGACGCCCTGCTCCTGCTCGTCGACCACGTGCACCGCGAAGTCGGGATGCGCCCGGGCGAAGCGGCGGACGACGTCGGCCGAGCCGTCCGTGGAGTTGTTGTCCACCACGACGACCTCGTAGCGCTCCCGGTCGATGCCCCGCTGCCCGTACAGCGACGCGAGGACCTCGGGCAGGTTCGCCGCCTCGTTGTAGACGGGCAGCACGACCGACATCCGCACCCGCTCGTCCATCGGCGTCAGCACCAGCCGGTCCAGCACGTCCGCGGCGCTTTCCCGGTCGAAGTGCCGCGCGCCGAGCCAGTAGTTGTGCTCCGCCATGTCCGCCCGCCTCTCCTCGTCGTGCAGCAGCTCCCGCACCTGGCCGGTGAAGCCGTCGTCGGGCAGGTCGCCGGTGGCCGGGTCGAACAGCAGGCCCCGGAAACCCTTTCCGCCGTAGACGGTGTCGTACAGCTGGTATCGGGTGGTCAGGTACGGCACGCCGGCGGCGATGGCCTCGCCGATCGGGTTGCCGTAGCTCTCGTAGTCGTGGGAGGTGAGAAACGACAGCACCGTGGCGTGCGCGAGCAGATCCCGCACGCTGTGCCGGCCCGCGGTGTCGTGCGGGGCGAGCCAGCCGCCGAACACCACCCGCCCGGTCACCCCGAGCCGCTCGGCGAGGCCGGTCAGCCGCCGGAACTCGGCCGGGGACTCCCCGGTGTCACCCGCGACGAACAGGTACGCCTCCGGGATCCCGGCGAGCAGGTGCAGCTCCCGGTCGATCCGCTTCTGCGGGATGATCCGGGTGCACCGGGCGATCAGCGGCGCGCCGGCGGGGATGCCGTGCGCCCGGCGGAAGCCGGCGTTGCGCGCGCCGACCGCCACGCGGTGGCGCGGAAAGGTGTTGGGCAGGACGTCGATCGCGGTGAGGTGGGGCGCCCACGCGACGGTCCGGCGGCGGGCCTCCTCGTGCAGCGCGAGGTAGTGGACGTGCGGCGAGGTGACCGGCCGCGGGGTGGCCGGATAGGGGAACTCGCCGTACTTGCCGGTGCCCGGCTCGCTCTGCCACATCAGGTCGTGATCGCGCCACAGCACGAAACGTCCGAGCCCGCGGCGGCGCCCGTATTCCTCGATCGCCCGGTACAGCGCCGTCGTGTACGCGATGTTCTCGGGCAGCGTCCCGTTCTCGACCAGGACGAACTCCACGTCGTGGCGCTCCCAGGTCGAGACGATCAGCCAGGCCAGCTCCGCCGCGATCCGCGCCACCCCGGGCAGCAGGTGCGCGCCGTCGCCCCGGCCGACGACGTCCCGGAGCACGGTGGCGACGAAGTCCCGGTCGTAGCCGGCGACGTTCTCGACGCCGTCGATCCGGCCGAGCCGGACCCAGTCCGGAAGAAGCGTGCCCTCGTCGCCGTACGGCCGGAAGAACGCCCCCTTGTCCGACTTGATGTCGTAGCCGAGGTCCAGGAACACCTCGTGTCCCCGGTCGGCGAACAGCCGCGCCGTCTTGACGAACTCCACCACGACCCCGGAGATCGGTGTCGCGTCGAACGAGACCCCCCACAGCGCCGCCATGGGATCGACGCTAACAACTCGGAGCCGTTCCGTGGCAACGAGTGATCGCCGGGCTATCGTGAGGACGACAGGTGACGTCGGGGTTGATCTCCACTGGGGGCAGCGTGCCGAACTCTCCTGCCGGCTCTCCTGCTGAGGTCTTCGACCAGCTCGGTACAGCGAGCACACCCACCGGTGGGGGAGGTCGTCCCGTACCGCCACCCCGACAACAGGTGGCGGCACTTCGAGTCGCCGGACCGTTTCCCCGCGCGCCTGGCGGTTGTCGGCGACGCCGTCGCGTCGTTCAACCCCGTGTACGGGCAGGGCATGTCCTCCGCCGCGCTGCACGCCTCCTGCCTGTCGGAGTACCTGCGCTCCGCCCCGGACCTCGACGCTCCCGCCCGGCAGTTCTTCGACCTGCAGAAAGTCATCGTCGAGGCGGCCTGGCAGACCTCCACAGCCGGCGACGCGGCCCGGCTGGGCCGCACGAAGCCGCCCACCACGGACGGTGAGCGCCGGCAGGCGTGGGTCATGCAGCAGATCCGCGCCGCGGCCGGTCGCGACCTGCAGGTCGGCACCGCCTTCCGCGCCGTGGGGTTCATGACCGCCCACCCGGCGACGCTGTTCGCGCCGGACCTGGTGTTGCGCGCGGCACGGGTCAACGACGTGCCGGACGAGGAAATCCGCCGCGCGTACGGGTCATAGCCCACGTTTCTGACGGCAACAGAGACGAAGGAGGCCGTCCCCGGCACGCTGCTGGCCACCGACCGCACGTACACGTGGACCCGAAGAAGCTGCACCGGCGAACAGGTCGCCCACGCCATCGCCACCGCGATCGCGTCCACCTGAACCCGGCTCAGCGGAAGGTCATCGTCGTCACGGCTCCGGCCGGGAGGGAGTAGGAGAACGCCTGCTCGCCCAGCCGGACGTTGAACGTGGCCGTGCCGGTGCCCCAGTCGTCGTTGACGACGATCAGCACGATCGACCCGTCGGGGTTGCGGAAGGCGACGTCGTGGATGTTGCCGTCGACCGTCGAGCCGATCCGGGTCGCGCTGGGGCGCACGAACCTCGTCGCGTGGCCGAGGACGTAGTAGTCGGCGGTGGGGGTCACGTCGCCGGTGGCCGGGTCGACGGTCACGACGCCGACGCAGGTGTCGCAGCCGCCGTTGTGCGGCCCGCCGGCCGGGTCCAGTGCCAGGTTCCAGGTGATGACGCTCTTGGCCCAGTTGCGCACCGCCCCGACAGTGAGGAATCGGGTGTGCCAGTGCAGCGTGTCGGGGAACGTCGTCGCCGGATTGCCCGACTGGGTGCCCGAGCACTCGGTGAAGTAGATGTCCTTGCGGGGGAAGGCGTCGTGCAGCTGCGACTGGCGCTCGGGGTCACCGCTGTAGCAGTGGTAGGCGATGCCGTCGAAGTACCGGCTCGCGGCCGGGTTCTCGAGCAGCGACCGGGCGTACTCCGGGTTCGCCGGGTCGTCGGCCGGGCCACCGTCGTTGGGGTGCAGCGACCAGTTGTGGTCGTAGCCGAGGATCTTGGTGGACAGGCCGGCATGGCTCAGCTTGCGGCCGACGATCACCGCCAGGCGTGCCTCCTCGGAGTCACGCAGGTCCATGCCCGGGTAGCCGCTCGGGTTGCGGTTCTGCGGCTCGTTCTGCAGCGTCAGCGCGTCGATCGGCACGCCGGCGTGGCGGTACTCCTGCACGAACCGCACGAAGTAGTCGCCGAGCGCGTCGTAGACCCTCGGGTCGTCGACGAGCCGGCCACCGACCAGCGACTGGTTCGTCTTCATCCACGCCGGCGGGCTCCACGGTGTGGCCATGATCTTCAGGCCGGGGTTCAGTGCGCGGGCCTGGCGCAGCAGCGGCAGGATCTCGGCGCGGTCGTGGTCGATGGAGAAGTGCCGCAGGCGGTAGTCGGTCTGCCCGGCCGGCACGTCGTCGTAGGTGTAGTGGTCGCCGGCCACGAAGTCGGACGCGCCGATCGGCTGGCGCAGATAGCTCAGCCCGAGCCCCCGCCGCGGGTCGAACAGGTCGCGCATGATCGCGTCGCGGTGCGGGGAAGTCGCGATCAGCCGGGCCGACGAGTCGGTGATCGACGCGCCGAAGCCCGCCATCTTCTGGAACCGCTGCGCGGGGTCCACCTCGATCGACGGCGCCCCGCCCACCGGGTCGCCGAGCACGTCCCGCGGCTGTTCGGTGAGCAGGTTCGCCTTGTCACCGGTGGTGAGCCAGACGTGGACACGGCTCGACACAGGCGCCGCGGCCGCCGGCGAGGCCGGTGGTATCGCGAGAGCGAGAATCACGCCGATCACGAGGCCGGCTCGTTGGGGGATCGCCACGCGGCTGCTCACGGAGTCCTCCTGAGGGCAGGGTTCGTAGCGATGCTTGCCGGGCCGCGACGGTCAGTCAACAAAAATGGGTGGCGGGGTGCCATACGGTTGATGCTCGTGAACAACGGGCTTTCGGTGACGGATCATCGAGCGGAGCTGGAAGCCGAACAGCGGCGCCTGGCCTACGTGCGGGAATGCCTCACCGAGAGCCAGGCGGAGGCGCTGCGAACCGCGGAGGGTGCCGCGGACCGCGGCGACGAGGACGCCGCGTACTGGTACTACCGCCGCGCGTGGCAGCTCGAGGACCGGGAGACCTCGCCACTGTTCTTCGGCAGGCTCGACGGTCCCGAGCCCGAGCCGATCTACATCGGCCGCCGGTACGTCTCCGACACGAACAGCACCCCGGTGACGATCGACTGGCGCACGCCGATGGCGGCCCGGTTCTACCGGGCGAGCCACTCCCAGCCGATGGAGGTCACCCGGCGGCGGCGCTACGGATTCTCCGCCGACGACGAGCTGACCGGCTTCGACGACGAGGTTCTCGCCGGGATGAGCGACGACCACGAGCTCAGCGCGCTGGTCAAGGAGGAGATCGAACGCGCGCACTACGGGCCGATGCGCGACATCGTGGCGACGATCCAGCCCGACCAGGACCACATCATCCGGCTCGGCACGCAGGACGTGCTCGTGGTCCAGGGCGGGCCGGGCACCGGCAAGACCGCGGTCGGGCTGCACCGGGCGGCCTACCTGCTCTTCGAGCACCGCCGGGTGCGCGACCAGGGCGTGCTCGTCATCGGCCCGAACGACACGTTCGTGCACTACATCTCGCGGGTGCTGCCGGCGCTGGGGGAAATGGAGACCAACCACGCGTCGCTGCCCGGGCTCGTGGGCGCGGAGCGCGCGCGTCCCGACGATCCCGCCGCCGCGGTGGTGAAGGGCGACGCGCGGATGGCCGCGGTGCTCGAGCGTGCGGTGTGGCGGACCGTGTCCCTGCCCGACGAGGACCTGGTCATCAAGCAGACGAGCCCGTACGTCCGGCTGACCGCCCACGACCTGCGCGACGTGGCGACGGAGCTGATCGTCGAGCGCCTCCGGTTCGCCGACGCCCGGGAGGCGATGACCGAGCGGATCGCCAGGGCGGCACGCAGGCAGGTCGAGCGGCACGGACAGACGCTCAGCGACGGCGAGACCCGCAAGGTGCGCCGCGCCAAGCAGACCAAGGCACTGGTCGAGGCGATCTGGCCGCAGCTCGAACCCAAGGACGTGCTGTTCCAGCTCTACGCCGACGCCGAGTTCCTCGCCGCCTGCGCCCAGGGCCTGCTGACCGAGGACGAGCAGGCGGCAATCCGGTGGGCCACGCCGCCCGCCACGCCCGGCCGTGCCAAGTGGACGGAGGCCGACCACGTCCTGCTCGACGAGCTGACCGCCCATCTGTCCGACGAGCGCCGGTTCGGTCACGTCGTGGTCGACGAGGCGCAGGACCTGTCCGCGATGCAGTGGCGGGCGGTCGCGCGGCGCTGCGCCGGAACCGCGACGTTGCTCGGCGATCTCGCTCAGCAGACCGCCCGGTGGGCGACGCCCTCGTGGCAGGACGCGCTCGCGGCGCTACGCCTGCCGGGCAAGGTCGCCCGGCTGAACACGAGCTTCCGGGTGCCGCAGGAGATCCTCGACCTGGCGAACCGGCTGCTCCGGCAGATCGCCCCGGACCTGCCGGCCACGACGTCGGTCCGGTCGACGCGGCAAGCTGTGACCGTGGTGCCGGTGCCCGGCGGTTCCGGGCTGCGGACGATCGCGGAGCGGGTCGGCGCGATCGTGCGAGCGCTGCCGGTGGAGGAGGGCAGCGTCGGCGTGATCACGGCCGACCCGGACGTCGACGAGATGCGTGCGAGCCTGGCGGCGGTCGCGGTCCTCCCCGTCGACGCGGACGAGATCGACCAGCACAACCGCGTCGCCCTGGTGCCCGTCGGCCGGGCGAAGGGACTCGAGTTCGACCACGTGGTCATCGTCGAGCCGCGCCGGATCGTCGAGCAGGCACCCAACGGGATCCGCCTGCTCTACATCGCGCTCACCCGCACGATCTCGCGCCTCACGATCGTGCACCGGCACGACCTGCCGGAGGCGCTCGGCTTGTAGCCGCTCGGGCGCAACTTGCCACCTGAGGCAAGTCCATGGCAATCTGTTGGCACAAGTTGGCAACCTCTGAGGAGAGGACCCACCGTGCTGCCAGATCCGAGGTGGACGACCGGCCGGCAGACCACTGTGTCCGAGGGCGGTCTGCACGAGGCGGTGGCGGCCGTCGCGCGGCGGCGGCCGGATGCGGTGGCGCTGCTGTTCGAGGGTCGGCGGATCAGTTACGCCGAGCTTGATCGCACCGCGAACGCCTGGGCGGCGTCGCTCGCGCGCGTCGGCGTCGGGCGTGGCGAGATCGTGCCGATCCGGCTGGCCCGCGGTCCCGAACTGGTCATCTCCCTGCTCGCGGTGCTCAAGACCGGCGCGGCCTACGCGCTGCTGGACCCGTCGTGGCCGGACGCCCAGGTACGGGATGCCGTCGCGACGCTGGGCGCCCCGCTACTGATCGCCGACGATGCGAGCGCCGGGGCGGAGACTGTGTGGACGCCGTCCTGGCGGATCACCGCCGCGGACTTCGAACCGGTCGCCGTCGACAGCGCAGATCCGTGCTGCGTGTTCTTCACGTCGGGCACGACGGGTGAGCCGAAAGGTGTGCTGACCACGCATGCGGCGACGGCTCGGTTGTTCGAAGCCGGTGGATTCGCCCGGTTCGACGAGCACACGGTCATGCCCCTGGCCGCGCCGGTGTCGTGGGACGCGTTCTCGCTCGAGCTGTGGTCGGTGCTTCTGTCGGGTGGCACGTCGTCGATCGTCGCCGAGCCGTATCTTTCGGCGGAGGCACTGCGTGTGGGCGTGGCCGAGCACGGTGTGGATTCGGTGTGGTTGACCAGCAGCTTGTTCAACGTGATCGTCGACGAGGACGCGGACGCGTTCACCGGTGTGCGACAGGTGATGATCGGCGGCGAGCGTCTCTCTCCTGAGCATGTGGCCCGGTTCCTCAAGGTGCACCCGACCATCGCACTGATCAACGGGTACGGCCCGGTGGAGAGTGTGGTGTTCGCGACCACGCACCGGATCACCGGAGCGGACACGGCACGCTCGGACGGGATCCCGATCGGCCGTCCGGTGCCGGGCACCGCGATCCATGTCCTGAACGGGGACCGCCCGTGTGCGATCGGCGCGCCGGGGGAGATCTGCATCTCGGGCGACGGGCTCGCCTTGCGTTACCTGGATGACCCCGCGTTGACCGCCGAGAAGTTCACCGAGATCCGCCTGCACGGCCGCCCGGTGCGCGTCTATCGCACCGGAGATCTTGGAGTGTGGGGCGCGAACGGCCTGCTGCGCTACCTCGGCCGGGCCGACCGGCAGGTCAAGATCCGTGAGCACCGGGTCGAGCCCGCCGAGGTCGAACGACAGATCGAACGGCTGTCGGCCGTGCACCGCTGCCGGGTCGTCGCCCGCCGCGACGCAGGCGGCAACGCCACCGACCTCGTGGCCTTCTGCGTCCCCGCCGAACCCGGTGCTCCGCTGGAGGCCGAACTGGACAGCCTTCGGTCCACAATGGTCGCCTACCAGTCGCCGGCGGCGCTAGTGCCCATCAGTGACTTCCCCCTGACACCACAGGGAAAGCTGGACGAACGCGCACTGCTCGACCTGCTGCCGGTGGAGTCCGGCCGCGCATGCCTCCAGCTCACCACGCGGACGAGAAGGATGGTTCCGGTGCCGCGCCTCCACCACGCCGCCGCACAGCTGCAGGCGGTCCCGCGATGAAGGCCTTCTGGCTGCTGACCGGCGCCACCTCGGTGTCCATGGCCGGCAACACGTTCCTCTACATCGCGGTGCCGTGGGCACTGATCGAGTCGACGAACTCGCCACTGCTCGCCGTGCTGAGCCTCGCCGCGCAGGCCGCGCCCTACCTGGCCGGCCCGTTCCTCGGCGCGTTCATCGACCGGTACGATCGGCGGTGGATGTTCGCGATCGGCGAGCTGGTCCAGTGCGTGAGCGTCGCGGTGATCCCGTTGCTGCTCGCGATGAACGCGATCCCCGGAGTATTCGCCGCACTGTTCGTGATGGGGCTCGCCAAGGTCGTCGCCGACGTGGCGGCCGACTACGGGATCATCCCGACACTGGTGCCCCCGGACCGGCTCGACCAGGCGACCAGCTGGTTCAGCTCCGCCCAGCTCGTGGCCCGGTTCGCCGGACCCGCGATGGCCGGTGTGCTGATCGCCGCCACCGGGCCCGGCCTGGCGCTGCAGATCGACGCCGCCACCTTCCTGCTCACCAGCCTGACGGCGTTCTTCATGCCACGTCAGGACCGCGACGACGAGGAGCGCGTGGCGCTCGGCACGATGCTGCGCGTCGGCTTCGCCTACTTCCGCTCCCGCCCGGACCTGATGCGGCTGACGTTCTCGGTCGCCCTCTACAACCTCGGCGCGGGCGCGCTGGAACCGACGCTGCTCACCCTGGGCGCCGACCGCTGGCACTGGTCCTCCGCCGCGATGGGCATCGCGGTGTCCTGCGGCGCGGTGGCCGCGGCGATCGGCGCGTGGGCGAGCCCGCTCGTGGCCGCCCGCCGCACGCGGCACCGCCGGATCACGCTGTGGCTCGCCGTGGCCGCGGCCGGCTCGCTGGTGCTGCTGGTGGGATCGCCGATCATCGTGATCGCCGGGTTCTGCCTGCTGTGCCTCGGCGAGGGCGGTGGCAACGCCGCGACCATGGCCTACCGGCAGGCGGAGATCCCGCGTGAGCTGGCAGGCCGGGTCAACGCGATCATCCGCACCGTCGTGATCGGCGCGGTGCCCGTCTCGGCCCTGCTGCTCGGACTCACGGTGAACCTCACCGGCTCGGTCCTGATCTTCCTGCCGGTCACGGCGACCGCCGTGCTCTCGGTCTTCGTGTGGACCAGCAGGCGCGACAAGCCAGTCACGACTCCCACCCCGGTCCCGGTGGCCGTGGGCGAGGAAAGGTCCCTGCGATGAAGAAGAACGTGCTCCTGATCAACTCCGGGCGCCGGATCGTGGCGCGGATCCTGCAGGACCGGGAGGACGTCAACCTGTCGGTCATCTCGATGCCCGGCTACCTCGACTACTACGACGACGACGCCGACCTCGAGGTCGTCGACACCGTGGAGAACCTGACCGCGGTGCGCATGGCCGCGCTGCGCATCCGCAAGCGCAACCCGTTCGACTACGTGGTCGCGCCGTCCGAGTGGAGCGTCCAGGCCGGCGGGTACATCCGGTCCTACTTCGGACTGTCCGGTCCGGACTACCGGGTGGCCAACGCGTTCTCCAACAAGTACGCCATGAAGCAGGCGCTCTCGGCGGCGGGCATCCCGGTGACCGGCTACCGCCTGCTCGGCGACTACAACGAGGTGTTCGCCGCGGGCGAGGAGCTGGGCTGGCCGCTGGTGATCAAGCGTGCATGCGGCGGCGGCTCGGAGTACGTGATCAAGCTGCGCGACCCGGACCACGCTCGCGAGCTGGCCACGGACGGGCGCACCGCGGACTTCCGGTCCGCGCCGTACCCGCTGATGGCCGAGGAGTTCGTCGACATCGAGACCGAGCTGCACTGCGACGGCATCGTGGTGGACGGGCAGACCCGCTTCGCGCCGGTCTCCAAGTACCTCACACCGGTGCTGCGCGGTGTCGACGGCGTCCTCGGCTCGTACACCCTGCCCGAGGACGACCCGGACGCCCGCGTCGTCGCCGCCCTGCACGAGAAGGTGATCGACGCGTTCGAACTGACCGACGGCGTCACCCACCTCGAGGTCTTCAAGTGCGCGCGAGGCTACCTCGTCGGAGAGGTCGCCGTGCGCGGTGGCGGCGGCGGGATCGCGCCGATGCTCAAGGCGCAGTTCGGTGTGGACCTGTGGGAGACGTTCGTGTCGGTGGCGATCGGCGAGCCCGTCGACACCGGTCACCCCGCCCGGGTGCGGCACATGGTGGAGTACATGCTGCCGTGTCCCTATGGGACGGTCAGATCGATCTCGTCGGCCGAGGAGCTGATGGAGTCGCCGGGCATGGTCTACGCGCGGATCGACACGTTGGTCGGCGACACCCTGGCCGGGCAGGTCGACTCGTCGGTCTACGCCGGCATCGTGGTGTTCGAGGCCGACGACGAGGAGCAGGTGTACGAGCGCCTCGCGGAGGTTCGCGGTCGCTTCAAGGTGGCGGTCGCCGATCCGGCCGAAGCCGTGGGCCTGGTCGGCGCCGCGGCAGGGGAGAGGGGCTGAGCACGATGGAGATCCGCGACGAGCACGGCCTGGCGGTCGCGATGGTGGACACCGCGGAGCTGGCCGACCGGCCTTGGCTCTCCGCCGTCGCGGCGATCGACGTCGTGCGCATGGTCGAGCCGCCCGAACACGCGTGGGAGGAGCTCGCGGCGCTGGGCTTCATCCGCAAGCCGGACTTCGTGTGCTGGCGCACGGAGCTGGGACCCGGCGAGCCGGAGTACCTGGCGCGCCTGGACAAGAAGTCGCGCTACAACATCCGCCGGTCACGCGACCGGGCCGAGAGCGAACTGCGCATCGAGGTGCACGACGCGATCGACCCGGACACCCTGGACGCGTTCCTCGCGCTGTACCGGGAACGGATCGAGGAGATGGCCTACGGCGTCCCGATCGCCTGCATGCAGCGGGATCGGCTGCTCGACGGGCCGGAGAAGTACTTCGCGGTCATCGCCACCGACGGGGGTGAGCTGGCCGGCGGCTGCGTGGTGAAGGAGTGCCCGGAGGAGGACACCATCCGCATCCGCTTCTCCGCGGTCACCGAGCGATGGCGGGACGCGAGTCTGGCGCGCACGCTGTACTTCGAGGCGATGCGGGCCGCCCGCGACAGGGGCTACCGGTACGCGACGCTGGGCGACGAGCCCAACCTGTACGGCCATCTCACGAAGGCCGGTCTCTTCGGGTTCAAATTGAAGATGGGCTTCGAATGCCTGCCGTCGCAGGACTTCCACGACGAGAGCGGCCGCGACCTGGCCGACCTGGTCCTCAGCCTGCGCAACCTGCACGGCACCTGCCTGATCCTGGGCTACGTGCCCGGCGACGGCCGCAGGCTCACGGCACACCTGATCACCGAGGAGCCGATGGAGACGGCCGCGTTCGTGGCCCCATTCCTCGCCGGCGTCGACCAGCGGCTGCCCGGCCCGCCGAGCTGAGTCTCTCGCGACAAAGGAATCCGCCCTCGTCCGGCAGTTGCCGGACGAGGGCGGACTCATTCGTGCCGCCGGGAACGGATCCGGGGGACTCGGCGCCGTTCCCGCACGGACGTCGGGCGACCCGCGGGTGCCGATGAGGAGGCACCCGGGGGCCCGCGAACTCACATGCCGACTGAGCCGCCGTTGCGGAAGCCCTCGGTGTTGACGCCCTGCAGCTCGACACCGGGGCGGCCGTCGATGCCGACCGTCGTGGAACCGGCGACCGTGACGCGCTCACCGCGGCGGTGCTGGTCGCCGTAGTCGCGGATGGCGTAGTGCAGGGTGGACCGGTTGTCCCAGATCACCAGGTCGCCGACCTGCCACTTCCAGCGCACCGTGTACTCGGGACGGGTCGCGTACTCCAGCAGGACACGGACCAGGTCGCGGCCGGCGGCCGGCGAGTAGCCGACGAGGCTGCGGATGAAGCCGCCGAGCATCAGCGCGCGCTCGCCGGTCTCGGGGTGCACGCGCACCACCGGGTGCTCCGAGGAGAACGGGTTGCTCAGGAACCGCGTGCGCACGTCGCCGTCGTAGGTGGCTTCGGTGAAGTCCGAGTCGTTCGAGTGGATCGCGCGCAGCCCGTCGGCGAGGGTGCGCAGGCCCTCGGGCAGCTCGTCGTAGGCGGTGGCGGTGTTCGCCCAGATCGTGTCGCCGCCCACCGGCGGGCAGACCACGTTGTGCAGAAACGCGAACGCGGGCGGGTCGGCCATGTAGGAGAAGTCGGTGTGCCAGTGGTTGGCCCGGGTGCCCTCGCCGCGCGAGTCCATCTCCCGCAGCAGTGGCTGGCCCTCCGGTCCGCCGTAGAGCGGGTGCCCGAGTGTCAGCTCGCCGAACCGCGCCCCGAACTGCACCAGGTGGTCGTAGTCCAGAGCCTGCCCGCGCAGGAAGATCACCTTGTGGCGCAGCAGCGCCTGGCGGACCTGGGCGATGGTCTCGTCGCTCAGCGGGGCGGCGGCATCCACACCGAGGATCTCCGCACCGATGTTGCCGGCGACTTTCCGGACCCGGACCTCGGTGTCGCTGGCGGGGGGCAGTGTCTGAGTCACTGTGTGCTCATCCTCTCTTCACTGTTGAGGGGTGCGGACCACGAGGTGTGGTCGAACCGGTGAATCAATGCCTGATCGCGTTTGACCACACCGATGTTGCCAGATATTGCCAAGGCTGGCAATGTCCCGTTCGAATGGTCCGTTTCAACGACGAGAGCGGGAATCGGTGATGATGATCGACACCAATGCGGTGCGGGCGATTCGGGACGAGCGGATCGACTGGCGGTACAAGGGACTCCCAGTGGCGGCCGAGGGCCGCACGGTGGCCGAGGTCGCGGACGCGGGGCTCAACCTGTTCGACGACGGCTTCGTCGGCCCGGTGCTCACCCTCGACGAGACCGCGCTCGAGCACAACGTCATGACGATGGCCAAGTGGTGCGCCGACCGCGGCGTGGCGCTGGCGCCCCACGCCAAGACCACGATGGCGCCGCAGCTGTGGGCGCGCCAGATCGAGGCGGGCGCCTGGGGTCTCACCGCCGCCAACATCGCGCAGCTGCGGGTGTACCGCGCCTTCGGGGTGTCGCGGGTGATCTTCGCCAACGAGCTGGTCGACCGCGCCGGGCTGCGATGGGTGGACGCCGAGCGCGCGGCCGGCATGGAGTTCTCGAGCTTCGTCGACTCGGTCGCGGTGGTCGACCGGATGACCGAGTCGCTCCGCGAGGTCGGCGCGCGTCCGGTCGACGTGCTCGTCGAGCTCGGCCGTACCGCGGGCCGTGCCGGTGCCCGCACCGTCGAGGAGGGCATGGCCGTCGCGCGCGCGGTGGCCGCCAGCCCGCTGCTGCGCCTGGTGGGCGTCGGCGGGTACGAAGGTGTGCTGGTCAACGACGCTTCGCCGCACAGCTTGGCGGTGATCGACGACTTCCTGCGGCAGATGCGCGAGCTGACCGTGGCCATCCACGACGCGGGCCTGTTCGAGACCGACACGATCCTGCTCACCGCCGGGGGCAGCTGCTTCTTCGACCAGGTGGCCGACGTGTTCGCCGGCCCGTGGCCGGGCATGGCCGTCGACGTCGTGCTGCGCAGCGGCTGCTACGTCACCCACGACGACGGCTTCTACCGCTGGCTCTCGCCGTTCTCCCGCGGCGAGTCGGCCAACGGCTCGCTGCTGCCGGCCATGAAGCTGTGGGCGCGGGTCACCTCGCTGCCCGAGCCGGGGCTCGCGCTGCTCACGGCCGGCAAGCGGGACCTCTCGTTCGACGCGTGGCCGCCGGAGCCGCAGCTCGTGCGGGACGCGAGCGGCGCGGTCCGGCCGCTGCTGGGCGGGGCCATCAAGCAGATCAACGACCAGCACGCGTTCGTCACGCTGCCGCACGGTCACGGCGTCGCGATCGGTGACTGGGTGGGGCTCGGTCTCGCCTACCCGTGCACCGCGTTCGACAAATGGCAGCTCATCCCGGTGGTGCGCGACGAGACCGTCGTGGACTTCGTCCGAACCTACTTCTGACCTCGTAATCAGCTCAAGAATTAAATTGTCTTACGAGTCGAATATGAGCAATTCTCGATTGACAAATATTGCCACGGAATTGGCAATCTGGATACGGTGAGCGAACGGTCTCACCACCTCTTACCAACACACGTCGGGGCGCCGGTGAACACACACCGCCGGCGCCCCGCGATTGCTCCTGCCCGCGGCAGGGCGGTCGACAACCCCGGAGGGAGTGTCGATGTCCACGGCGCAGAACACGGCGCAGAACACCGCGCAGAAAACGGTGCAGAAAACGGTGCAGCACGAGGACACCCTGATCGACCTGGATTTCCACAGACTTTCCCCGCAGGTCCGCAAGAGACTGCGCGCGCTGTGCGTGCTGGACAACTACCACGCGCCGCTCGGCCTGCTCTTCGACTACGTCGTGCTCGCGATGTCGATCTACCTCTGCGTCGGGGTGTCCTGGTGGTTCTACCCGGTGTCGCTGGTGCTCATCGGGTCCACGCAGCGTGCGCTGGTCAACATCCTGCACGAGGCCTCGCACAAGGTGCTCACGAAGAACCGGAAGCTGAACCTGATGCTGGGCAGCGTGTTCTCCGGCCATCTCGTGTTCCACCTGTACAACCCGTACCGCACCTCGCACATCGGCTTCCATCACCGCTACCTCGGTGACCCGGACAAGGACCCGGACTACAGCTTCCACCAGGAATGCGGGATCTACGACACGACGACGTCCAACCGGACGTTCTTCCTGCGCAACATCCTGTTCGCGGTGCTGGGCCTGCGCACGATCGAGTACGTGCGCTACGTGATCGAGGACCGGTTGCTGTTCCGCCAGGAGAACGTCCCGGTGTCCATGCCGATCAGCCTGCGTGCCGAGCGCTGGGTGATGCTGGGTGTGTGGGCGGTGATCCTCACCCCGATCGCCATCTCCGGCGTGTGGCTGGAGTTCCTCGCCTTCTGGATCGTGCCGCTGTTCACCACGGCCGTCGCGATCGGCTGGCTCTCCGAGCTCGCCGAGCACTACCCGCTGCCCGAGAGCGAGAACCGGCAGATCCTGATGACCCGCAACCGCCACGGCTGGGCCGTCGAGCGCATGCTGCTCGGCCGGCACAACGACAGCTACCACCTGGTGCACCACCTCAACACCGGCGTGCCGTTCTGGAACATGCGCCGCGCACACGAGGTGCTGCTCACCGACGAGGCCTACGCGCGGTGGGACGCGTTGTGGGCCGGGATCATCACCCGCCCGCGCAACCGGCGGGACAAGGAGACGCTGATCAGCTACTCGGCGAAGTACCGCGACTGGCGGCGCTCGGGAAACGACCCGCGCGACTACGACCGCAGCTTCGCCGAGCTCGCCGTGTACGCCCAGCAGCGCATGCAAGCACCGCGGAACACGTGAGGCCGCACGACATGATCCACCTCAACACCGCCGGCGCCGGGCTGCCGGCACCCGGCGTGCTGGCGGCGATGACGAGCTATCTCGACGCCGAGGCGGCCATGGGGCCGTACGAGGCCGAGGACGCGCACGCCGATGCGTTGCACCGGCAGGTCTACGCCGGCGTCGCGGCGCTCGTCGGTGCCGACCAGGCGGAGGTGGCGCTGTTCCCCAGCGCCACCGACGCGTGGTGCCGGGTGGTCTGCCACCTGCGAGTGCCCGCGGGCGCCCGGTTCTGGATCACCCCGTACGAGTACGCGGGCAACCTGATCGCCCTGCAACAACTGGCCGACCGGACCGGCGCGACGATCGAGGTCGTCCCGGCGCTGCCGGGCGGGGACATCGACCTCGACTGGATGCGAGCACAGCTCGACGAGCGGGTGGCGCTGGTGTCGGTCGTGCACATGCCGTCGGGGATGGGCGTCGTGCAGCCGGCCGAACAGGTCGGCGCCCTGCTCGCCGGCTCCGCCGCGGTGTACATCGTGGACGCCTGCCAGACGGTCGGCCAGCTGCCGGTGGACGTGGCGGCGATCGGCTGCCATGCGCTGACCGCGGCGGGCCGCAAGTTCCTGTGTGGACCGCGCGGCAGCGGGTTCGCCTACCTCCGGCGCGACCTGTGGGACCGGGTCGAGCTGCCGTTCCACGACCTGCACGTGGCCACTGTGGACTCGCTGCGCACGCATCGGCTCACCGTCGACACCGCCGCCCGCTTCGAGACCGCGGAACGCAACGCCGCGGTGCTGCTCGGCCTGAAGGCCGCGGTCGAACACAGGCTGGCGCACCCGGGCAGCGCACCGGCCGGGGTGTTCGAGGCCTTGCTGGACACGGTCGCCGCCGTGCCGGGGGTCGTGGCGCACACGCCGGGCTCACGGCTCGCCGGGATCGTGTCGTTCGTCCACGAGGACGTCCCGCCGGCACGGATCCGGTCGGCCGCGGCCGAGGCCGGGGTCAACGTCTGGGTGGGCACCGGCGCGCACACGCCCGTGTACTACCCGGCCGCCGGCGTCGAGTCGTTCGTCCGGGTGTCGGTCCACCACCACAACACGGTCGACGACGTGGCGGCCCTCGGCCGGGTGCTGCGTGACGTGGTGGGAAGGTGAGCCGCCACGTCACAACCCCCTACCTCACAAGCTGCGACATCACAGGAAGTGGCCGCTGGCGAGGTAGGGCGCGGGCTCGGCCATGCCGCGCACCGCGAGGTAGCCCTCCTGCCCGATGTCGAGCCGCGCGGCGAGGCCGACGTCGACCGCCCAGTGGTTGGCGGTGGTGATGCAGTTGACGAGCGTGTTGCTGTGGGAGGAGGCCAGCGCCTCCCACAGCAGCGTGCTCGCCGACTCCTCGTTGGCGGCCGCGAGCAGCATCGCGCGGCCGCTGTCGTTGATGTACACGTAGCCGTCCCGCGCCCGGGTCACCATCAGGCGCAGCGAGTTGCACATGTAGGGGTGGTCGGGGCCGTGGCCGTCGCAGCGCAACCGGGTGTCCAGCGCGTCCATCCACTCGAAGTCGTCCGCGGTGCCCTCGCGCAGCCCGGTGATCGCCGGCAGCGTCGTGCGGTCGACGGTGCCGACCATGCGCATCTGGGGATACAGCAGGAAACCCGCGAGCCGGTAGCGGCGCGTCGCTCCCGGATGGACACTGGAGGAGAACAGCCCGGGCCGCCCGTCGGCGTGCGCCAGCACGACGTCCATCAGCCTGCGGCCGATGCCCCGGCCCTGGTGCGAGGGCAGCACGCCGTAGGTCCACAGGAACCAGAACCGCCCGCGGTTCTGCGAGAACGCGAACCCGACGAGGTTCTCGCCGTCCATCGCGACCCAGCAGCCCGCCGGGTCCTGGTTGAGGAAGTAGTGCGTGCGGTCGATCCACTGCTTGGTCACGGTCGACGCGCGGGGCGTCGGCTCGGGCTCGCTGACCCGCCGGGTGAGCCGGTCGGCCTCGACGAAGGTGATGTCGGAGGCCCGCTCGGCGGCCTCGACGTCGGCCGCGGTGAGCGGCCGCAGTTCCACGGTCATCAGCCGGTTGTCGCTTTCTGCTCGGGTCGTACCGGAAGGTCCCGGACGTGTCCGAGAGGCTTGCACAACAGGATCGCCGTGCAACCCGCGAGTGCGGCGGTCATGATCCACATGGTGGGACGCAGGCCGATCGTGCTGCCCAGGAGCCCGCCGAGCACGGCCCCTACCGGGATGGTGCTGTACTTGATGAAGGTCGTCGTCGCGATCACCCGGCCCAGCAGGTCGGGTGGGCAGTAGAGCTGGCGGAAGCTGCCGAGGGCGACGCTGCTCGCCACGATGCTGCCGTCGACCATCAACAGCCCGACGGCGAACAACACGACCCCCGGCCCGGACCCGGTCATCGGCATGAGCAGGCCGAACGGAGCGGCGACGAGCTTCGCGATCAGCAGTCCGCGCGCCGAGCCGTACCGCTCCAGCAGGGGACGGATGCACATCGCGCCCACGATGCCGCCCAGCCCGCCTGCCGCGATCAGGATGCCGACGACCGCGGCGTTCACGCCGACCGTGCGGATCAGGAACGGGATCCGCACCGCCTCGTACCCGTCGATCGCGAGGTTGGCCACCGCGCCGTAGATGACCATCTGCCGCAGGTACGGGTCCTTCGTGACGAAGACGAGCCCCTCGCTGATCTCCTTGCGCAGCCCGACGCGTTGCCGCGGCACGGTGCGGCCCAATTCTTTGTCGGGGATGCGGGCGAGGCAGAACGTGGACAGCAGCAGGCTCGCGATGTTGGTCAGCAGACCCGACACCGCCCCGAAGAACTGGGAGATCGCGCCGCTCATGCTCGGGCCGAGCATCTGCATCGTCGACTCGCTGCCCTGCAGCTTCGAGTTGCCCTCGATGATGTCCTTCTCGCTCACGATGAGCGGGAGGTAGGCGTGGTAGGCGGTCGTGAAGAACACGGTGGTCACGCCGATGAGCAGGGCGACCACCAGCAGCTGGCCGACTCCCAGCGCGCCGAGCCACCAGGCGACCGGCACGCTGATCAGCAGCGCGGTCGACACGAGGTTGCAGGCGATCATCAACGGCCGCTTCGACAGCCGATCGACCCACGCGCCGACCGGCAGCCCCATCGCCAGCCACGGTATCCACAAAGCGGCCGCCAGCAGCCCGACGACGAACGGGCTCGCGTCCAGCACGGTCACCGCGATGAGCGGCAGGGCGAGACCGGTCGCGTAGCTCGCGAACCCCCACGCCGTCTCCCCGATCCAGAACAACCTGAACGCGGGTTGGCCGATGAGGGACCGGCTTTCCGCCGCGGGGGCCGCGGGAGGCGCCGCGTTGCTCGTCATGCGGACCTCGACTCGTGCCTGGCCTCGTGCCTTGTTACGGCGACGTCGATGATGGCCTCGCAGACCCGGCGCCGGTCGGCCTCGCCGACCGATGTCCATCCGGGACAGGTGTTGATCTCGATGATCCGGTACCCGTTCGGGGTCGGCAGGAAGTCGAGGCCGGCGATCGAGATGTCCATGACCTGTGTTGCTTTCCTGCTGATCGCCACGAGGTCGGGGTCCGGCGGTATCAGGCGGGACGTGGCGCCCGACTTGAAGTTGGCCTTCCAGCCGTCCGGGGCCGGCATCCGGTTGTAGGTGAGCACCGCCTCGTCGCCGATGATCAGCACCCGGACATCGCCCTCCGGGTGCGGGTAGTACGGCTGGCAGATGAGCGACTGGTACTTCTTCAACAGGACCTCGACCGTCGGCCGGTTCTCGTCAAGGTTGTAGATCCGCTCGACGTCCCGGCCGCCGAGGCCGAACGACGGCTTGAGCACGATCGTGCCCCACTCCGCCAGCGCGTCGGCGACCTCGGTCAGGTTCGCGCAGGTCCGGGTGGGCGCGATCGGCAGTCCGGCGGCGCTGAGCCGCTGCAGGCCCATGAGCTTGCTCTCCGCGTTGAGGTACGCGTCCGCCGGGTCGACCACGGTGACTCCCGGCACGCTGCAGAGCAACGAGTACCGCTCGTGGTCCAGCTGCGCGTTCTCGTAGTGAATCTGCCCGCGCGAGATGATGATGTCGAAGTTGGCGACGGGTTCGGATTTGATCGTCGGCTCGACGTACGACCCGACGCTCCGGCAGCCCACGTCTTCCAGGAAGAACATCGTCATGTCGTGACCGAGGTCCTGACCGACCCGGGTCAGCTCCGGGGTGTCCGGGTCCTCCAGGTCCCACGCTACGGTTCCAATGCGCATGGCCGTCCCATCGTTGTCCAGCCCGAAGAGGGGCTCCCCGCTCGACCCAACCGATGTTGCCACATATTGCCAATATGTGGCAACCTGGTTCCAGAGCGGCGAGAGGTAGGGAGCCTCCTAATGGCAAAGCTTGTCATCGGTAGCTGGGGTACGACGCGGGAGATGGCGGCCATGTCGCCGGAAGGTCTCCGGCACGCGGGTAGCCAGGGCCAGCGGATGCTCTGGTGCGCCGAGCCCGGAGACGTGGTCGTCCTGCCGATCCAGCCCGACGAGGCCTTCTTCTCCTACGCCACGGCGCTGCTGGGGTTCGACGCCGCGTCGCTGGACGTGGTCGTGCCGCCTCCCGGCCGGGGTGGGGATGTGCTGACCCGCGATCGGGTCGAGGACGAGACGTTCCTGGCGCAGCTGCGGGACCGGGTCCGGGACCGCGGTGTCGATCGGGCGGTGGCCTTCTACTTCGACGGCCCGGTCAACTGGCTCGTGCGGCAGCTGGGGCTGGACAAGGGCACGGCTGGCTTCGGGTTCGTGGACCAGGGCGGCAACGAGCTGCTGAACAGCAAGGTGGTCTTCCGGATGGTGGCCGCCGGGACGAACCTGCCGGTCCCCGACGGCATCGTCACCGAGTCGGTCACCGACGCCGTCGGCTTCCTGTGGGATCTGCTGCGCACCGGCCGGTCCGCCATCGTGAAGCAGGACGCCGGGAGTGCCGGGGCGGGCAACGAGATCATCACGCCGGCGTCCGGTGTGGACGCCATCGGCGCGGAGCACCACCGCGTCTTCACCGAACGTGCCGCGCTCGCCGACCACGTGGCGAAGCGGTGGCCTTGGTACACCGAGGAAGGCCGCCGCCCCGCGGTGCTCGAGGAGTACATCGCCGACTCGGAGCCGATCTGGGGCGAGGCGGAGATCACCGACGAGTCGATCCGGTTCCTCGGCCACGGCAGGATCCGGCTGCGGCCGATCTGCGAGGGTGTCATCATCCCGGTGCCGCCGGACCTGCGGACCGAGCCGTTCCACGCCTTCCTGGTTCACCTGAAGGCGCTCGCCGCGACGTTGCAGGGGATGGGCTACCGGGGGATGGTCAACATCGACGCGATCCTGACTCCCGACGGCCGGACGCTGTTCAACGAGCTCAACGGCCGGTGGGGCGGCTCGACGCACCTGTTCACCATCGGCGAGCGGATCATCGGCGCCGGGTATCTCGACGATCGCTGCCTGGTCGAACGCCGTGGCTGCGCGTTCTCCTCGTTCGAGACCGCGCAGCGCACGCTGGTCGAGAACGGCCTCGCCTACGACCCCGCGACCCGGACCGGCGTGCTCATCCCGGTGTACGGCACCAGGTCGGACGGCACGGGCGGCGAGGCCCTGATCGTCGGCGAGAACCTCGATGACGCAGAACGCATCGAGCGCGCGCTGCAGCGGCTGTTCCCGGACTGATTGGGAACCTCCGCAGGGTTCTCCGCGTCTTCTCGTCAATTGACCGGCGAGGGGGTGACTCGGTGGCACGGATTCGCCAGTTCCTTGGCAGACGGCGGGTGAAGGTCGCCCTGGGCGTGCTGCTCGGGCTGGGTTTGCTGATCGGCGCGGGCCCGTACCTGTGGATCCGCTTCGCCACGGCGGGAAAGATCCACACGGCGGCCGACGCACCCGCCGCTCCGGTCGCGATAGTGCTGGGGGCCGGGCTCAACGCGGACGGCTCGCCGAAGCCCTACCTGCGGGTCCGGCTCGAGGACACGCTGCGGCTGTACCGGGACGGCAAGATCCGCGCCATCCTCGTCTCCGGCGATCACGGCCAGATCGAGTACGACGAGGTCGCCGCGATGACCGCGTGGCTGACCGAGCACGACGTCCCGGCCGACAAGGTGGTCGCCGACCACGCGGGCTTCGACACGTACGACTCGTGCGTGCGGGCGTACAAGATCTTCGGCGTGCGTCACGCGCTGGTCGTCACGCAGGAGTTCCACGTGCGCCGGGCCGTCTTCCTGTGCCAGGAGGCGGGAATCGACGTGTCCGGCGTCGGCTCGCCCGCCCCCGACAACGACACCCGCTACCAGGTACGAGAGGTCCCCGCGGCGATCAAGGCCACCCTCGACGTGGTGGTCGACGCCAACCCCAAGTACCTCGGCCGCCACGAGACCGGCGTCGACAGGGCACTGAGCGCGCCATAGCCGAGTCCCAACCTCGACGATCGGGTCATCGACATCGCTCAACGGCCGAGCCTGACCGCGGGGCCCGTTCACCGGAATCCGGTGGAGCGGCCGTGCTCGTTAGGGTTCAATGCTGGCGTCATGGACGAGAAGCGAATGGTTCGAGCCTCCAAGCGGCTCTCCCTGCACCTGCGCCACGCTCCCGAGGAGATCGGGCTCGTGCTCGGGCCCGGGGGGTGGGTCGCGGTCGACGAGTTGCTGGAGGCGTTGGGGCGCCACGGACTGCGGCTGTCCCGCGACGAGCTCGGCGAGATCGTGTCGCAGAGCGACAAGCAGCGGTTCGCGCTCGACGAGACCGGCACGCGGATCCGGGCGAACCAGGGCCACTCGGTGGCGATCGACCTGGAGCTGCCCGAGTCGGTACCGCCGGACGTGCTCTTCCACGGCACCGTGGCCACCGCCCTGCCGGCGATCCGGCGCGAGGGGCTGCGCGCGATGGAGCGGCATCACGTCCACCTGTCCGACTCCGAGGAGACCGCGACCCGGGTCGGCGCGCGCCGGGGGAAGCCGGTCGTCCTGCGGGTGGACGCGGCTCGCATGGCCGCGGACGGGCACCGGTTCTTCGTCAGCGCCAACGGGGTGTGGTTCGCCGACTCCGTGCCGGCCGAATACCTGACGTGATCGCGGGCCCGGCAAGGACGCCGGGCCCGCGATCACCGTGCGGTCAGAGCAACTTCAGGAACGACCGTCCGCCGGGCGAGCCGACGCCGGTCACGTTGTCGTAGCCGCGCGTGGTGTGGATCGTCAGGTCGCCGTAGTCCAGCGTCCGCGCCGACACGAGAAGGCCGTCGTCGGCGTTCTCCGAGTTCGCGAAGTCGACCCGCTCGACTGCCGCGTCCACGTGCTTCACGTCGTTGATCGACCCGGTGTGCGAGGTGATCTGGTAGATGACCGGGTTGATGAAGCCGTGGTGCACGTGGTCGAGATCGTCGGCCACCGCGACGATGCCCGCCATCAGCGGGCACGCGAGGCTGGTCCCGCCGATGCGGAACTGGTCGTAGTACACGCCGTCGCCGAACGTCTGGGTCTGGCCGACGAGGAAGCCGGTGTTCGGATCGGCCAGCGCCGACACGTCGGGCACCACGCGGCCGCGGTTGTCGCCGGTCTGGTTCTGCCGGGCCAGCGCGTCCGGCACGATTCCCTTCTGGTAGAAGGGTTCCCGGAACAGCCTGCTGGTGCCGCCGCCCGCGCCGCCGTTGAACGTCAGGTCGCCGTAGGTGCCGCCGGTCAGCGCGCTCTTGCCGGTCTCCCAACCTGTCTCGAACCGGCGCTGGCCCTCGGCGTCGACCGCCATCGAGGTGCCGCCGACCGCGGTGACCCACGGCGAGGACGCGGAGAAGTCCGGCGAGGGCTGCCCGAGGTTGTCCGCCTCGTCACCGCTGTCGCCGGAGGAGAAGTACAGGCCGATGCCCTCGATCGCGGCCTGCGTCGCGATCTGTGTGAACGCCGCCACCTCCTCGGCCGGGATGTCCTCGCCCGCGTCGCCGTACGAGTTGGACACCATGTCGGCCAGGCCCCCGGCCACCACGTCGTTCAGCGCCACGTCGATGGACGTGTCGAGGCAGTCCGACGCGCCGACGAACAGGATGTTCGCGCCGGGCGCCATTGCGTGCACGGCCTCGACGTCCAGGGTCTCCTCGCCGTACCAGCCCGCCGCGTCACACTGGTCCGGCGGCTCGAGCTCCGGGGTCGGCGGGTACACCTTCTGGCTGAACTGCGCCTTCCGCAGCGGGTGCCGCGGGTCGTTGCGCTTGGCGTAGGTCGTGGCGTCGTCGACGATCGTCGGGGAGGCGAACGCGTCCAGGATCGCGACGGTCGTCCCGCTTCCGTCCACACCGGACTCCACGGTCTTGTCGATGCCGTACGCGGACCGCAGCTGCGCCGGCTTGTACCCGCACGGCGCGTACGGGCGCTGCTTGCCGTCGAACGCCGGGTCGGTGGTGTCGGCCTTCTCGCCGTAGTACGCGCTGCACGGTCCGGCGTTGCGGAAGCCGGGGCCGGGCGGCACGTCGCCGGGCTTGGCCTCGGCGTGTGCACGGGCGGGCTTGCCGCCGGCGCCGGTCTCGTGGTTCGGCGTCACCATGGCGGTGCTCTGGCTGACTCCCGCGACTCCGGACACCGCGCCGGCGAGCTCGGACGGGATGCTCAGGTCCTTGTCCGCGGCGCGCAGCGTCTTGCCGTCCACTTTGTACTGACCGAGCTGGACGCTGAACGCCTTCTGCACCTGGTCGGCGCTGCCGCTCGCGGTGATGTACGCCCGGTTGGCCGGAATGTCGCCGATGCGCAGGTCCGAACCGGACAACCACTGGCGCACCGAGTCGACGGTCTGCTGGTCCGGCGCGAAGCGGTCGCGGACCCGGGCCGGGCTCAGGTACTTGTGGAACGACGGGCTTTCCGGGTCGGACACGGCCTGGGCGCGCGCCTCGGCACCGGCCTGGTCACGCATCTTCAGGTACACCCGGAACGACACCCGGGCCTGCGGATCGGTGTCCGCGACCAGGCTGCGCGCGGTGGCCCAGTCCGAATGCGATCTCGGGATGGTCGACCGACCGTCCGTCGACGCGATCGCCGGCACCGCCCAAGCGAGGCCACCGATCGCGGCGAGGGAGGCGAACAGCAATAAGCCTCGTCGCACGATGAAAGATCCCTTCTACAACCCCACAGTGATGAACGGGCGGAGACCTTAGGGCGGCTAACTGTCCAGTGGAAGTGCCGCGTCCGGCCGTTCGAGGAGTCGCGATGAAGGGAGGTGACGCACTGTCACAGATGGACGGAAAGAAACAGACCGTGATCCGTCGATTGTCCGCGTATGCCCGACTTGGTGGCGACCTGCGGTGTGGCGCTGCGTGACTAATTACTTTACCTAAGGAAAGCGCCTATGCGGCGCTATCGGAGCGAACCGCGCAAAGGTGCGCGGAGTCCCGACCGTCCACACGCGACACCGGTGGTCACAGCTCGGTGTGCCGCTCGGTGACGGTGCGCGCGATCTCGGCGAGCCTGACGTTGAGGTCCTGGGAGGTGCGGCGCAGTAGGTCGAACGCCTCCTCGGCGCTGATGCCGCGGCGCTGCATGAGGATGCCTTTCGCCTGGCCGATCAGGTCGCGGCTGTCGATGGCCTCGCGCAGCTGCGTCTCGCGGAGCTCGGCGAGGCGGACGGCCTCCGTCGTGGAGATGGCCAGTGCGGCGTGGGTGGACAGCAGCAGCGCGCGGTCGCGGTCCAGCTCCTCGCCGAGGCTGTGCGGCTTGTGCGCGAAGACGTTCAGCGCGCCGGTCATGTTCGCCGGCCGGTCCTCGTCGGGGAGTAGCGCGGTGGAGAGCGCGGAGTGGATGTCCCGCTCAGCTGCCGCGGGCCCGAAGCTCGGCCAGGCCGGCTCGTTGCCGAGGTCGCCGCTGTAGCGGTAGGCAGGGCCGGGGGAGTTGGCGGCGTCGAAGCACGGCCCCTCCTGGAAGCGGTCCTGCAGCTTGTCGAGTTCGGTGGCCATGGGGTCGGTCTCGACCGGGGTGTGCAGGTGACCGTCGGGGGACCGCAACGTGACGCTGACCAGATCGGCATCGGGGAGGATCTCGAGAGCCGCCGAGGCCACGTGCGCCAGCGCATCGGCGACGGTGCCCGCGGTCAGCAGCCGCCTGCTGAACTCCGCGAACTGCCGCGCCAGCGGGCTGTGCCCCGGCTCGCCCACCGGGAGACCCTTGCCGCGCGCGACGAAATCTTCCTTGTCCCGCTGCCATTCCCTGCCGTCCGCAGGCATCCCGCACCTCCCTGTCCACCACCCGGTCCGAGGATCGCGCCGGGCGGTGACGAAGCGCGCCGATGCTGCCCTGCTGAACACCTGACGGGGCCGCCGCTCCGTTCACCTTGCGGCCCGCTGGTCCAGCCCAGGACGGCCGGCCGCCGCTGACGCATACCCGGAGCAGCGCCAAACTAACCTGCGCGGCGGTACCCTGCAGTCATGGCGGCCCGGCGCACGAAAGTCGAGCGGGAGCTCCCAACCGGTCTGCCGTGCTGGGTCGAGCTGGCGACCCCGGACCAGCAGCGCGCGACCGACTTCTACGCGGACCTGTTCGGCTGGACGCACACCGTCGACCCTGGCTCGGATCCCGACGACGAGTACGTGGTCGCCACCGTGGGCGGGATGCAGGTCGCCGGTCTCTATCGCGCGGAGCCCGGGCTCGTGCCGGGGTGGACCGTGTACCTGGCGGTGCGCGACGCCGCGGCCGCGGCGGAGCGGATCAGCCGGCTCGGGGGCACGGTGACCGCCGGTCCGGTCGACATTCCGGACCGCGGCAGCGTCGTGCACGCCCTCGAGCCGGGCGGGGCGACGATCGTGTTCTGGCGCCCGCCACCCGACTGGCCGTTCGGCAGCGGCGAGCCCGGCACCTTCATGGGCGCCGACCTCAACACCAACAGCGGCGCCGTGACCGACGTGTTCTTCCGCCGCCTGCTCGGCTACACCAGCGTCCAGATCGGCGACCGGCACATCGACTACGCGGAATGGCGGCTGGGCACGCGGCCGGTCCTCTACCGCTACGTCATGGGCTCGGAGTATCCGCGAGACACCCCGCCGCATTGGATGGTGTACTTCGGCGTCGACCGCGCGGAAGGTACCGACGCCGCGGTCGAGCGGGCCGTGCGCCTCGGCGGCGTCGCCGTGACCGAGCCCTACGACACACAGTGGGGTCGCACCGCCGTGATCGCCGATCCCGACGGTGTGACCTTCTCCCTGATCGACCGCTCCGACATCCCGGGCAGGCGGGGCCGTTCACGAGTGGACGACCCCGACAGCGACTGAGCACCTCGGGTCAGGCCGTGACCGGCTGGCGTGCGCGGGCCGGTCGGTCGGTGGCGGACGAGCGCGGCTGGTCGGTCGACCGCTCGCGGAGGGCGGCGGCCCGCCTGGAGGCGGTTGCCTCGGCCGCGAATTCGGTGCGGCGGATCGTCGCGAGAATGTGGGCGCCGTACTGGTTCATGGTGTGCTCCTTCCCTCACCGGAAATCCCGGTTCTGGCTCGAAGCATGAGGTCACGAGGTTTTCCACGGTCAGGTCACGACCCGTGGACAACGTTTTGTGGACAACCCGGCGGGGAGAACTCACAATTCTGCGAAAGGGCAGGAGCTGGGGGAGGAAGCCGTGCCGCGTCAGGAACGGCCGTTGGACGACGGGCAAGGCCTGGTCGTCGAGTTCGCCCGCGGGCTGCGTGATCTGCGCGACCGGGCGGGGCGGCCGACGTACCGCGAGCTGAGCCTGCGTGCGCATTTCTCGATTTCCGCGTTGGCGGAGGCGGCGAGCGGCCGGAAATTACCCAGTCTCGCCGTCACGACGGGATTTGTCCGCGCGTGCGACGGCGATGTCGACGAATGGGAAGCGCGCTGGCGGGAATGCGCGGCGGAGCTGTCCACGCCGACGGAGGTTTCCCTCGACGGTGACGCGCCCTACGCGGGGCTGGCGCCGTTCCGGCGCGGCGACGCGGACAGGTTCTTCGGCCGCGACCGACTGGTCGCCGACGTGGTCGCGCGGGTGCGCGAGCGGCGGATGGTCGCCGTGTTCGGCCCGTCCGGCAGCGGGAAGTCGTCGGTGCTCATGGCGGGCCTGTTGCCGGCGCTCGAACCGGACCGCGCACTGGTGTTCACGCCGGGCCCGCACCCGCTCGAGGAGTGCGCGGTGCGCCTGGCCGGGCTCGTGGGCGCGTCGCCTGGACGGCTGACGGCGGAGTTCGCCGAGGATCCACGCGGGCTGCACCTCTGTGTCCGGCAGGCCGTGGCGAACCGGCCGGAGGGCGAGGACCTCGTGCTGGTGGTGGACCAGTTCGAGGAGCTGTTCACCGTGTGCGAGGAGGCCACCGAGCGGGGCGCGTTCGTCGCCGCGCTGACGACCGCGGCGACCGAGCCGGCGAGCCGGACCCGCGTGGTGCTGGGGGTGCGCGCCGACTTCTACGGCCACTGCGCTGGCTACCCCGAGCTGGTCGACGCCCTGCGCGACGGCCAGGTGCTGGTCGGCGCGATGACGGCCGACGAGCTCCGGCAGGCGATCACCGGGCCTGCCGAGGCCGCGGGCTGCCGGGTCGAAACCGCGCTGGTGTCGCGCCTGGTGGCCGACGCGACCGGGCAGCCCGGCGCGCTTCCGCTGGTGTCGCACGCGCTGCGCGAGACGTGGCGCCGCCGCCGCGGCACCCTGCTCACCCTCGCCGCCTACGAGGCCACCGGCGGCATCCACCACGCGCTCGCCCGCACCGCGGACGCCGTGTACGCCGGTCAGGACGACGAACAGCAAACCGTCGCCCACCAGCTGTTCCTGCGCCTGACCGCGCTCGGCGACGGCACCGACGACACCAAGCGGCGGGTTCGCCGCAACGAGCTCGACGACTCGGCGGCGACCGTGGAGGTGCTCGAGCGGCTCGCCGGCGCCCGGCTGATCACGGTCGACGAGGACGGCATCGAGATCACCCACGAGGCGCTGATCCGGCACTGGCCGAGGTTGCGCGGCTGGCTCGACGACGACCGCGACGGCCTGCGCGTGCACCGCCAGCTCACCGAGGCCACGCACGTGTGGGAGGCACACGACCGCGACCGGGGCTCGCTGCTGCGCGGCGTCCGGCTCACCCAGGCCGAGAGCCTCGACCCCACCCGTCTCACCGACCGCGAGCGCGAGTTCCTGGCCGCCGGCGTCGAGGCCCGCGACCACGAGCGGACGACCGCGCGCCGCCGGATCCGCCGTACCCGCCAGCTCGTCGCGCTGCTGGCCGTGCTCCTCGTCGTCGCGTGTGTGTCGCTGGTGCTGGCGGTGCGGGCGCAGGACGCCGCGACGGCCCAGCGCAACAGCGCGATCATCGGCAGCGCGCTGTCCGA